>VOFG01001564.1_pt1 | contig 35554 bp, 62 predicted proteins | sample 5384171 | NCBI WGS metagenome assembly VOFG01 (sample SAMN12384726, study PRJNA508395) | human gut metagenome | isolation source: healthy gut F | host: Homo sapiens
TTTCCATATTTAATAGACTAATTAGAAAACTAGCTGTATATACATTAAACCAATCAGCTCTTATAACTATAATGTGTGGACCAGTAATAAAATCAAACTGTTGCTAAAAAATAGTTGATGTTGTATCTCCTATTGTAATAGCTTTTCCTTTCTCCAAACCAACATATTCTTTTTCCTCAACACATAAGGAAATCCCATTATTTTCATCCGTTCTTGTCACATATGGAACATAATCCTCTGTGTCAGATATAACTAAATCAGAAGCATTATATGACTTTCCATTATGAATATCTGTAATTATATCTTTCATTTTAAACAGCTTCCATTTCCTATCAGACAAACAAATTTTTTTACTATTTTTTGTAGCAGCATATAATTTTTCAAATTCATTATAATTATCTAATAGCCAATATATTTTTTCTGAATTTTTTCTATCTAACGAAGCTTTTGAATCCATATATTTATATAACGAATACTTTCTTATAACTCCCTTAAATAATTCATCATCTATTTTACTAAAGTCAGTTTTGACATATGCTTCCGGGTAGTGCTTCTCCAAAATTATTTATTTTGTGTTTTACCCACATTACATCATTTTTTCTCTGCTGTCCCATCAATTTGATCAATCCACTCTTCATGTATTTTCTTCCAAAGTCCTGTATCTTTTTCTTCCATTGTGAGGTATTACAGAAAAAGCCATCATCTTTCCAAATTCCAAAAAAATACTGATTTTGATGTATTATGTGGTATATGTGCCTTAAATACCATTATACAAGTTGCAGCTCCCACATGACTATCAAAAACAACTGGCGGAGGCATTGTCATACATGCTAGCAAAGTATGATATTTTAATATCTTCTCTCTTAATTTAGCCCCACTACTTCCAGCACATGACATAGGTACTATAGCAATACCAATGCCACCCACTTTCAAATAATGCAACATAGATGCCACAAAATCTAATTCACTTTGACCCTTTTGTATCGTAATTTCCCTAAGACCACTTCTATCAAATACATTTTCCTTTTGCCGTATAAGTTCCTCATTATATTGTATTTTATCTATTATAACTGATATTTCTTCATTTAATGCTTCTTGCTTTTTATTCCCTGAGCATCTTTTAACTTTCTGCTCAAAGTTTTATTTTTTCTTCTAATTCATTTATTTCTTGAACAATAGGATACTCGAATTAATGAATTATCCTTTTTATCTAGAGAATATGGCGGATTAATCATACCTACATCAATATCTCCAAAATTTTTCAAAGCTTCATGTAATGGCACCTTTGCATTATCCGTATATGTTTTTTTCCGCTATCATCCACAGGAGCAAATGAGTCTATTAATAATGATGAACAGTTAAATAAATTTGATTTACCATCACCATGAAAACGCATATTCGCATATGCTAACGCATACATTGAAGAATCTCTTTCTACACCTATTAAACTATTCCTTTGAGCATATTCGCATCGTTTGCGTTTAAGTTCTTCACTCTGATTCTCTTCATTTATATTTTCTTTAATTCTATTTAATGCAGTTATTAAAAAGCACCAGTTCCACAGCAAACATCTAATATCTTTGTGTTTTCATTAAATTTAGTATCTAAATAATATTCAGCTATATCACAAAAACAAATCTGTTACATGTTTTGGAGTAAGAACTATACCTTTCTCTTTCGCATTTCCTTTAGTAAATCGTAAAAAGTAGTATAAAACTCACCCATAACATCAATCCCAGAATACTTTTCTATTACCTCAATAACATTTTCATATAACGAATACACACAACAAGAAAGAACTGTATCCCCATCTTGAAAATACTTATCTTTTCCTTTTGGAGCCATTATAAGTTCATCTTTTGCTAACAAAGCTTCATAAAACTTTTTAGAGAAATTTTTCCCTTTTGGTATATGATCAATATCCCAAATTCCATTAACATAGTCATCTGCATATTCATCCATGCCTTCTCCATATAATGAATATTTCAACAGTTTTGTTGCATCTTTACCCAATATATCATTTATCATTTTCTTAGATTTCGTTGTATTTTTTTAAATCAATAGCTGCTTTGGTGCTTCTATATAATCTTGATTCATGATTTGTTAATCCCAAAATAATTGCTGAAACAAATCCAGCTTTTGAATTATCTTCAATACCATTTGAACGTAAAAATTAGCACATGATAATGTATATTTTCTTAACTCTTTCCGTACTTCCTCCCTTGTTGATGACAATCTATCTAATACTACATCAACATCCTCTTTATATTGCTTAATTGATACTAACGAATTATCTAAATATCCATCTTCTAGTAATTCAATATCAGATACATTTCCCCTTTAGGCCATACAAAAAGAAGTTACCCTTGCTTCCAGCTTGTGTTTGACCTGATATTCCGACCGATACAACATCATCATCTGATTTCAGAAACGAAGCATACCATAATGCTCCATCTATCGCATATTTTTTTCTGTTTCGTTTGAAGAACCATATCCATACCCAATGTACTTTTTCACATCATTATATCTTGTATGTTCTTCGACACTCCTTTACATTCAATAACTAATATTATATCCGAATCATCTAATGTTATAATAAAATCTGGCGTACCCTTAGTTCTCATTGTTTGTTTTTTGTTGCTTTAGAAAATATTTTGCATAACCAATTATACTCTGAACTTTTATAACTATCTTCTTTAAACCATGTAACCCCATTAACCTTTGTATTTTGATCTTCTGGATAATTATCTATACTCTTAAGTTTTGCAACTGTTAATCCCTTTGTAGTCTCTTCACTTGCATTTGTCATATTACTGCTCTCCTTTCATTTGCTCATTCTGTCTTATTACTTTCTCAGCTTCTATTAATGCTGTTCTTCTTATAAACTCACTATATGATGAATACGCTTCTAATCTTGCTGCTTCCTTAAACTTATCTAATTCTTCTTCGCTCACTCTTATACTGATTGAAATTGATTTTCTCATCTCATTTATTCCTCCTGCTTCATAAATTTATGATACTTTCTTCGTATGTCAATGTCAATACTTTGTTGCACGAACAAGCGTTTTTATTTGTTCTTTTAGATACTTTTCCAACCACCTTCCCAACACTCTCCAGAAATCTCTCCAGCAGATTAACCCCATCAAACAAACTCTTCATAAACTCATACGCCTTCTCCAACAAATTAGTATTTTCCTCTCTAAGCTTCTGGTTCTCATACATCAATAAGTTTCTCCCTGACATCATCAATTCCACCCTGTCGGAACAGATCATATACACTCTCCGCAATTTTTGTTCTCTCAATCAGTTCACTTTTCTTAGCGGAAAGCAGTTCCAGATTATTCTTTTATCCGTAATCATATCCTCATATTTTACATATTCCATTTCTACTGCATTAATATTACTTCTGACTGTCTCCAGCCTTTCCTCAGTCGCAGCTATAATGTCCAGATTTCTACTATGGCGTTGTTCCTGTGTAGCAATCTGATATGATATGCTTGCGTTATTGCTTCTCAGTTTAGTGTTTTTCTCCTGTTCTTCATTGTTCTGCTGCTTTATATCAGCAAGCTTCCTACTCTCCTGTGCTACCTTATATTCCGTCACAGACAAGTCATGGTTGCGACCTTTTTTCTTCTCTGCCAGCTGTTCCTTGAAATAACATTCAAATCCATAACTTGCCTCCGCTCTTAATTTATCTTGAAGAATCACAGATAATGTTTGTGGTGTAAATACATTTCTTTTTGATACTTTCTTAGATAAGCCACGCTTTGCTCCTTCCCATACCGGAACGCCTACTACATGCATATGCGGGCTAGCTTCATCAAAGTGTATGACCGCATTTGCAATCTTGAACTCCGGCAGTAGCTTTTGCAGGCATTCAAGAATATAATCAAATATCTCAGACATATAATTTTTTTTTTCCAATGCTCGTCCCAATATTTCTTGTCCCCGCATTGAAAAATAATCTCTACCGCCATATCCCGATTAAGACCTGCAACATGTTCAAAGTAGTCCTTTATCTTTCTGTCTTCTCTTTTCTGCCTGCTGTTATATTCCATTACCGCATCATCAAATTCTCTGTGATATACCCGCTTAACATCCTCGAAACAAATCCGTCGTTCCATAAATCAGCCTAATATTATCTGAGCTGTAATCTGCGGATTTATATTTACGCAGGTTATGCTTTGCAACTCCTGCAAGTGCTTTTTTACTTGTTATCGCACTCTTGCCATTGCTTATATGAGCAGAGTATGATACATTTCCCATAGGCATTTTCTCCTTTCTTATTCGCAATTTCTGTCGGAGCAGTGCGGTTATCATCTTGGCTCTGCCATAGATGATAACCCTAGCAGTTTCGTCATACTGACAAAACTGCGGGGGGCTCTCCGAGGGTTTTGGCATCAGCCTTTTAAATCTCATCTGCACTTAAACACAATCTCATTTATCACGATTTCCTCTGCCATCGCTCTCGCCTGATTCCGCAAATACAGCTGCTCCATAAATGTTTTTTTTTACCCGTCATATGCTTTTTCAACCAAGTCTCTTCAATATTGTCCAATCGTTCATAAGCTTCTTCGTTTACTGCTTCTGCCCGCTTTCTAAGCTGTCCCATTCTTGCCATATGATGATGATACTCAGAAGGTTCATTTTCTTCCATATAACTAAGCCACATCCGACCATATTTCCCTATATCCGTAAGATTGTATTCTGCTTCATCAACAGATAAAAGAGGATATAAAATGCCATCCACTTCTTTATACTCAACACCAAGTTCTTCAAATAATGTCATAGTAATTGTCCTTTCTTTTCAAGACCGCAACATCGCAAGGTCTATATATTTTGCAACCTACCCAATCTTCAAGATCGTAAAACTCCGACACTTTTGCAATGTTGCGATGTTAATTTTTATGCTCTCAAATTCCAGTACCAGTTATTATTGCAACGCTCAGCCTTTATCTTAAGTTCCTTCTTTGCCGTCTCAAGTGTTCTTTTCGATATTCCTTCCTGTGCTGCAAGCTCTATAATCTCTGTACTTAAAATCTTCTGTGTTTTTGTGCCTGTTCCCTTAAAAAAACTGCTTTGCCATCTCAAGCTTGCTTGCTTTTTGGCACCATACCCCCAATACTTCATCAGCAGTAATTTCATAATCACTTAACCAATGAAATGCGTCCTCTGCCAATTCAAATGCTTTGGATGACCAAATGCTGCAAGATTATTCTTTATCTGTATCATTGCCCTGAGGTTGCTCTGCCTTCTATTCTGCCGACAAGCATTACACTCCTTGCCACAGCAAAGAAATCACTGAACCCATTCCCTGTAAGCAGCCTTTGCTCCCGAAGCCTTTATTCATATGACCGATAAGAACAATGGCACAGCCTGTTCTTTCAGCAATACTTCCCAGTTTTTCGTCATTTCTCTGGCTTCATTTGCCCGGTTCATATCAGTATCACCGCCAAGATAAGCCTGTATCGGATCAAATATGCACAATTTCGCATTTTCTTTTATGGCTTCCTCTATCCTGTCATCCGTCATACTGACACTCTTATCAGACTCATCTATGATTGATATTCTGCTACAGTCTGCATTTGCTGCTTCAAGTCTCGGCTTGACTGTATCTGCAAGTCCGTCTTCTGCCGTCTGATATATTACATTTACAGGCTCAGTAATATTCATATTTTCATCTATACATTCTCCCTTGACAGCTTTGCTGCAATATTAAGTATCAGCGTAGATTTCCCATCACCGGGGTCTCCCTGCACTATTGACAGCTTTCCATAAGGGATAAATGGATACCACAGCCATTTAATCTGCTGTGATTCAACCTCAGAGAGGTGTATCATTTTTAATTCTGTATTTGTTTCCACTGTCTGCCTCACTTTCGTAAATAATCATTGTCTCAAAAGTGGGCTGCTGTTATACTTTAATTGGTGTTTTGGTAACAGAAGCCCGCTTTTGTTATCTGCCGTGGCTTTCCCGATTGCCGTCGGAAAGCCACTATTTCTGCCAGAGATACTTTGCTCCATCCAGCATATCTACAACCGCTTTTATCATAGCAAGATAGTCATGCTGCAGTTCCTCAATATCTGTATAAATTCCACCATCAACCGGTGATTCTTTTTTCTTTTATTTGTCCTATTTCTATGATTTCATCATACATTTTGTGAATATCTGCCTGCATCTTCTCAAGCGTCTGCACAAGCATATATACAGTTTCTTTCTTACCTACAACACAGATTCGACCATAGATACAGCATCTTGTAAAAAATGTTTTCTTCATCATTCCACTTGCCTTGATTCTTTGCTTCAATTTCACGCCTTTCATAGTCTGATATACGAAAACTGATTGTCGGATTCTTATGAACTCCACTCACTGAACATCACCTCCATTCCCTGTTTATCAGCCATCTCAACCCGGCATAAATTCTTCATTAAGCTTATCAGCCATCTCAATCTGCTCTGTCAGGAAACATATGTGCATAATGAAACTGTCTTAACTCTTCTACCAGAAAATCTGAATTACAACATCCCTTCCCTCCGTCTTAGGATGCGTCTCGTGATGATTTCACCTTCTCCCAACTGGAACCATAGAAAAATGTGGAGATTAATTTGAGTTAGAATTTCAACTCCCAAAAAAAGCGCATAGATCCCCATAAAAAATCAGCCCATTTTTTAAAAATTGTGTGTTAGAATATATATGTATATTCTTAACTACGGGGCTACGGTCATGAGAGCAGACTGGTATCGTCTGTATTTCGGATTGTTCCTTCCATCAAGTCTGAAGCGATATGATGGCGGACTTTTCATGATTCTACCCCAGCGTTGGAAGTGCCTGTTTGGACGGACGGGCACTTTTATTTTGTTCAGTGCTTCGTGATATTATCTATCTTCTCTTTGATTCTTTCCTTCAATCCGAACATGAAGCAGTATAGAAAATTCGTATCATGAATAATGGAGTGAAGCTGCGTTATGTTCGTTACATATTCTTTAGTATCTGGTACATGTCTATTCTTTAATACCTGATTCATTTCCTTTCTTATAACACCAGCTATATTATGAAACAGAACCTTGGCATATATATCATTTCTTGCAACATCTCCATCACTGCTTATATGTCTCTCAACTTCCTGCGATGTCTTCATTGTCTTATACGATACTTCTATATCCCATCTTCTTGAGTAGATTTCCATGACATCATCAGTTGTGAAGCTTTCACTGCTGAGATTAGTGAAATATATCGTGAGTTTTCACAGTGTTCTTTATTCTTATTATCAGTATATCGATACTCTCTTTTAATGACTCTGATCTTAAGGGTCGGATTTTCTTTTCTCAGTTCCTTGGCTTCCCTGAGAAAATCGAAATCTTTTAAGCCATTTCTCATCAATTTCAACTTTAATCCATTCATCATCTGATTCCATGCTTGCAACCTGCTTCTTATAGAAGTTTGATTTCCCTCTAATGACATAATTGTATCCCAGCCATTCCAGATGAGATATGATTTCAGCTGATCCATAATATCTGTCAGCTAGATAGATGACTTTTTGATTTTCCAACATCTTCTTTGTCCTGTAAAGATGTGCGAAGGCTAGAGGCGTCTCTGAATAAGGTGCCTGCCTCAATGAAAAGTCTATAAACAGTCCATTAGTAACATCATATAGTCCTCCCGCCTTTGACTGGACCTTCTTCACATCAAACATATCACGCACATGACTCCCAAGTGCAAACTGAAATTCATTGATATTAAGTATATTATAAGGAATCTCCATATAGGTACCGTCTTCTGCAATAAGAAGATGATCTCTGTATTTTTTAGGAAGTGAAGTTGAATAATAGATAGATGCAAACTGATTAATAAGATATGTGAAGACATTAGGGTTGAGCTTTCTTATAGCTTTATTCAGTGCCTGCTTACTGATTCTCTTTTCAAATCTATCTATAGAAGAGTAGAAATGTGTAAGTTCAGCATTAGTGGTAGTTCTGTTTCTGAAAATGAAATAGTAGATAATAGAATAGAAGTTCATGTTTCTGCTGCGAGTGAAATCGCATTTTTTCTTTCTGCAGAGTTCATTGACCCTGGTAGAATGTATTAAAGTATTGAAGTCAAAGAAAAGTTCAGATAGTTCAGAAGACTTAACTATATCATTCATCATCATAAACAAGACGAGGCTTCTTTTTAGCGAAAGCAGCCTTCAAATAAGGGACAGCTTCCTCATCAACCTGTCCAAAGTTGATAAGGACACGGTGTTTAGGGACACCGGATTCGTCACGATATGACTCAACAAGTGAGCAGAAGTAGGTATTTTTCTTACCTTTATTATTTTTTACAGCTCTAACAAACATATAATCGCCTTCTTTCTTAACTACATTATACCATTATTATAGCATTATATATAGAATATCTACATTATATTCTTAACTACATTTGTACAAATATACACTTATAGTATTCTTCATATAATTAGGATAATTTTTGAAAATAAAAAGAAATGTGATAATAGATAATACCTATGACCCTTCTGTTTAGTACTCATTAATATCTGTGGTACTATCAAAACAGGTATCATATAGGTATCACAATAAAAGAAAAAGCCCCATAAATGGCTTGTTTACGCCATTTATGAAGCTCTGTTTACTATTCAAACTCTTTGGTGTACAGAGATCACCTTTCTATGTCCTTATAACCACAATTATCTGTATTCAGCCAGATAAAGAGAATGAAAAGAATCAGGCACTTGTAAGAGCCCTTGGCACACTTATAGGGGCTATTACTGGAGCTATTGTCATGTTTTTACAGCCTTTCATCCATATTGATCTCGCATGGGATTTACTCAATGCATTATTTATTATGTTGACTATTTATTTAACAGTCTTATTTAAAGTACAACATATGGCATTTATGGCCTGTGTGGCTTATCTAAGTGTTGCAGTTATTCCTCATGCTGGTATTTCACCTTATGCATTCTTATTCTATCGTGTCTTAGATACATGTATTGGTGTGGGGGTAGGTTATCTTGTCTGTACTTTTACATTTACCCATTAAGCGTAGAAATGATGTTCTTTTTGTAGCTGAACTTGATGATATGGAACAGACAGCACACCAGCAGTTAAATAACTTCAATAAGACTCAATTGAATAAACTTGTAGATGATGGTGCCTTGTTTACTATCATCACAAAAGAACACCTGCATCCATGCAGGCAGAAATTGAACATCTTAAACTACATCTACCAGTGATCGCATTAGATGGCGCAATATTGTATGACGTACCAAAAACGAACTATTATGTACCTATTCCTTACCACAAACATTAGGTTCAAAGATCGCTCGATTATTAGATGATAAACATCTTAATTACTTCTATCACGTTCTCAAAGACGATGTATTATTGACATATTATAATAGTTTCGACCAGTCCGAACAAATGGACTATTATGATATGATGCGTCAATCCCCTTATCGTAATTACATCTTTGGTATGCCTACACACTCATATCAACCTCTTTATATCAGTGTTCTTAATACAAAAAGAGATTATCTATGATATTATAGATGACCTGATAGATTTAGGATTACATAAACAATTGCGTTATTTTGTAGAAGAAGATTATTTTGAAGGCATGTGCTTACTTAAGATTCTTTCTTATGAAGCCACTCCAGAAAATATGCTGGAAAGATTAAAGGAAAAGTTAGATATTAAAGAAAAGTCTTGTCTATGGTTCATCTGATTCAATATGTGATGTCATAGTACCGGACAATGATTTCAATAGTATAGTAAAAAGTATTCATAACGAATATGAAGGGAATTAAATGAAAAAGAAGACAGCCACAATAGCTGTCTTCTTTTTCATTCATGGGGAGTCTCAATGTATATTCAATTCATGAGCAATATCATGGATTTTTTTGTTTGTATACTTATTTGCAACTCCCATGATTAAAGCACTTAATAATACTGCAATAATAGTTAGAATAATATAAATCATAAGAATCACCTCTTTCATGTTTATAATATACATGTCAGTTATGTAATTCGTATGTATTTCTATGTATTTATTATGTTTTTTACAATCCTTCTAACATATCATCAAATGTGATACCTAAAAAAAACCAAAATGGAAGTAATCATCTAAAGCATCCTGTAACTTAATAGGACTATAACCATTTCTTAAATCTAGAATATCCTTATTGACTTTTAAAGAGTAAATCAACAGAACTACTCTTTTCAGCATTTCTTCATGATTCTTGATTTCATCAATCTGTAAGTCATACGCAATACTCATTAATAAGCGCATACCTTCAATATAAGTGTCTAAAAGAGCATTTTTGATCAACCCGAGTATCTTTTTTATCCCAGAATGTATAAACATGTCCTAATTCTCCTGTATTATACACACATTGCATAAATGCAAGAAGTTTATGGTCAATCTTCTTAATATCTAGAATCTGACCTTTTTAGAATATCTAATTCTCTGTTTAATACTAACTGATATAATTTTGATAATTCATTCATTTAAATCACCTCTTATATACTATTATAGTCAATTAAAAAAAAGAGAATCACGTAGATTCCCTAAATAATTCCTAAACCTTCTATTAAAATTTTAATACCTATGAGAATAAAGAATAATACCACCAGTGATCTGTGCTTTCTGTTCATATTTATTTCCAAACACATGACCAATATAAACACCAGCAGATGCAATAATAAATGTCGTTAAACCAATAATACAAATAGCCATGAAGATATTGATTGATTCAAAAAGAGAACGTAACGCCTACTGCAAGTGCATCAATAGCAGTTGCGATAGCAAGCATCAACATAGTCTTCCAAGAGAAGTCATCATTCTGTTTCTCTTCTTCAAAAGATTCTCTAATCATATTGATTCCAATAAATGCGAGTAAGATAAACGCAATCCAGTGGTCAATAGAATCCACTAAACCACTCAAATGCAGAACCAAGACAATAACCAATAAATGGCATCAATGCCTGAATCCACCAAACCATACACCACATAATAATACATTCTTAATAGATAACTTCTTTACAGATAATCCTTTACATACAGATACCGCAAAAGCATCCATGGATAACCCAATACCAATTAATAATATTTCTATACTAGACATCTTTACACCTCAACTGGAATATAATCTTCCTTTACAACCTCATAATGCATATTGATGCAGTCAGTTCATTAAGTTCATCTAAGAAAGAAGTATCTCTTAAATAAACATCATAATGAACTTCTTCATCATACTCAGTATTCATTAATAATAGATTCTTAGATTGTATTAAATAAGATACCTTTACGGCTGAAGTGATAGTCAACACTAATTCGATAAAGCTTTGACGAGTTCTTTATCGACTATTTCTGCTTCTTTTAAAGCATCAGCAACACTATTTGTATATGCACGAGTCAATCCTCCGGCTCCTAGCTTAATCCCACCAAAATAACGTGTCACAATCGCAATTACATTATCGATTTTCTGTCTCTGTAATACATTCAACATAGGAAGTCCTGCAGTACCCTGATGGTTCTCCATCATCATCCGCTTTTTTCTAAAGGACCGACACGATAAGCGACACACAGTTATGTGTTGCATCATCTTTAGAATAGAGTTCTATTAAGTCTTTGATTTTTTTCATCATTACATGGAATAGGGTTGTAATGAACTCTGATTTCTTAATAATGATTGTATTTGTCGTTGTTTCTTTAATTGATCTCATAGTTTCACCTGTTCGTATTATATCCCATTGGTTGTAAAATAAAAAAGAAATAAACTATAATATACATAGTGAATTATCACTGATGGGGTATTAAAAAAATGAGTAAAATAGCGATTATTGCAGACAGTGGCTGTCAGATTGATATCAATGGAGAGCATGAAGGTATTTATATTGCACCATTATGTATTGGTCATGGTAGTCAGACATATTTAGATCAATTAGAAATCACAAGTCTTGATGTATTTAATCAGATGAAGGAAACAGATGATATGTATACAAACATCTCAGCCTTCGACTGGTTCTTTAATGAAGGCTATGGAAGATGCGAAAAGCGACGGTTATGATGAGTTAATTGGGATTCTATCGCAACTGGTTTATCATCTACATTAAATGGTATGCAGTTTGCAGCTGATACAGTAGAAATGCCTATTACTTTAATCGATTCTCAAGGAACAGCACATGTTCAAAAAAAGCTTTATTGAAGCAGCACGTTATCTCGTAGAAAAGGGTCAGTCTGTTTCTGAAATTAAAGAAAAACTTGAAGATATGGTTAAGCATCTGTGTACAATTATTTTTACACCAAACTTGAATCATCTTAAAAAGGGTGGGCGTATTACGCCTGCAGTCGCAATGCTTGGCAATATGTTGAAGCTTGTCCCAGTTATGGAATTGAATAGTGAATTAGGTGGTAAGATTGATACTTTAGGCAAAGTAAGAACAACACGTAAGGCATGTAAGATGCTAAAGTTTATGAAAAACTTGATGAATGACAGATTTCAGGGCTCGATGAACGATGCGATATCATTCATGTAGTATTAAAATTGAATATTTTGAATTTTTCTAAACCGAATGATTATAAAGGCAATAAAAAAGCACTAAAAAAGGCGCAATGAGGGTATCGTCTCTGAAGCACTGCTTGGAGAAATGATTAATTGTCAGCCGGATGGTACTTATGTGATATCTCAATGAGCTTGAGCCACTGATCTGGCATAAGCATATTATTATCAAATAAGCCAGATACAGGTGTCTTGTATTTCAGTGATGAATGTTGTCTCAGGAAGTTAAAGAAGCATACAAAGAGAATCATATAGCTGTTGGCACCTTCTATCTTGTCATAGCCGTTAGTGCCATAGTAGTTCTGCTTGTATGTTCGATTCAGTCTCTCTTCAATCTGCTTGAAGGGTCTGTATTTCTTGGATATCTCATCCTTGTTCTTAACGCCGATTACCTGGTGGAGGTCGAACCTGATGCCGTTGATATCAAAGAATACCGAGCTGCATTATAAATAGGATTGCCATCAGTGATGAGTGTAAGGTTCTCTGGAATATTCCCGTTATAGTGTCTCAGACAGTCATAGATTGATCTGCAGGCGCATTCTGTATCACGTGTAGGATAGATGGTATGTGATGTGATGATCTTCGAACTAGGATCTGACCAGAAGAATACATACTGATTCTTTCCTCTTACCTTGATGTATGTTTCATCACCTGATAATACAGAACCAATCTTATAGGGATAATGGTCAACCATATCCTTCACAAGAGCTGATACGCCATTAGCGTAGTTAATAACAGTCTGATGTGAAATACGGACACCATGAACCTGTTTCATGATGAGAGCGGTCTTTCTGGCGCCAAGGCCATAGTTGACGTAATAAGTCAGGATAAGCCCTAGAACCTTAGAATCAAAGTGTATTCTGGATAGATTATAGCTCATATTCAGGTCGTTACTGACATTCTTGAGGGATTCCAAGTTGAACTTGAAATCACGATAGTGGTATCGAAGACGATACTGCTTGCTGGAAGTGAGAAGTGAATCACTATCATCACTGTCCTGGATCTTCTTGTTATGCTTATAGTATGAGCAGTCATGATTCTGACAGACATAGACGAGATAGCCATTGCGGTCATGATGCAAAGTGAGCTTATGCTTGCAGTAGGGACAGTATATTCCAACATCTTCCTTGACTGTAGTCTTTAAGGTAAATGTGTTCTTGCAGGCCTTGCATTTATACTGGCCTCTTCCTCTGCTGTTGTCATAGATGTACTCTTTAGGAGCACCACAGTAAGGACAGACACCATCAAATGTGAAGGAGTCATCGCTTCTGCGCTTTACAGGTTTCGGTAGCTTTCTTTGATGATATCTTCAAACGAGATCTGCTTGACAAGCTCATCTCTGAAGATAGGAGGCTCATCTATCTTGAAGTCTGCATAAGGAATCTGAGTATCTTTATTCTTGCTGGATTTAAGCTTGGATAGTTCCTTCCTGGTAATTGGATTGATTTTATCCTCGAAGAAGCTGTTAAGCCAATTAATGTGTTTTGAAGCCTCTTCGAGATGATGAATGACATCAATGTTGTTCAGACGATAGGAAACAGTATCTGGAATCTTGCCAAGTAGATTCAAAGCCTGAAAATACTGAGAAAACTTAAAATTTTGTTTAGAAAAAGATTCAATAGAATTAATTAAATGTGTTATACTTTCCATGATGAAACATCCTTTCGTGATAATTTTTGTTTGCGCTAAAAGTATAACACAGGTTGTTTCATCTTTTTTTAGTTAAATACGAAAAAAGATGATTACTAAGATATACTCAGTAATCATTTTACTGTTTATATAGATAAAATTGAGGGTAGTGTATTTGTGCTATGTGATATAGATTTGAATACCCACAAACCACAGGTTAGTGAAAATTAAATTTCATAAGCACCGAAACGGCGTTCATGAAGCTGAACCGGACACACGAAATTTCCATCTGTTCTATAATTAGATTAGAAATCGGATGGAGGTATAATCATATGTCAAACAAAGTATTAAAACCTAAGAAAGCTTCTCTTTATCAGTTCACTCAGAAATATTCCAACAATATTGATAACTGCATTGAATTCTTCAAATCCATGAAATGGCCTGAAGGCTTTTCATGTGACCGTTGTGGCTGTCATAAGTATTACCTAGTCAAGCGTGTAGGAAAGACCAAGACTTCATATGTTCTTGAATGCAGCTCATGTCATAAGCAGCATTCATTGCTTTCAGGCACTATTTTTCAGAGCTGCAAGCTTGATCTATACAAGCTCCTTTTAGGTATTTTCCTTTTCTTTAATGAAAATAAAGGAATCAGTGCAATAGAGTTATGTTCAATACTAGACGTTAACTACAAGACTGCACTTCTTCTAGAAAGCAAGTGTAGAATTCTTATGTCACTAAGTAATTCAGATAAGCTGCTTAACAGCCTTTTCTACGAGGCTGATGTCTTTAACATTGGTGCAAGATCAAAGAATAAAGCAGGTCGTGCAAGTGAGCAGCAACCTATTCTTGGTATTTTATCTACAGATAAAGAAAATAACTATCCCAGGTTCATCAAATTGAGACTTGTCACAGATTATACGGGTCTGTCACTTAAGAAAAACATAGAAAAGTGCTGTGTATTATCACATGATGCATTATTTAATACTGATGGTGAAAAAGGCTTTAATACACTAAATGAAGAAATACAGGTAAAGAATGAGAAGATTAGCTATGAAGAAAGGGATCATAGACTACTCTGGTTAAATATAATAATCGGTAATATTAAAAATAATATTACTGGGATATATCATGGAATAACTAGAAAAGAGAGATGCCTTTTATTCCAGAATGAACAGGATACAACATTTCCCATATCAGTCATAGACAGATAGTGGTTATAGTCTGAGCAGTTCCACAATGTGGACAAAATGCATTTTCTCCGATTTCTTTCCCACAATTTTTACAATACATAAATATTCCTCCTAATATTCTTGGTAGTGTCAAAATCTATATCACATAGCACAAATACACTACCCTCAATTTTATCTATATAAACAGTAAAATGATTACTGAGTATATCTTAGTAATCATCTTTTTTCGTATTTAATAAAAAAAAAAAGATGAAACAACCTGTGTTATACTTTTAGCGCCAACCAAAATATCACGAAAGGATGTTTCATCATGGAAAGTATAACACATTTAATTAATTCTATTGAATCTTTTTCTAAACAAAATTTTAAGTTCTCTCAGTATTTTCGGGCTTTTGAATCTACTTGGCAAGATTCCAGATACTGTTTCCTATCGTCTGAACAACATTGATGTCATTCATCATCTCGAAGAGGCTTCAAAACACATTAATTGGCTTTAACAGCTTCTTCGAGGATAAAATCAATCCAATTACCAGGAAGGAACTATCCAAGCTTAAATCCAGCAAGAATAAAGATACTCAGATTCCTTATGCAGACTTCAAGATAGATGAGCCTCCTATCTTCAGAGATGAGCTTGTCAAGCAGATCTCGTTTGAAGATATCATCAAAGAAAGCTACCGAAACCTGTAAAGCGCAGAAGCGATGACTCCTTCACATTTGATGGTGTCTGTCCTTACTGTGGTGCTCCTAAAGAGTACATCTATGACAACAGCAGAGGAAGAGGCCAGTATAAATGCAAGGCCTGCAAGAACACATTTACCTTAAAGACTACAGTCAAGGAAGATGTTGGAATATACTGTCCCTACTGCAAGCATAAGCTCACTTTGCATCATGACCGCAATGGCTATCTCGTCTATGTCTGTCAGAATCATGACTGCTCATACTATAAGCATAACAAGAAGATCCAGGACAGTGATGATAGTGATACACTTCTCACTTCCAGCAAGCAGTATCGTCTTCGATATCACTATCGTGATTTCAAGTTCAACTTAGAATCTCTCAAGAATGTCAGTAACGACTTGAATATGGGCTATAATCTATCCAGAATACACTTTTGATTCTAAGGTTCTAGGGCTTATCCCGACCTATTACGTCAACTATGGCCTTGGTGCCAGAAAGACTGCTCTCATCATGAAACAGGTTCATGGCGTCCGTATTTCACATCAGACTGTTATTAACTACGCTAATGGCGTATCAGCTCTTGTGAAGGATATGGTTGACCATTATCCCTATAAGATTGGTTCTGTATTATCGGTGATGAAACATACATCAAGGTAAGAGGAAAGAATCAGTATGTGTTCTTCTGGTCGATCCTAGTTCAAAAGATTATCACATCACATACCATCTATCCTACACGTGATACAGAATGCGCCTGCAGATCAATCTATGACTGTCTGAGACACTATAACGGGAATATTCCAGAGAACCTTACACTCATCGCTGATGGCAATCCTATTTACAATGCAGCTCAGGTATTCTTTGATATCAACGGCATCAGGTTCGACCTCCACCAGGTAATCGGCGTTAAGAACAAGGATGAGATATCCAAGAAATACAGACCCTATTTCAAGCAGATTGAAGAGAGACTGAATCGAACATACAAGCAGAACTATTATGGAACTAACGGCTATGACAAGATAGAAGGTGCCAACAGCTATATGATTCTCTTTGTATGCTTCTTTAATTTTTACTGAGACAGCATTCATCACTGAATCAAGTTTACAAGACACCTGTATTCTGGCTTGTTTGATAATAATATGCTTATGCCAATCAGTGGCTCAAGCTCATTGAGATATCACATAAGTACCATCCAGCTGACAATTAATCATTTCTCCAAGCAGTGCTTATAATGTAATTATTTAATGGAGACGATACCCTCATTGCGTTAAAAATAGGGAGGATTTTTTTTTAGGTGCTTTTTTATTGCCTTTATAATCATTCGGTTTAGAAAAATTCAAAATATTCAATTTTAATACTACATGAATGATATCGCATCGTTCATCGAGCCCCGAAATCTGTCATTCATCAAGTTTTTTCATAAACTTTACATTAAGATCTATATTTACTTTCATATGCAAATTCTAGTTCTTATACTTCTAGTACTATTTCTGAAAGTTTAAGTCAAATCAATAGTATTCCAACTTTCTTACCACTATTAGTAGTAGTTTTATCAGTAGTAACTGTTGTTTTTATTCTATCTAAAGAAGCGTAAAGCAACATGGGTTGCTGGTGTTGTGACTGGAATTGCTGGATTATTTTATACGCAACTGTAAATGGTATGGTAGATAAAGTAGGTGCAGTTTTAAAAATGACAGATACTCTTTCTAAAGCAGGCGGTTTATATTTAATTCTATTAGCTTCACTTTTATTAATTGGTGTTGTAGCAGTAGATGTTTTAGCAAGTAAAGATATCATTCATTTACCAGAATAAGATTAGAAAATCTTAAAGAAATTATTATAAGTATATAAGTGCAAAATGATTATTGGGTTATATACTTAATAATCATTTTGCTTTTAGGAGGAGAAATAATTATGAAATGTCCAAAATGTGGAAAAGAAGTTCATGATGGAGAATTATTTTGTGGAAATTGCGGATATAACCTAGCACAGAATAATAAGCCTAGTGTACAGACAAAGGCTCAGGTAAAAAGCCAAATAATACAAATAAAATTATTATCGCAATTGTTGCTATTGTATTAGTGGTATCTGCTGTGACTGGTGGTGCTCTTTTGTTGCAAATAAAAATCAAGTTATGTTTTTGGAACTACTAAAAGGAAGATTTAAAAATATTAAGAGACTCAGCCAAAGATGGCGATTATTCTCTTTATTTTCTTATGATAAATATAAATCTTTTTGGGAACCTTATAATAAAAAATTAGAGAGTAGTAAGAAATATGATAAATTAAGCACTAAGGAGATTGATAGTGAAATTGCTGATTTAAATTTAAGTGATTATGATTATAAGTCTGTTAATAGTAATATTAGAAAATATACAAATAGTATTGAATATTTTGAAAATATTATTTCTGTTAAACCAGATGAAAAGAATCAGAAATATAAGAGAAATTACTATTTTACTGATGGTGGTTTGAATTATGCATATATTTATGACCCCGATAACACAGATGATTGGTATAAATTATATTACGATGATGATGTACTTTATTGTTATAAAACACCAGATAAAACATATAAGTACAGTGACATAACCCTACAAAGTGGGGATGTTTTGCATATGAGGAAGCCATTGATCTACATAATGATTATATTTATGATAGTTATGATGACGATGACGATGAAGATTACGATGATGACTATGATGAATACGAAGATGAAGATTATATCCTTCCAACAAGTGATTCAGAATATCTCACTAGAAGTGATGTAGAAGATTTATCACAAACTGAAAATAGACTTGCTATTAATGAAATTTATGCAAGACATGGTTATACATATACAACAGAAGATTTAAAAGAATACTTTGAAGATAAAAGCTGGTATCACTCTGATCCAGATATAAATCAGTCTACATGGAATGATAGTATGTTAAATAACTATGAGCGTGAAAATATTAATTTACTTTACAACTGTAGCTAAGGAAAAAGGCTATAGATAAGGTTTTGTTTAATTAGAGAACTTCTTCTAGTACTCTAAGTTCTAATTTGTTAGAATTTAAGGGAGGGAGGCGTTGATATGAGAAAGAAGAAGTTTATAATAGGTCTTTCTATTATTGCAATTATTACTCTTTATTTTGCTTATCATCGCTTCGAAACATCTATTCCTGTAGAAACAGATGCACCCTATGGCATTACCTGTACAACAAATAGATCACGTATGGTAGGTGACTATTACAGTCTATGTCTTTATATCAAGTCATATAAGTTCACAGAACAATATATCAATATTCAGATTAAGACATATGACAAGAATAATGATTTACGTGAATACAGTACAACATACAAAATAGACAGAAAAAATACCTTTTAAGTTCTCTACAGATACAAAAGAAGACATTAAAAAGTCGTTGTGAGCATTACACTCACAACGGCTTTTAAATTAGTCCTAAATGTTTAAATGCATTATAAAGTCCATCATCATTAACATCAGTCGTAATATAATCTGCTGCTTCCTTAATTTCTGGACCACCATTACCCATAGCAACATTATAAGCACAACATTCAAACATTGATAAATCAATCTTTGCATCACCAAAAGAAATAGTATCCTTAAAATCAGCACCAAGATGTTCCATCAACACTTCAATCGCATGTCTCTTAGTAATACCCAGTAGGGCCTAAATCACCATATAAGGCTACTTCACCCTTACCACCCCATGTATTTGCAATAAGGTGGTGGAATTCCACCTTAGAATCTAAATGATCCCGATAAGAGCTTAAGATAAAGCCGATCTTATTTACATCATCTCTATATAAATCTTCACCCTGTAAATGAATAAATCCATCCATGAATGCTTTAGAAGATTCTTTTTTTTCTCTAGGGTCGGCTCCTTTACCCCGAGCATACTTAACCATTGTTTCAGTGGCCCTGTTCTAACATATAGTCATTGCAGTACATACCGCTATTAGCTTCTAGATAGAATCCTAAGTGTCTCTCATTACACCAATCTACAATATGTTTTACATCTTCCTTTGATAATCCTTGATGCATAACAACTTCATCATGGTCTTCTACATAAGCACCATTACCACCAATCATACCATCTAAATCACATAAATTACGCTGTAGTACTTCGGCCTTAGAACATCCTGTACAAATATATACCTTATGTCCATTTGCTCGTGCCATGTCTACTGCCTTAGCTGTTGAAGCAGGTAATTTTGCTTCATAATCAATTAATGTACCATCTACATCTAGAAATATTATTTTACCCATATCTGTCTCCCTTTATATATCTATATTATATAGGAAGAGAATATAAACAGTACCAATCAAACAAATAATGAAAAAATGAGGCTCGTATAATTCGAGTCTCATCTTTATTTAGTCTTCATAGCTTAAGGCTTCAGGACCTTGTTCACCAGAAGAGATTCTTACGACATTCTCTACATTATAGATAAAAAATCTTACCATCACCCATATGACCAGTGTATAGAACACTTCTTGCTGCATCTACAACTGTCTGTACAGGAATACTAGATACAACAATCTCAGCCTTTACTTTAGGTAATAACTGGATATCAACCTTAGCGCCTCTATAATAAGCAGTCTGTCCTTTCTGAACACCACAGCTCGATACTCTTGTCACTGTCATACCAGCAACACCAATATCGTTCATAGCAACTTTTAAAGCATCCATCTTTTCTGCTTTCGCAATAATAACAATCTTACTGATCTTTTACCTTCCCCATTGACTGCAACAGTAGGAACAGCTTCTGTAACACTTAATTCAGGAGCAGAAACAGTTACAGCAGTAGCACCAGTATAAGTTTCTGTTTCTAAAGCGAAACCTGCATAAGCACTCTCTAAAACCATGTTCAAGCTTATCAAGACCAGTAATTTCTTCTTCTTCAGTAACTCTAAGACCAACAGTATGTTTAATAACTACGAATGTAATAGTCATTAAGACAGCAGTCCAAACACCAATACATAATAAGCCAAGTAACTGAGTACCTAATAACTTAAAGCCTCCTCCATAGAATAGACCTTTGAGCCTTAGGCATTGTATCAGTACCGCAGGCAAATAATCCAACACAGATAGTACCAAGTAAACCATTACCAAAATGAACAGCGACAGCACCAACTGGATCATCGGTATGTAATTTATAATCTAACAACCAAGTAAAGAAACAAACAGTAAATCCAGATAAAATACCAATAATACAAGCACCATTACATTGACTGCATCACAGCCAGCAGTAATTGCAACTAAACCTGCAAGTGAACCGTTTAAGCTCATAGCTACATCGGGTTTACCATATTTTAACCAAGTAAAGATCATTACAGTACATGTTGCAAGTGCTGGTGCAACAGTAGTAGTTGCGAATATTGTTGCTAACTGAGTACCATTCTTAGCAGCAGCACCATTGAATCCATACCAGCCAAACCAAAGAATAAATACACCTAAAGCACCAATAGTTAAACTATGACCAGGAATACCATTTGGGCTTCCATCTTTATTGAACTTACCAACACGAGGACCAAGAATTTTAGCTCCAATTAAAGCAGTTAAACCACCAACAAAGTGAATAACTGCACTACCAGCGAAATCATGGAATCCCATTGCTGTTAACCAGCCATCGGTCCCCAAACCCAATGAGCTTCAATAGGATAAACAATTAAAGAAATAACGAATGAATAAATACAATAACTTAAGAACTTAGTTCTTTCTGCCATGGCTCCAGATACGATAGTTGCTGCAGTTGCACAGAATACTAAGTTGAATACGAAGCTAGACCAATCCGTTGATGCAAAGTTAGTTAATGGACCATTTCCAAAACCAATCCAGCCAATAAATCCGTTAGCTACATCACTCCCACATAAGAAGCTATAACCTACAATAAGAAAAGCAACAGTTCCTAAACAGAAATCCATCAAGTTCTTCATGATGATATTTCCAGCGTTCTTAGCACGGGTGAACCCTGCCTCAACCATTGCGAAGCCTGCCTGCATAAAGAATACAAACGCGGCACCAATTAAATACCATATACCAAAAAACTTCAGTTAAAACCTTTGCCATAAGCACTCCCCTTTATCATGTTTATGTTTTCTTTTTACCTTTCTGGTATGACTGCATTATACGAATAGAAAATAGTCACGTCAATAAAAATTATCATCATAACTGTAAATTATCATATTTATTTATCGGAATAAGCGAAAAAAAGCACCTCATATTCATGATAAAATGAATTATTAAATGATAATAAAATTTCTTTTTAAAATGATAAAATCTTATTAAAAAACGCATATAATTCATATAATGTGCCATAAAAATGCGATGTAAAAGAAAAACATGGTATACTTTTTGTATAAGGAAAAGACAAATAAAAACATATATGCGTAGTCATATATGGGAAGGAGGTTCTAATGAGCTGTATTACACGTATTAAAGAAGCAAGCCTTACAGAAACAGAAAAAGAAATAGCGCAATATATCATAGAACATCCAGAATATGTTCTTGATGATTCTGCTATGAAACTTGGAGAAAAAACACATTCATCTTCTGCAGCAGTTGTTAGATTTGCGAAAAACTTGGTTATTCTGGTTTTCCACAATTAAAGATTGAACTTGCCAAGGATCTAGTAGGATCAATTCTCAAGTAGATAACTTACTACATCCAGATGAAGATATGGCAACACTTATGAATAAAGTACATCATTCTCAGATTGTGACTATTGATAAAACATATCATCTTCTTAGTGCTTCTACACTAGAAGATGTTGTGAAAGCTTTAGAACAAGCGAAACATGTTTACTTATTTGGTGTAGGTGGTTCAGCTATTGTCTGTGATGATTTTAGACATAAACTTATGAGGATAGGGAAGCGTTCTAGTTACTATCCTGATATGTATCTACAGACGACTTTTGTACCTGCTATGACACAGGAAGATTTAGCCATCTTTGTTTCATATAGTGGAGAGACAAAAGGTATAGTCACTGCGGCTAAATGGGCAAAGGAAATGAACATCCCATCTGTCGCAATTACACAATCTGCATATAATAAGCTTGGTAAGTTAGTAGATTATGTATTAACTATTCCTTCACAGGAACAGCCATTACGTATCGGAGCGATTAGTTCTCGTTATTCTTCACTTATTATCATTGATCTTCTTTACTATGGATTAGTGAAACGTAATAAAGAAGAATATGCACAAAAGATTATTAATACAAGACGTATTATTCAAGAAATGGAAAAGTAGGTGTAAGTTATGGAAAAGATAGAAAAATGGATATCAAACAACAAGGATATTGAACAGGAATTAATACGATTGAGAAGACATTTTCATGAACATCCAGAAGTCGGTCATCCTCTTCCTCAGACACAGGAATATATAGTGAAACTGCTTGAAATGTATGGTTATGAGAATATTATTGTGAATCCCGGAGGAAGTATTGAAGTACTTGTAGGACCTCATGATAAGAAGATTCTTTTACTTAGAAGTGATATGGATGCTTTACCACTTGTAGAACATACAAATCTTCCTTTTTAAGTCTATTAATGGAGCAATGCATGCATGTGGACATGATATGCATGCTTCTATGATGTTGATGTGTGCCAAACTATTAAAACAGAATGAAAAGAAACTCAAAGGACAGATCAAGATTGTCTTCCAACCTCATGAAGAAGGACTAGTAGGCTGTAAGATGATGATTGAAGATGGGGTATTGAAATATCCTCATGTTGATGCGGCAGTAGGCTTACATGTCATGCCGGCGACAGAAGATAAGACAGGTACAATCCGTACGATTCGTAAAGCAATGACAACCGCTTCTACAATCTTTGAAATCAATATTACGGGTAAGAGTTCACATGGTTCTATGCCAGAAAAAGGTATTGACGCACTTCGTGTGGCTGTTCATATCTACCAGCAATTACAGGAAATCATTCCTAAAGAAATCAGCATGAGTCATGATGATGTACTTACAATCGGTATTATGAATGCAGGTAAAGCACATAATATTATTCCAGAAAAAGCTTATATGAAATGTTCTTTAAGAAGTTATCGTCCAGATGATCAGTGAATATATTATGGGAAGAGTCAATGAAGTAGTACAAAGTATTGCTTCTATGTATCATGCCCAGGCAGGGATCACAATCTTACAGCAGGCACCAAGTGTCTATAATGATCCTGCATTACTTAAATCTATTATGGATGTAGAAAAAGATGTATTTGGCGGTTATATCAAGAAGCTAGAACTACCTCTTACTATCTCAGAAGACTTTGGCCATATTACTGCCAATGTACCTTCACTCTTTGTGACTCTTGCGGCAGGATGTAAACAGGATGGTTATATTTATGGTCTTCATAACAAAGCCACTATCTTTGATGAAGGCTGCTTAATGTATGGCCTGTATTTCTTATATAATGCGGCAATGAATTGAATGTGAAGTACTAAATATCTTGCATTCACAAAAAGAGAACAGGTATAATATTTAACAATGATGAATGGGAGAAAACAGAAAAAAAATGAACAAGATTGATCAAAAAACAGTATATACAATTAAAGCACTTTGTGCAGATATGATTCAGAAAGCAAATTCAGACATCCAGGACTTCCTTTAGGGGCTGCTGATTCACTCATGTATTATGGTCACAGGTATTAAACCATAGTGCAAAAGCATCCTGAATGGGTTAACACAGACGTTTTATTTTATCAGCAGGACATGGTTCAAGCATGCTTTATAGTTTATTACATCTATATGGTTATGGCTTAACTATGGATGATTTAAAAGCAGTTTAGACAGTTAGGTTCACTTACACCAGGACATCCAGAATATGGACATACAGTAGGTGTAGATGCCACTACAGGTCCTTTAGGACAGGGCTTAGGCATGGCTGTTGGTATGGCAATGGGTCAGGCTCATTTAGCCACTGTATTTAATAAACCAGGTTATGATCTATTTGATCATTATGTTTATGCATTAGCTGGTGATGGATGTATGATGGAAGGTATTTCTTCCAGAAGCATTATCACTTGCTGGTACACTTAAGTTAGAAAAGCTCATCATCTTATATGATTCAAACAACATTTCTATCGAAGGTAACATCAAACATTACATTTACAGAAAATGTATCAGACAGAGTAAAGGCATTTGGTTTTGAAACATTAACTGTAAAAAGATGGTGATAACTTAGATGAAGTACTTGCTGCATTAGAAAAGCAAAGACTATTAAAGGTAAACCTAAGTTCATTGAAATCAAGACAACTATTGGTAAAGATAGTCCAAACGAAGGTTCAGAAAGCACTCATGGTGCACCACTTGGTGTAGACAACATCAAAGCACTTAAAGAAAACTTGGTCTTCCACAGGAAGAATTCTATGTACCAGAAGACGTATATGATTATCTAGCTTCTACACAAAAACGTGTAGATGATTTATATGATGCTTGGACTAACATGCAGGATAAATATTTTGAAGAATATCCTCGAAATGAAGATTGTATGGGAACAGTATTTTAACCCTGACTTTGCAAGAATCTTCAAGGATAACCCATTATTCTGGGCAAATAAACATCACAATATCGCAACTCGTGCTGCAAGTGGTGAAACAATGAACCTTATTAAGGATTTTGCTCCTAACTTCATTGGTGGTTCAGCCGACTTAGGACCTTCTAATAAGACAGTCTTAAAGGGTGAAGGTGAATTCAGTGCAGACAACTATGGTGGACGTAATATCCACTTTGGTGTAAGAGAACAGGCTATGGCTGCAGTAGGTAATGGTTTAATGTTATATGGTGGATTAAAAGCATATGTGGCTACATTCTTTGTATTTAGTGACTATGTAAAACCTATGGCTCGTTTATCTTCATTAATGAAGCTTCCACTTACTTATGTATTTACTCATGATAGTATTGGTGTAGGGGAAGATGGACCAACACATGAACCAGTAGAACAGTTGACTATGCTTCGTGCAATGCCTAACATGTATGTATTTAGACCATGTGATGAATTTGAAACAAAAAGCCGGCTGGTATGTCGCAATGAGTTCAAAAGAAACACCTACATCTCTCATCCTTTTCTAGACAGGACTTACCTAAGATGGTAGGCAGTAACAGAGGTGCCTTAAGAGGTGGTTATATCATTGATGACTGCATGAGTAAGCCAGATATCATCATCATTGCATCAAAGTTCAGAAGTAGACTTAGCAGTCAAAGCTAAAGAACAATTAAAAGACCCTAACTTAAATATCAGAATCGTTTCTATGCCTTGCCAGGAATTATTCAGAGAACAGTCTGAAGAATACAAAGAATCTATTTTACCATCATGTGTAGAAAATAGAATTATTGTAGAAGCAGGAAGCCGTTTATCTTGGGGTGAATTCGCAGGATTCAAGGGCAAATATGTCACTATGGATACATTTGGTGCTTCAGGTAAGCCAGCAGACTTATTCAAGGCATTCCATTTAACTGTAGAAGATGTAATCAAAGCAATCAAAGAATTCTAAACAAAATTCATTTTAGCCTCCTATAATAGTATTATAAGGAGGCTTTTTTATGTGGATTCTTTATGCATTTGGTTCTGCCTTTTGCAGGACTTACAGCAGTTCTCGCAAAATGTGGTATTGAACATACAAACTCTCATCTAGCCACTGCATTACGTACAATTGTGGTACTTATCTTCTCGTGGATTATGGTAGGAATAGTCGGATTATTTGATACAATCCATACAATCACCCATAAGACATTTCTATTCTTAATTCTTTCTGGAATATCTACTGGAGCGAGCTGGTTATGTTACTTTAAGGCATTACAACTAGGAAATATTAATAAAGTCACAGCTGTAGATAAGACAAGTGTTGTATTGACGATTATTCTTTCTCTTATATTTTTCAAAGAAAGTGTCACAGTCTATAAGATTATAGGTACGATCAGCCTTTACAACGGGTACATATTTAATGGTAGAAAAGAAGGAAGATAATAAACAGACAAGTAATGCCTGGTTACTTTATGCCGTTCTTTCTGTTGTCTTTGCAAGTTTGACGACTATACTTGGTAAGATAGGAATCACAAATATTGAAAGTAATTTAGGAACAGCTATTCGTACAAGTGTTGTACTTATTATGAGCTGGATTGTGGTTTTTGTGACGCATAGTCAAATGAATATGAAAAAGTATTCCAAAGAAAGAATATCTCTTTATTGTGTTATCAGCTTAGCTACAGGAGGATCCTGGTTATGCTTCTATCATGCCCTGCAGTCGGGACCAGCAAGTCTAGTCACTCCTATTGATAAGCTCAGTATTCTATTTACTGTATTATTCTCTTATCTTATTTTTTCATGAGAAACTCTCTAAGAAATCATTACTTGGATTAATACTAATAGTATCTGGCACATTGGTTATGCTTCTCTAATGAAAGTTATACTACTCTAACTTTTTTTTTGTTCACAAACCTTCTCTATAGTGTTATTATGATTTTGTTAGTTAGGACTAACAGAGGAGGAAAAGAATATGAAAAGATTTATTCAAAAAACAAATTATTATGGTCATTTGTAGGTGGTGTAGCCGCTACAGTGGCAGGTAGTAAGTTCGTAAAGAGCGATTGCGCAAGAAAAGCTGCAGTAAAATCAGTTGCGACTGGTATGCAGTTAAAGGATGACGCACTTGCATCATATGATACAATTGTAGAAGACGCAAAAGATATCTATGCTGAAGCGAAAAGTTAAGAAAGAAGCAAAATAGGGAATAGTTATTTCCTATTTTTTAGGTGATAAGAGAATGTTAGAGTATCGTATAGTACATGACATACCAGGACGTATGAGAATACGTTATGGTCGTTATCGCTTTTTCTAGAAATAAGGCACTTGCCTTACATTTCGCATTATGTAAATGGGATATGGTTGAATCAGCCGATGTCAATGAAAGAACAGGTTCTATTCTATTTACTTATAGTGTTGATCAAAGAGATGCTTTGATTGACAAAATCAACTCTTTAGATATCCCTCACTTTGATGATGCACCCTATGAAAAGATCATTAAAGAAAACAAATATCTTATAGATCATCGTGATATCAACGATCAATACATTGGAAAATTCACTGCAATCATCGCAAGAAGATATGCTTCTAAATGGTTTTTACCATTACCAGTAAGAAACGTATTAACCATTTATCATACCATCCAGTATGTGAAAGAAGGACTTAATTCTCTTGTACATAAACGTATTGATGTACCAGTACTTGATGCCACAAGTATCTCTGTTTCTTTATTATCGGGACAATGGGGTACAGCACGTAATATCATGTTCTTATTGAATATCTCTTCATTACTTGAAGACTATACAAAGAAAACAACATCATTACAGCTTAAAGAAACATTGTCTGTCAATATTGATAAAGTATGGGTATTAGAAGAAGGAAAAAGAAAAACAGATTCCTACAACTCATTTACATAAAGAAGATATTGTGATTGTACAGACAGGATCTATGGTTCCAGTAGATGGTGAAGTAGTAAATGGTGAAGCCATGATTAATGAATCTAGCTTTACGGGTGAACCATTAAGTAAGATGGTTAAACAAGGAAGTTCTGTTTTTGCAGGTACTGTTGTAGAAGAAGGTAAGATTTATATCAAGGTAAGAAATCTACAATTAGAGAGTCGTATTAATAAGATTGTAGATATGATTGATACAAATGAATCATTGAAAAGCAGGTATTCAATCAGAGCTGAACATCTTGCAGATGCAATTGTCCCTTATAGTTTTGTAGCTTTCTTTGGATTATTACTTGCCACAAGAAACCTTACACGTGCTTCATCAGTATTACTTGTAGACTATTCATGTGCGATTAAGTTATCTACATCTATTTCTGTTATTAGTGCAATGCAGGAAGCAGGTCGTCATTCTGTTATGGTTAAGGGTGGTAAATACCTAGAAGCAATGGATCGGGGCAGATACGATTGTCTTTGATAAAAACAGGAACTCTCACAAATGCTCAGCCATTTGTACAGAAGGTTACACCAATAGGTAACTATACACGTGATGAAGTATTACGTATTGCAGCTTGTTTAGAAGAACACTTCCCACATAGTGTAGCGAATGCGATTGTAAAACAGGCATCATCTGAACATTTGCATCATGAAGAAGAACATGCAGAAGTCAAATATATTATTGCACATGGTATTGCGACTATTTATCGTGATCAGCGTGCTATTATTGGTAGTAATCATTTTGTATTTGAAGATGAACATATTACTAAAACAGAAGAAATAGAAACACTCATCAATAACTTACAAAGTGAAGGTGCCAGTTCTTTGATATTCCTCGCAATAGGTGGAGAACTCGCTGGTATTATTTCTATCTACGATCCACTTTAAACAAGAAGCGAAAGAAACTATTCAAAATTTGAGAAGTAGTGGTTTTAAGAATATCATCATGTTAACAGGTGATAGTGAGAATGCGGCTAAGCATATTGCGGAAGAACTCAATATTGATGGTTACTTAGCAGGCGTATTACCGAAGATAAAGCAAACTATGTTAAAAAATTAAGAGATGAAGGACATAAAGTTGTCATGGTAGGTGATGGTGTTAATGATACTCCAGCCTTGTCTTGTGCAGATGTCTCTATTTCTTTACAAGATAGTTCAGATATAGCGAGAGAACTTGCAGATGTTACATTAACATCTTCTTCACTAGAAGAAATTGTCGTATTTAAACAATTATCAGCATTATTAATGAAACGTATAAAAAGTAACTATAGAAAAATAGTTACATTGAACACAGGATTGATTCTATTAGGTATGTTTGGTGTCTTACCTGCAAGTACAACATCACTTATTCATAATGGTTCTACATTTATATTTGCGATATCATCTTCTACATCATTATTGAAAATTGATGTATAGCCCCGTTCTGGGGCTTTTTTTATTTCCGAGGAAAACTACAAATGTCAACTCAAGTTTACGTGATAGTTGGTGGATGAAACTGCGGTTTCGTAATATTCTTGTTGAGGCACTATTCATGAAAAGGAGTAGAAAAATGGACGCAATCTTACTCAACCATATATCTAACAGATATCCCTTATTAAATGACATCAGCATCATAGTGAAGTATGGAGAAATATATGGCATAGTGGGGGAAACAGGCAACAACTCTTTTAAAATCATTCTTTTTGGTAAAACCTACTATGATCAAGGACAAGTGAGTATTCTAGAAAGTACTCAAGAAAAGTATTTAAGACGTAATAGAAAAAGAATAGGCTATGCTGTCAACAGCCACTTCTTTAATCGTTTGAATGCATCTAAGAACCTTTACTATCACTGTCTCATAAAAAGGTATTCATGACAAAAAAGAAGTTGAACATGTCCTATCTCTCGTGGGCTTGCAGGACCAACAGTTACTTTATCGTGACTTCTCACACGATATGAAGTGTCGTCTTGCGATTGCGAAAGCTCTCTTAGGGCATCCAGCTATTCTCCTACTTGATGAACCAATGGAAGATCTCAATAATGACGAAATAGCTTCTATTAGACAGCTTCTTCTTGCACTCAATAAAGAAGGTATTACGATACTGCTCTCTAGTCATTGTATCAACCACTTAAAAGGACTTGTCACGCACCATTGCATCATAGAATATGGAACTATCAAAGAGATTAAGGAGGGAACTCTTTGATTGAATCATGAATAAGTATGCCAATAAGATTCTGGGGTTATTAAATCATTCAATTTTTTTTTGCTATTTAATCCAGAGATATACATTTCTCGACTTCTTTCCACTCATAATAGGATTAAATCATTAATATGGATACTCTCAATTTCCTAGAATATACAGAAGAATAAATAACCGGATAATTCTTTCAAATGTAGTGAAGCTTTCATTTTGTAGTCAACATCAGTCTTTAGTGACATCCTGCTTAAACTATAACCCCAACTGAATCTTATAAAGACTTTCATGATCCTTTTGACATAGTAACCAATATCTTCCTGCATGATCATGAAAGTCTATTTTTTATTGCATTATTCAACAAAAAGGACGATCGGAGGGTGAATATGAAAAAAAGAAGGTCATATTGTTTGTATTTATTGTTTTAATTGGTATAGTAACAATTGCAGTAAACAGATATTACAGTACTGACCATACTTTATCTGACTGCTACTATACACAGATTCCTCGTGTGGATGTGAATAGAGAATCATGGCTCATTGATGATTTTGGTCATAAACAACCCATTGGTAAAGAATATGTTCTTGTTTGTTATAATGCATTAGGAGAGTCAATGCGTGTGACATTTATTCATGCAGACTCTTATTGTCCAGGAACTTACATCAAGTTAAAAACAAAGAAGAAGATAGTCATCAACCAAAGGATTATATCTGAATCGAAAGTTCCACAACGTGCTTTTAAATCAAATCAAGAGTCATGGAACAAAATAGATGAAAGGAGAGATATGAACTATGAACTATGAAGTGATTAATATATTATTGCCATCATGTATATTGTATTTATGATTTCCTTTTATTTTGTGCAGCTGTTTATCTCTTCATATTGATAGTCAAAGCTCTTAAGAAATATATTAATTCTAAAGATGTACGAGAAGAGAAAAAGTGAATGCGAAATCTTTTAGAGAATCCCTTAAAAGAAAACTGTCTCCGTTGTAAGATGACTCAAGAGTTTGTTGCAGAAACATTAGGTGTAAGTAGACAAGCTGTTTCTAAATGGGAGAATGGAACAAGTGATCCCAATACAACTAATCTTATTGCCCTATCAAGATTATATAAGGTCACACCCGAAGACCTCTTAAATGTATTCAAGAAAAGAGCCTATCTAATGAATAGACAGGCCAGACAAAAAGGAAAATATATTATGAAAAAACATTCTATAAATATACTAATAAAATCCTTGTCGCAATGCAATTGAATACAAAAAATCAAATAAAAATTTAAAAATAAATTCCTTATAAATATTATTTTATACAAACGGTAGTTCGACAGTTCTTAAATCATAAAATATTCAAAATGTCGCTTATATAGCGCTTTTTTTATGTCAAATTTTCTTTTTATTTTGTTGTATGGATGTTGTACGGTGTTGTAATATGTGATATAATAGTTCTATATAAGGAGTCTTCCCCATGAAACTTAACTATGACAGAAAATCTAAAGATCCTACCTACTTCATTCAGGTTGGGATTCGTAATGGTAAAAGGTTACCACAAAGAATGTTGAACGTATTGGTAAACATTCTGAATTATTGAAGATTACAGATGATCCTTTAGAATATGCCAAACAAAGAGTCAAGGAATATAACGAAAATATAAAGAACAGTAAAGTCGAATATAATATCACTGTTAATTTTGATGACAAGGTCATCAATCAAGGGAATACTGTTTCTAAATCCCACTTGTAAGAATACTGGCTATTTCTATTTGGAAAAAACTTTATTCATCTCATTTATTTTGGAATCAAAAGAAATTAGAATAGCTTTCAATCCTAATATACGATCAATATGGTGCTCACTTTTTCTAGGATTTTGATGGGAAGCAAGATTTTAAAAGAAACTGGTTTCTATGGTGATTTTGATTTCTCACACCAGGATATCCCACCGTTTCATGGACGAAGATGTATCTTTCTCATTTATTTGAATCAAGTAATAAAAATCACAGTGTGATTTTGACTGTACGAACTTCTATTTTGAAAAAAAATCTGAAGACGAAGATGTCTATGATGAAATCACAAATGATCGAAAGGACTTCTAAAATTGTTAAACCGCAAACTCTACCCATAATAAAATCTAATAAAACCGCAAATTAAATTAATAAACAGGTGGAAAATATGCCTTTTGTAACGGCATAATCTTCCACCTGTTTTTACGATCTGATTGTAGTATGATAACCATGTAAAATATTTAGAAAGGAAAAAAGAAAAGAAACAGCCCGCTAAAGTATCCTACCCTCTAACACTGTTCCTTTTCAATCGTCAGTTGATACTGATGATACAAGAAACATGATACAAGATTTTTCACTAAACATCAAGTCAGCCTTTAATTCTTTTGATTTCAAATTCTTTGATGAACCTGATTTTGATACTGTTGAAAGGATTGAAACTTATTGTCTCAATAATATCAATGCTTCTACACAGCACACTCATAATAATTCTGCTTGTAAATCTTCTCAGCTGGTATATTTTAAAAATTATTCCAGACATTATGTATCTTATCATGATAGTGTCCAGGATAATATGATTACAGTTCCTGTTCTATACTGTAAAAATGACAAGCACTATCATGCCGTTCTTCCAAACTCTATTATTGTTCCTTATTCATCTTTTTTCTTTTTTTTCATTTTAAAGGTACTCGCATTAAAATCATGTTCAGCTCTTACTGTTGAAGAAATAACAGAACGATTTTGTATATCGACTTCTACTCTCTATAGATGGATTTCTAAATATAATGCGTATTTGAGAATATTCAATACTTTGAAAAACAGATATCATATGCATTTCTTTGTACATCTTATTTATGATTTCAGTAATGTTATTCATGATATCTTTGACTTCAATCTTCGTACACTTTTTTCAATATGACCGCACTTTATCCAATCATGATTCTGATTGAATTTCTTCAGTTTCAATTAAATAAGTTGGCAATGTCTTTCGTATTTTTGCTGTTCTATACTCAATTATGAGGAGGAAGATATATGAACATACAGAATACAGACAGTTATGAGTATAGAAAACTTATAGGCCAGATAAAATTTTCATTTATAGCACCTGTTGTATCACGAACTTTTATAGATGATTCAATAAGTGCCTACTTTAAACGTGTCTCTGAAACTGAAATTGACTGGCCAGATGGCACAAAAGAAGGTTTTTCTGATCAGACGATGAAATGGTGGCTCCATATATACAGAAAATATGGCTTTGAAGGTCTGATGCCTAAAGACCGTCTGGATCTTGGCAGAGTAAGAAAACTTGATGATGACCATAAAAGATATATTGCCGATCTTATTGGTCAGTATCCCAAGATTACAGGCGTCATGATCTATGAAAAAATGATTGAAGATGGTGTCTTAAATGCAGGTGACTGTTCCGTTGATACTATACAGCGCTATATCAGAAACAGCGGCTTACGAAATGGACAGGGTGAGACTTTAGTCAAGGAAAGAAGAACCTGGGAATTCGCTCATTCATGTGATGGCTATGAAGCTGATACCTGTCATACATTTTATATTTACGATGAAGACAGCACATACAGGAAAACGTATCTGATTGCTATTATCGACAATCATTCAAGAATGATCGTTGGTGCGGAGTTCTTTTTCAATGACAATGCCGTCAATTTTCAAAAGGTATGGCATGATGCTGTTTTAAGATACGGTAGAAGTAAAGTGATCATCTTAGATAACGGCAGCAGCTACAAAAATAAAAGCACCAAGGAAATAGAGGCAAGACTCGGGACTAAAATCATTTATAATCCCCCATACCAGCCTGTCGGAAAAGCTTTGATTGAAAGGTTCTTTCATACAATGAAGATGCGTTTTATGGATGTACATAAGGGAAGCGATTATCATTCACTTTCTCAATTAAATGATGATCTTAATAAATGGATAAATGAGTATAACAGAACGATCCACTCATCATTAAAAGACGATGAGAATGACAACCATACACCTCTAGAACGCTATATGTATGATATGAAAGATGCTGAAGTATCAAGACTGTCAAATAAATCACCTATTGAATACACTTCGTGGCTTGATGATGTGTTTCTTCATGAAACCACAAGAAAGGTCAATGGTGATTCAACAGTCCTTATTGAAAATCAGCTTTTTGATGTTCCTTCTGTCTATATAGGAATAAGAGTTATTATCCGCTATAATCCAAGAACTTTTGAAGGAACATATCTTTATGATGTTTCTCAAAAAAAGAAAAAGGTCCCTTTAAAAGAACGGATCGAGTTGAAAACGGAAAAACAAGAAGAGAGGAGATCATTTACTGATGGAAATGACAACGTATTATGGAATGGATAAAAATCCATTTATCAAGGATGCGGCTGTATCAACACTGTTTACATCCAATGACTTTAAACAGATGACAAACAGACTGGAATTTATTATCGATCCAGAGGAATCGGTGTCTTCTTGAGCAGTCCAGGAATGGGAAAGACAACATGTCTTAGAAAAACATTGGCAGCACTCAATCCAAATCGTTATGTCGTCATCTATATATGCATGACAACTATTACAGCTTATTGATTTTTACCGAATGCTTAATGATGCACTCGGTCTTGAAGAAACAACTAAAAATCGCAGATGTTCAAACAGATACAGAATGAACTCAAAAGACTGACATCAGAAAATAAGATGGAGGTCATCATAGCGATAGATGAAGCCCAGTTCTTGAGAAAAGAGGTATTGAGAGAATTTATTATGCTTATGAACTTTGACTATGACTCAAAAGATTACTGTACACTTATATTTGTTGGACAAAATGAATTCTCGAGAACACTGCGTCTTAAA
>VOFG01004356.1_pt1 | contig 35497 bp, 47 predicted proteins | sample 5384171 | NCBI WGS metagenome assembly VOFG01 (sample SAMN12384726, study PRJNA508395) | human gut metagenome | isolation source: healthy gut F | host: Homo sapiens
TCAGTACTTCGTTCGTTACGTATTGCTCTTTGCCGCGGAAAGCAAAGCGATCGGCGGAAAACGCCCAGACCATGTCTTAGAGCTGTTTGGAGTATTTTGATTGTCCAGTATTACTTTCTATCGAATCCAAAGAACGTTCTATGAATTTGGAAACAAATGTCGGGAAAGGTCTTATAAACTACATTTACAATCTGATGCGTTATATTCGAGCGTAGAACGATCGATCCATCCGCGCCCTGGAGCATGGACGCGGTCGAACCGCCTGGTGGATTTTAACGCATTTGAGCGGCCTCTGCCGCAGCTCATCTGCGAGAGGGTCGGTACAAGCAAACCGCACTGTTTTGAACGCAGCGGCTGCGATATGTTGTTCATCATGGAGCCGGTTGCGCGCGGCTGGAGCATCGAAATTGTGACAGCCACCCGTTCCGCTGAAATTCTCAAAGAATTCATCTGCGAGAAGTTTGATAAACCGGGTCAGATGGCATAACCCTTTCTAAATCACCAGTTCAAATACAGGGGATTCTAAACCGGGATACTCTCTTTTATCCATGACTTTTGAAGCTGAGTTCCCGGAAGGAATCAGCGCATGACGCTTTATACAATTCCTTTGGTAATTCGACCGTAAAGTCACTATCCTCGCCTCTGGCTGCCTGAACGAGAGCATATATTTGATCCCTCTGCTGTTTAACTGTTCCAGATAGGCAAGGAACGTGTCAAAATCGATCGTTCCATAATAACGGCCCTTCGTATGAAAGTACGGAGGGTCTAAATATATTAGATCGCCTGCCTTGGCAGTTTCCCGTTGTGATTGGTATAACTGCAGCGAAAATTCTGTATTTTGAATATGATTCGACCAATCCCAGAATGATTTTCTTTCAAGCTGTCCGAGGGTATGCCGGGGCGCGTGATGGAACGAGTTATTAAAGTCGCCATTCGCGTTAAAACCGGATCAAGCCGATTGACACAGGTTCTGGATAAAAACAGCAGATCTTCAGGCTTTGCAGTCTTGTCCATCGAACTCTGTATGCTTCCGATAATGCAATTGATTGTTTTAATCTCATTCCATAGATCAATCCAGTGGAGCGCAGATATCGCCGCAAGCAGCATCGGTCGATTGATTGCGCAAATGGACCCGCCGCCAACAAGCGGCTCATATTGTCGGTTAAATTTGTCCATTAAATACGCTTTAATTTTTGGCAGATTGGCTGCGTTTGCTGCCGCTCCATAACTAACTGGTTTGAACATTTTTCGTCCTCCGCAAAAGCTGCTTCCGTTTCAATCAAAATTTCATGAGGGGTCTGCATTCGAATGGGCGCACAGCCGCACAAACGCTGCTGACGGCGGAATTTTCCGTTGATGTATTCATAGATTGTGGGTTTGACACCCGGTTTGTTAATTCATTGATCGTTTTGATATCCGAATCAATCATTTTTGCGAAGCTCTTTTCATTCAGTATCAAATTCTTTTCATTTGGCGGCCTCGTTGAGCAGATTCAAGCTGAGCTGCCCCAGCTGATCTTCATTTCTTGACATGCTTCCAATCGTTCCGCTGCAATTTACAGTAGGAATGATCAAATCTTAATCCTTAATGTATTTTTTTCCTGTCATTTTTGCGGCAACACACTTCGCCTGGCGCCGGAAAAGGCGGTAAAGCATTAACATCGCCTTCTCTGAAGTCAGTTGAATCATTCGCTTGAGAATTTAATCGGCTTCTGCGTAGGATGCTCCTGCATGCAAGCCTACTTTTTTCTTTTGTTGTTTGAGATATCCCATACCGTTCGCATTTGTTTTCCGGGGATTTTAAGCTGTCGTATGAAAAATCACCATTTTCAAATACGCATAATCAAAATATTAATTCCCTTATTGCACCACAAAATCGTCTCGTGGCTGGCAGTTAGTCTTTCCTACAAATTCGGGAATGCATTTCTTTATCAGCATGACTTCATTGATGATCTCAATTCCTGAGCATCTGCAAGCAACATTGATCATGCCAATATTGTGATATGTACTAAAAATCCACATGGAGCCAGTTTGTTTCAGGGATTCTCCTGGCCTCCGCAAGCCAGGCCATCGTAAAGGTCATATAGGATTCGAAATGTGAAATCATCCCATTCCTGCATGACCTTGTTCCAGCGTCTCCCTCATGCCATGCAGTTCAACACTGTTATCCCATTTCATTCTCCGCCTTTGAAAGGTTATATATGGATTCGCAATCACCAAATCAATCAATGAATCAACTTTTCACCGACAATCTACCATTATTGATCAAATATGTCTGTATTCATAAGACAAGGCAGCTGCGTTGCATCATAATAACATATCGCTTCCAGTAAATCAATATTTTCTTACTATAAGTAAACTTTATTAACCATTCTCCTTTGTATTTGACGCTTTCATGAGAATGAAAAGACGAATGTGCGGATTTCAGATACAGAAAAAGGCTCTGACCTTCTACAGTCAAAAGCCTTATTCTGCCATTGCAATGCCTCAGTTTTATGAAGTTTTATCGCATTGTCTTACATCCTTCGCATCGGCTCTTTTGATTTTCGATTCAATGTCCAAGCAGATAGCTCTGTAGCCCCCATGCAGAATGCGCATCGGCCCCAGCCAGCTGCGAATAGCCTGTGCGGCACCTTCGCCGTGAAGCAGCCGGTCAGCAGACGATCTCGCAGTGAAATATGCCGCCGCGCCAAAGAAATACAAGATCCCTTCAGCAGCGCCTCCATCGGCGCATGCAGCAGCGACGCGATGAACAGCACCAGCGCCGCCCACCGCATGTTCCGCACGAGCAGCACCGCATGCTCGATCTTCTGCGCTTGCTGCTCCAGCGGCGAATCGTGCTCGGTCAGCGCCTCGACCAGATCTTCCTTCCATTCTTCAGCAGCTTTACCATCGCATCCTCCTTACGCCTCGCCCTATTCCTTCCATATACAGAGCGGCTTCACGCGCCGCCCGCCATTGCAGTCAGCACGACCTCCTGCAAAAATCGCAGTGCCGCGCAAACGCCGACCGTGACCTCCGGGATAATGTCGCAGCCAAGACCCAGCTCGGCGCACTTGCTTTTCAGCAGCTCCGGAGTGCCTTGGTTCTTGTGGCCGAAGCGGTGGTCATGACCGGCCACCAGATGGACGGCGTGATACCGCTTGATGAGAATTTCCGTTACGAAATCCTCCCAGGAGGTAGTCATCATCTCCTTGTTAAAGGGGACCATGATGACATCGTCGATGCCGTAGAGACTTTTGGCCAGCCAGGCCCGGTCCTCCGGGGAGTTGATGAGGGGCACCGGTACGCCGGTGACTACCTCCTTCGGCGGCTGCGCCCAGGTGAACACCGCAGAGCGGACGCCCCGGTGTCTGGCTTCCTCCACGGTGCGGCGCAGCAAGGCGCCGTGGCCCAGATGGACCCCGTCGAAAAAGCCCAGAGCAATGACTTTTGGTTGAATGGACATGGTTTTATGCTCCAAAAAAGTTCTTGATAGATGTCAGCGTGCCGCTTTCGGCACGGGAAAGACAGAGAAATTCTCCGTTTTTGCCATGGACCCGATAGGTACCGTCCGCCAGCTCCGGCACCGTAATGGGGTTGCCGTTGCGGACCCGGGCTTCCTTGCCGGGAGAGGGCAGGGTATAAAGAGGATAGGCCGTGAACATGGATTCCACAGGCCGCAGCAGAGCTTCTCCTTGGGCCTGTACATCCTCAAGGGAGACTGTCTCCGCCAGTGTGTACCCGGCGGCCATGGTGCGGCGGAGGCTGAACATGGTGCCGCCGCAGCCCAACGCTTGCCCGATGTCATGGCACAGCGTCCGCAGATATGTTCCCTTGGAGCAGCGGCAGCGGAGCAGATAGTCCGTCTCGCTGACCTGTTCCAATAGCTCTAACTCAAAAATGGTGATATTGCGGGGCTTCCGCTCTACCTCCTTGCCCTTTCGGGCCAGATCATAGAGCTTTTGGCCGTTGATCTTGATGGCGGAATACATGGGCGGGATCTGCGCGATAGGGCCGGTGAAGCGGGGGAGGACGGCTTCCAACGCCGCCCGGTCCACAGTGACGGGATGGGTCTCCAGCGTTTCCCCGGACGTATCCTGGGTGTTGGTGACCAGCCCCAGCCGCAGACCGGCGATATACTCTTTTTCGCCGTTTTCCGCGAATTCTACGGCACGGGTAGCCTGTCCCACAAACACCGGCAGAACGCCGGTGGCCATAGGATCCAGCGTGCCGCCATGGCCTACCCGCTTTTCCTTCAGAATTCCCCGGATCTTGGCACAGACATCCATGCTGGTCCATCCGGAGAGTTTATCGATTATTACAATGCCGCTGGCCATAGGCGGTTCCTCATTTCTTGAAATCCGGGACGATCCGGGCGATGGCGTTCAGCATTTTTTCTTCTGCCTCCGCCTGGGTAACGCCCTCCAGCGTGGCTCCGGCGGCGCGGGCATGGCCGCCGCCGCCCAACAGACGGCAGACCTCCGTGGCGTTGACCCGCTCGCCAGTGCGGAGAGAGAACTTCCAAACGCCGTCTCCCAGCTCCCGCATGGTCACGGCGCAGTCCACCCCCTGGATCTGGGGGCCTAAAGCGGAAAGGTCCTCCGCATCGCTCTCCGTGGCGTGAAATTTTTTCAGCAGCGACCGGGGGACGGACAGCACCGCCGTCCGGTTGCTGTCGTAAAATTTTGCCTCTGCCAGCATGGCGGCCTCCAGCTGCATCCGCACACGGGATTTCGTCTGGAAGAACAGCTTGTTGACGGCGCGGTAGTCGATGCCGGTGTCCATCAGCTCCGCTGCGGCCCGGTGAGTGGCGGCGGTGACGTTGGAGTAGATGAAGCCGCCGGTGTCCGTGGAGATGGCCACATACAGCGGCAAAGCGATCTCCGGCGTCAGGGGCGTCAGCTCCCGGACAATGTCCAAGATCAGCTCGCCACAGGCGGCGGCCTCCGGGCGGACGATGTTGGCCTTGCCGAAGCCCTCAAAGGAGGGGTGGTGGTCGATGGCCAGATCCACCTTATCCGCGTAAGGCTTGGCATTGTCGGGGAACAGTCCTACCGTGGCGATGTCCGTAGATACCACTTTTTCCGGCACGAAGTCCGCCGGAGCGCTGTAAGGGGTAAAATAGGGGGCGGTATTCTCCGTCAGTCCGGGATTGGGCAGCAGGTAAGCGGTCTTGCCTATGGCCCGCAGCGCGGCGCACAGCCCTGCGGCACAGCCAACGGTATCACCGTCGGGCCGGATATGGGTCAGGATCAGGACGCGGTCAAAGGAGCGCAGCAGCGCGGCGGCCTCGGAAACGGTCAGCATCCCTTATTCCTCCTCCGGCAAAACGGCGTCATTGTCGGGATTCACCGGCTTTACCTTCTCCGGATCCCGGAGAACCTCCAGAATGTGTGCACCGTAGGCGATGGAATCGTCAGCGATGAACTGAAGCTCCGGGGTGTAGCGAAGCTGCAAAGCGTGGCCCAGCTCCCGGCGCAGGAAGCCGGAGGCGGATTTCAGGCCCTTGAGCACGTCCTTTTCCTGATTCTTATCCAGAACACTGACATAAATTTTGGAATAGCGCAGATCTCCGGTGGTGTCCACACGGGTGATGGAGACCATGCCTACCTGAGAGACGCGGGGATCTTTCAAACGGCGAAGCTGGTCTGCCAGCTCCCGCTGGATCTCCTCATTGATGCGTCCGATACGGTTAGATGCCATAAAAATTCTCCTTTCTGATAGTGGGAGATGAAAACCGGGCGGCGGCATAGCCGCCGCCCGGGGTCAGTTGAAACAGATTTTTTGAGAGGGTTTAGCGGGGAATCTCCTCCATGGTGTAGCCCTCGATGATGTCGCCCAGCTTGATGTCGTTGAACTTCTCCACGGTCAGGCCGCACTCAAAGCGCTCCTTGACCTCCTTGACGGAGTCCTTGAACCGCTGCAGGGAGCCGAGGACGCCCTCGTGGACCACGATGCCATCCCGGACCACACGGACGGAGCAATCCCGGCGCAGGCAGCCGTCCTGCACGTAGCAGCCGGCCACGGTGCCCACGGAGGAGACCTTGTAGGTCTCCCGGACCTCGGCGTGGCCCAGGACCACTTCCCGGTACTTGGGAGCCAGCATACCCTTCATAGCGGTTTCGATCTCGTCGATGGCGTCGTAGATCACGCGGTACATCCGCATATCCACGTTCTGACGGGCGGCGCTTTCACGGGCGGCGGAATCCGGCCGGACGTTGAAGCCCACGATGATAGCGTTGGACGCGGCGGCCAGCGTCACATCGGACTCGTTGATCGCACCCACAGCGCCGTGGATGACCCGGACGTTGACCTCGTCATTGGACAGCTTCTCCAAAGAGGCCTTCACAGCCTCCACACTGCCCTGAACATCAGCCTTGACGATCAGAGCCAGCTCCTTGCGCTCGCCGGACTTGATCTGGTCGAACAGGTTCTCCAGAGAGACCTTCTGCACGGGTGCGGCGGCCTTAGCGCGCTCCTCTGCCTTGCGCTGCTCCACCAGCTCGCGGGCCATACGCTCGTCAGCCACGGCGAAGAAGGGCGCACCGGCCACGGGAGCCTCGGACAGGCCCGCGATCTCCACGGGGACGGAGGGACCGGCCTCGGTGAGGCGGTTGCCCCGGTAATCCAGCATGGTGCGGACACGGCCCACGGAGGTGCCGGCGATGATGATGTCGCCCTGCTTCAGAGTGCCGTTCTGCACCAGCAAAGTGGCCACAGGGCCGCGGCCCTTGTCCAGACGGGCCTCGATGACTGTGCCCTGACCGGCCCGGTTGGGGTTGGCCTTCAGTTCCTGGACTTCCGCCAGCAGAACCAGGTTTTCCAGCAGATTGTCAATGCCGATGTGCTTCTTGGCGGAGATCTTGCACACGATGGTCTCGCCGCCCCACTCCTCGGGCACCAGGCCGTATTCCGTCAGCTGCTGCATGACCCGGTCGGGGTTGGCATTTTCCTTATCAATCTTATTGACGGCCACGATAATGGGAATATTGGCGGCCTTGGCGTGGTTGATGGATTCCACGGTCTGGGGCATGATGCCGTCATCCGCAGCCACCATCAAAATGGCGATGTCCGTCACCATGGCGCCGCGGGCACGCATGGAGGTGAACGCCTCATGGCCCGGGAGTATCCAGGAAGGTGATGGGCTTGCCGTTGATCTGCGCCTGATACGCGCCGATGTGCTGGGTGATGCCGCCGGCCTCGCCGGAAGCCACGGAGGTGTTCCGGATGGTATCCAGCAGGGAAGTCTTGCCGTGGTCAACGTGGCCCATGACCACCACTACGGGAGCGCGGGGGACCAGATCCTCGGGACGGTCCTCAGTGGTGTCAATGAGCTTCTCCTCGATGGTGACAACCACTTCCTTTTCCACCTTGCAGCCAAGCTCCTCGGCCACGAAGGAGGCGGTATCGAAGTCGATCATCTGGCTCAGAGAGGCCATGACGCCGTTTTTCATCAGGCACTTGACTACCTCTGCGCCGGTCTTCTTCATGCGGCTGGCCAGCTCACCCACGCTGATCTCATCGGGGATCTGGACCTTGACGGGGGCCTTCTTAGCGATTTCAAGCTGCAGCTTGCGCATCTTCTCGGCCTCGTCCTGACGGCGCTTGTTGGAAAAGACCTGACCGCCCTGACGGCCCTTGTTGTTGCGGAACTTCTCCTTGCCGCCCTTCTGGGCCATGCGCTCACCCCCGCTGACCGCCCAGCTCTTCCAGACGCTGGTCATACTTGGCCAGGTTCACGTCGCCGCCCTTGCGGGTATCCACCAGCTTTTTCTCAGGCACACGGGTGGTGGGCTGAGCGGTGGCTGTGGACTTGTTAGACTTCTGCTGGAGGACTGCCTGCTGCTGCGCGGGCCGCTGGACCTGCTGGACCGGCTTCTGCTGAGGCTGGGCCTGTGCGGGCTTCTGCTGTCCCTGCTGGGCAGGACGCTGCTGGGGCTGCTGTGCCGGCTTTGCGGTCTGCTGCGCCGCGGCGGGCTGAGCCTTGGGAGCCTCGGCCTTAGGCGCTTCCACCTTGGGGGCTTCCGGCTTCTTAGGCTCGTCAGCATAAATGGCAGCGATATTGGAAATCTGGTTGTTCTGGGTCAGATGCTCAAATACGATGGACAGCTCATGGTCCTCCAGCGCCTGCATGTTGCTCTTGGGCGCAGTGGCATACTTATCCAGAATTTCTGTGATGACCTTGGCGGGCATACCGAAGTCCCGCGCCACATCTCTTACTCTATATTTTTCAATAGCCAATCAAAACACCTCTTACACTCTCCAACCCGGGGGCTGGGCTCGTTCATCTATGAAAACACCGACAGCGTATCAGCTTTCCTTCTTGCGGAAGGAGCCTTTGCCCTTTTTCACCGGGCGGCTGTGGGCGTATGGATTCGGCCTCCCCTTGGGTTTGGGGCGGTTGCTTTTGGAAGGGCGGGACCCGCTCTTGCGGAAGGGCCTGCCGGTGCGGTCATCCTTGGCAAAGGATTTTGCCGCTCCGCCGTTTTCGGCGGTTCTGCGGGGACCGGCCTTTTCTGCGCGCTTGCCGGACACTCCTGCGCTGCGGCGCTGCTTCTCGCCGGACGGCTTACCGGAGACGTCTGCGGGTCTGACCTCTTTCGCATCGGGCACTTCCTGCTTTTTGGGGCGCTTGATGCCCCGACGCAGGTTCTTTTCGTGCTGGGCGGCTTCACTTTTCCGCTCTGCGGCACGCTTGGCCTTTAGTTCCAGCTTGGCAAGATCTTCGTCATATTTCTCCGGGTCCATCTCCGCCAGGCGGCGGACCACGGTGACTGCAAGGCCGATGTCTGTAATAGCGGCCACGGCGGCGGAGCCACGGCCGGTGGCCTGCCCCAGTTCCTGCTTGGTAAAGGGGATCCGCAGCCACACACACTGACCGGCTTCCGCAAAGTGCTGCACCCGGCGGGCGGTATTGTCCGCCGCATCAGACGCCAGCAGGAGCACCCGTGCGTCTCTGGCGCGGGCCACAGCTTCCACCGGTTCTTCGCCTACTTCCAGGTTCCGGCCCCGGAGGCACAGGCCAATGAGGGAGAGAAACTGTTCATTCCTGTTCATTGTGTCCCTCCAATTCCGCTTCCATGGCGTCATAGACCTCCGGGGGGATGGCTGTGCTGAAAGCACGTTCCAGCGCTCTGGATTTCCGGGCTTTTTTCAGACATTCCACATCGTGGCACACATAGGCGCCACGACCGGGCTTTTTGCCCACAAAATCCAGACTCACAACGCCCTCCGGGGATTTGACCACCCGCAGCAGGCTTTTTTTATCCTTCATCTCCCGGCAGCCCACACATTGCCGCTGGGGGATCTTTTTCACTTTCTGCATTCAGACAGCCCTCCCTTACACATGGCGCGGCGGACCGCGCCGGGCTTTATCTCCTTCTGTTTCTTCTGCTGCGCCGCAGGTACAGCACTGCGATACCCGCAGCCACGCCGCAGAGAAAGAAACTCAACTGTGTCACTGGACGGGTTCCTCGTCCACGATCTCCTCATCGTCCTCACCCTGATAGCTCTCCGGCTTGATATCGATAAAACGCGCAGCCGGTGCGCGGGTCGATCTTATTGACGACGCCGGTGAGGATCTCGTGCTGCTTGGAGTTGAACTCGTCATATACCATGCCGCGCTCGGCCTCCCGGATGCCCTGAATGATGACCTGCTTGGCAGCCTGCGCCGCGATGCGGCCGAACTGCTTGGTCTCGACCGGGACGCTGACCACGTCGCCGATCTTGGCGCGCTTGCTGATGCGGTGCGCCGCTTCCTCACTGATCTCCACATACGGATCGATCACGCGCGCGACAACCGTCTTCTTGACGACCATCTCGATCTTCTTTTTGCCTCATCGAGAATGACCTCCACGTTGTCCTCGCAATCGGGCGTGTCCTTGCGGAACGCCGTCAGCATGGCCTGACGGATCTTCTCGTACATATATTCGCGCGGAATACCTTTTTCTTTTTCGATATCTGCAACTGCGTCAAAAAATTCTGCGTTCATGGTCGAATTCCCTTTCCTTATATGGTCAGGTGCAGGCGCACCTGTGCGATGGCGGATTTTTGAAAGACACGGCGGGTCTTGCCGTCCGAGACGGTCACGTCGCCGTTGTCGTACTGCTCGAGCGTGCCAATGTGCACCTTGCTGCCGTCAACCGGCTGGTAGAGCCGCACCTCGACCTGCGCGCCGAGTTGGAAACTATAATCAAGTTTCCAACGTGGACACGACATTCTGTGATTTTAAGGAGCGGGAGAAACGAACGGATGGAACCGAAACACGTACCATTTGTGATCGAACGCGCGGGCGGAGGACGGCGCCGCGCTGCTGGAATATCTGAAAATCATCGGCGGAGAAACGAATAATCTCAGCTTCGGCCCGGAGGGCGTGCCGCTCAGCGTGGAGGCGGAGGAAGCCTATCTGCGCGCGCAGGAGGGTTCGGCCGACAATGTGCAGTATCTCGCGAGGGTGGACGGCGAGATCATCGGCACGGCCAGTCTGAACCGCAAGCCCAACCGGATGCGCCACCGCGGCGAATTCGGCATCAGCCTGAAAAAAAGGCGTGGTGGGGCTGCGGCGCGGCATCTGCGCTGGCGGAGGCAATCCTTGCGTTTGCAAGGGAAAACGGCTTTGAGCAGCTGAATCTCGAGGTGCGCGGCGACAATGCGCGCGCCATCCGGCTGTATGAAAAGCTCGGCTTCCGCAAGCTCTGCACCTTCCCGGCGTTTTTCAAAATTGGCGGCGAGCCGGTCGATTTCGACCTGATGAATCTCGAAATCAGGTGACCGCCATGGGACCAGTGGTACGATATGCAGCGCGCAGGATCTGCCGCGCGTGAACGAGCTGCGGCAGCAGGTCAGCGAGCTGCATGCAGCCGGGCGGCCGGACATCTTCCGCCCTGGCTTCTGCGAAGCGCTGCAGCAGCATGCTTACCAGCTCTTTGATGCGCCGGAATTCGATGTGCTCGTCGCCTGTGTCGGCGAAACGATCTGCGGCTTTGCCGCCGTGCAGTATAACAGTGGATAGGCCGGAGTCTGCGTATCTGTGCGCCCGCCGCTTCTACCACATTGAAGAATTCGGTGTGGACGATGGCTTCCGGCGGCACGGCGTGGGGACAGGCCCTGCTCCGGTTCTGCCAGGCAAGCCCGAACGCCGGGGCTTTGACCGGCTGGAGCTTGACGTCTGGTCATTTAATGAAGACGCGCAGAAATTCTACGAAGCAGTGGGATTTCAGACCTATCACCGGCAGCCATCTCGAGCTGCCGCTCCACCGCCCGGAGGAAGCCAAAAGACAGACTGAAACAGAAAAGGCGAGGAACCATGCCGCACGGTATGATTCCTCGTCTTTTTTGTTCATCGCGGCGACAGCCCAGATTGGACTGGTCTCGCTGCCGCCGCAGAATGGGCGGTATTTAGCTCAAGGGAAATACTCTCGCGGAGGCTGAACATTCTGAGGACAGAATGGCCGCGGCCTCACGCTGCGCTTGATGGTGCTCGCGGAATGGAACGTGCCCTTCGCATCGGAACCCGTCAGGATGCCCGCGCGATAGAACTCGTAGATCTCAGCCGCGAATAAATTAAACCTTCACGTCGGGAATTGCGTTATCTGCCACGGTGTTGATCGCCTTATAGGCTTCCTCCGCGCCGTGGAAGGTGGACGACTCGCCGCGCGCGGCCGGTGCGTTCATCTGCGCAGCAATTGTAGTTCACGCGTAGTCGCTTTCGTGCCATTCGCGATTGCATAGTTGACATAATTTTCATACCAGTTCGCGCCGCCGTTTCAGGCTGACCTCGCCGGTGCGGAATACGATGCAGCGCCTCTGCCAGCTTGATGGTCTGCGCCACGGCCGCGTCAGCTCGGCTTGAACTTGGCCCGCCGTCACGCCAGCCGGATCAGACTGTTCTCCCCAAGCGGCCTTTGATGTCTGAATAGTACTCATCTTATCGACGGAGCATCGGAGGAACGGAATCCTGCGGTGTCAGAGCCGGCGTCTGGGTTGAAACGGGAGCTGCGCAGGTTCGCTCGGGAGTGACTGAACGACCGGCGCTGGCGCGGGCGTCAGTTCGGGATGACTCAATTTCTGCAATACTGCGTGGCAGCTCTGCAGCAGATGTCGCCGGTATCGTCGCCGGAACCGGTTCTGCCCGTTTTCCGGGTCCTGCCGATCCAACCAGAGATCGAAGTCCGACGGCTTCACGCTGCCAACGTTGGGCAACGCAGATCGGTTGCAAGTTAGCGCCGTGGTGGGGTGCCGCCGTTTCAGGCGAATACGTGCCGGTCACGGTCGTGAATGGTTTCATACTGTGAGGTGTTAAACGAGGTATTGAACAGCGTATCGCTCCAGTTGCCAGCGCTGTTGCAGATATAGACGCCGATCGTGGTACTGCCATAGCGGATCGTTGCGCAGAAGTCGCCCTTGCTGAAAATGATATCCGGATGGTATGCCGCGTCCACAACGCCTGTGACATTGGAGCGAGCACCATCTCATAGGTGAAGGGGCGGTTCCCGTTGATGATCTCGTTGAACTTATTCAATCCTATTTTCGCTGACATGATCGTACCGGATTTTCCGAAAGAAAAACATCCGAAATTTCCACTGAGTTTTTATGGAGTTTTTATAGAAATAAATTTTGTGCAGAGAAATTTTATCCTGGATTTTTGTATATTTTGCGCAGAGTCTTCTCAATTCTGCACAAAAAAACGGCCCCGCGCGGTTGGAGCCGCGCGGGGCATTTGGGGATAGGTCTCAGATTTCAGGCTGCTATCCGGTCATTGGAGCTTCAGGAAGTCGGCGCAATTCACGAGCGAGCCATCCGGCAAGCGGACTTTCAAACACCGAGGTCTCGTTCAAGCGACCGTGGTCACGTCGTGGAAGAGAACGCCCTGCGGCGTGATGGTCGCGTACTCGAACAGGCGCTTGCCCCATGTGGCCTGCGCAGTCAGCGTCATGCTGCCGTCTGCGCCGATCTGCCAGAGCTTACGTGCCTCGGGCGAGAAGTAATAGAGCTTGCCGCCGTTCGAGATCAGCGACATGCGATAGCCCGGCGTGGCCTCCTCGGGCAGCGTGAGGACAGTTTCACGCAGATTGGGCTGAACAGGACTGAAGCGGACGATCTTCATGGGCTGGTCGTCGCCGCCTTCGAACGCATAGGCCGTCGCACCGTCGAAGGCGATCTCGCTCATATAAAACTCGTCAAGATCCACGGCGCGGCCCTTTTCGCCGGTCGCAAGATCGATCGACCAGAGCGTGTAATTATAAAACCGGTAGTCATTCGAGACATAGGAGTTGTCTGCCGAAGAGGAACCACGCCTTACCGCCGAACAGATGCAGGAGCTCCATATCGAGTCTCCTGCTTGAAGGTAATGCCGTCCATCAGGCTCTTTGAACTGGCCGTTTTCTACACAGCCGAAGCGGTAGCGCCATTGATCCGGGTAGTTGGGATCACCGGCGTAATTTTCCAGCACGTAGAGCTTCCCGTCGTAGAACTGGAACGAGTCGATCTTGCCCTTTGCGGCGTAGACCTCATCGACCTTGTTGACGGCGGGGTCATAGCGGAGCAGCTTCTCCCACCACAGGAAGTAGAACCCACCGTCCTCATCGAGGTAAAGATTGTCCGGCACGCGGTCGGAGTGTAAAGAGCGGCTCCATGCTGCCGTCCGCCTTGCGCGCAGTCACACCGATCTCATCGGCGTCGTCATTGCGGTAGACGTGCGAAAAGTAAACCGTGTCGCCGGACTGCACGGCAAAGGCTGCCCTGATAGTAGTTGCCCATCTGATCAGCCATGGCAGGGGATTGACGCGGCTGTCGTGCCCGACGCGCTGGCCGGGCAGGAGGAGGCGGCTGACGATCACGGCGATCTCTGCGCGCGTGGCCGAGCCGTTGGGATCAAAATTCCCGCCGTTTTTGCCGGTAAAGACGCCAGCGGCATACATTCTCTCTGCGACTGCTTCGCGGAACTCCGCATCCACGGCGTTCAGATCCGGGATGGTCTGGTCGTTGATCGCGGGCAGATCCTCTGCGCGCAGCACATTTTCGCAAACAGGCCCGCCAGCTCCTGCCGGGTGATGGTCTTCGCCGTGACGGCACTTCCGTCCGGGCACGTGGAGGGCAGGAGCTTCGCTTCCGTGGCGTAGGCGACATACGGCTCGTACCACGCGCCGCCGGCCTCGGCGATCTCGCCGTCATTGCAGGCGGCGTGGATGCGCACGGCAATGCAACGGCCTGTGCCCAGGAGACGGTCTGCTTCGGGAGAAGCGCGTCTTCCCGTGCCGTTCATGACCCCGCGGCGGAAACGGCCCGCACCCCGGCTGCATACCAGCTGCTGGACGGAACGTCGGAAAATGCGCCGGGCTGCGCGTTCTGCGGATTTTGAAAGGCGGCAAGTCCTTCCCGCAGCCAGCGCGGGCACGGACAGCGCAGAGCAGCAGCGCCAGAAGGGCAAGCGGAATTTTCTGTGCATCATGGTTCCTCCTTAATCGGATATATCTGCATTATACACCAAACTCTGTAAATTGTAAATGATTTCGCGCATTTTGGCCTCCGTATCGGCAAAAGGCGTCATCTTCGATGACGCCCTTTTGCGAATTTCTTCAGTCTTTATATTTCAGGGGCGCGGATGGCGTTGAGGACCGCCAGGATCATGACGCCGACGTCGGCGAAGATCGCCGCCCACATGTCCGCAATGCCGGCCGCGACGAGCGCCAGACAGCCGAACTTGACGATGAGCGAGAACACGATGTTCTGCTTGACAATGCCGATGCACTTGCGCGAGATCTTGATGGCCTTTGACGATCTGCTTGGGTCGTCGTCCATGAGCACGACGTCCGCGGCTTCGATGGCGGCGTCGCTGCCCATGGCGCCCATCGCGATGCCGATGTCGGCACGGGTGAGCACGGGCGCGTCGTTGATGCCGTCGCCGACGAAGGCGAGCTTCTCGTGCGGCCCTTTCGCCGCAAGGAGCTTTTTCGACCTCCGTGACCTTGTCGCCGGGGAGAAGCTCGCTGCGGACCTCGTCCACGCCGAGCTCGGCCGCTACCTGCTCGGCCACGCGCTTCGTGTCACCGGTAAGCATGACGGTCTTTTTCACGCCCGCATTTTTGAGCGCGGCGATGGCTTCCTTTGCGTGCGGCTTCGGCACATCGGAGATGACGATATGGCCAGCGTACTGCCCGTCGATCGCCATATGGATGATCGTACCGACGCTGTGGCATTCAACGGCTTCGATGCCGAGCTTTTTCATCAGCTTGGCGTTGCCCGCGGCGACGGTGGCCGTCCACCACGGCGGTAATGCCGTGGCCGCTGATCTCTTCGATATCGGAAACACGGCTGCGGTCGATCTCTTTGCCGTAGGCTTTCTGAAGGCTCTTGTTGTTCGGGTGCGACGAGGCTCACTCGGCAAGCGCGGCATATTCGAGAAGCTCCGCTTCTTCAAGCGTGCTGTGGTGCACGCCGGTCACTTCAAACACGCCCTGCGTAAGCGTGCCGGTCTTATCGAACACGAGATACTTCGCGTCCGAGAGGGCTTCGAGATAGTTGGAGCCCTTGATGAGCACGCCCTCGTGGCTTGCGCCGCCGATGCCCGCAAAGAAGCTGAGCGGAATGGAAATGACGAGTGCGCACGGGCAGCTCACAACGAGGAACGTGAGAGCGCGGTAGATCCAGTCCGTCCAGCTCGGGGCAGCGCCGAAGGCGAGCCGGAGAAGCGGCACCGCGATGCCGAGCACGAGTGCCGCGCCGCACACCGACGGGCGTATACACCTTCGCAAAGCGGGAGATGAACGCCTCGGAACGGGACTTGCGCGAGCTGGCGTTCTCCACAAGATCAAGGATCTTGGAAACGGTGGACTCGCCGAATTCCTTCGTCGTGCGGATCTTCAGCACGCCGTTCATGTTGATGCAGCCGCTGATGATCTCGTCGCCGGTTACGTCGCGCGGCAGGCTCTCGCCGGTCAGCGCGCTGGTATTGAGACTGGCCTGCCCTCGACGACGATGCCGTCGAGCGGCACCTTCTCGCCGGGCTGTACGACGATCACGCTGCCGACGGCGACCTCGTCGGGATCGACCTGCTCGAGCTTGCCGTCCGTTTCGATGTTCGCGTAGTCCGGGCGGATGTCCATGAGCGCGGTGATGTTGCGGCGGCTCTTGCCGACGGCGTCGCTCTGGAACAGCTCGCCGATCTGGTAAAACAGCATAACGGCGATGCCTTCGACGTAATCGCCGCTCTTCGTCCAGATGGCCAAGGAAGAACGCGCCGAGCGTGGCAAGCGCCATAAGGAAGTTTTCGTCGAACGGCTGGCCGTTCGCAATGCCTTTGCCGGCCTTGCGCAGGATGTCGTAGCCGATCACGGCGTAGGCAGCAGGTATGCGATGAGCTGCGCTATGCCGGTGATGGGAAGAAAATGCAGCGCAATGAGCATCACGGCGGTAATGACGATCCGCCAGAGCATCTTTTTCTGTTTTTTTGTCATGGCCTTACGCCTCCTGTTTCAAAGCTGTGCCGCCGGATGCGGTGAGGATCAAAGCTCGATCTCGCAGTCGGGCTCGACCTTCTTGCAGGCCTTCAGCACGCTCTGCATGACGGTCTTGGGATCGCTGCCCTCGGCAAACTCAACGATCATTTTCTGCGTCATGAAATTCACAACGGCGTCCGCGACGCCCGCGGTCTTCTTGGCAGCGTCCTCCATCAGGTTGGCGCAGTTGGCGCAGTCGACTTCGATCTTGTAGGTTTTTTTCATGGTGGTTTTCTCCCTTTCTGTCAATTTTGAGCGTGAACAATTAAATGCTTGCTTAATCGTTATAAGCGCAGTATACTGGCTTTGTTCCGAAAAAACAACCCGTTTGGACGTTCTGCTTCCAAACGGGCAAACGAAATTTCCGAAAAGGAGAACCGCCATGCCGGAGTTTTCTCCCCCCACGACCACGGCACACACCAGCACGAGGAGGAGGTTCGCCGCGTTCTTGCCGACGACGCGCGCTTTTCCGCCGTGGCGGAGCTGTTCCGCTCGCTCGGCGATCCGACGCGCGTGCGCATTTTCTGGCTGCTCAGCCACGACCGCGCCGCGCTTGAGCCCATAGCCCCTGCAATAGCCAGCCCGATGTGGCGGTGCCCTTGTGGCGCTCGACCACGGCGATTTTCAGAATATCGCGCTCCGGGTCCACGCCCTCGGCGTAGCCGTTGTCGGTCGAGACGATCTCCCCGGGCACCATGCCGATCACGGCGCGGCGCCCCGCGCCCGCGAAGTCCTCCGGACGAAGCCGTCTCACGCGGAAGGTATCGTGCGCCTCGGCGCTCAGCTCCCCCGACGGCTCCGAGGCCGTGAAAGCACAGAGCGTGCCGTTTTCATAGGTCACGCGGCCGTCCTTGAGCACCGTCTGCACCTCGAAATGCTCGAACGAATCGATGATCGCAAGGTCGGCCCGGTAGCCCGGCGCGACCGCGCCATGCTCCGTCAGGCCGAAGTATTCCGCCGGATTCCGCGTCGCAGCCGTGACCGCCGTGATCGGGTCGACGCCGCGCGCAATCGCTTTTTTGATGATATAGTCGATGTGCCCCAGCTTCAGCAGGTCGATGGGGTGCTTGTCGTCCGTGCAGAGCATACAGCGCTCCGCGCCCGGCTGCTTGAGCAGGTCGACCAGCGCCTCGAAGTTCTTCGCCGCCGTGCCGTCGCGGATCATGATGTACTGCCCGGCGCGCAGCTTCTCGCGCGCGTCGTCGATGGCAAAGCACTCGTGGTCGGAACGGACGCCCGCCGCCGCATAGGCCTGTAAATCGCCGCCGGAAAGCCCCGGCGCGTGGCCGTCGATGCGCTTGCCGTGCAGCCGCGCGGCCGCGAGCTTGGCAAGAACCGCCTCATCCGCGGCGCAGACGCCGACATAGTTCATCATTTCCGCCAATCCAAGCACGCGCGGATGCGCATAGAAGCGGTCGATGGCAAACCAGTCCAGCTCCGCCCCGGCCTCGTCGAGCGGCGTCGACGGGACGCAGCTCGGAAGCATAAAGAACACGTCGATCGGCAGGCGCTCGGTCGCCTCGAGCATATATTCGATGCCGTCCGTGCCCATGACGTTGGTGATCTCGTGCGGATCGGTGACGATCGCGGTCGTTCCGTGCGGCACGACCGCCCGCGCGAATTCCCGCGGCACGGAGAGGGACGATTCGATGTGGATGTGCGCGTCCAGAAATCCCGGACAGACGATCCTCCCGGAGACGTCCAGTTCTTTTTCGCCGTCGTATTTCCCGATTCCCGCGATTTTGCCGCAGGCGATCGCGATGTCGCCCGTGCAGAGCTCATGTGTGAACACATTGACATAGCGCGCGTTTTTGAGCACCAGCTCGGCGCGTCTGCGCCCGGCCGCCGTTTCGACCAGACGGCGCTCCTCGTCGGTTTTTTGCCGGAGTGCAGCGTAGTTCAGTTCCCGCTTTCCAGCCATGGCTTTCGGCCCCTTTCCGTATTTTTATGGATCATATTCAGTATACCATAAATTTGCACGGTTTTCCAGCGCCAAAGTAACCAAAAAATCCGCCGCGTTTTTGGTTGCTCTACGCGGGCGAACGTGATATAATAGACCCCGCTGACCGGGCGGCCGCGCCCGGCGGCCGGAGGAAATCATGAAAACACTGTTACACATCTGCTGCGCGCCCTGCGCCAATCAATGCATCGACGCGCTGCGTCAGGAGGGCGTCGAGCTGACGGGCTTCTGGTACAACCCGAATATCCACCCCTTCACGGAATACCGCGCACGGCGCAACTGCGTGCGCGAATATGCCGCAGCGGTCAGTCTGCCGCTGCTCGAGCGCGACGTACGCCCTGCGCCCTTCGTCCGCGCCGTTGCGGACGATCTGGCCAATCGCTGCGTGAAATGCTACGAGTTCCGTCTGTTTGCCGCTGCCGAGGCCGCCGCCGCAGGCGGCTTTGACAGCTTCACCTCCTCGCTCTTCATCAGCCCCTATCAGCAGCACGAGCTGATGCGCGAGGTTGCCGAACGCGCCGCCGACGAGTTCCATGTCCGGTTTCTCTACCGCGACTTCCGGCCGCTCTTCCGCGCCGGGCAGGAGCGCGCCCGCGAGCTGGGGCTTTATATACAGAAATACTGCGGCTGCGTCTTCTCCGAGGAGGAGCGCTACCTCAAGCCAAGCAAGCGGATCCCGTGAGCACGGCAAGGCTGCGCAGCGAAATTTGGCCTTTGGCGGGTGAAAGATACTGCGCATGGGAAATGCGGGCTTCGTCCGCGTGCAACGGCGCTTCGGGAGAAGCGCCGTTGCGGTGTCCCTGCGGGACAGATTCAAACATTCCGATTTAGAAACTGGCAGGTTTTTTCATAAAACCTGCCAGTTTTCTGTCATTGCGAGGAGGGCGCATTTTTGCGCCCGACGCGGCAATCTTTAACGAATCGATTTGCCATCCCGTAACGAACTACGGTTGAGCGGAACGAAACAGAACCTTGGAATAAAGAGAGAGAAAGCAGAATGAAGCGGCGAATCCCATGTTTTTGTGATAGGGCTTCCGTCTTGTTTCCCACTCCCGTGCTTTGTTCCGGGATGCCATACCTTCTGGCTTAAAGATTGCCGCGGCCGCGTTGCGGCCTCGCAATGACACAAATTTGGAGCGTTTTTATTTGGAAAACGGACGTTTTGCATTTTTGCGGTTATTTTTTTTGCGCGGTGTCGCCCCCGCAGTTCAAAGGAACCCTGATTAAATCGCAAGAGTGGTCAGCGAGGGATTTTGTTCCAGATTGAGGTTTGGAAATCGCAGGAATCCTTTACGTATTTCAAGATTTTCAAACCGATAAGTTGGGGCAAAAGGCCCGCTGAACGCCGCAGTCGATTTATTCAGAGGTTCCCAAACGTTTTGTTCCGAAAATCGTTCCGTTTTCCCGCAAAACCTTTTTGGAGCCACCGGCACTGCCGGTGGTTTTCTTGCTTAAAGAGAAACGCAGCAGGCTTTTCGCAAAGCCTGCCACGTTATTATTTTTAAATGTACTGCACAAAAACCGAGCCGAAGCTGCAATCGATGTTCAGGAGCAGCGTTCCGTCCGGGTTTTTCGCCGGCTCGCCCTTGGTCTCGAAGCTGCCGAAGCTGCAATTCTTCTGCTGCACATCGACGCGATAGCGCTCCGGGACGAGCAGCGTCAGCGAGCCGAAATTGTTTTCGAGGTCAAGCCGGCAGCCGGGAGCAATGCAGCCGCAGGCGGAGAAATCGACCGTGAAATCGCCGAAGCTGCTGTCGATGCTGCCGCCCTTCAGCTCCGGGGTGACGACGGCCGCACGGTAGCTGCCGAAGGACAGGTCGCAGCGCAGCATTCCGTCATAGCAGCTGTATTCGCGGTGCATTTCCTTGCCCTTGTGTTTCAGGAGCGCGCGGTATTTGCGGTTCTTTTTGATATAATGATCGCAGAGCATACTGACGCCCCAGAGCACAAGGCAGACCGGAATGATGATCTTCCAGCCGATGCGGGGCAGCGGCAGCGCATGATACGCGTTGACAAAAAGATCAGGCCGATCACGGTCGCGGCCGTTCCGAAAACGGAAAAATGCTCGCAAAGGCTCGAAATGCCAACATAGATCAAAAAGGTCGTCCAGAGCACCGTCCACCAGGACGGCGGGTTCGGCAGCAGCATGTTGACCAGCAGCAGCGCGCCGAACACGATGACATAGATCGCGAACAGCAGACCGTGTTTTTTCCCCTTGCCGAGTGAGACGTTGAACTCGACGCCCTTGTCCTTGCCGATCGGCTCGGCCTCGTGCACCGGCTCGTTCTTGCCGAGCAGCTCGTCGACCGTGATGCCGAACAGCGCGGCCAGCTCCGGCAGGATGGAAATATCCGGGCAGGACAGGTTGTTCTCCCACTTGCTGACCGCCTGCGCGCTGACGCCGATGCGCTCGGCAAGCTGCTCCTGTGTCATGCCGAGGCGCTTGCGGTGGTACTTGATGCGTTCCCCGATGGTCGTTTGATTCATATCGGAAGCCTCCTTTTTATTTGCCCTCATTATCGCTGCGCGGGCCGTAAAAGTCTATCATCGGTCGGTTAATTCCCGTTTTTTCGTGCTCAACCGACGGTTGAATCGCCCGGATTCGGCGGTTGAAGGCCAAGCAGCCCGTTCTTCAGACAAAGAAGAACGGATTCGGGATCTCGTCGCGCCCCCAAAGGGACGTGGCCGTGCGCCACATGGCGCGGGCGTGGATGCGGTCATGCCAGAGGAAGCGGCGGATAACCTTGCGCATCGTCCAGAGCTCGCCGTCCGGCGCGGTGTAGACGCGGTCGGACAGGAAGTCCGGCAGCGCCTCCAGCTCGGAGAGCACCTGAAGCCGGTTGAGGTACAGGTCGGGCACGTTCTCCAGCTCGATGCCGACGGCGGCGGCGTAGTAGGCCGTGACGTCGTTGATGTGGCGGTACATCTCGCGCGGTGTGCGCGGCACTGGGCCGTAAAAACTCGTGCGCGGCGCGCGGTCGGAAATATCCGGGTTTGGGATGCCGCCGAACAGCTTCTGGATGCCGCGCGCCGACTTGAGCATCAGCGCCTTGCCGTGCTCATATTCCGGCTCGGACAGGGCGCGGCGCTCGCTGTCGAAGAGGACGTCGCTGTCGGCGTCGCAGATTTGCAGCTCCGAGCGCTTGCGCTGCACAACGACGATCTCCGGCTCGTCGAAGCGCGGAACCGGCTCGCCGCTCCAGCGCAGAAAGCTGCGGATCTCGCCGCCGAATTTCGCCAGCGCCATCGCCTCGGACGCCCCGCGCACGAACGCGCCGGGGTAATTCGCGGCATAGAACAGATACCCACCGTCATTATATTCGCAAACCGCCTCGATTTTCATAAAGAAACCTCCGTTGCTTCCGAAATTACCGCATCGGCACGGCAGTCATGCGGCTGCGCCGGCACCGACGGGAGCAGTTGAAAATCATAGCAAAGCGCAAGGGTCGGATGCAGCGGCTCCCGCTGCAAAAACCGGTCGTAAAACCCGCCGCCATAGCCAAGCCGCGCGCCGTCGGCGCCAAAGGCCAGCCCCGGAAGCAGCACGAGCGCCGTCGGATCGTCGACGGGCGGCGACCCGAGCGGCTCGGGCGCGCCGAAGGCGTCCGGCACGAGCGGCGTGTCCGCCGTCAGAAGGCGGAAGCGCAGCCGCTCCCCCTCCACGCACGGCGCGGCGACGCGCTTGCCGTCGGCCAATGCGCGGCGCAGAATGGGTGCGGTGCGCACCTCCTGATTGCAGCTCAGATAGAGATAGACCGTGCGCGCCTGCCGGTAGAGCGGATGCCGGAAGAGCCGTTCGGCCAGCCTGTCCGAGGCCGTCTCGATCTGCTCGGGCGTCAGGGCGCGCTTTTTCTGCCGGATCAGCCGGCGCAGCTCCGTTTTTTCCATGGTTCTACCCTCATTCTATCGAATCCTGCAAGCGATGTCAAGGCGCAGCTCGCAGAAAAAGTCGAATCGACCGGCTTGGGCGCGCGGCGGCGCGTGGAAGCCGGTCGATCTCGGGAATTTCAGGCATTTTCGCCGAGATTCTGCGTGCGGTAAAGCTTGGCGTAAAGGCCGTTTCGCGCCAGCAGCTCGTCGTGCGTGCCCTCCTCGACGATTTTCCCATCAGCTACGGCGATGATGCGTCCGGCGCTGCGGATGGTCGAGAGCCTGTGGGCAATGATGAGCGTGGTGCGACCCTCGGCCAGCGCGTCGAGCGCGGACTGGATCCTCGACTCGGTCACGCTGTCGAGCGCGCTCGTCGCCTCGTCGAGGATCAGCACCGGCGGATTTTTCAGGAAGATCCGCGCGATGGATACGCGCTGCTTCTGCCCGCCGGAGAGCATCGAGCCGCGCTCGCCGACGTTCGTGTCGAAGCCGTCGGGCATGGCCATGATGTCGTCATAAATTTCGGCCTTTTTCGCGGCCGCCTCGATCTCGGCCTGCGTCGCGTCGGGCTTGCCGTAGCGGATGTTGTTGCCGATCGTGTCGGCAAAGAGGAAGACCTCCTGCTGCACGACGCCGACGGCGCGGTGCAGCGACTCCTGCGTGACCGCGCGGACATCCTGCCCGTCGATCCGGATTGCGCCCTCGCTGACGTCATAAAAGCGCGGGATCAGCTTGCAAAGCGTGCTCTTGCCGCCGCCGGACGGGCCGACGATCGCGACCGTCTCGCCGGGCTTGACGTGCAGCGAGACGTTGTCGAGCACCTCGTCGCTGCCGTAGGCGAAGCTAACGCCGTCAACATCGATCGCGCCGCGCACGTTCTTCAGCTCCTTGGCGTCGGGCGCGTCCCTGAGCTGCGGCTCGGTGCGCATCAGCTCGGTGAAGCGCTCAAGGCCGGCAAAGCCCGTCGAGAACATCTCGGCAAAGTTGATGAGCTTGCGCACGGGGCTGATGAAGGTCGAGATATAGAGGCTGAAGGTCAGCAGGTCGACCATTTCCATCCGTCCCTGCATGATGAGCCAGCCGCCGAAGGCCACGACCGCCACGGACAGCAGCGGCAGGAAGAATTCCAGCGAGCCGTTGAAGATGCCCATCTGATGATAAAACTCGCGCTTGGAGACCTTGTAGCGCTCGTTGGCGTTGTCGAATTTTCCGAATTCGACGTCCTCGTTGGCGAAGGCCTTGGCCGTGCGGATGCCGGAGAGGGACGACTCGATCTCGGCGTTGATGACGGCCGTGCGCTGCTTGACGCCCTTGGACGCCGCGCGCATCTTTTTGCGCCGCAGGATCAGCACGACGATCAGAATCGGCAGGATCGCCAGCACGACCACGGCCAACCGCCACTCGATCGAGAACATGACCACGAGCGCGCCGACGATCGTCAGCATCGAGATCAGCAGATCCTCCGGGCCGTGGTGTGCAAGCTCCGTGATCTCAAAGAGGTCGCTCGTCAGGCGGCTCATGAGCTGGCCGGTGCGGTTGCGGTCATAAAAATCATAGCCCAGCGTCTGCATATGGCGGAACAGGTCGCGCCGGATGTCGGCCTCGACGCGGATGCCGAAGGTGTGGCCCCAGTAGGTGATGACGTAATAAAGCCCGGCGCGCAGCAGATAGGCCACGGCCAAGATCCCCATGATCGTGAAGAACAGGCCGTAGGCGTTCTGCGGCAGCAGGCTCTTCATCGCGCCGCGCGAGACGATCGGGAAGGCCAGATCGACCGCCGCGACGACCACGGCGCAGAGCATATCCAGCAGGAACAGCCGGCGGTGCGGCTTGAAATAGGAGATGAAAATGCGAAGCAGGCTATGCTTCCGGTAAAACTCTGTGTTCATTGCTTTGATCCTTTACGATATTGTGTATCCAATAGCCCCGTTTGATTAAAATCAGGCCGACGACGCCCTTGCCCAGCTCCACCGCGCGGCAGACGGCGTAGAGCCAGACGATGTCGATGCCGGTCGTGAGCCGGAGCAGATAGGCCAGCGGCGTGGTGAAGACGAGGCCGTAAAAGCTGTCGAAGAACATCGTCACGAGCGTCTTGCCGCCGGAGCGGATCGTGAAATAGCAGGCGTTGGCGAGGCAGTCGAAGGGCATGGTGCAGGCCGCGACGAGCAGCAGCTTCGCCGCCAGCGACCGCACGCCGTCGGAGACCTCGTAGATCTGCGGGATCGCGCCCGAGAGCGCCGCCAGGATCGCCGCGATCACGACCGTCGTGGAGACGGCAAAGAAGATCAGCTTGCGGTCGGCGTCCTTGGCCTCGTCAATGCGGTCGGCGCCCAGGAGCTGGCCGATGATGATGCCGATGGAATTGCCCAGCGCCAGAAATACCACGCTGAACACGTTCGTCACGGTCGAGCAGATGTTGTTCGCCGCAACGACGTCCAGCCCGCTGAGGGAATAGCACTGGCTCAGGAGCGCCACGCCGAGCGCCCAGAGCGTCTCGTTGATCATCAGCGGCGTGGTCTTCTTCGTGATCTGCCACGCAAGCTGCTTCGGCAGCCGCAGCGTGCGGTACACGCCGACGATGAAGGGGTTCTTCTCCGGGTTGCGGTGCGTCCAGAGCATCACGACCGCCATTTCGACATAGCGCGCCAGAACGGTCGCGATCGCCGCGCCGTCCGAGCCGAGCTTGGGGAAGCCGCAGTAGCCGAAGATCAGCAGCGTGTTGAAGCAGAGATTCACGGCCACGGAGACGATGCCCGCGACCATCGGCACGACGGTCTGTCCGCATTCGCGCAGCGTGCCGGAGTAGATCTGCGTCAGGCAGAAGGGCAGGAAGCTCAGCAGGATGATGCGCAGATAGCTCCGCGCATAGACCAGCGAGGCCTGCCGCTCGGCCTCCGTGCCCTCGCCGCGCAGATAGAGCATGATCAGCTCGTCGCCGAACAGCAGGAACACCGCCGTGCCCAGCACGGTCAGCGCCGCGCAGATGAGCAGCTTGAAGCGGAAGGCGTGCTGCACGCCCTCGCGGTTGCCGGAGCCGAAAAACTGCGCCCCGAAAATGCCCGCGCCGGACACCGCGCCGAAAACGGCGAGGTTAAAACAAATATTAAGGTGTTGGCGACGCTGACGCCGCGCAGATGCGCCTCGTCGATGCGCCCGACCATGATGTTGTCCAAAAAGGCTCACGAACTGCGTGATGCCGTTCTGGATCATGATCGGCACGGCAAGCGAGAGCACCATGGCGTAAAACGCCCTGTCACCGATCCATCGGTTCTTCAGTCTGTGCATCGGACTCTCCTTCTTCTGTTTTCTCTTCAGAATCGTCCGCCTCCGGCGCGTCGTCCTCCCCGTCAGGCGTTTCGTCCCCGTCTGAGAGCGGCTCGTCCTCCTCGGGCAGCTCGTCGCCGTCGGGGTCAAATTCCCCCGGCCAGCGTGGCCAGCGCGGCGCGCCTTCGCGCGGCGGCCGACGCGCTCGGCGGGGTCAAGTCCGTCGCGCTCGTCCGGCAGCAGCACCGGCCGCCTGCGCAGCGCGATCACCAGCGCCAAAGGCCAGCAGGCACACGCCGGAGATCGTCAGACCCGGCACAAGGCCGCGCGAGCGATAGGTCAGCACGATCTCGTGCGTTCCGGCCGTCAGCGGAAAGCTGATGACCGCGTCCGTCCCGCGGACGTTCGTCTCCTGCGGGTCGTAGGTCGGCGCAAGCTCCACCGGCTCGCCGTCGACCGTCGCGCTCCAGCCACGCTCATAGGGGATCGCTGCGTAGAAGATGCCGTCCTGCTTCACGTCGATCGTGCCCTTGATACAGGTGTCGTCCCACTGCGTCACCTGCCAGGGCTCGTCGCGCAGCGCGGCAAGCCCGCGCTCATAGACCGCGTCGTCCTGCATGGCGACCTGCAGGGAGATGTTGTTTGCCGTTCCGGCATCCACATCGAACGAGAAGGTCAGCTCGTCGCCCGCGCTGCACGCGCCGAGCGTGAACACCAGCGGCACGCGCGTCTTGCGGCTCATCACGAGCTCCCCGTTGCGGGAGCAGTCGACCTCCTTTGTGCCGCTCGGCGCGTAGACCGAGACGGCGACCAGCCCGTCATGCGGCACCTGATAGCGCACCGTGACCGCGGCGTCCTCCGCGCCCTCCGGCGCGATATAGCGGAAGCTCGTGCCCGTGCCGCCGGTCTTGCTGAAGGAGGTGTCCGCCGTGGCGTCGAGCGATTCGCTGCCGAGCTTCTCATAAAGCGGCTCGGCGACGCCCGTCACGGACGCAAACAGCCGCGCCTGCTCGTCGAGCGAAAGATGGCGGTATTCCTCCGAGACGAAATCGGCAAAATTCGAGTCGACCATAAAGCCCGGCGCGATATAGGACTCGTTGCGCAGGAGCTTCGTGCTCCCGGCGGAGGCGATCGAGACGGTGTAGGGCGATTCGACCGTGACCGACTCGCGGTTGAGCAGATATTTGATCGCGCACATCGTGTTGGCGAACGGCGTCGATTCATAGTAGGCATAGCGGTTGCTGCCCGGCCACGCCGACAGGCCGAGGCTGTGGCTGAAGCGGTTGAACACGACGTTCGCCGAGGAGTTGAACATCGACACGCCGTGGTAGCCGTTGAGCGCGCCGTCGTTGAGGGTCTGCGTCTGGCTCGTCTCCATGCGGAAGAAGGGCGTGCCCTCCTCGAGGCCGTTGGCGTAAGCAAGGAGCTGCTGCACGGCGTCGTTGTCGCGCGGGTAGCCCGTGCGCGTCGTGATGCCGACCTGATCCACGCCATAGGCGAAGGTCACGGACATCTCCATGACCATGACCGCGCAGAGCGCGACCGTGCCGAGCGTGCGGCGCAGCCCCGTCGGCGCATAGGCCGCCAGCGCGAGGATCGTGCCGACGAGCACGAGCGCGCTGAGCACGGTCTGCCGCAGCACAACGTCTCCGAGCTGCACGTCGTTCCAGATCAGCAGCAGGCCGGCCAGCGCAGCCGGGACGAGCGTCCATTTTTTCAGGGTGTCGCGGTGCGCCCAGAGGCGGTAGGCCATAAAGAGCTGCACGAACGGGGAACAGGAAGCTGAAGCGATAGGGCAGCATATTCGGGAAATGGAAGCCGTGCCAGAGGTAGTCCAGCGGACGGAACAGGAAGCTCAGCACGAGGAAGGCCAGCAGGAGCAGGCACATGAGCTTTTCGCGCAGGCGAATGCGCCCGTCGAAGAGATACAGCACGCTCAGGATCGTCATGCTCAGGCCGCAGAAGATGTTCGGCAGCCCCTCCATGCTCGTGATCGTCGGGCTGGTCAGAAGCTGCGTGAGCACCTGCCGGGTCGCCGAGAGCATTCCGGGCAGCGTCTCGTTTTTCAGCAGGCTCCAGAGGCCGCCGGCTGCGGCGAGGTCGCCGTAAGCGCCCTCGGCGATGTTCATGGCAAACGTCCGGACCTCGACGCTGCGGGAGGAATACGTCCCCTGCATGGCCAGCAGCATCGGCAGCAGCAGCGCCGCCGTCATGCCGACGCCGAGCACCGTGCCGAGCGCGATGCGCACGAAGCGCTTGCCGAAGTTCCGGCCGCCCTGCCAGTTGACGAAGCAATAGGCAAAGAAAAACAGCGCCACGAACAGGCAGCACATATAGCCGATGTAATAGTTGCTCCAGATTGTCAGCGCCAGCGCCAGCACATACAGGCGGAAGCGGCCGTCGCGCAGCAGCACGACCGTCGCGGCAATCAGAAGCGGCAGCAGCGCAAAGGCATCGAGCCAGATGATGTTCCAATAATAGCCGCACGCCCACGCGCACAGCGCGTAGCCCAGCGCGAAGACGGCCATGCTCAGGTCGCTTCTGCGGAAGACCGTCTTCAGAAAATAGGCAAAAAACAGCCCGGCAAAGGCCAGCTTCATGACCGTCATCAGCGCGAAATACTCGCGCAGGACGCTCAGCGGCACGAGTGCCGAGAACAGATAGAGCGGGCTTGCCAGATAATAGGCATAGAGCGGGGCATAGGCCGTTCCCATGCCGACGTCCCAGCTATACTGCATCGAGCCGCCGGTGCGCAGCTTCTCGCGGAAGGTCACGAGAAACGGATAATACTGATGCCATTCGTCGCTGGCCATGATCTGCTTATCCCCGAACGGGAAGAAGCCGGAGCAGGCAAAGACGAGGCAGCAGATGAAAAACGGCAGCAAAAATGCCAGCGGGAGCGTCCAGCGCTCCGCGCGGCGGGAACGACGCAACGGTGAAGTCATGGAAGTTCCTCCTTTATGTTCTGCCAGCGAGCCATCAGCTCGGGCAGCGTTTCCTGAAAATTCACGCCGTACCAGCGGCGGTCGGGAGCCTGCACCGTGCGGCGCAGCGTCAGCGCGACATAGTCGGCCGCGAGGCGCACGGCGCGCTCCAGCGGCGCGCCCTGCACGAGCGCCCCGGCGCAGGTCGAGGCGAACAGGTCGCCCGTGCCGTGAAAGACCTCCGGGATATAGGACGTGCGCACGAGCGTCCCGGTTCCGTCCCGCTGCAGCGCCGCGACGGCCATATCGCCGTCCACGCGCAGACCGGTCAGCACGGCCGCGCGGCAGCCCAGCTCGAGCAGCCGCTCCAGCAGCCGCCGCGTCTGCGCCGCATCCTGCACGGGGCTGTAGGCCGTCTCCGTCAGGAGGCACGCCTCGGTCACGTTCGGCGTCAGAACATCGGCGCGGCCGCAGAGCGCGCGCATCGTCTGCGGGAACGCGTCGGAAAATCCGGCGTAGAGCGCGCCGTTGTCGCCCATGACCGGGTCGATCAGCGTCAGCGCCGGGCGCTCGTCCATGCCGTCCAGCAGCGCGCCCACCAGCCCGACCTGCTCGGCCGAGGCCAGATAGCCGGTGTAAACGGCGTCGAAGCGCAGGTGCATCGCGCGCCAGTGCGCCATGATCGCCGGGAGCTGCGGCGTCAGATCGAGGCTGACGAAGCCGTCAAAGGCCGTGTGCGCCGAGAGCAGCGCCGTCGGCAGGGCGACGCATTCCACGCCCATGGCCGAGAGCACCGGCAGCGCGATGGTCTGCGAGCAGCTTCCAATGCAGGAAAAATCCTGAATGCTTGCGATTCGTTTCATGAAATCCCTCGAATTTCTCGTTAATTTAATAATTATACTCGATTCCCGCTGAAAATGGAAGTCTTTCCCCAAAAAATCCGCGTTTTTCTTTCCAAAACGCAAAAATCAAAAATATTGTGTTTCCCTCTTGCATTTGCCACAAGATATGGTATAATGTAGGCGTTTCCGGCTCACGCCGGATGGAAAACGGAGGAGCATTGACTATGAAGATCATCAAACGAAACGGAGCCGAGGCCGTCTTCGATCTGGAAAAGATCCGCACCGCGATCGGCAAGGCCAACAGCGTCGTCGAGGAGGCCGCGCGGCTCACCCAGCTCCAGATCGACCGCATTGCCGAGAGCGTTGCGATCCGCTGCGAGACGATGAACCGCAGTCTGTCCGTCGAGGAGATTCAGGGACCTCGTCGAGGATCAGATCATGGCGCACGGCGCCTTTGAGGTCGCCAAGAAATATATCACCTACCGCTACACCCGTTCGCTCGTTCGTCAGAGCAACACCACCGACGACCGCATTCTCTCCCTGATCGAGTGCAACAACGAGGAGGTCAAGCAGGAGAACGCGAACAAGAACCCCACCATCAACGCCGTCCAGCGCGACTATATGGCCGGCGAGGTCTCCAAGGACATCACCGCCCGTCTGCTGCTGCCGCACGACATCGTCGAGGCGCACGACGCCGGTCTGATTCACTTCCACGACGCCGATTATTACGCCCAGCACATGCACAACTGCGATCTGGTCAACCTTGAGGATATGCTGCAAAACGGCACGGTCATCTCCGGCACGCTGATCAGCCGTTCATTCCTTCTCGACGGCCTGCAACATCGCCACGCAGATCATCGCGCAGGTCGCCTCGAACCAGTACGGCGGTCAGTCCATCAGCCTGACGCATCTTGCGCCGTTCGTCGACGTCAGCCGCAAAAAGATCCGCCGCTCGGTGGAAAAGGAGGTCGAGACGCTCGGCGTCCCCGTCTCGGAGGATAAGATCGCCGAGATCGTCGAGCAGCGTCTGCGCGAGGAGATCCAGCGCGGCGTGCAGACCATCCAGTATCAGGTCGTCACGCTCATGACCACGAACGGACAGGCGCCCTTCATCACCGTGTTCATGTATCTCGGCGAGGCGCGCAGCCCGCAGGAGAAGCACGACCTCGCGATCATCATTGAGGAGACGCTGCGCCAGCGCTATCAGGGCGTCAAGAACGAGAAGGGCGTCTGGATCACCCCGGCCTTCCCGAAGCTGATCTACGTCCTCGAGGAGGACAACATCCACCCGGATTCCAAGTATTATTACCTGACGCGTCTGGCCGCCGAATGCACCGCGCGGCGCATGGTGCCGGACTATATCTCCGAGAAGAAGATGCTTGAGCTGAAGGTCGACAAAAACGGCGAGGGGCACTGCTACACCTGCGGGCTGCCGCAGCTTCCTGACGCCCCTATGTCGACGCCGGGAATTTAATGCGGCCGCCGAAGTATTACGGCCGGTTCAATCAGGGCGTCGTGACGATCAAGTCTGGTCGACGTGGCGCTGTCCTCCGGCCGGACCCGGAAAAATTCTGGAAGATCTTCGACGAGCGCCTCGACCTGTGCTACCGCGCGCTGATGTGCCGCCACAACCGCCTCAAGGGCACGCTCTCCGACGCCGCGCCCATCCTCTGGCAGCACGGCGCGCTGGCGCGCCTGAAAAAGGGCGAGCCGATCGACAAGCTGCTCTACGGCGGCTATTCCACGATCTCGCTGGGCTACGCCGGGCTTTACGAATGCGTGAAATACATGACCGGCAAATCCCACACCGATCCGTCGGCCACGCCCTTCGCCCTCGACGTCATGCGTTATCTGAACGCCGCCTGCGCCAAGTGGAAAAAGGAGACGAACATCGACTTCAGCCTCTACGGCACGCCGCTGGAATCCACGACCTATAAATTCGCCAAGTGCCTGCAAAAGCGCTTCGGCATCGTGCCGGGCGTGACCGACCGCAGCTATATCACCAATTCCTACCATATCCACGTCACGGAGCACGTCAACGCCTTCGACAAGCTGGCCTTCGAGGCGCAGTTCCAGGCGCTCTCGCCCGGCGGCGCGATCAGCTACGTCGAGGTTCCGGACATGCAGAACAACATCGACGCTGTGCTCGAGATCATGAAGTTCATCTATGACAACATCATGTACGCCGAGCTGAACACCAAGAGCGACTATTGTCAGGTCTGCGGCTACGACGGCGAGATCTCCGCCGTCGAGGACGAGGACGGCAAGCTGGTCTGGACGTGCCCGAACTGCGGCAACCGCGACCAGAGCAAGCTGAACGTCGCCCGCCGCACCTGCGGCTACATCGGCACGCAGTTCTGGAACCAGGGGCGCACGCAGGAGATCAAGGAGCGCGTCCTGCATCTGTAAAGGACATTCCACATTATAGGGAACCTCTGAATAAATCGGCTGCGGCGCTCAGCGGGTCTTTCGTCCCAACTTATCGGTTTGAAAATCTTGAAATACACAAAGTATTCCTGCGATTTCCAAACCTCAATTTGGAACAAAATCCCTCGCTGACCACTCTTGCGATTTAATCAGAGCTTCCATAACACCGTCCCGGGCTGCGGCGAATTTTTCGCTGCGGCCCGTTTTTTCCGCCCGCGCGCGGCCGCCGCCGCCTGTTTTTCAAAAATTTACAAGATTTTCGTCGAATGGGGCGTTTTTCTGATTTACAAACGGAAACGAAAGTGTTAAAATGAACTTGTGTGTGAATAAACACGTTTCAGGAGGTATTTATTTTGGCAAGAAAGTTAAAGACGATGGACGGCAATACCGCCGCCGCGCATGTCAGCTACGCCTTTACCGAAGTAGCCGGCATTTACCCCATCACCCCGTCCAGCCCGATGGCGGACTACGTTGACCAGTGGTCTGCGCAGGGTCGCCTCAACATCTTCGGCAACCGCGTCAAGGTCGTCGAGATGCAGTCCGAGGCCGGCGCCGCCGGCACGGTGCACGGCTCTCTCGCAGCCGGCGCCCTCACCACCACCTACACCGCTTCGCAGGGTCTGCTGCTGATGATCCCGAACATGTATAAGATCGCAGGCGAGCTGCTCCCGGCCGTCTTCCATGTCTCGGCCCGTACCGTAGCTTCCCATGCGCTGAACATCTTCGGCGACCACAGCGACGTCTACGCCTGCCGCCAGACCGGCTTTGCCATGCTCGCCGAGGGCAACGTGCAGGAGGTCATGGATCTGGCTCCCGTGGCGCATCTGGCCGCAATCAAGGGCCGCGTTCCCTTCATCAACTTCTTCGACGGCTTCCGCACCTCCCACGAGCTGCAAAAGATCGCCGTCTGGGACTACGACGACCTGAAGGAAATGTGCGACATGGACGCCGTCGACGCGTTCCGCAAGCACTGCCTGAATCCGGAACGCCCCGCCATGCGCGGCTCTCACGAGAACGGCGACACCTTCTTCCAGCATCGCGAGGCCTGCAACAAGTACTACGACGCGCTGCCCGAGATCGTCGAGGAATACATGGGCAAGGTCAACGCCAAGCTCGGCACCGACTACAAGCTCTTTAACTACTACGGCGCGCCCGACGCCGACCGCGTCATCATCGCCATGGGCTCCATCTGCGACGTCGCAGAGGAGGTCATCGACTACATGAACGCGCACGGCGAGAAGGTCGGCCTCGTCAAGGTTCGTCTCTACCGTCCGTTCCGCGCCGACAAGCTGCTCGAGGCCATCCCGGCCACCTGCAAGAAAGCTGGCCGTGCTCGACCGCACCAAGGAGCCGGGCGCTCTGGGCGAACGCTCTATCTGGACGTCGTCACCGCGCTGGCAAACGCTGGCCGCATGATCCCGGTCATCGGCGGCCGCTACGGCCTTGGCTCGAAGGACACGCCCCCTGCCTCCGTCTTCGCCGTCTATGAAGAGCTGGCAAAGGACGAGCCGAAAAGCGTCAGTTCACCCTCGGCATCAACGACGACGTGACCCATCTGTCCCTTGCGGAGCATCCGGCTCCCAACACCGCCGCAGAGGGCACCATCGAGTGCAAATTCTGGGGTCTGGGCGGCGACGGCACCGTCGGCGCGAACAAGAACTCCATCAAGATCATCGGCGACCACACCGACAAGTATGTACAGGCCTACTTCCAGTACGACTCCAAGAAGACCGGCGGCGTCACCGATCAGCCACCTGCGCTTCGGCGACAAGCCCATCAAGAGCCCGTACTACATCAACAAGGCCGACTTCGTCGCCTGCCATAACCCGTCCTACATCACCAAGGGCTTCAAGATCGTCAACGACGTCAAGCCGGGCGGCGTGTTCCTCATCAACTGCCAGTGGGATCTGGCCGAGCTGGAGCACCACCTGAACGCCGAGGCCAAGCGCTACATCGCGAAGAACAACATCCAGCTCTACACGATCAATGCCATCGATCTGGCCATCAAGGTCGGCATGGGCAAGCGCACGAACACCATCCTGCAGTCCGCCTTCTTCTCCCTCGCCAAGGTCATGCCCGAGGCCGACGCCATCAAGTATATGAAGGACGCCGCCGAGCACTCCTACGCCAAGAAGGGCATGGACGTCGTCGAGAAGAACTGGAAGGCCATCGACGCCGGCGCGACCGCTTATGTCAAGGTCGAGGTTCCGGCCGCATGGGCAAACGCCGAGGACAAGAAGGACGAGACCGTGCTCGAGGGCAAGCCCGAGCTGGTCAAGATGGTCAAGAACATCCTGATGCCCGTCGACAAGATGGACGGCGACAGCCTGCCCGTCTCCGCGTTTGTGGACCATGTGGACGGCACCTATGAGCAGGGCGCTTCCGCCTATGAGAAGCGCGGCGTCGCGGTTACCGTGCCCGAGTGGGATCCCGAAAAGTGCATCCAGTGCAACAACTGCGCCTTCGTCTGCCCGCACGCGACCATCCGTCCCTTCGCTCTGACCGAGGAAGAGGCCCAAGAACGCGCCCGCAGCCGCGAAGATCCGTCCGGTCAAGGCCGGCAAGGGCAAGGGCGTCTATCAGTATGCCATGGCCGTCTCCCCGCTCGACTGCATGGGCTGCGGCGTCTGCGTCGGCGTCTGCCCGACCAAGGCCATCTCCATGGTTCCGCAGGAATCCCAGCTCGAGCAGCAGGAGGTCTTCGGCTACATGGTCTCCAAGGTCTCCAAGAAGGCCGAGCATGGAGGATCTCACCGTCAAGGGCAGCCAGTTCAAGCAGCCGCTGCTTGAGTTCTCCGGCTCCTGCGCGGGCTGCGCCGAGACGTCCTATGCGCGTCTGGTCACCCAGCTCTTCGGCGACCGCATGTATATCTCCAACGCCACCGGCTGCTCGTCCATCTGGGGCGGCCCGGGCGCAACGTCTCCCTACTGCACCGACAAGAACGGTCACGGCCCGGCATGGTCGAACTCCTGTTCGAGGACAACGCCGAGCACGGCTACGGCATGTACACCGCGCAGGAGGTCATCCGCGAGGCGCTTGCCGAGAAGACCCGCAAGCTGCTTGCCGTCGACTGGACCTATGCCCCGCTCAAGGAGGCCGCTCAGAAGTGGCTCGACACCATGAACGACGGCAGCGCCAACAAGGAAGCCTCCATGGCCTATCGCTGCGGCTCTGGAAGAGGCGCTCGTTCCCGGCTGCGACTGCGACGCCTGCAAGCTGGCTGCGGAAATCCTGAAGGATAAGGAATACCTCTCCAAGAAGTCCGTCTGGATCTTCGGCGGCGACGGCTGGGCATACGACATCGGCTTCGGCGGCGTGGATCACGTTCTGGCGCAGAACAAGGACGTCAACATCTTCGTCTTCGACACCGAGGTCTATTCCAACACCGGCGGACAGGCCTCCAAGGCCTCCAACCTCGGTCAGGTCGCGCAGTTCGCGGCAGCCGGTAAGGAGACCAAGAAGAAGAGCCTTGCCGAGATCGCCATGTCCTATGGCTATATCTACGTCGCGCAGGTCGCCATGGGCGCCAACCCCGCACAGACCATCAAGGCCATCACCGAGGCCGAGGCCTACAACGGCCCGTCCCTCATCATCGGCTATGCCCCGTGCGAAATGCACTCCATCAAGGGCGGCATGATGCACTGCCAGGAAGAGATGAAGAAGGCTGTCGACTGCGGTTACTGGAATATGTTCCGCTTCGACCCGTCCAAGGAGACCGGCAAGTTCACGCTG
>VOFG01001475.1_pt1 | contig 35494 bp, 56 predicted proteins | sample 5384171 | NCBI WGS metagenome assembly VOFG01 (sample SAMN12384726, study PRJNA508395) | human gut metagenome | isolation source: healthy gut F | host: Homo sapiens
GTACACCAATGACAGTTGGAAAATCGGGGTGGCCACGAGCAAAGGGGAACCGGCTGCCAACTTCACCGTGCAGGGATACATCGAGGGGTTTGGATCCGATTATCGACCCCTGCGTGTTTGTGGACGACTACGGGCAGGCCTACCTGTACCAAGGCGGGGGCGGCACGTGCAAGGGCGGCCGGCTGAAGGATAACATGATGGAGATAGACGGTGCGATGCAGACCATGGAGGGACTGGTGGATTTCCACGAGGCTACATGGGTGCACAAATACAACGGGAAGTATTATCTTTCGTATTCCGACAATCACAATCCCGGACAAGAAGGCGTGGAGGGGTACAACCGTATGCGCTATGCCGTGAGCGACCACCCGCTCGGGCCGTGGAAGTACATGGGCATTTACATGGGTGGTTCGGACTGTTTCACCAACCATGGTTCCATCGTGGAATACAAGGCGAATGGTTTGCTTTCTACCATTCGATAGCCTTGTCCGGCAATCCTGCGCTGCGTTCCGTCTGCGTGGACCGTTTGTATTACAATCCCGACGGCACCATCCGCATGGTAGAGCGGCGCAAGTGAGACGGACGCTTGTGAAGTCCGGCGGCTTTTTGAGAAATAAAGTTTTACTGTAATCAAAGATGAATGTATGAAAAAGAGTATATGGGGCGTATGTGCCCTTTTTTGTTGACGGCGTGCGTGGCGCAACGCCATTCCGCCGTTACAAGTGAAGCCGGGGAAGGAAAAGAGACGATAGACAGCCTGGCACCGAATCCGTTTATCCGCCATATATACACGGCCGACCCCTCAGCCCATGTCTGGGCCGACGGACGCTTGTATGTGTATGCCTCCCATGACATCGCACCGGCTCGCGGTTGCGACCTGATGGACCAGTATCATGTGTTTTCCACCGACGACATGGTACATTGGACAGACCATGGAGAAATCCTCCGCGCCTCGCAGGTGCCTTGGGGACGCAAGGAGGGCGGCTTCATGTGGGCGCCGGACTGTGCTTATAAGGACGGTACGTACTATTTCTATTTTTCCCCATCCCAGCGAGACCGATTGGAACGGAAGTTGGAAAATCGGGGTGGCCACGAGCAAGGAACCGGCTGCCAACTTCACCGTGCAGGGCTACATCGAAGGAATGGATCCCTCATCGACCCTTTTGCGTGTTTGTGGACGACGACGGACAGGCTTATATTTACAACGGCGGAGGCGGCACGTGCAAGGGCGGACGGCTGAAGGATAACATGATGGAACTGGACGGCGCGATGCGGACCATGGAAGGGCTGGTGGATTTCCACGAGGCTACGTGGATTCAAATACAATGGCAAATATTATCTGTCCTATTCCGACAACCACGAACCGGGGCAGGAGGGTGGCAGGATGGAACCGCATGCATTATGCCATCAGCGACCATCCGCTCGGGCCTTGAAACATATTGGCATTTACATGCAGCCCACCCGTCCGGAAACGGGTGTCACCAACCATGGCTCCATCGTGCAGTACAAAGGCCAGTGGTTCGCCTTTTACCATAACAGCGCGCTCTCCGGCGACCCGTGGCTGCGTTCCGTCTGTGTGGACCGGCTCTACCACAATGCGGACGGTACCATCCGAATGGTGGAGCAGCGTTGACGTGGAGACTTTGTCTTGTTTTGTGATAGTGCATTTTGCGGAAAACGCAAGGGAATGAGGTGGAAAACGAGGTGGAAAATCGTTCGCCTTAGATTTGAAAATCGTTTGGCGCAGAACGGAAAATCGTTTGGCTTAGATTTGAAAATCGTTCGGCTGAGATTGAAACAGCCGTCTCCGGATAATCGGGGATGGCTGTTTATCGTGTTGTTTTTCAGTGTCTTATTCTACGAGTTTGCCTTCCTGCTCCAATGCGTTCCATAGGGAGTAACGGGCTTCGGGGTTGAGTTGTTCTAACTGTCCGAATATTTGCTTGATGTCCGAACGGTGGGAGTCTGTCTCGTAGGGGCAGAGCTTCTTTTGCTTGCGGTAGCCTTGCAGTGCCGCCCAGGCTGCGAGGTCGCGCTCGTGCACCATGCACAGCGGACGGATGATCGTCATGGGGAACTTGCGCATTTGCAACCGGGCGGGCATCGTGCCGAACTGGCCTTGGAAAGAAAGGTTGAGCAGCAGCGTGTGCAAGATGTCGTCCTGATGGTGGCCCAACGCAATCTTGTGGCAACCCAGTTCCTGCGCCACGGTGAAGAGCATCTTCCGGCGGTTCCACGAACAGAGGAAACAGGGGCTTTGCGCGTGTCGGTACTCGGGTCGAACGAGGTCTCGCGCACGATGAGGCGCACGCCGCGTGCGGCGGCGAAGTCCTCCAAGTAGGCCGTGTCGCTTTCGTAGTCGATGTTGGCCATGCGCACGTGCAGGGCTGTGAGCGTGAGCTTCGGGCGGTGGATGCGGGCGCGGTGCGACATGAAGTCGAGCAGGGCGAGCGAGTCTTTGCCGCCGGACAGGCCGAGCAGGATGTGGTCACCGTCGTCCAGCAAATGGTATTGGGTCAGTCCTTTGCTGAAATGCCGCCAGATACGGCGTTCCAGGAGTTGTGCTTCCGTGGGTTGCATGCTTTATGGGAGCTTGTGGTTAAAGGAATACGAAATATACGGCCAGCACGAGGCAGAAGAAGGCGGCCAGATGGTTCCAGTGCAGGGTCTGTCCTTGGAACATCACGGTGGCGATGACCGTAAAGACGATGAGCGAAATGACTTCCTGAATCACTTTAAGCTGCATCAGGTTGAAAGGACCGCCATTGCCTTCGAAGCCAAAGCCGGTTGGCCGGTACTTGGCAACAGTATTCTGCGAAAAGCTATCATCCACGAGAAAAGGATGACGCCGATAAGCGGCCAATGGGACGATACGCCCGTTTGCTGCAACTTCAGATGGCCGTACCAGGCCAACGTCATGAAAAATGTTGCTGCTGATGAGCAGCAAGATAGTGTAGACTGCGTTCATGTATACGTTTTTTTCGGGCGCAAAGTTACGAAAATAAAGTCGTTGCTTGTGCTGCGCGGGCAGAAAAAAAGGAGGTTGAGGCAGCTAGTTGCGCAATTTGTAATAAGGTTATTAGTAATAAAGTTGTTACTAAACGGGAAAATCACTATCTTCGCGATGGGTTAAACAGAGGATGATTATGGAAAATAAGCCATTTGTTTTTGGTGTGGCCACTTCGGGTGACAATTTTACCGACCGCAAGAAAGAAACAGCCCGTTTGTTGTCCAACTTCCGGCACGGTGTGAATACGGTGTTGATTTCTCCGCGCCGTTGGGGAAAGACATCTTTGGTCCGTAAAGTGTGCCGTTTGGCTCAGTCCGATACGTTGAAAGTAGTCTATCTGGATATTTTTCTTGTCGTAGCGAACGGGAATTTTACGATGCTTTCGCGTCGGCTGTGCTCAAACAGACTTCTTCCAAACTGGAGGAGTGGATGGAAAATGCTCGGTTGTTCCTTTCGCGGATCAGCCCCAAGATTTCGTTGGGCACGGAGCCTATGACGGATTTTTCCATCTCGTTGGAACTTAATCCCAAGGCAGACGATGTGGACGATATCCTGCAACTTCCGGAAAAGATTGCGCAAAAAAGGTATCGATATAGTCGTGTGTGCATCGACGAGTTTCAACAGATAGCCAGTTAAAAAGATTCAAAGGCTTTTCAGAAACGCTTGCGTTCGGTTTGGCAATTACAGAAATCGGTGTCGTATTGCCTGTTCGGCAGCAAGAAGCATCTTATGAATGAACTTTTTGAGAAAAAGAGCCTTCCTTTTTACAAGTTCGGCGATACGGTATATTTGCCCAAGATCGGGACGGAGGATTGGGTCGATTACATTTGCGGACGCTTTGAGGCTACGGGCAAACGTATTTCCGCCGAGTTGGCCGGGAAGATATGCCGGGCCGTAGACAACCATTCTTCGTATGTGCAGCAGTTGGCGTGGCTGGTGTGGATTCATACAGACGAGACGGCCACGGAACAGGATTTCGAGGGAGCGTATCAGGATATCATCGACCAGAATACGCCGCTGTTCGAAAAGCAGACAGAGAGCCTCACTGCATATCAGATGAATTTTTTGCGGGCCGTACTGGAGGGTGTGCACAGGGAATTCACTACGCGTGCCGTTTTGCAGAAGTACAAATTGGGCTCGTCGGCCAATGTGAGCATCGTAAAACGGGCATTATTGAAGAAAGAACTTATCGAGATGGAAAAACGTCAGGTCGTCATTCCGGATCCGGTGATGGAGGAATGGTTGAGGCGGGAACTGGGTTTGTAATGCCAAACTGGGGAAGGAGGGTGTTGTACACGGTGCGCTAACGAATCAGCCCGTACGAACCGTGCGGTTCATACGGGCTGATGTTTGTGATGTGATGCAGGTTATTTCTGCAAATACTCATGCATGCTGCTGGCTGCCTTTCCGTCCGTCGCCCATGGCGAGGATGACGGTGGCACCGCCGCGTACGATATCTCCTCCGGCAAAGATGCAGGGGATGTTGGTCTGCATGCCCTCGTTCACCACGATAGTGTTCTTGCGACCCAACTCCAAACCTTGGATGGAAGTGGGGACAATCGGGTTGGGGGATACGCCCACGGCTACAATGGCCATGTCGATGTCCAGCGTTTCCGTGGCGCCCGGTATCGGTTCCGGACTGCGGCGACCGCTGGCATCCGGTTCGCCCAGTTGCATCTTTGCAAGACCACCTGCTTCACCGCGCCCTTTTTCGTCGGCTATGTATTCCAACGGGTTGTGCAGGGTGAGGAACTCGATACCCTCTTCCTTGGCGTGCTTCACCTCTTCGAGGCGGGCCGGCATCTCGGCTTCCGAACGGCGATAGACAATCATCACCCGTTCCGCACCCAGACGTTTGGCCGTGCGGCAGGAATCCATGGCCGTGTTGCCACCGCCCACTACCATGACATTCTTGGCCAAATGGATAGGGGTGTCCGTATCCGGATTAGAGGCGTCCATGAGGTTGACGCGCGTCAGGTATTCGTTGCTCGACATGATGTTGATACTGTTCTCGCCCGGAATACCCATGAAGTTAGGCAGTCCTGCGCCGGAACCTACGAAGATGCCTTTGAAGCCCTCGTCCTCCAATTCCTGTACGCTGATGGTTTTGCCCACGAGACAGTCTTTTTCGAACTTCACGCCGATTTTCTCCAAGTTCTGAATCTCCCGTCCACAATCTTGTTGGGCAAACGGAACTCCGGAATGCCGTATTTCAATACGCCGCCGATTTCATGCAAGGCTTCGAACACCGTCACGTCATACCCGTATTTGGCCATGTCGCCGGCGAATGAAAGTCCGGCGGGTCCGGAGCCGATGACGGCCACTTTGATGCCGTTTGCCGGAGCACATTCGGGGACGGACGTCATGCCGCTCTCGCGTTCGAAGTCGGCAGCAAAGCGTTCCAGATAGCCGATGGCCACGGCTGGTTCGTTCATCTTCAGGTGGATGCACTGGCTTTCGCATTGTTTCTCTTGCGGACAAACTCGTCCGCAGACAGCCGGAGCGCGGAAGTGCTCTTCAACACGCGGGCGGCATTGAGGAATTCACCCCGTTCGATGTTCTTGATGAACGACGGGATGTTGATGCTTACCGGGCATCCTTGCATACAGGTCGGGTTGGCGCAGTCCAGGCAACGTCGGGCTTCGGTCATGGCCTGCTCGGCACTGAGGCCGATATTTACTTCTTCCGTGCGCGTGGTGGCGCGGTACACAGGATCGAGGTCAGGCATGACGACACGTGGGATGGCCGTGCGTTCTTTCGGCTTCATGGCCTTCCGGATTTCTTGCCGCCACGGCGCGTTGCGGTCCGTCAGTTCGCTGGGCGGAGTCGTGGTATCCATTCGGGAAGCATCGGCCGCACAGGCTTTTTCAGCTTGGCAGTCCGTATTTTTCGGGCATGCTTCCGGATGCTTGTGCAAACCGTTGCATCTCTTCCGTCTCTTCCTTTTTAAAGGCGCCCATACGCTTGAGCATCTCGTCGAAATCGACCTGATGACCGTCGAACTCGGGGCCGTCCACGCAGACAAAGCGTGTCTTTCCGCCCACGGAGATGCGGCAGGCACCACACATGCCCGTGCCGTCTACCATGATGGTATTCAGGGACACATCAGTCGGGATACCGTATTTCTTAGTGAGCAGGCAGCAGAATTTCATCATGACCGCCGGGCCGATGGCGAAACATTTGTTCACTTTTTCGCGCTGGATGACGCTTTCTATGCCTTCGGTCACCAGTCCTTTGCGGCCATAACTGCCGTCGTCGGTCATGATGATGACCTCGTCCGAACTCTTGCGTACTTCGTCTTCCAGGATAATCAGCTCTTTGCTTCGTCCGGCCAACACGGAAATCACGCGGTTGCCCGCTGCCTTCAGGGCTTCGATGATGGGAAGCATGGGGGCTACGCCTACTCCTCCTCCTGCACATACCACCGTGCCGAATTTTTTCGATATGTGTGGCTTTGCCCAACGGACCGACCACGTCGGTGATATAGTCCCCCTCATTCAGGTGGCACAGACGGGTGGAAGAAAGTCCCACTTCTTGTACTACCAGTGTGATAGTGCCTTTGACCGGATCGGCACCGGCTATGGTCAGAGGCATACGTTCCCCCCTTTTCTCCAACGCGGACAATTACGAAATGACCGGCCTTCCGGGCTTTGGCTATCAGCGGGGCTTCGATTTCAAACTTGAAGACCTTTTCGGAAAAGCGGCTTTTGGATACGATTCTGTTCATTGCTCTATTCGTTTGGATTTATAATAATAGGTATGGCTCAGCACGGTTGGTCGTCCAGCATTTCAAAACCGCAATAAGGCACGAGGCATTTCGGCACGCGGATGCCTTCGGGCGTCTGGTTGTTCTCCATGATGGCGGCTACGATGCGCGGCAGGGCAAGGGGCCGAACCGTTCAGCGTATGACATAGTTCCGTCTTCTTGTCCTCCGTGCGGCGGTAACGGCATTTCAGGCGATTGGCCTGGTAAGTGTCGAAGTTAGACACCGAACTGACCTCCAGCCAACGTTTTTGTGCTTCGGAATATACTTCGAAGTCGTAGCAAATGGAAGAAGTAAAGCTCATGTCGCCTCCGCAAAGCCGAAGGATACGATAAGGAAGTTCCAGTTTCTGGAGCAAGCCTTCTACGTGTGCCAGCATTTCCTGGTGGGACTGTTCCGAATGTTCAGGTTTGTCGATGCGTACTAGTTCCACTTTCGAAAATTCGTGCAAGCGGTTCAGGCCACGCACATCCTTACCGTAGGAACCGGCTTCACGACGGAAACATTGCGTATAGGCACAATTCTTGACGGGCAGATCCTTTTCGTCTAAAATGACGTCGCGGTAGATGTTCGTCACAGGCACTTCGGCCGTGGGGATAAGATAAAAATCATCCAGATTGCAGTGGTACATCTGTCCTTCTTTGTCGGGCAACTGTCCGGTACCGTAACCGGAGGCTTCGTTGACTACCGTAGGAGGCATGATTTCTTCGTAGCCTGATTTGCGTGCCTCGTCGAGGAAGAAGTTGATGAGGGCACGTTGAAGCCGTGCGCCTTTGCCGCGATAGACGGGGAAACCCGCCCCCGTGATTTTCACGCCGAGGTCGAAGTCTATCAGATTGTACTTCTTGGCCAGTTCCCAATGTGGGAGAGCGTCTTTCGGCAATTCCGTTTCCATTCCGCCCATTTTCACTACCACATTGTCCTCCGCACCGTTGCCTTCCGGTACGATGTCGTATGGGATATTGGGGATAGCGCAGAGCAGGGTGGTGAGTTCTTGTTGTGCCCGGTCCATGGCTTCTTGAAGGGCTTTGTTCGTATCTTTCAGTCGGGCTACTTCTGTTTTGATGGATTCGGCTTCTTCTTTCTTTCCTTGTTTCATCAACGCACCGATTTGTGCGGCCAGTTTTTTGCTTTCCGACAAATTGATGTCTAATTGTGTTTGCGCTTCGCGGCGTTTTTTGTCGGTAGCCAACACGTTTTCGATAGCTTCCTTGGCTCCTGAGAAATGTTTTTTCTCCAGACCTTTGATGACCCATTCGGTCCGTTCGTTGATGAGTTTTAATGTAAGCATACTACTATTTATTTTATAATCCTACTTTCCTGTGAGTTGCAAAATTAATTAAAAAAAAGGTAGGGAGCGCAAAAAGCCCGAAAAACTCCTTATTTCTTTGTCAAATGGCGAAAAGAACGGCCGTAGGACGAGAAAAGTGATACGGTAGTAATGGCCTTGCATTCCCGTTTGCTAACATATTGTAACTGTTTTGCCATAAAAGACAAACGAATGAACGGGATTTCTTGATATAAGTCAATATTATTTCTCCATACGTGTTAAAAGAGGTCTTTTTGCTTGTATTCGGGAGGAAACCTCCCGTATCTTTGTATTGTTTTTAGGAGAGGCCATGAAGGCCAAGTATATATTAAAGGTAAAAAGATTGAAATTATGAAGAAGTTAATGACTATGGTTAGCGCCATGATGATGGTGGCAGCCGTAAATGCAAGTGAAGTAGCTACGGTAGCGTTCAACGAGGCTCGGGTAAATGTTCCGGCACGTGTACGTTTTGTAAAGGGAGAGAACTATGGTTTCAGCGTGGAAGCCAAGGATTCCGTGATAGCAAGGGCCGTGCGTTGCAGTGTGAAGGACGGTGTGTTGAGACTCAGTTTCGGTAATGCCTTGAAGCCGGGTGAATCAAATTCGATGCCAAGAAAGGGGGTGTACTACTACGGTGTCAATCCGACCAATCATGTCTTTGTAGGTGAGAATGGAGAAGATGACATGGTGATTACGGTCGTAGCTCGGACATGCCTAAGTTCAAGACATCTTCCGATTACGTAGCAGTGACGGTGAAAGCCGTGGAAGAGGCTGGAAATAGCCGGGCTGCACTGACGATGAATGAGTAATGGATGAAAGTCACCTTCGGGTGGCGGTCATATAAAAATGAAGTCCTCTGAAAGTTTTTAATGGAACTTTTGGGGACTTTCGTTTTTATCCCTATCTTTGCAAAAACACATCCATTACAATTAATCTATGTGGACAGAACTATTGAATTCTTCTTATTTTGCCTTGTTTCTCATTGTGGCCTTGGGGTTTATGCTGGGGCGTATTAAAATTCGCGGAGTTTCCCTTGATGTTTCGGCTGTTATTTTTCATTGCTTTGCTCTTCGGGCATTTCGGGGGTTTCTATTCCAAAAGAATTGGGCAACTTCGGATTGGTGTTGTTCATCTTTACCATAGGTATCCAGGCGGGTCCCGGTTTCTTTGATTCTTTTCGCACGAAGGGCAAGACGTTGATTCTGATTACTATGTTGATAGTGGCTTCGGCTTCGTCGACGGCCGTAGGATTGAAATATGCTTTTGGTATCGATACTCCCAGCGTGGTAGGGTTGATAGCCGGTGCGTTGACCAGTACACCGGGACTTGCCGTGGCCATTGACAGTACGAATTCGCCTTTGGCTTCTATTGCATACGGTATTGCCTATCCGTTCGGAGTCATCGGGGTGATACTTTTTGTCAAGTTGTTGCCGAAGATGTTGCGTGTGGATCTTGAGCAGGAAGCCCGTAGGCTGGAGGCTGAACGGCGTAGCAAGTATCCGGAGTTGCAGACTTGCATATTCAAAGTGACGAACCCTCAGGTCTTCGGACGTACTTTGGCACAGTTGAATGTGGGACGGATGACGGGTGCTGTGGTGTCGCGGGTCAAATCCGGAGGAGATTCTTATTCCGATGGGACATACATCTTTGCATGCCGAAGACTGGGTGCAGGCTGTGGGGAGCGAGGATGCACTTTCTCAATTAGGCGTATTGCTGGGAGAGCGTAAGGAGGGCGAATTGCCGTTGGTGGAGAGTCAGGATATCCAGTCTTTGCTGTTGACCAATAAAAAATATGATTAACAAGCAATTGGGAGACTTGAACTTGCATCAGAACTTCGGCTGTACCGTGACGCGGGTGAGGCGGAGCGGTATAGATCTTGCCCTTCACCCGATTTGGCCCTGAAGTTCGGAGACAAACTGATGGTGGTGGGCGAAAAGACGGATTGAACGGTTTGGCTTGTATGTTGGGTAATAATGCCAAGTTGCTGTCCGATACTGATTTTTTCCCTATTGCCATGGGAATCGTATTGGGCGTATTGTTCGGTAAGCTGAATATATCGTTCGGCGACGGAATGTCTTTTTCTCCCGGGTTGACGGGAGGAGTGCTTATCGTGGCTTTGGTGTTGAGTGCGATAGGAAAAACCGGTCCTATATTATGGTCCATGTCAGGGCCTTCCAATCATTTGCTTAGGCAGTTGGGATTGCTTTTTGTTTTTGGCTGAGGTAGGTACTTCTGCCGGTAAAACTTTAGTCGAGACATTCCAGAGTAGCGGTTGGCTACTGTTCGGTGTGGGAGCAGCTATTACGATAGTGCCTATGCTGGTATCTGTCGTGGTCGGACGTTTGATTTTAAGGTTTCGGTGTTGGATCTCTTAGGAACGATTACCGGAGGGATGACGAGTACACCGGGACTGGCTGCAGCAGACTCTATGGTGGACAGCAACATTCCCGGTGTGGCATACGCTACGGTCTATCCCATTGCGATGGTTTTCTTATCTTGTTTATTCAAGTAATAGCCATGACATTCTAAGAACGTCGAATTCCATTTCTATGGAGACTGATGAAAGAAATAAATAATTATAGATTATAGACGGAAAAAGTAAGATGAGTGAGATTTTAATTATTATCGGATTGATTTTGTTGAACGGGTATTTTCGATGTCGGAAGTGGCCATGATTTCAGCGCGGAAGTCTCGTCTGTCCACGGATGCGAAGAAGGGAGCAAGGCGGCACAGAAAGCTTTGGACCTGTCTGGCAATCCCGACAGATTTTTTGTCTACCGTACAGATTGGTATTACGCTGATTGGCATTTTGACCGGTATTTATTCCGGTAATAAGATAGCTACGGACTTGACGGATTTTATGCTTTCATGTGGTGTCTCTTCTGCCTATGCTGCCGTATTGGCGCAAGGTACGATTGTGGTGGTGGTGACCTATCTTACGATTATTTTCGGTGAACTGGTGCCGAAACGTATCGGTTTGAGTGTGGCGGAAGCCGTGGCCAAGTTGATGGCACGACCTATGAATGTGTTGGCGATGATAGCTTCTCCTTTCGTTTGGTTGCTTTCAAGAGTACGGAACTTATCTTTAATCTGTTGGGAATAAAGGAGATGACGGAAAAGTGACCGAAAGAAGAAATCAAATCTATCATTAAGGAAGGGGCAGAAGAAGGGGCTGTAGAACCCGTGGAACAGAACATCATGCAGCGCGTTTTCATGTTGGGAGATTTGAAGATAGGTTCTATCATGACGCATAAAAGCGATGTGGTATGGTTGGATACTGCAATGTCGGCCGGGAGATACAGGAGGTGCTGAAACGGGATTTATATGAATCTTATCCGGTGGCAGACGGTGATTTGGATCATGTGAAGGGAATGATTTGGCTAAAAGATTTGGTGATGAAGTTAAGTGACGAAGACTTCAAAGTCGGTGATTTGGCACGGGAGGCAGTATATTTTCACGAGGGAATGAGCATCTATAAAGTTCTGGAACAAATGAAGGTGAGAAAAAATCAGCCGCGCCTTGATTTGCGATGAGTTCGGTGACTTTGTGGGAATGGTTACTTTGAAGGATATATTTGAAGGACTTGTGGGAAGTATGGATAATGAAGAAGATGAACCGGAAATCATCAAACGTGCAGACAACGGAGGTTGGCTGGTAGACGGCCAATGTTCTTTATACGACCTGTTGTGTTATTTCGACTGCGGTGATTTATATGAAGCTTCCGGATATCATACGTTGGCCGGTCTGATACTCGACCGCTTGCAGCGTATTCCTCGTAGTGGAGAGAAGTTGGAATGGAATAGTTTCGTATTTGAAATCATGGACATGGACGGAGCGCGTATCGACAAAGTACTGGTGACAAGGTCGGTCGGTTGAGACTGACTTTTTGTACAAAGGATAAAATAAAAGCCATTCCCAAAGGAATGGCTTTTATTTATGCTGTTTGTAATAAACTCGTTATTATGCTTCAGCTTTAACTTCTACAGAAACAACGCTTCTGTCTTGGCGACCTTTGTAGGAACCTTTCTTGAAAGTTACTACACCGTCTACTAATGCGTAAAGTATGATCCTTACCCATACCTACGTTTGTACCGGGATAGTGAACTGTGCCACGCTGGCGAACAATGATGTTACCGGCTACACATTTCTGTCCACCGAAAATCTTTACGCCTAATCTCTGTGATGCTGATTCACGGCCGTTCTTAGAACTACCCACACCTTTTTATGTGCCATTTTCTTCTAACTTTTAAGGATTAAGCAATAACTTGTTTAATGGTTACTTCGGTGAACTGTTGGCGATGGCCATTCAGTTTACGATAACCTTTTTCTTCTCTTCTTGTGGAACACTAATACCTTGTCGCCCTTTACCAGCGGAGAAACAACTTCGCAAACCACCTTTGCACCTTCTACGGTGGGAGCGCCTACGGTTACGTTACCATTGTTGTCTACCAACAACACTTTCTCAAATTCAACAGCTTGGTTAGCCTCGGCGTTCTGAATGTGGTGTACAAACAGCTTTTTGCCTTCTTCAGCCTTGAACTGCTGACCGTTAATTTCTACAATTGCGTACATTTTAATGGATTAAACGGGTTTTCCATGAGGCGGATGCCGTTGTGGCTTCACTTTTTTGAGCCTCTCTGGACTAAATCGGCTGCAAAGTTACGAATAACAGTGCATTCTGCCAAACTTTTCAACGGTTTTCTCCGTATAAAAATGGAAGAATGCACTGTTTCTACTTATATGTATTGCCTTTTATAACTTGTGTTCTGCCAGATAACGTTCTGCCTCGATGGCCGCTTTACATCCGCTGCCTGCGGCTGTGATGGCCTGGCGATAATGAGGATCGGCAACGTCTCCGGCCGCAAAAACACCGGGTACACCGGTGCGTGGAGAGTCCCCCTCAGTAAGGATATAGCCGGTTTCATCGGTTTTCACCCACGGTTTGAAGATGTCCGAGTTGGGTTTATGGCCGATGGCCAAGAAAATCCGTCTATAGCAATGTCATAATGTTGCTCGTCGGCTTCTCCTTTGCGTTTTACCACGTGTACGCCTTCCACTCCGTTTTCGCCGAACAAGCCTTCTGCGTTGTGTTCGAATAGTACCTCTATTTTAGGATTTTCCAGTACGCGTTCCTGCATGATCTTGGAAGCGCGGAGGAAAGGTTTGCGCACGAGCAGGTAAACCTTGGCTGCCAATCCGGCCAAATAGGTGGCTTCCTCGCAAGCCGTATCTCCGCCGCCCACTACGGCTACAGTTTTTTACGGTAAAGAACCCGTCGCAGGTGGCACAGGCACTGACCCCATACCGGCATATTTCTTTTTCATCTTTCAGTCCCAAGTATTTAGCCGTGGCTCCGGTGGCAATGATAAGGGCATCGGTTTCTACAGTACTGTCGTTATCGAATGTGATTTTATAGGGGCGTTCGCTTAGATCCGCTTTAATGGCAATGGCATTACGGATGTCTGTTCCGAAGCGTTCGGCCTGTTTGCGTAAGTCTTCCATCAGGTCCGGACCGGCTATACCTTCGGGATAAACCGGGAAATTTTCAACCTCGGTCGTGGTGGTCAACTGGCCGCCGGGCTGTATGCCCTCGTACAATACGGGGTTAAAGGTTGGCACGGCCTGCATAGATGGCCGCTGTATATCCGGCAGGGCCGGAACCGATAATTAAGCAACGAATATGTTCCATAATCTTTTGGGGTTTGTATGTATATATAATTAATGTATAAGCAGACTTATCTCAGGTCTATGATTTCAGCCTGCGGATAATCTTTCGGGTTGAATTCGAAGTCTGTAGCTGCGAACGATTGTCCGGTATGCAACTGTTGGATGGAGATACGTGTCCACTGTCCTTTTTTACGTTGTTGCATACGGATGCACATCAGGTTATGGTTATCCTTGTTGATATCCAGGATGATCGTGTGCGGACTTTTCTGTTTGTTGCGGGCGGTCAGCGTGATTTCATAACAGCTTTTTCCGCGCAGGGTCGTTTCCTTGAGTTGATAATGATATCCTTCTTTGTACAAGTTGACGAACGTGTAGGGATTCATGCTTTGCTGTTCTTCCGGAGTCGGTACACTTACATTGACTTCGTCGTTGGCTTTCATGTAACTCCATTGCGTTTCGCCGTTGTACCAGGTAATCATATCCGGTGTGGTCATTTGGAATTTATTGCCTTGAATGCACATCGTGCCCGTGGCGCTTCCTTGTACGTTGCCTTCGGTGAAATTGTCAGCTTTAAAAGTAGCTTTGACACCGCCTTTGCTCGTAAACAGGGAGGCTGTTTCGTCCAGTATCTTTCGTGCATCGGGTGTTTGCTGCGCCTTTGCCGGGATAAAGGGCAAGGCACAAAGCTACTGTCCATAATATCTTTTTCATCTTTTCAGTTTCTTTATCAGGTTATCTTAAATTGTTCAGTCTCATCTCCAAGTCGGTATCGTCTATACACAGCACTTCCGGGGCTTGCTGCCTTGTGCCGCTCCTACGATACCTGCTTTTTCCAGTTGGTCCATCAGACGTCCCGCACGGTTGTATCCGATAGCGAATTTACGTTGTATCATAGAGGTGGAACCTTGTTGAGTAGCCACGATAAGGCGTGCGGCCTCTTCGAATAGTGGGTCAAGATGGGTCATGTCTACAGCACCTGCGTTACTTTCTTCCCCTTCCATTTCCACTTTGGGTAGTTCGAACGGACCGAGGTAACTCTGTTGTTTGGCGATATAGGTCGTGATTCGCTCCACTTCCGGTGTATCGACGAAAGCACATTGTACCCGTACCGGTTCGCTACCGCTCAGGAAAAGCATGTCGCCTCGTCCGATAAGTTGGTTGGCTCCCGGGCGGTCCAGAATCGTACGGGAGTCGATCATGGCACTTACTTTAAGGCCATTCGTGCCGGGAAGTTTGCCTTGATGGTACCCATGTAATGATGTTGGTGGTCGGGCGCTGGGTAGCGATGATCATGTGAATTCCCGGCCCGGGCCAATTGTGCGATGCGGGCGATAGGCAGTTCTATTTCTTTTCCGGCCGTCATAATCAGATCTCGAACTCGTCGATGACGACTACGATGTAAGGCATGAAACGATGCCCGTTTTCCGGATTGAGTTGGCGGTTCTTGAATTTGGCGTTATACTCTTTGATGTTACGGGCACGGGCTTTTTCAGCAAGTCGTAGCGCGTGTCCATTTCACAGCAGAGGCTTTTCAGCGTGGCCACCACCTTTTGTACGTCCGTAATGATAGGCTCGTCGTCTCCGTCGGCAATCTTCGCCAGGAAATGGTTTTCGATGGGGAGTAGATGCTGAATTCCACCTTTTTCGGGTCTACCATGACGAACTTCAGTTCCGCCGGATGCTTCTTATATAATAAGGAGGTAATGATGGCATTCAGTCCGACAGATTTACCCTGTCCGGTGGCACCGGCTACCAAAAGGTGAGGCATTTTGGCCAAATCCACCATGAAAACCTCGTTCGTGATGGTTTTACCCAACGCGATGGGCAGTTCGTAGTCCGACTCGCGGAACTTCCGGCTGTTCAGAATACTTTCCATCGACACCATGCGGGGCCGTGCATTCGGCACTTCTATACCGATAGTCCCTTTGCCCGGTATGGGAGCGATGATACGGATGCCCAGTGCGCTCAGGCTCAATGCGATGTCATCCTCCAGATTTTGATACGTGAGATGCGTACTCCTTTTTGCCGGGGTGATTTCGTACAACGTGATGGTCGGTCCCACCGTAGCTTTTATGGAAGATATGCCTACGCCGAAATTCTGGAGCACTTCAATGATTTGGTCTTTGTTTTTGTTTTGCTCTTCCATGTCGATGGGCGCATCTTCATCGTTGCGTTTGTCCAACAGTTCGAGCGTAGGGTAATGGTAATTTTCCAATCCAGCTTCGGGTCGTAAGGTTCAGGCACCCTTGCCGCTTGCATCGGCAAGTTCCTCTTTTCTGTTTCCACGATGTCCAGTTCGGGAGTTGCTTTTGGGGAATCGGACTGTTTGTCCGGAGCATCCGTTTCTTCTTCCTCGTCCGTATATTCCTCTTTCTCTTCCTTAAGCGGGGGCATCCATGTCGAAATTTATGGTGGTTTGAACGGGATGCTCTTCCTCCTCTTTTATGAGGTCGGCAGTGTCGTCGGCGGTTTCCGGGGCGGCAGAATCTTCAGCCGGTTCGGTTTCCCCGTCTGCTGCTTTTGCCGGGAGTTTCGACTTGATGTAGTCCACCGGATTCAGGATTCGCCGTACCAATTGTATCGTTTCGCTGCTCAGGTAAGCCAGGTAGGCGACAGCGGTCAGGAGCAGTGCCATAAACGTGCCCACCTTGCCGATACGTTGGTTGAGCCAGTTACTGATAAATAAGCCGTGGTCGCCGCCCGGGTTGATGAAGTTCCAACCACTCAGACCTTCAAACGTTTGTTGAAAGAAATAGGAACAGGTAACAGAAAGCCAGATGATGAGTATGGAACAGTTCAGAAACCATTTCCAAAGCCTGACCTTATAGGCGCGGGTCAGTTTCATGGCTGCAATAATCAGAAAAACGGGAAGGATGAAGGCCGAGAATCCGAAACAGCGGTTTATCCAATAGTTGGCGCAGTAGGCTGCCCCCACGGCTCCGGCATAATTCAGGAATCCCTCCATTGCCCCTTGTTCTATAAGGCATTGGTCCTCCCGCGCCGGTAAACAGGTGGGAGGTGAAAGACAACAGCATGAAAAGAGCCAGGATCAAGAGTACCAGTCCGAAAAAAAAGCGTATGGTTTCCTTATGGCCTACCGGTTCTTCTCCCGCATTCAGCACATGTTCTTCCGCTTCTGTCTTTTTTTCGGGCTTTTTCCTTTTCCTTTCTGTACTTTGTTTCCTAATTTGGTTGTTTGTATCGTCGGATTTTTTTTACTCATCTTGGCTTGTCGGTATGAAAACAGCTACAAAAAGTAAATGAAAATCATCAATTTTGCTATTTTTTCGCTCAAATTTTTGTAGCTTTGCGGTTTTTAGAAAATGATGAGAGAGCACCATGAATGTGAATGATAAGAAAACGATAGTATATTCTCGGAATACTGTGAAATTTGTAACCGTGGCAGCCGAATTTTGTGCCTATTTGGAACAATCGGAAGGGAGGAAGTGCCGGGATTTCACGGATACCGTATTAAAACTCTTGCCTTTACTCTATTTGAAGGCTGCCTTGTTGGAGGATATTGAGGGCGCAGAGGACTTTCTTCCCGAAGCTTTCGTTTCGGAGCAGGATTACGAATTTGTCCGTCTGGCACTTTCTGCCTTATTGGGCGAGAAGGACGATTACCTGGATTTTTGCAATGAGGGAGTGAAATTCAGCGACGAGCCGGCCGTAAAACAATTTCAGAGGATTTGGCGGATATTTATCAGGCATTGAAGAACTTTGTGGAGACCTACCGCATCGGTTTGGAGGAAAACATGTACGAGGCCGTGGCGGAAGTCCGGAACGCGTTCGTGCTGTATTGGGGGCAAACGTTGACGAATGCCATGCGGGCTCTCCATCGTGTCAGGTACAGTCCCGAAGACGATGAAGATGAGGAATTAGATGTAGATTAACCTTTTCAAAATAAGATGAAAACACTGTATAGTAAGTTTGACAAGAAACTTATATCGGCTTTGCCGCGTGCCCTGTTCGAGGGGCGTATTTTGTGATTCAGACGGAGGCGGAAGCGTCTCGGGCTGTAGATTATTTGTTGGCTTCGGCTGTTTTGGGAGTAGATACAGAAACGCGCCCTTCTTTCCGCAAGGGATGCACGAATAAGGTAGCTTTGTTGCAGGTATCTACCGATGATACTTGTTTCCTGTTTCGTTTGAATCATATCGGGTGACCGAAAGTGTGAAACGTTTGTTACAGGACGAAAATGTCTTGAAAGTCGGTTTGTCGTTGCGTGACGACTTTGCCTCGCTCCATAAGCGTGGCGAGTTCGAGCCTCGGGCCTTCCTGGATTTGCAGGATTATGTCCGTGCTTTTGGTATCGAGGACATGAGCCTGCAGAAGCTGTATGCCAATATCTTCGGGCAGAAGATCAGTAAAGGCAGCGTCTCACCAACTGGGAGGCGGACGTGCTGACCGAGGGCAGAAACTGTATGCGGCTACCGATGCTTGGGCGTGCATACGGTTGTATCGGGAACTGGAAACATTGAAAGAAAATAACGACTATGAACTTGCCGTAGTGCAGGAATCATAAATAAATGAGGGTAAAGACTATGTATAAGAATTTATATTTAAAAAAGGAAAAGAAGAAAGTCTGGAGCGTTTCCATCCCTGGATTTTTTCGGAGCCATCCATCATATAGAGGGAGAGCCTGAAGAAGGGAGGTGGTACGTGTGTTGACGTCCGAGGGCGATTTTATAGCCGTGGGGCATTGGCAAATCGGTTCCATTGCCGTCAGGGTGCTGGATTTCGAGGACAAAGCGGTGGACGGAGCCTATTGGGAAGACCGCCTGCGAGTGGCTTACGACTTGCGATGCGCCATCGGAGTGGCCGGACATGAAAAGGGAAATGATACCTATCGTTTGGTGCATGGCGAAGGAGACTGTTTGCCTGGGCTGGTGGTGGATGTGTATGGAAAGACAGCCGTCATGCAGGCTCATAGCGTGGGCATGCACGTGGCGCGTCACGAAATAGCACGGGCACTTGTGGCCGTGACGGGCGGAACAGTGGAAAACGTGTACTATAAGAGCGAAACCACTCTGCCTTTCAAAGGCGGAACTGGGGGCAGGAAAACGGTTTTATCGTGGGCGGAAGCACGGAAAACGTGGCGGTAGAGAACGGCTTGAAGTTTCATATAGATTGGTTGAAAGGCCAGAAGACAGGATTCTTCGTAGACCAACGTGACAATCGTTCGCTGTTGGAGCATTATGCCCACGGGCGTGCCGTGCTGAATATGTTCTGTTATACCGGAGGATTCAGCGTGTACGCCATGCGTGGCGGAGCCACGTTGGTGCATTCCGTGGACAGTTCGGCCAAGGCGATAGACCTGACCCGCGCCAACGTGGAACTGAACTTTCCGGGCGATGCCCGCCACGAGGCGTATGCCGAAGACGCTTTCAAGTATTTGGATGCGATGGGAGGCCAGTATGATTTGATTATTCTCGACCCTCCGGCTTTTGCCAAACATAAGGATGCGCTTCGGCAGGCTCTGAAAGGCTATGCGCGTTTGAACGCCAAGGCTTTCAGTAAAATCAAGCCGGGCGGCATCTTGTTTACGTTCAGTTGTTCGCAGGTGGTAAGCAAGGACCACTTCCGTACCGCCGTTTTTACCGCCGCTGCGCAGAGCGGACGTCGCGTGCGTATCCTTCACCAGTTGCATCAACCGGCCGACCATCCCGTCAATATCTACCACCCCGAAGGGGAATATTTGAAGGGTTGGTACTCTATGTGGAGTGAAAACAAGGGTCAAATGAAAAATAAAGTTAAATACCATACATTTTTTTGTGCTTAGCTATTGCGTGAATGAAAAAAAGCCGTATATTTGCACTGTGTTTTTCATGGTATTAGATTTAAGGTTAATGAAAGATTGGTTGTCGAGATGACAACCTTCTTTTTTTAAGGGGGTACATCCGTTCGGGTGTGCCCTTTTCAGTCCGGAGCGTATGAGAGGGAGCGGTTCCGAAAAAATACGATTCTTTTTTTGTTTCCGGCGTGATTTTTCCGTATGTTTGTTCCGTTAAATAGAGAATATCATGGATAATACTGTGGAATATGTGGACGAGACGGGATTGTTGTTCCGTTCTTACCGGAAAGGCGGCGGTTCGGCTACGGACGGGTTGCAGGTCTACCGCGATGGAGTTCTGGTAGGCGATGTAGACGTTCCCTTTGGGATTCCGGATGGCCGGTTATGTGGCTCCTTATTATTATTCCTATGTGGTGCCCGACGAAGAGGGGGAGCGGCTGTATATGTTCCGTTTCAAATGGCCTTCCGCACCGGAAGAATAAGTTCCGTGCCCTTGCCGGGTGTTTTTCGCTCTTCTTTATTTACATGAATCATTCTGCTGAGAATGGAAAATCAATCTCAGCAGAATGAAAAAATCGTTTGGCTGAGAACGGAAAATCGTTTGGCGCAGATTGATTTTATGGGTTGTGGAGGATGCCCGATGATGTTATTTAAAGCTTTTCTTTTTTTTAATTCATTTTGAAAGGGTTAGTGTATAGCACGGGCGGAGGTCTTGTACCTTTTTTGGGTTGATTTATATTTACATCCGATGGTATATGATAGAGTGTATGTCGATGAAACAAGTTTGGATTGGAATAGCAGTTTGCTTGTGCCTGTCGTGCACGCGGATGCGAGACGGGCAGGAGGGCGTGGTGCTCGATTTGACGGAGACGGGGACGGATACGTTAGGATTCTGTGACGTTTTCGAGGTGGTAGGTGTTGTCCCGTTGGAGACAAAAGACGAATGCCTTTTGGGGTATGTGAGTAAGGTGGAAGTCGTGGATGGAAACTATTATGTGCTGGACGGCCAACGGAAGGCGGTGTTCGTCTTCGACGGACAAGGGACGTTTCTGCGTCGCATCGGAATCGTGGGGCACGGGCACGGCGAATACGAGCGTGCTTCGGATTTTACGGTAGACCGCGACCGCGGACGTGTAGTCATTCTCTGCGGCCCCCGGGAGGTGTATATGTATGATTTACAGGGAAGGTTTGTCGGCAAGAAAGATGTCGTCCTTGGTTGGTCTGGAAGATAGCCTCTTGTCCGGAAGGCTTTGTCGGCTCGACGGAAGACTGCACCTACTCCGAAGGCGAGATGGCTTATTTGTTTTATGCTTTCGACCCCGAATTTCATGCACGGGGCAAGTGGGTCGGAGTGCGTCGGGACTATGCCATATCGACGGCCTATTCCCTTTGCAAAAAGGCCGGCGGCAAGGTGTTCGGCTTCGACGGCGCGAGGAATGCCGTCCACGTGTGGGACGGACAGGCCGACAGCGTGAGGACGGCATACGCCGTCCGTTTCGCCTCTCCCATGCCCGGAGGCATGAAAGGCCAGGAGGAATACATGCGGAATATGTTTCTTTACGACGTGCTGATGGGCGGCGCGTGGGGCGGCGACGGTTTGGTGTTGTTTTATTTTGCACGAGGCCAGTCAGCACGTCGCTGTGTTTGCCCCAGACGGGGAGCGGCGTATGTCGGGGCCGTACCGGGATGTCTTTCCGGACTTGTACGTCGGGCGTGAGGGAGAAGTGCTGATCGTGCCTTCTGCTGCGCGGTTCCTGAACTTGTACGTCGGCATCCGGATGTAGTGCCCGGTGCACCCGTGTCGGAAGACGGCAACCACGTGGTGTTGCGTTGCAGGTTGAGGTAATCCGCGGTTTGGGATTTTTTAATGGATATTTGTGTCGCTTTTTTTGTCCGCACCGGCATGGAAACGGATTTTTTTGTGTAAGTTTGCATATCATAATAGACTGTGGAATACATAAAACGTGAGAGCTATGAAATTAAAGATGCGCTTGACGGTGATGAACTTCCTGGAATACGCCGTGTGGGGGGCTTATCTGACCTCGATGGGAAGTTATTTGGTGAAAATCGGTATGGCCGAGAATATCGGTTGGTTTTATTCGGTTCAGGGCATCGTGTCTTTGTTCATGCCCGCGCTGATAGGTATTATTGCAGACCGTTGGATGCAGGGGCAAAAGGTGTTGAGCCTCTGTCATTTTCTGGCGGGCGTTTTCATGCTGGGAGCTTCGCTTTATGGGTTTGAAGCCGGCGCGGAAGCTTCATTTTCCACCTTGTTCACTCTTTATTCGTTGAGCGTGGCTTTCTTTATGCCCACTATCGCATTGGCCAATTCCGTGGCTTATTCCGCTTTGGAGGGAGCCGGTCTGGATACGGTGAAAGACTTCCCGCCGATACGCGTGTTCGGTACGGTCGGTTTCATTTGTTCCATGTGGGCCGTAGATTTGGGCGGTATGCAGGAGAATGCAGGACAGTTCGCCTTTTCCGGTGTTCTGAGCTTGTTGTTGGCGGCCTACGCCCTGACCCTTCCGGCATGTCCGGTGAGCCATGCGGCGGAACGCAAGAGCGTGGTGGAGGCTTTGGGGCTTCGTGCCTTTACGCTGTTCCGGCAAAAGCGTATGGCCTTGTTTTTCATCTTTTCCATGTGTCTGGGCATCTGTTTGCAGATCACCAACGGTTTTGCCAGTCCCTTCATCTTCTCTTTCGGGGGATTCCCGAATATGCGGATACGTTCGGGGTACAACATGCCAATATCCTGATTTCCATATCGCAAATCAGTGAGACATTTTGTATTTTGTTGATACCGTTCTTCTTGGGCCGTTTCGGCATCAAGCGGGTGATGCTCATAGCGATGTTGGCGTGGGTGTTCCGTTTCGGGTTCTTCGCCTTGGGCAATCCCGGGTCGGGCGTGTGGTTGTTTGTCCTGTCCATGCTGGTTTACGGGGTGGCTTTCGACTTTTTCAATGTTTCGGGTTCCTTGTTTGTCGACAAGGAGACGGACATCAGCATACGCAGTAGTGCGCAGGGATTGTTCATGATGATGACCAATGGTTTGGGTGCAACCATAGGAACGTTGTCGGCTCAGGCCGTCATCAATCGTTTTGTGTACGCTTTGCCGGAAACGGCCTCCGGACAAGAGGTCATAGCCGGGTGGAACACCTGTTGGTATATATTTGCAGCCTACGCTTTGGTCGTAGCAGCCTTGTTTGCCATATTTTTTAAGTATAAACATGTAGTTAAAGATGAATGCGGAAGATGAATGAGGCGATAAAAAGAACTGAAAGTGGTGACCGTGTCCAAGTGTACGGAAGACGGTGCTGCATACATAGCTGTCCTGAAGGAAAAGGACGGTGAACGTATCTTGCCGGTCTTGATAGAGAGAAGCGAGGCTTACCTCTTGTTGATGAAGATGAAAGGGAATAAAAAGAATGCTTTGCCCTCTTCCATGTCCGACATTATGCGGGCGGCTTTCATGCAATGCAATATGAGCATAGAAGAAGTGCGCATAGCCACTGTGGAGGGAGGCGTAACCTATTGTCACGTCCTTTACCGGCAAGAAAGCGTTTTTCACATGATTCGTTATTGTAAGGCGTCCGATTGCCTGATTCTGGCCTATACGTTCGATTGCCCGATTACCATCGGCGAGGCGTTGCTGGAGCATCAGTATATGCGCGAAGTAGGAGACGGAATGTATTCCATCCCGGTAAATTCGGTGAGCGTGGATGCATTGAAAGAGGCGTTGAAAAGGGCTGTGGAAGACGAGAACTATGAACTGGCCTCGCAGTTGCGTGACGAAATAGAACGACGAAAATGAAGGAAATCCGTTTTTTTATGCACCGGACGTCGCGGCGGATGCCGAACTGCCGGCAGATGAGGCCGCACATTGCTTGCGGGTCTTGCGCTTGCAGGCGGGCGATGAGATTCGTCTGACCGACGGGAAAGGAATGTTTTATAAAGCCGAGATTACGACGGCCACCGGAAAACGTTGCCTCTTTAAGGTCTTGGAAGCCGTTCCGCATCCCAAGGAGTGGAGCGGGCACCTGCATTTGGCCTTGGCGCCTACCAAGAATATGGATCGGATAGAGTGGTTGGCGGAGAAGGCTACCGAGATCGGCTTCGACGAGTTGACGTTTTTGGATTGCCGCTACTCGGAGCGCAAAGTGGTCAAGACGGAGCGCATAGACAAGATTTTGGTGTCGGCCATGAAGCAGAGCCACAAGGCCCGTAAACCGCTGTTGAACGAGATGGAGGATTTCAAGCGTTTTGTGGCCCGCCCTTCACCGGACAGAAGTTCATCGCGCATTGTTATGACGAAGCCGATGTGGCCGGTGTGGCCAAGGCGTCCGAAGACAAGGCCATGGACGGTGGAAAGCCTTTCCTGTTGGACGAATTGGATGCCGGACAGGATGCTTTGGTGCTGGTGGGGCCGGAAGGGGATTTTAGCATCGAAGAGGTGCGGTTGGCGCAGGCTCACGGTTTCCGTTCCGTAAGTTTGGGCCGGAGCCGCCTGCGTACGGAGACGGCGGCGTTGGTGGCGGTTCATCTGATGCACATCCGCCATGCCCGCATGTAAAAAGCTTGCAAGATTAACACAATACTGAGATAAAATGAAAAAGAAATGGATATGGGGCGCGGCCGTGGTGTTGGTTTTGGCGCTTTCACTGGGGCTTTACAGGTTTTTCACGGCAGACGATTACCGCCGTGTCCTGCCATCGCGTCCCTTGGCTTTGGCAGCCGTAGACTGGGTGCGCTTGTCGGAAGAAAACGACATGGGCATGCAGGATTGGAAGAAACTGTTGCCGGAAGGACTGGAACCCGGACAGACCGGAATCGACTGGTCGAAGAAAATGTATGCCTTTGTTTCTTCCAAAGAATACGTGGGCTTGTTGGCGGCCGTCAGCGACGAGGCGGACTTGCGGCGTTTGTTGGATGAGGCCGCAAAGAAAGGCCGGTGCACGCCTGTGGAAGACTACCGGGGCTACTCTTGGACGGTATGGGACGGCAGTTGGATGGTGGGTTTCGGTGACGGTGCGTTGCTTATGATGGGGCCGGGACTGAAAGCCGACATGGATGCGTTGCGCTATGACATGCTGGCTTGTTTCAGGCAGAAAGAGGCGGAAAGCGGGATGTCTTCGCCCCTCTTTGCTGAGTTGGACCGTAAGGATGCTTCTTTCCGCGTCGTGTCGCGGTTGGACGTGTTGCCCAACTTTCGCGGTGTGGAATTTTTGGAGGGCTTGCCCGAGCATGCGAATCTGAGCGATGTGTATGTCTGTGCCGGTTTGAACCTCTCTCCGCACGGGGTGACCGTGGAGGCGGAAATCAGTTCGCAGAATAGTGACATCAATAAGTATTATGAGCGGTTGGCTTTCTTGGGCAAACCGTTGGACGGCGAATTTGCCGGACGGGTGCCGGAGGATGCTTTGGCATGGGCTTGCGTGAATGTGGACGGCGGCTCTTTGTTGGAGATGTTGCGGCAGAATCCCGTGGCGCGTACGTTCCTGATCGGGCTGAACATGGGTGTGGATGCAGACTTGATTATTCGCAGCATCAAGGGGGACGTGGCTGTTACCGTTCCGGCTTCCGCCTTGCAGAATCCCGGTAATGTCCTCGTGACGGCCCATCTGGCAGAGAAGGACTTTTTGAAAGAAGCCGCATATTGGAAGGAAAGCGCTGCGCGAAGCGGCGCATGGACTTTCCGTGATTTCGGGAACGGCCGCTTTTATTTGGCAGCCAATGGCGTACAGACCTATTTCGGGGGTAGAAGGGGAGACGCTCTACGTCACGCCTGAAGAAGAAATGACGGGTTGGGTAAGCAATCCGGAGACAGAGACCCTCTCGGAATGGAACAGCCGGATAAAGGACAGCCGTTTCTTCTTGTGGGTGAATTTGGAACAGGTCAAACGTGACCCGACGATGGGTGGGTTGTGCCGGGAAAGCGGCGTGGACGAAGGCCGAAAGATATTGGATTTGTTCGATGCAGTAGTGCTGAGGTCGTCCGATGCCCGCCGTCTGACCTTGGAGTTGCATACGCGTGGGAATCGGAATCTATTGAAGGATTTATTGAAATAATGGACAAGATAGAATTGAAGAATGCGTTGCCGGAGGTGTTTGCCTTACGGGACGACATCCGGAGCGAGATTTGGCACCGGGAAGTGACGTTCGAGCGGGGGCATTTGTATTTGGTTGAGGCAGGTTCCGGTACCGGCAAATCATCCCTTTGCAGTTATATCATCGGTTATCGTAACGACTATCAGGGTATCATCAGCTTTGACGGGAAGAACATCCGCAATTATAAGGTGAAGGATTGGGTGGAGCTGCGGAAACGTTCGTTGAGTCATTTGTTTCAGGAACTCCGTTTGTTTCCCCGAGTTGACGGCTTACGAGAACGTGGCGATTAAAAACAACCTGACGGGATTCAAGAAGAAAAAAACAGATAGAAGCTTGGTTCGACGCGTTGGGCATCGGCGACAAGTTGCATGTCCGATAAGCCGCATGAGTTTCGGCCAGCAGCAGCGGGTGGCCATGATCCGGGCTTTGGTGCAGCCTTTTCGATTTCTTGTTGGCTGACGAACCGATAAGCCATCTGGACGAAGAGAACGGCAGGACGATGGGAGAAATCATGATGGAGGAAGCCCGCTCGCAGGGAGCGGGTGTCATCGTGACCAGTATCGGCAAAGCATATCGCATTAGATTACGAAAAGACATTCAGGTTATGAGTTTGGTTTGAATTATTGCGTCGGCACGTCAGCGTACCTCAGTTTGCAGGTTTCTTCTTTGCCAATTTGTTGGGTATGCTCATCGTCTTGTTGAGTGTACAATTTTATTATGACGTCCTGCCTGTTTTCACGCAGGGCGACAGTTTCATCAAGAAAGATTATCTGATTGTCTCCAAGCGGATCAGTATGGTCAGCTCCTTCAGTGGCCGGAGCAATACGTTTTCTGCGGCGGACATCGATGAAATCAAGGCGCAGAAGTTTTGCAAGAGTGTAGGGCTTTCACTTGCCGATATAAGGTGAGTGCGAGCATGGGCGTGGAAGGCATGGCTTACATGAGTACGGAAATGTTCTTTGAATCCGTGCCCGACCGTTTTGTGGATGCAGACCTGAAAGACTGGCACTTCGCGGAGGGCGATCCCGTGGTGCCCATCATTTTGCCGCGCAGCTACCTGACGATCTACAATTTCGGCTTTGCCCAAAGCCGTTCGCTGCCTGCTTTCGGAAGGAGTGGTCAGCATGCTGGACTTGAACGTACGTTTGCGGGGCAATGGCCGGGAGGGCGTGATGAAAGGACGGGTCATCGGTTTCAGCAATCGGTTGAACACCATCTTGGTGCCCGAGAGTTTCATGAAGTGGAGCAACAGGCTGTATGCCCCGGACGGGGATGCCGGTCCCACACGGCTTATCGTTGAAGTGTACAACGCGGCAGATGATGCCATCGCGCGTTTCTTGCAGCAAAAGGGATATGATACGGAAGAAGACAAGCTGGATGCCGGAAAGACCACTTATTTCCTGAAAATCGTGTCGGGTGTGGTGATGAGCGTAGGACTGCTCATCAGCGTCTTGTCATTCTACATCCTGATGCTGAGTATTTATCTGTTGGTGCAGAAGAATACGACGAAGTTGGAGAACCTGCTACTCATCGGTTACAGCCCTTGGCGGGTCGGTCTGCCTTATCAGATCCTGACGGTAGGAATGAACGTGCTGGTATTGTTGTTGGCCATCGGCCTGCTGACGTGGCTTCGCGGTTATTATTTGGATATGATTCTATTGTTGTTCCCCAGATGGAGGCAAGCCTTTGGCCTGCATGTGCCTTGGGTGTGGTGCTCTGCGTGGCGGTCAGTGCTGAACGTATGTGCCATACAGCGTAAGGTGATGGCCATTTGGAGACATAAAGACTGAGAGACATGGAAGAGTTGTTGCGATTATACGAAGACTGGCGGGGCTGTGCGCCGCAAAGCGTGGAGCAGTTGCCCGGAGCCGGAAGCAACCGTACGTATTACCGGTTCCGGGATGCCGAAGGGGATTCCCTGATAGGCGTGGTGGGTACGTCACGGGAGGAGAACGAGGCTTTCATTTATTTGGCCGGGCATTTCGGGCAGAAACGGTTGCCTATGCCCCGGGTTGCGGCTGTTTCGACGAGCCGTTTGTGCTATTTGCAAACCGATTTGGGGCATCGCAGTCTGTTCGACGTGCTGTCGGAAGGCCGCGAAAAGGCGGACGTTACGCCCCTGAAGAGAAGGAACTGTTGCGGCGGACGATAGCGGAACTGCCACGCATCCAGTTTGTCGGGGCGGAAGGCTTGGATTTCGGACGGTGTTACCCGATGGCTTCCATGGACAGGACGGCTGTTTTCTTCGATTTGAACTATTTTAAATATTGCTTCCTGAAGACTACGGGACTGGACTTTAACGAGGTTAAGTTGGAAAAGGCGTTTTCGGAGATGGCCAAGGATTTGGTGGGAGACCCGGACAAGCACGCGTTCCAATACCGGGATTTCCAAGCGCGCAACGTCATGTTGGACAGGGACGGCAGCCCCTGTTTCATCGACTTCCAAGGCGGGCGGCGCGGGCCGGTGGAGTATGACGTGGCCAGTTTCCTGTGGCAGGCTTTCGGCACATTATGCCCCGGAGCTGCGCCACGAGCTGATGGCGACGTACCTCGATGCGGCACGGCTGTACACGGACGTGGACGAAGGACGGTTCCGTGAACGCATGCGGCTGTTCGTCCTGTTCCGCACGTTGCAGGTGTTGGGGGCATACGGTTTCAGGGGGTACTTCGAGCGGAAGAAGCATTTCTTAGACAGCATCGCCCCGGCCATACGGAATTTGCGCGAGTGGCTCTCGGAGGGCGAGTGTCCTTATCCTTATTTATATGACGTGTTGAGCCGGATGGTGGAATTGCCCGCTTTCCGGACAGAAGTTTCCGCACGGCCGGACGAACCGTGCGGAAAGGATACGGAATGGAGCGTGCTGCCGATGTGCTCCGTGCGGACATCGGGCCGGCTTCGGTTTCCCTGTACGATGGCCGAGGGCCGTTGGTCGTGCGCGTGTTCAGTTTCTCCTATAAGAAGGGGATTCCCGAAGATACCAGCGGGAATGGAGGCGGTTATGTGTTCGATTGCCGCAGTATGCACAATCCCGGAAGGTATGAACCGTACAAAGCCCTGACGGGCTTGGACGAACCCGTTATCCGTTTTTTGGAAGAGGACGGAGAGATTCTGACGTTCTTGGACAGCGTCTACAAATTGGCGGATGCCCATGTGGCGCGTTACCTCCGGCGCGGTTTTACCGACCTGATGTTTGCTTTCGGATGTACGGGCGGCCGTCACCGCAGCGTCTATTCTGCCCAACATCTGGCCGAGCATCTGCATGCGAAGTTCGACATAGAAGTACGGATATGTCATCGCGAGCAAAATATAGAACGGATATTGCCTCCGACGGAGCTATAGCTCAGCGCACGTCATTTTTCCTGTCTTTATACATTCATCAAGTCGTTCAAGGCTTCGCTCATGCTGGGATGAGTGAAGATGAAGTCGCGCAGGAATGTGTAATCCATTCCGGCCTTCATCGCTATGGCCACGCTGTTGAGCACTTCGCTCGATTCCGGTCCGAAAAGCGTGCAGCCCACAATCTTGTTTGTGTCAGCGTCTATCACCACTTTAAACAGCCCTTCCGTTTCGCCCAATGTACGGGCTCTTGGAATTCCTGCTACGGGCAGCTTTCCGATTTTTACATTCAAGCCCTTGCGGAGGGCTTCTTCTTCGTTTAAGCCGATACGCGACAGAGGCGGGTCGATGAATACGGAATAGCCTACCGGGTCGCGGTCGGCTGTAGAACGAGCGGAGTCTCCGAAAAGGTCTTCACGGATGATGCGGTAATCATCCAATGAGATGTAGGTGAACTGCAATCCGCCTTTCACGTCGCCGATAGCCCATACGTGCGGATTGGTGGTCTGCAAGCGTTCGTTCACTTTGACGGCTCCGCGCTCGTCCGTTTCTACTCCGGCTGCTTCCAGATTCAGCCCTTCCGTGAAGGGGCGTCGGCCGGTAGCCAATAATATGGCGTCGGCTTCCAGATGGAAAGGTTCTCCGCTGACAGCATCACGGACTGCTATTTCTTTTCCCGCTATACTCTGTACTTTAGCATTCATCCGGAAAGTGATACCTTTCTTTTCCAGTACTTCTTTTACGATGCCTGCTACGTCCCGGTCTTCCCGCGGAATCAAATCGGCATGTCCTTCGAGCACGGTCACTTGCGAACCGAAAGAGGCATACATCGAAGCAAATTCCAGTCCGACATACCCTCCACCGATAACAGCCAGTTTTTCCGGAAGCTCTTTCAGTTCCATGATAGAGGTGCTGGTGAAAACGTGCGGATTGCCTTTGATTCCTTCTATGGGCGGAATGATGCTTTCCGCTCCCGTATTGATGAAGATGCGAGGAGCTTGCAACGATTCTTTTTCTCGCCCTGAGAGGCTTACTTCCACCTTGTCCGGGGCGGTAAAACTTCCCGTTCCGGTATACACTGTGACATTCGGATGATGGGTCAAGTTATCGTAATTCTTTTTGGCGTAATAGGGAGACAACATCCTCCTTTTTGCCTGATGGCTTGAGCATAGTAGTTCTTTTGGTCCGTCCACGAAACGCCATGCGGAGCCAGTTTGGCTGCATGAACCAAGGTTTTTGTAGGGATACATCCGATGTTGATACAGGTGCCTCCGTACATTTTGTCCGAGCGTTCTATCATTGCCACTTTATGCCCTTGTCGAGCCAGTTCGGCAGCCAGCGTCTTTCCGCCTTTGCCGAATCCTATGATAATGTCATCATATTGTTTCATCATACTGTCTTTTTATTTGGTTTAATACTCCTTTGGCACTGTCGGCCAGCACCACGATGGCGCCGGCCAGTATGGCCGTATCCTTTATCACCAGTCGTCCGGCTCCGCTCAACAGTGGGAATCCGTGTTCGCCGCTTCCTAAATCGGGCACCCATACCTCGGGAGTGGTCACAAGGAAAGACAAAGTGCCCAGCGTCATGATGATGGCCAGTCCGGCTCCGGCTAATCCGAGTTTGGGGAGAAGATACCCCGAGAAAAGTAAGGATACCGATAGTCATAATCAGGATGCCTAACCCGCGGGAAAAAACATACGTACGGTTGGTCTCGTGCCACTGGTGTTTGGCTGGGTCGAATTCGCCTTCTTTCAGTTTGTATTCTTATATTCGGGTGCATTTTCAGCATAGAAAAAAACTCATGAAAGGGCTGTTGGCTACAAAGGGTACGATACCTTCCGCTTCGTAGTTCCAGAATTTCAGACCGCCGATCCATACGAAGATAATCAGGATGGCTACACGAATCAGGTGTATGCCCAGCTTTTGGGAAGATACGGCCCATGTAAGAGTGGCCACAAACAAGGATTTTAATTTTCTCATAGTCTGTAATGTTTAGAATTTGACTTTGCAAAGATGTGGATTTCTCCCGTTTGCCGAAATGGCAATTTAACTGTTAGAGTTGGCTATACTTCCTTTTCTCTTCTCTTCGGAAGTCGGAGATGCTTTTTTGATTCATTTTCTTGAAAAAACGGCTGAACGTAGCCAAATCTTCAAATCCCAGTATTTCGCTGATTTCCTTGGCGCTCTTCGAGGTATAGAGCAACAGGCGGCGGGCTTCGGCATCTACCCGTTCGTGTATGATGCGCAGCGGTGAGTTCAGTCCGTAGAGCGAGAAGAGGTTGGAAAGGGTCTTGGGAGAACGGTAGAGCATTTCCGCATAGTCCTGCACCTGCTTCTTTTCTTTGAAATGGTTGTCCACCAGCACGTAAAACTGACGGATGATGTCGAAGCCGTTTTCCCGCTCTTGGTCGACTTCCAATCTCAGGCGCGCCATGCGGGTGCATACGATAATGAACCGTTTCAACAGTATACGGAGCATTTCCTCTTGCAGGTTGTCGCGGACGGTGCATTCTTCACGCAGAGTTTCAATGATATGCTCCAGGAGTCTCGATTCCGTGAGGGTAAGTTTCAGCCTCATGACGTTCGACGAGCCGTGGAACAGAAAGCCGTTGCACGACACCTCGTTGTCGTGTCCGTAGATACAGTAGAAGTTACTGTTGAAGAGCAACGACAGGTAATCGCCCTCTGCGCGCAGCATGTCCACGTGGTGCAAGGGAGACAGCGAGATGATTTCGTTTTCTTTCAGATGCATGACTACGTGGTCTATTTCGATGTCCAGGCTTCCGTGCCGCACCCAGATGAATTTGTAGAAGCCTTTGTTACGTTGTAAGCCCGCGTCTTCATGAAAGCGGGAAGTCAGGGCGATGGTTCCGTCCAAACGGGTCTTTAACTGGAATTCCATATCGTCGGTTTTTAGTTCATCGGGTAAATATAGGTTTATTTCGCGGACTGAAAAGGGATGGAGACGATTTCTTCGTTCCATCCCTTCATTTTCAGTGTCAGTATAGCAAGTCATGCTGTCAGGCAGACCGGACTTTACGGTTTTGCGTTTAAAAGAACCTCGTCTATCATTTTTTTCAGTTCCGTTTTTGGCATGGCACCTTGGGTTACGGTCGGTTTGCCGTTCTTTGGAATCCACAACAGGGTGGGGATACTGCGTATGCCGAACGTGGCCGCCAGTTCCTCTTCCTTGTCCACGTCTACTTTGTAGATGTAGATTTTGCCGTCATATTCCTTAGCCAGCTCTTCCAATACCGGGGCAAGAGCCTTGCACGGGCCACACCACGTAGCGTAGAAATCTACGATACACGGTTTGTCACCTTCATATTTCCAGTCGTTGGGATTGGTCTCGTAGTTATATACCTTGTTTAAGAACTCTGTTTTGGTTAAATGAACGATTTCCATATTTGCTCCTTTCTTATTTTGGTTTTTACTTTCTTTGTTGTTGGCGCATGCGTTGAGGCCTAATGCCAGACACAGCGCGGCGATAATGGGCTTTATCAGTTTCATAATTCTACGTTTTGTGAATACTTTTATTGAACATTGCAAATATCCGATAAAAATCCGGATAATCGCATAGCAATTCTACCGGAAAAGTTAGCAAAACCACCCGTTAGGGATTTTTGGCTTATTTTTCCGCTTACGGAATGGGTATCGGGCAGAGGAGGAAGTGGCGGTTGCTTCCGACGTAGAAACTGTTGATATTTTTATCTATTCCTAATCGGCTGTGTGTCAGTGTATAGAGACTTGCTGAAAAATCTGCGCCAACGATTTTTCAATCTCAGGCGAACGATTTTTCGTTTGGCTGAGATTGATTTTTCGTTTGCCGCAGAACGTTTTTTGTATATTCTTTTGTTACATCTTGCCTGTCAATATCTCCTTGCGCAAGAATCCGTAGACGTAAACGGACTTTGGAAATAAAGACCGGACCTTGTGTCCTTTAGTTTGGCGTAGGTTTCGGATTGGTATAGGGCGTCTAACGCTCCGTGCAGTGACATTTTCTGTTCGTCTACTAACATGACGACTAAGTCACGTGCCATACATTCTTTCGTATATTCAATCTCGCTCATATTTTTTCTAAAGGTCTATGGCACGTTGCGTGCCGAAAAGTATTGAAAGTGATGCTTTTCATGAAAGCCAATTTTTGAGAAAGGTGTCGAAATCTATGTTGCCTTCCATGAAGTTGCGGATTTGTATCCGACTTTGTCGTGGACCATAGGACCCTATACAATGTCGTGGGCATGTATGTTTTCCTTTTTTGTGTGTTTCTTCGGTTCGCTAAAACGAAATAGGCCCATTCACGAGAATATTTTGGAAACATAAATAATTCAAAGTGCCTGAGGAGAGCATACTTTCGTCAAATTTAAAGGAGTGTACGATTGGTGTTCCTCCTAATTGTCTTGATTTGAAAACCGCAAAGTCATATGCTTGGCTCTCACTGTCGGAAAGATAGAATCCTTTACCGAAATCTTTTTCCCTTGTGGGGGAAGCTGACAAGTCGATAGTCGAAAAATTTATGTTTGTTCCGTGATACAAAATCATACTAAAGCCCTCCGTGGCGTTGGCAAGGGCGGTCAGACCTTCGATGATGTCATCGAAGCTTTGTGTGTGTGTCACGTCGTACTGGTTTTCCAGGAAGTCGATGGCTTTATAATGGTTCAGGTAGCGGTAGGCTTGCTCTTCTTCCAACTGATGTCGCTTTTGGCAAATTCGTGGATGGCGATAACGATATATTCGGCCATGTCTTTCAACTTTGCATCCATAGTGTATCGTTTTACAAAAATACGGATTATTCCGTGGATGGCCAATGTTTTTATTCTTTTTTTGTTCGGAAGGATAAAACGTGTGAAATGTGATGTCTTGAATGAGATTATATCAGTATATTTGCAAATATGAAAGCCATGATTTTTGCAGCGGGGTTGGGAACCCGCCTGAAGCCTTTGACGGACACGATGCCGAAAGCACTTGTTCCGGTGGGAGGAAAACCCTTGTTGGAGATATTGATTCGTAAACTGGTGGCTTCCGGATTTACGGAGATTGTGATTAATGTGCACCATTTTGCCGACCAGATTATACGCTTTTGTGGGAGGAACATGATGCTTTCGGTGCGGATATTCGTTTTAGTGACGAGAGCGGGAAGCTTCTGGAAACAGGAGGAGGTATCAAGAAGGCCATATCTTTTATTGGAGAGCGGTGTCGCGGGACGCCCTGTTTCTGGTACACAACGTGGATATATTGAGCAATGTGGATTTGCAGGATTTTTATCGGCACGGGGCAGGAGCGGCGGCTTTATTGTTGGTGAGCGAACGGCAGACGCAACGTTATCTGTTGTTCGATGAGGAAAACCGGTTGGTAGGGTGGACGAACGTCAAGACCGGAGAGGTGAAGTCGCCTTACAAGGGGCTGGACGTGGAGGCTTGCCGGAAGTATGCTTTGCCGGTGTGCATCTGTTTTCTCCGCGGTTGTTCCCTTATTTCGATGCGTGGCCGGACAAGTTTTCCGTGATTGACTTTTATCTTTCGGTGTGCGATCGGGGAGCCGATTTATGCTTATCCTTCTCCCGGGCAAAATACTGGACGGGGAAACAAGATGCTCTGGAGAAGGCGGAGGATTTCTTAACGGGAGAGTGTTGTCAGTCTCGATAATTTGTTGTACTTTTGCGCACAAAATCAGATAAAAATCTTTTTATGCAACAGAAAATCATCATTCTTGATTTCGGGTCACAGACTACACAGCTTATCGGACGTCGTGTCCGGAGTTGGATACTTTCTGTGAGATATTGCCTTATAACAAGTTCCCGAAAGAAGATCCGTCGGTTATCGGTGTGATTTTAAGCGGTTCGCCTTTTAGCGTATATGATAAGGAAGCGTTTAAAATCGACTTGGACGAAATTCGCGGAAATATCCGATATTGGGTATTTGCTATGGCGCGCAGTTCATGAGTTATACTTTGGGCGGCAATGTGGAACCGGCCGGAACGCGTGAGTACGGTCGTGCCAATTTGGCTTCGTTCGACAAGGAGAATCCTTTGTTCAAGGGATTTGAGGAGCATTCCCAAGTGTGGATGAGCCATGGCGATACCATTACGAAATTGCCCGAGGGCTTTAAGGTGATAGCTTCTACCGACAAAGTCGTGAACGCCGTTTATCAGGCAGAGGGAGAACCGCTATGGGGTGTGCAGTTCCATCCGGAAGTGTTTCATTCCGTACAGGGAACGCTGTTGCTGAAAAATTTTGTAGTGGACATTTGCGGCAGCAAGCAGGATTGGAGTGGCGGCTTCGTTCGTAGACACTACGGTGGCCGAGTTGAAAGCGCAGTTGGGAGACGACCGGGTGATTCTCGGATTGAGCGGCGGTGTGGATTCTTCCGTGGCCGCTGTGTTGCTGAACAAGGCTATCGGTAAGAATCTGACCTGTATCTTCGTAGACCACGGATGTTGCGTAAGAACGAGTTCAAGAATGTGTTGCACGACTATGAGTGTCTGGGGCTGAACGTGATTGGCGTGG
>VOFG01003863.1_pt1 | contig 35494 bp, 55 predicted proteins | sample 5384171 | NCBI WGS metagenome assembly VOFG01 (sample SAMN12384726, study PRJNA508395) | human gut metagenome | isolation source: healthy gut F | host: Homo sapiens
TGCAATCGTTGTCGGAGCCGAACAGGCCGCCGCCGATGCCCTCGGTCACGCCGTTAGCCGCCGCCCAGGCGACCGCGTCCGCAAAGTAGCTGCCGGTCGGGACGTCGGAGAACTCCGCCGCACTCGCCGCCTTGGCGTTCAGGGCGCGGGCGAGGAACGTCACCGCCTGCGCGCGGGTGCAGGTCGCGTCGGGAGAGAATGTGCTGGTCGTCGTGCCGGTGGTGATGCCGTTTTCGATGGCCCACGCCACGGCCTTCTCATAGTAGCTGCCGCTGACCACGTCGGTCATGCCGGACGCAGCGCCCTTCGGCTCGGGAGAGCCGGCGGCGCGCCACAGGAAGGTCACGATCTGGGCGCGGGTGCAGGGCTGCTCGGGAGCGAACAGATTATTGCCCACGCCGGTGGTGATGCCGTTCTCGACCGCCCACTTGACGGCCTCATAGAAGTAGGCGTTGTTGGGCACGTCGTAGAAGAAGTTCAGCATGGAGTTGTCCTCCATGAAGGTCGCCTTGACCTCGACCTTGCCCGCGGGCATGGTGAAGGTGTACTTGCCGTTGCCCTTGTCCTTGAGCGTCAGCTCGTTGCCGTTCTTGTCGGTGACGGTCAGGGTCTCGAGGACGTAGCCGCTGTCGGGCTTGACGGTGACGGTCACGCGGCCTTGCCGTGCGTCACATTGTCCACGGTGCCGGTGCCGGTAACAGTCAGCGATTCCGCCCCCAATGCGACTGTAATGGTGTCTTGCTCGTCAGCGTTGGTCAGCTTCTTACCGTTCAGGTCGAGCGTGATGGTCTTGTCCGCGGAGATGGTGACATTTTCGGTCACATTCTTCAGCAGCACGACGGTGTCGCCGTTCTGCGCAGCGGTGATGGCGGCGGTGAGGGTATCATAAGCGCCTACTGTGTTCCCCTGTGCGTCGAGGACTTCGGCAGCCAAGTTCGCCTTGATCTTCACGCCATAGGTGCCGTCGTCGTTCTTCGTAGGTTCAAAGCCGGGAGCGCAGCAATTGACAGGGACTGCGCTGGAGAACGTGCCGCCGGAGACGGCGATGGTGCCATTGGTCGCAGCGCTGACCGTGCCGTTGAACTGACCGTTTTTAACTTCCGCCTTGACATTGGAGGAGCCAGTGCCTTGCACATCGGTCTGATAAATCGGCGCTGTGCCGGTAAACGTACCGCCGTTGATGGTCACATCAATGGGTTTATTTGTGGTGTGCTGGGAAATCGCAAGCGCCGCATTCTGTACGGTGTTGCCATTGCCATTTGCCGTTGCTGCGACGTTGCCATTGCCACCAGTGACGTTGCAGTTTGTCAGCGTCAGCCTGCCTGCGCGGATTTCGATACCGGTGGAGGGTGCAGTGACTGTGGTGTTCTCGAAGGCACTCGTGCTATAGCCCGCGAGATACACACCAACCCCGTTATCCTGACTGGATTCGCTGTTAGAAGCGGTGATTATCGCATTCTTGACGGTCAGCGTGGAGTTTTCCGAGCTGACAGCGCCGTTGATGTAAATTGGGCAATCACAGGCTGCTTTCATAGGTGCCGCCGTTGATCTCGATATGACCGTCTGTTCCAGCCGTTACCATCAGCGTACCGACGAGTTTGGAGCCTTCCTTCGTTCCGTTGACCGTGATTTTGTGTCCGTTCTTGGCACAGAATATCACGCTTTTTTGTGTTGTAAATAGTTTTGCCTGCATATTCGTAGGCTTGAGGTCGAGGTCAGTGTATTTCCGTTGAGATCAATCGTAATGCACTTGTCTTCCAGATTAACGCGCTCAGACGAGCAGTCCTTCAGCAGCTTGATGGTCTCGCTGTCCTGCGCGGCGGCAATAGCCGCGGCGAGGGTCTTATAATAGGTATCGCCGACCTTGGCAACTGCGTTGGTCTCGCCCAATTTTTCCACAGTGCCATTGTTCAGAATATAGCCATCTGCAACATACGCGGACACGTCGCTGGAGAAGGTGCCGCCGGTGACCTTAATATAGTCGGTTGTAGAATTATAAGCAGGATAGGCCGGATCGGTCGCATCAAAATACAGGCACTGGGCCGCAGTCATGTTAAAGTTCTTATCGCCAACCTTGCCCGCGGCGCTGTTGTTGACAATGGTGAACGTACCGCCATTGACCTTCACCTGTCCGGCACGGGCAACAATGCCAATGCCGTTATTGACGGTGAACTCGCCGCCATTCACGGTTACAATATCCTTCCACGGCGCATAAATGCCGCAGGCAATATAGCCGGGGTCTTAAATTACCGGTGAACTTGCCGCCGTTGATGGTAATGGTATTAGCATTTTTGCGCTCCGTCACCGCTATGATCAGTGCTATTTCCGTTACCCGCGATCACTGCATTATCGGAGGCCGCAAAAATACCATCCTGAATCGGATCTCAGCGCCGGTAGCATAGCCAGTAAACTGCACCTTCTACCGCTTCGATGTTGGCATATTCAATCGTTGTGATTGAATTATGATTTACGCCAAACCCATCCGTTACCAGTAGACACGATCTTGCCGGACTTTTTCAGCAGAAGAATCGCGAACAGTCAACGTACCACTATTATAAAGTGGGTAGTTCCAGTGTGTGTCATCGTCTTGCCGTTCAGGTCAGCACGATGTTCTTCCCTGCCGGGATCTCGGTCTGGCCGGTGATATCAGCCAGCAACGTGACGGTCTCGCCGCCCTGCGCCGCCTCGATGGCGTCCGCGAGGGTCGTATATTCAGCAGTATCGCCGACCCTGGCGACTTTCTCCCCCCCCTCCGCCAGGGCAGCCGTCGGTAAGAGCGACAGCGCCATCACGAGGCACAGTAAAATGGATAGCAATTTACGTTTCATAAAAGGTCCTCCTACAATGTATATTCTCCGCGGCTCCCCGCGGGCGAGCACAGCACATCTGTTCCCGGTCGGGAACAGAAAAGGGGCCATGGCCCCTTTTTGCACTTTATGGCGATATCATAGCACGCCCGTGTAAAAAAATCAACCTTTTTCCTGTAAGGAAATGACAAATTTCGCGCGCTTTTGCCGCGCATAAATAACCGTGTGAATAGTAAAATTCTACAAGGCCGCGAGGATTTTCGGCGCAAGATTGTCAAGAATTTGAGAACCGCTCCGCGGGGGCTTGACATTCCTCCGTGCTGTGCGTGCTGGGCGTATCCGACCTGATGTTCATGACGCGCTCCGTCGCCGGCATCTACTACAAGGGCACGGAGACCTATCTCATCGCGGCGCTCCTCTACCTGATTTTGGCCTACCTTTCCTCCCTGCTGCTCAAGGCGATCGCCGGAAGGCTTGACAGTCAGGCCCCCGACAACAGCAAAAAACGCGGCGGCGTGCCCGACTGGGGCATTCCGAGCTCAAACTGAGGTGAGACCATGGAAACGAATTCCATCATCAAAATCGAACAGCTCGAAAAGTTCTTCGGCAATCTCCATGTGCTCAAGGGCATCAACTTAGAGGTCAACCGTGGCGAGGTCGTGTGCATCATCGGCGCGTCCGGCTCCCGGTAAGTCCACGCTGTTGCGCTGCATCAATCTGCTGGAGGAAGCCGATTCCGGCCACATCTGGTTCGACGGGCAGGACCTCATGGACCTTAAGGTCGACCTCAATGCCCTGCGGCAGAAGATCGGCATGGTGTTTCAGGGCTTCAACCTTTTCAATAACAAGTCCGTGCTGGACAACTGCACGCTCGCGCCCATGACGGTGCGGCACATTCCCAGGGCGCAGGCCGAGGAGACGGCCATCCGCCACCTCAAGGCGGCAGGACTGGAGAATTTTATCCATGCCGACTCCCGCTGCCTCTCCGGCGGGCAGAAGCAGCGTGTCGCCATCGCGCGGGCGCTTTGCATGGAACCCGAGATCATGCTCTTCGACGAGCCGACGAGCGCCCTCGACCCCGAGATCGTGGGCGAGGTGCTCGATGTGATGAAGCGCCTCGCGCAGGAGGGCATGACCATGGTCGTCGTAACGCACGAGATGGCCTTTGCCAAGGAGGTCAGCGACCGCGTGGTATTCATGGACCGGGGCGTCATTTTAGAGCAGGGCTCGCCGCGTGAGGTCTTCGGGAATCCGAAGGAGAGCCGTACGCGCGAATTTCTCAGCCGCTATCTGGAGGACAAAATGGCATGACGAAGAAGATCACCGATTTCTTTGCCCTCGAGGGCAATTATCCCGACTTAGATGCCGAGGGCGCGGTCGCGCGTCTTTCGCAGGCGATCCAATGCAGAACCATCAACTATGCCGACCACAGTCTGACCGACTAGGCTGCCGGGGGTGCCGAGGCTGCTCATGTTGTGGAACAGATTCTGTCCTGGCTTCCCGCTGCGGTTCGGATTTTGTTTTCGGCAGCCTGTGGGCTGCCTTTTCTGCCAGATGGCGGACTTCCTGCACGGCATGGTCGGCGGTATCCGTGATTTTGCCGCTCTCATAGCGATCTTCCGGCTGGCCGTCCTGTGCAGCCTCGCGCAGCTCCTGCCGAAACTGCTGAAAGGCAGCGTCCGCGCCACGACGGAACGCTGCCTGCGGCGCGGATTTGAGGGTTTTGACGGCTCGCTCTTTCAGCGGTGATTTTTCTTTGACCTCCCGCATTACGACGCCTGCTCCACCCGTTCAGATAGTTTCGTCGTCATAAGCTGGTACAGCTTGCCATTTTTCGGAAAATGATCCACAAATGGCACGATGGTGCTGCCGCACTTGAGAAGCCCGTGTCCAAAGTCTACGCCTGAAATGTACGAAAGTTGGTTATCCGAAATATTGAGCAGCCGCGCCAGCTCGATTCGGTCCGTGCTCGCCTGATTGAGCATGAGCAGGAATTCGCTGTTTGCAAGCATGGTTCTCGCTGTGTGGGACTGTAACAAGTCATCCACGTTCTGCGTCAGCCCCGTGCCGCAGGCACCATATTTGCGCATCCGCTTCCAGAGCGTGAACAGGAAATTGGCGCTGTACTCGTGCTGAAACAGCAGGTAGATTTCGTCAATATAGCTCAATCTACACTATGCCCCAGTTTTCAGGCCATCGAGTACAGTTGCCCGGAATTTGGCTCTCTTATTTTTGCTATTGTCAGCCAATAACTTAAAACCCATGGGAATGCTGCCTCTAGTGTGTTCACCGCCGCTGTCTTCTCTCCCCTATACCTTTGTGGCCAGCAAAGGGCACTATGTAGTTTTGGTTTTTGCTTTAAAAGTCCGGGCCTGTATGTTGTAATAATTTAAATATCGATACAGCGTAGCACGGCTGACTCCAAGTTGTTTGCAAGCCTCTTTTGTATCTCCGTTGCATTGAGAAAGCGCTTGCTCGATTTTTTCCTTCTGCGCGGTGTCTTCTCCGGAATATTGTTTTGGTTGTGGTGTTCGCGTGTTTGATAACGGATGCAGCAAGTCATCCGGGAGATGTTCCGGCAAAATTACATCGTTTTTCCCACTGCAGTAGTAGGCACGCAAAATCACATTTTGCAATTCTCTCACATTTCCGGGCCAAGTGTGTTGCTCTAGAATTCGCATACACTCCGGGGATATGATCTTGGACTCTCGTTCCCCTCTGCGGTTGATCTCCTCGATAAAATAGTTTGCTAAAAGAGGCACATCTCCAATCCGCTCCCGCAATGGGACAATGTGAAAAAGAGAGCACATTGATGCGATAATATAAATCTTCTCGAAAATTATAATTTCTTACTTCTTTCTGTAAATCGCGGTTCGTTGCAGCAATGACTCTGATGTTTAAATTCTTTTCCGTTTTTCCTCCAATCCGAAAGATTCGGTGAGAGTCCAAAACGCGCAAAAGTTTGCTTTGGATTTCCAAAGGAAGTTCTCCGATCTCATCCAGAAAAATTGTTCCGCCATCAGCAAGTTCAAATTTTCCAGGATTACCTTGTCCAAGGGCTCCGGTAAACGCCCCTTTTCATAGCCGAATAGTTCGCTTTCGACAAGAGAATGTGGCAGGGAGGCGCAGTTGACTGCAATAAACGGACCGTTTTTTCGATGGCTAGCACTGTGAATGGCATGGGCAAATAGCTCTTTTCCTGTTCCGCTCTCACCCTCTAATAGCACCGTACAATTCGTGGCCGCTATACTCTCCATTGTCTGGATCGTATGCAGGATTTGAGGCGCTTGGGTAATGATGGAGTCAAATACATACCGAGCGCGGTTCCCCATTACTTGATTGGCCAGAGCGTTGACCGAGCGGCTACGCCGGAGAAGCAAAACCGCCCCCTCCGGATGCTGTTCCACTACAATAGGGAAAATAGAGATATTGCAAGAAATATGATGTCCCTCCACAAGCAGCTCTTCTTCTGCAAATGAGAAGGGGTTCATTTCCTTCTGCAAGCGGGATTGCAGTTCTTCATACCGAGCTCCGAACCATGTCGAAATTGAGCGCCCCAACAATTTCTCCTTGTTGGAACATAAAATTTGCTCTCCACCTCGGTTAATTCGTTGGATGCATAGCTCATGATCCACCACAACAATTCCTTCTGAAATACTGGAAATTGCTGTGTCTACCAATTTGTAGGAATGTAACAATGTAAGATGATTTTCAATGGAAAAAAGCCGCCAATGCCACAAGCCCCATGGTGTGAAGCGTTCCTGACCAGGCTTTTTCCGGCCATGTTCAGCACACCGATAATTTTTCCATCTCTGTCATGGATCGGAGCGGCTGAACAAGTCCCGTCATGCTGGGCGGCACAATAATGCTCGGCCCCATAAACCTGAACGGGAGAATCTTCCAGAAAGGCCAGGGTAATTCCGTTTGTTCCGATATAGCGTTCATGCCAGCAAACACCCAGTGAAAACGAACTTTCATACTCCATCTCGGCATAATATTCGTCCCCGCAAGAGTAAAGCATATAGCCGTCTGGGTTATGAAGAGAAATCAAATTTTTGGTTTTCCCGACCAAGGAATGCATTTTTTCCATAATGGGTTTCGCAAGATCAATCAGGGTTTGATTGGTCGCTTGCAGAGCTTGGAGCTCAGGACGGGATAAAATCGGAGCCCGAAGAGGCTTCATCATATCCACATGGAAGTCTCTGCTGCGCATCCAAGATGAAGCGATCATTGGCCTCACCTCTGGGGAAATTTCTCCGGTTTCCCGGAAAAGTGCCCATAGGTGTTTTAGATTCTGAAAATACTGCTGGTCCGTTGCATCTAACATTGCAAAACACCCCTTTACAACATTATAAAGTATTTGCGCTACTTTGCAAGCAATTCTCTTCTTCTGACAGGAAAGCGGACGGGCAAAAAAGTCCCGTCCGCTTTTTGCCGATTTATTTATATTACAGAATGGATTTCAGATACTCTACTACCTCTGCCTTGGGCGATGGGCGGAAAGAATTCCCTTGTGTTCCGCCCTCATGTATTGCATATTCCGCCATGGAGTCCAGCTGTTCCTCTGTGACGCCATAGTCGGAAAGACGCCCAATGCCGATCGAGCGGTTGAACGATTGCAGAGAGTCGCTGACAATGCGACCGATCTCCTTTGGGGCGGCTTGGGCCGGGATTTCGGCGCCAAGAATTTTACCGATCCTTGCAATGCGGTCAGGAATGACCTCGCTCACCGATGAGAGGGCATAAGGCAGAACCAGAGCGCATGCGGTTCCATGATGGACGTGACCATATACACCTACGCCGTGAGCTATGGCATGACCCAAATGAAGGCCGACCTGAGTAAACGCCTGTCCGGCCATACAGGAGGCGATCAGCAACTGTTCCAGTTCCTCCAGATTGCCGGGTTCTTTCATTGCGGCAGGCAGATGCTTTACAATCATCTCCATGGAAGCGAGGGCTAGCGGTTCCATCATAACATTGGCGGCTTTGCAGGTATATGCTTCTGCACTGTGGGAAAATGCATCCATGGCTGTGGCTGCGATCATGGAGGGAGAAAGCGCAGTCAGCAGTACGGGATCCAAAATAGCCACATCGGGGCCGGCAAAGGGATTGGCAAAAATATACTTGTAATTTGCTTCCCGATCCAACACAACCCCAATGTCAGTGCTCTCTGACCCTGTACCGCAAGTGGTGGGGATGGCAAACAGCAGGTTGCTGCGGCGGATCGGCTTGATTTGTCCCTTGCAGTATGCGATGATATCCCCGTCTACGTCCAACATGCAGGCAATTGCTTTGGCTGTGTCCATGGCGCTGCCCCCGCCAAAGGCGACAATAGCAGACACGTCATGTTCTTTGGCATAGGTGATGCCGCTGCGCACAGTCTCCACCGGCGCGTCAGGCAGAGAGCCATGGAAGACACAAGGCGTGAAGCCTCCGCTGCGGATGCTGTCCAACAGAGAATTCAATAACCCAAGGGAATAGGTTTTATTGCCGCACACAACCATGATATTTTTGCCTGCGCCCCATTGGCTTAAAAGTTCCCCGGTTTGATGAACACTGTTTCTTCCCGCCACTACGAAAGACGGAGCATGAAAATTAAATTCGGTTAACATAAGAATTCCTCCTTACAATAATTAGGGACCCGCTACAAAATACCTAGCATAAAAGCTGCCAATTGTGTCTGCGGACAAAGATGGACAAAACAAGGAAAAATAGAGGTGCAAGTACATCGAATTATGACAGATTCGGTAAAACAGATCCATTCGATTGAGAATTTTGAGAATTTTATTGTCTCACCATGAGAATTTTCTTGCGAAGGCTTATTCCATTTCGTGGGGAGAAGTTTCTCAGCCCACTGGCTTTTGAGATGGACATACTGAACTCATCAGAATAGCCAAAAAAGAAATGGTTTTTTATCAAATGATCCAAATTTCACTGGTTTACCAGATGTTCAGGCAAAAGGTGTCCGTTATGGCAAAGCGATTGCTTGTATTTAGTCAGGCACGCAAAGCGTGACCAAATATAAGGAGTGTGGTTTTATGCTGACGCAAGAAAAAGAGCGGGAACTGCAGAATTTTGCCCGTGAAATTCGGATCCAAACCATCCGACAGATTGGGATTCGGGGATTTGGACACATCGGTGGATGTATGTCAATCGCGGATCTGCTGAGTGTCCTGTATGGGGAGGACATGAAGTACGATCCCCAAAATCCTTCCTGGGAGGGCCGGGACTGGTTGGTTTGTTCCAAGGGCCACGCGGGACCGGCCATCTATGCGGCACTGGCACTGAAAGGCTTTTTTCCCGATGGAGTGGATGGAAACGTTGAACCAGCCCGGGACAAATTTACCCAGCCATTGTGATCGCCGGAAGACGCCGGGTATTGATATGACCACAGGTTCTCTGGGGCAGGGGCTCTCAATTGCAGCCGGCATCGCGCAGGCACACCTTTTAAATGAAAAAAAGAACACTGTTTATTGCATTATGGGAGACGGGGAGTCCCAGGAGGGGCAAAATTGGGAAGCCATCCTGTATGCGGCACAGCAGAAGCTGGGAAATCTTATCCTCTTTGTGGATGACAATAAAGCCCAGATTGACGGCTACGTTAGTCAGATTAATGAGATGGAGAGCTATGTAGACAAATTTAAGAGCTTCCACTGGGATGCTGTTGAGATCAACGGACACGACTATAATGCCATTCATGAGGCAATTCTAAATGCCAAAGCGGTTCAGGATAAGCCCAGCGCCATTATTCTGCACACCATCAAAGGGAAAGGCTGCACATTTGCCGAGCGCACCTGGTGCCATCATATTTCTATGTCCAAAGAGGATATGGAGGAAGCGCTTCAGGCGCTTCAAGCCTGATTTTGACAAAAAAGGAGGAACACTTATGGGCTATCAAGTAATGAACAAGATTGAAATGGAGCCTTCCGGTCTGTCAGAGACTTATTTTCATACCATGATGCGTTTGATGGGTGAAAATCGTGATATCATGGAGCTGGAAGCTGACCTAGGCGTTTGCATTCTCGGCGGCGGATACAAAGAAATGGAACAAACCTACCCGAAACAGCTGTTCAACTGCGGGATTCAGGAAGCCAATATGGTCGGGGTCGCCTGTGGCTTGTCCGCGGTTGGGAAGATCCCCTTCTGTCATACCTTTGCACCGTTCCTGGCTCGCCGTGCCAATGATCAGATTTTTATTTCTGCCTGCTATGCAGGGGCCAATATTCGCTTGGTTGGATCTGATCCTGGCATAATGGCTGCTTTCAATGGGGGTACGCATATGCCCTTTGAGGACGTTGCGGCTTTGCGCGCCTTCCCCGAATTGACAATTGTAGAACCCACCGATAGCGTGATGTTGGTCAACCTGATGGATCAACTGGCAAAACTCCAAGGTGTCTATTATATCCGTATGGCCCGAAAACCCATGGCCAAAGTTTATCAGGAAGGCTCTGATTTTACCATCGGAAAAGGCTGTGTGATTCGTCCGGGCTCGGATGTCACCATTGTTGCCGCTGGAATAATGGTCGCCGAAGCGATGGAGGCCGCAGAGTTGCTGGCAGCCGATGGAATTTCTGCCCGTGTGGTGGACATGTTTACGATCAAACCCATTGATGAAGATCTTTTTAACAACCTGCGCGCAGGAGACAGGTGCAATTGTCACAGCTGAAAATCACAACATTATTGGAGGCCTGGGCAGCGCAGTCTGTGAGACGCTGGGCAGCAATTGCCCTGTCCCTGTTGAGCGTGTGGGCGTCAAGGACAGATTCGGCGAGGTTGGCCCCATTGACTATTTAAAACAGGTCATGGGCCTTACTGCCCAGGACATTGCCGTGGCAGCAAAAAGTCAATTTCCCGGAAATAAAGTCGGAAGAGAAGGAGAAAACACGCGATGAAAAGGACAAGAGCCGTATTGGTTGCGCCTAAGCAGTTTGATTTTGTTCAGGAGGAAATCCCAAAGCTGAAAGAAAATGAAGTGCTGTATAAAACTATCAGTGTAGGGCTGTGCCATTCTGACATCCCCGCATATCGCGGAACCAGCGCCATGGGCTTCGGAAACAAACATGGCTATGACGCAATGATCAAGAACCCTCAGTTCCCCATGGGAATTGGGCATGAGCCAGTATGCGTTGTCGAGGATGTAGGCAGTGCCGTTACATGTTTCCGACCGGGCGATTTGGTGACGGGCGTACTCAGTACCTGTATTGCGGATTACAATGTAGCAGCCAACGCACAAATGATCAAGATCCCGGAGACATCAAAGCCGATCGACGCCTGCCTGGGTGAGCCGATGATGTGCGTGGCCAACATTGTGCGTGCCGTGGAGCCGAAAATGGGAGACCGGGTTGCTGTGATAGGGTGCGGTTTCATGGGGCTTATGGTTATTGCCGGACTGAAAAGTCGGGCTCTAGGCGATATTGTTGCCATCGACTTGGATGAAAAGCGCCTGGAAATGGCGGTCCAATACGGAGCGACCAAGACCATTAATCCTAAAAACGTGGATGTGGAGGACGTCTCGTTTGAACTGACCCACGGGAGGATGTATGATTGTATTGTTGAGATCACCGGGAGCTTGCGCGGATTGCAGACCGCTCTTTCGGTGGCAAAAATATCGGGCCGCGGCAAGATCCTTGCACCGTCTGTGTATTCAAAAAATGAGACATGGACAGAGGAGATGGCCTACAATATGATGTACCGTTCTCCCATTATCCATGTGGTTCATCCTTATTATACGAATGAATACATGCATACTCTGGAAATCGGAGTGGAAGCTTATGTCAAGGGTGTATTCCCCACAGAGGAATTGATCACCCACCGTATCCCATTCGAACGGGTTGACGAAGGCTTCCGGCTGCTGGATACGAACCCGCCCGGATATATTAAGGGAATTATTACATTTTAAGAATCTGCAGATTGATGAAAAAAAGGAATAGAGAGGAGCGCCCATGAAAGAAACTGAATCCATCCAAACTGTGGATACAAATATTAAGATTCCTTTTTGGAAAGCGGCCTGCTTTGGGTTAGGAGATTTCGGAAATAACTTTGTTTGGACCTTTGTGGGATCCTATCTGATGATTTTCTATACAGATGTATTTGGGATCCCAATGGCGGCTGTCTCCTTGCTGATGCTGATTGCACGGGCATGGGACGCGATCAATGACCCGATTGTCGGAAGTCTGTCCGACCGCACCAGGAGCCGCTGGGGCCGCTACCGGCCTTGGGTGCTGCTGATGTCTTTCCCAACAGCAATCATTACGGTGCTGACGTTCTGGGCACACCCCGATTGGTCTAATACATCCAAGATTGTCTATATGTATGTGACATATGCACTGCTGGTATTCTGTTACACAGGAGTGAATATTCCATACAGCGCAATGACCAGTGTTTTAACTCAGAATACGGACGAACGGGCGAAGCTGTCCACTATGCGGATCACCCTTGCCAATATCTCTATTGCCGGAATTGGGATCATCGTTATTCCCATGGTCTCTGCTTTGGGCAAAGGGGATGCCGCGATGGGATACCGCCTGACTGCGGTCATTTTTGTGCTCATATTTATGTGCTGTTCTGCAGTCGTGTTTGCGACGCAGAAGGAAGTCGTTCCTCCTCCGGTCAAGCATAAGTACCCCCTTAGGGTTCAATTTAAATCCATGTTGGCAAATCGCCCATTTTTGATTGCATTCTGCGGCCAACTACTCTGGGGCTTTTTTATCCACGGAAGAGGTTCCATGTATACTTACTACTTCAAGTATGTCCAGGGCGACGAAGGTCTGATGTCTCTATATAATCTTGTAGGACTTGTCCCTCTCGTTGCAGGCTGCTATCTGTTTAAAGCTTGGTATAATGCCGATGGCAATAAGGGGCGTGTCACCGCTTATGGATGTATCGGAGCCGGTATCGCCATGATCCTTATGCGATTTACCTCACCTATCGGTTCGCCTGTCCTATTCTATGCGCTGTGTGCAATCTCTAAATTCTTTTGAAGGGGTTTTGGCTTCTGGTATTTACGGCGTGATTCCCGACACGGTAGAATACGGGCAGCTGAAAACCGGGGTTCGAAACGACGGCTTTTTGTCTGCATTTATCTCGCTGGGAAATAAATTTGGCATTGCATTGGGCAGTGCCGGCGTGGCGGCCATTCTGGCAGTTTTGGGGTTCCAAGCGAATGTGACGCAGACTCCTTTGGTCAACGGCACCATCAACAATTTCTTTACTGTAATTCCAGGAATCTTGTCTGTTCTCTGCGGAATTGTCTTCTTGTTCTACAAAATTGACCGAAAGACCTTCAATGATATTTTGTCAAAGCTGAACGACAAAGTGCAATCTAATGATCCAGATCTTGATTAAAGCAAACTCGCATCAACTAGATTTTTAGTCTCATAGCGATCAGTCCGGCTCAAACGCCTCCAATTATTGGGGCGGTATTTGAGCCGGGCTGTTCGCTTTTGGAATTTCAGATCATGAGACCATATTGTGGCACGGTTTCGATTCCTGTATGCTATAATAAAGAAAAACTGATTGTATGGTCCAATCCTCAAATTTGTCTTTCTCAATGTTTCGGCAAAAATCAGTTTCAGAGCCTCCCATACTAGACCATGCTCTTTTGCAAGCAAACAGTGGGTTCCACATGTGCAGGCAAAAACGATAATATACTTGCGACAGGAGATGATGTCTATGCTACAATCGCAAATTCATTGCCAGCAACAAATCCTATCAGCCGAAATGAGACAATCACTAAAAAAATCCTGCAGTTACCAATGGCTGGACTGCAGGCAGAATTAATCCAGTTTGCAGAAGAAAACCCAATGGTAGATCTGGACCAATTCTATAAAGATTGGCAGAACGGGGACTCCAATTCGCTTATGACTTTTTGTGAGGATTTTTCCGGTTCCATTTTTGAGACCGTGATCCCGTCCCGTCAGGCGGCCAATGAAAATGATTCTGCTCAGACTGCTGATGGCGGTTCAATACAACATCAGGAAACCTTTTCAGAGTATGTGAAGGAACAGCTTCCACAAATTTTGAAATATCTTCCATTTCGCTATGTGGCATGGTGCGAATACATCATTGACAGCCTGGACCATCGCGGATACCTAGACGAACCGCTCGATTTGTTGGCTTCCTTCATGGGAAGTTCAGTGGAAGAGGCCACGCAGGCTTTGTACGCTGTGCAGAGCTTAGCTCCGACCGGAGTGGGTGCTCGCTCTCTGGAGGAATGTTTAACCCTCCAATTAGCTCACAGTCCCTATTTTAACAAATATACTCTGAACATCATTCAGGATTATCTTCCCCTTCTGGCGAAAGGAAATATAGAAAAAATCTCAAAAGATCTGAAGATTCCTTTTGCTGAAGCACAACGCTACTGTCAAGTCATTCAAGCATTTAACCCGATTCCCAGCAATGGGTTTTTGCAGTCCAAAGATTTGCCCGTCTATATAATTCCGGATGCTGCTGTGGAAATCCAGGGCCAGGAAATTACGGTGTCTTACAACCAGCGGGCTCTGCCTAAAATTTCTCCGCTCTCGGAATATCTTGCTATAATGGAACAGCAGAAAACAACAAAATTAGGTGCTTATTTAGAAGATCAAAATCATCGAATCATAAGGATGCAACAGGATCTGAAGCGACGAGAATCTACCCTGATCAAAATGATTCGTTTTATTTTGGACAGACAAAAAGAATACCTCTTGGGGCAAGTCCCAGCCCCCGTTCCTCTGTCTGTTCAGGAAATCGCCCAAGAATTGCACTTCCATCAAAGTACCATCAGCCGCGGCATCAAAGACAAGTATATTTTCTTTTCTGGACACACGGTCCCGCTTCGGGAGTTTGTAAGCGGCAAGGTAGGAAATGGAGCGCCCGTAAACAAAAAAGAATGCTGAAAATCTGTTTTGACCGCATTATAGACGCAGAAGATAAATTGCATCCTTTGTCAGACGAAAGCTTGCGTCGAGTGCTGTCTTCCATGGATATAGAAGTGTCACGACGGACGGTGACTGAATACCGAAAAGAATTCGATATTCCATCCGCGGCATATCGGAAACAGAAAGAACGATAAAATTCTGAAAAGGTGGAGATTCATAAACGCCTCCATAGGCCGATAAGCTGGAGGCCAAGTATCAGGAGACAGGCAGTCCCTAAAACAATATCTTGTATCTCCATTTTCTGACCGCAAAAAGTCCTGGAAAACAAAATAATAAAGTTAAAAAGTCCAAAATATTGATAATAATTCTCCATCAAACCAACTGCGTATGATGTAACCGTCAAATCCCCCAGCGGATAAAAAGCCACCATCTCAGCGCATAGGCAATGAGAGGGCGGTCAGACATTCAATCAGATTTTAAAAATTCGTATTCCTAGGGTACATTTACAGGAAGGAAAGATTCGGGCCAGACCCTATCCGTCCGTGCGTTGTTCAGGAGCCAAACCAGGTAGCGGTATGGAGCCCGACAATTTTCTTTTTGTGGTTTCAATCAGACTGTAGATCATAGCGTTAGACTGAGCACCAGCTGGGGCGTTGGCAAAAAGCTAGGGTCTTTCCCAAATTCTGTGTAAACGCCGAAATGCAGTGCAAATAGAGCAAAATAGTAGACTTCCTCCTTTCCGGGCGCGTGGATGGCGCGATAGCTGGCGTCTGCGTATTTGTCGATCTCACAGTGCCCAATACACTGAAATCCGCCTGCCAAGTCCAAGCCTGCCCGGAAACCGCCGACTCCCGCGAACATATCAAAATATCGGATGATACGTTCAGCTTTCTTCACCTTCTTCCTGCAGCGCGCGCAAAAAGCCGAGAACGTCATCGTCAATGCTCCCGGCTGGCTGCGGCCGCGAAATTGTTTGTGGGTAGGAGCTGTTTTGCAGCTCCGTTTGGAGAATCGTTTTCAGGTCCAGCAGGAATTGCTTCCGCTGCGCCTGCTGACATAACGCCAGACAGAGCTAGTTTGTGCGCTGCCCAGCCGGAATCGCAGACAGAATCTCCCACGCCTGCCGGTGCAGAGGATTGTCCAGAAACAGCGTCGTACCAAAACGGGCCGTTTGCGGCTTATCCTGCATGGTCTGCCACCTGTCCAGCCAGCCGCTCGTATGCCTGCGCATTCAGCTTGTTGTCGTCCAGAATGACGGGATGCAGAACACTGCCCTGCGGAAGGTATCGTTTCATAAGCCCGGCTCCGCCGCCGAGAAATACAACCGGCATAGCGCGGCAGTCCAGACCAGCTTCGGCAATGGCAGAGAGAATGCGTCTGGCATAAAGCCCAGCTTCCCGCTGGATGATGGCTTTCACACGGTCGTCCATGCTGTCCGGACTGCCGCGCAGGACATTTTCAATCTGCACACTGGTGAGCGATAAATTCAAGCTCCGGCGCACCTGCTCTGCGATCTCATCCAGACAGCGGATCATGCCAAGCTCCAAGCTGCGGCAGGAGGCTGCATTCGGGATGTGGTTGTCCAGCCGCATAATATCCACGGTCCACCCGCCAATGTCCGCAAGGATCACGGACGGTTCATTCAGCAGATCGCTGTGCTGGAGGATGGCCGCATAGCCCTGCGGGAACAGCTTCACATCCTGCACAGAAGTTTCATACGAAATCCCTTCATACGAAAAAGAGACCGGCTTGCCATCGCGCAACAGATACGCCCGAAACGCTTTCTTCTCCCGCCCGAAGCTCGTTAGTGGCAGGCCCGCCGCAAGGATCACCGGCGTTGTGGTCGGCGCGTTCCGGTACGCGATCTCTTTGGCAATGGCTGCCAGCGTCAGTAAGTAATGGTTTTCATCCGCCGTCTTATTCTTCTGGAGCGGCTGACGTCCGCTGCCGACAACGTAGTATTTTCCGTCATAGCAGAGGACGTTTTTTCTGCGTGTACGGTTCATGCTCGTATTCTGCCAAGCCGGAGGAAATGAGCAATGCGCGGTTTTCATGGCCGCGTAACCATGATCCACACCAATGGTAATGGGTCCTGTCACTGCCGGACACCTCCGCTTTTCTTTTTCTCTGATACCGCGAGAATCTCTGCAGCACCTGCAAGCGGTTATCAATCTTGCACGATGCCTGATCAACTGCTTCCATGTCCTTATCCAGCTTCTTGTGGATGTGTTCCAGCGCGTCGCGGTCATTGCAGCAATCCACCAGAACGTAGGTACTGCCGGTGGAGAACACCTCGCGCCTGCCGTATGGGTCGCGGAGACTGGCAATGAGCCGCTGGCCGACCTTTTTCCGGTACGCAATCTGCAATGCTTCCGGTTCTCCGCAGACACCGTACCGCCTCAAGATCTGTGCGACCTCGTCGGAGGAAATCTGCTGGTGTGTCATCAGCTTCTCCAGGATCTCAGCGGCGGCATCCTCCGGAACGCCGGAATAGCCGGAATACCCATCTAAATATGCCGTCATGTTTGGGTCTCCTTTCTGCGCGCAAACGGCCATCCCGTTGCGGGATGGCCGTTTCGTTTGTTACGCTGCCGCAGGAAGCTCCGCAGCATCGTCCAGTTCTTTCCGGGGCGAGAGAAACTCCACCTCGGTCGCTTTGAGCAGGAAGCCGGGCTGCCGCTCCGGTTCCTCGGCAAAGGTGATCGTTTCAAAATCACCGCTGGCCGCAATCTTGCAGCCCTTTCTGGCAAACTCCGCGCAGCGTTCTGCAAGAACGCCGCGCACCTTGATCGAGATAAAATCGGTCAGCTTTTCTCCATCCGGAGATTTGTAGCGGCGATCCGAGGCAATACGCATGATGGCATAGGGCTTGCCGGTTTCTTCGTTGGTCTTGAGGACGGGATCTCCCGTCAGGTTGCCGATGGCAATCATTTTCAGCATAGTAAAGTCCTTCTTTCATTAGAATTACGCCCATTCGACAACGAACAGGACGCAGAGGATGTTGGCGTTTGTGACTGGCTGGGACAGGGCGCTGACAACTGCGTCATAGGTAAGCGTCAGGCTTTCTTCCTCGGCAATCTGCCACGGGGAAGAAAGTGTGAAAACTTCAGAATCTCCGGCCTTGGTGGTTTTCTGGTCGCGGATGCTGAAACCGATCTGGTTGCTGGCCACCTTGGCGTGGGACATATCCGAAGCATACGGCACCAGTGTCCAGCCGTTTTCTGCCGTCAGGGTCACGGAGGACACCTGCACAGCCGCAGTGGAGTGGTTGACGATCTCCGCGTTTGAGACATAGACCTTTCCATTCTGATCGACCGTCACCGGCAGCACAGCCGGAACAACGACGGAGAAAACCGTCGCTTCTTCCCAATGCGCATAGTAGGTGGTGGAAGCCACTTCTTTGAACACGGTATTGCCGTCGACCTGCGTGCCGCCTGTCTCCTGTGTGAACCAGCCGAGGAACGCATAGCCCCTGCGGGTAGGCTCCGTGGGCAGATTCAGCGTTTCACCGTAGGTCTGGTTCGTGGTTTCTGTTTTGCCGGTACCAAGATCCCATGTGATCTTATATTCTGCCGGGGCAAACTACGCGTAGAATGTCCGCGCGGCCGTGATCGTGACCGTGCTGTATAACGTGCCGTTTGTCTTTTCCGTGTACCAGCCGGAGAACGTGTGACCGGCCTTGACCGGCGTGTAACCGGGGGCAACGGCGGTCTGGTTGGGTGCGACGGAGGTCGTCACGCTGTTCTTGCCGCCAACCGTGCCGCCGTTGGACGCGGCATCCCACGTCACGATCAGCGCGACATTCGCGCCGCAATCATCACAGATACCATCCGCATTCGCGTCGGTGTGGTCCGCGTATTCATCTGCCGTTGCCTTACAAACTGAACAGGTTTTTGTGCGCTTGTGCTGGGTATCGCTGGCACTTGTCCACCTGCCATAGGTATAGGTGTGATCGGCGTAGTCATAGGTCGACGCGCCGCAGCCGGAGCAGGTTTTCGAGCGACGATGCTGGGTATCGCTGTACTTGCTCCACGAACCTGTGGAATAAGAATGCGAACCGTAGACCGTGATACTGTATCCGCAGGTGCGGCAGGATGCCGTTCGGCTATGTTGACTGGAAGAAGAATTGCTCCATGATCCGTAGCTCATGCTGTGGCTGGCGTATTCGTAATCCGAATCGCCGCAGTTCCGGCAATAGGCTTCGCGCCGGTGCTGGATGCTAGAATACTGCTCCCTGCTTCCATAGGAATAGCTGTGACCGGTTGCGTAGATGGTTTCGCGCTTGCTCTGACCGCAATCGCAGCTATACTCCCGGTAGCCGTTTCGCGTGCAAGTGGCATCATTTTCATAGTCCAGAACCCATGTATGACTGCCGCAATCCGGGCAAGTGCCTGAACCGTAGGCACCGGAGCCGTGGCTCTTGGTGGTATACGTCCCTAAATACTGGACGTAATGACAGCTATTGCATTCGTTGTAGTTTGCGTGACCGCGTGAGGAATGCGTGACTTCAACGTATGTGCCCTGAAAAGAGTACTTTCCGCAAGAGGGGCAGTTGCCAATGATCGTAGTGAAAAAGCAGTTACTACGACCGCGCTTTTCTTTGCGCTGCTTTATAATATTCGCACCATCTGCTCATATTGCCGGGTGCTGCGTCATCTGCACGAGAATGTGCTCACCGCAGCCGATCTGAGCCGTATTCAGAACGCGCTGACGTTTCTGTCGCCGCTCTGTCGGGACACTCGCGAAGCCCACGAGGATATGATGGGCGTGCCATTAAAAACCGATGCTCTGCTGAGAGCCGGTAGATAAACGACCACCCGCTGCACTGGCAGCGGGTGGTTTGCTATGATTAGCTCGCAATGGGCTTCGAGCCAAGCCAGTCAGGTGGCAGGTAGACTGCCGCCAGCGCGTGCACAGTATCAAACAGTCTGTAACGGTCTGCATCATCGCCGAGGTTAAGTGCTGTTTCGAACATATCCCACACAAACTGCATGACCCTCGTGAACATGTCAGGAGCATGGTGCCGTGTACCCATGGTCTCTCGCGGTCCAGCGTCGCCAACGTGCCGCGTTTGCTCCTGCTGTGCGCGCGTTCTTGCCTGCGCGCCGTTTCGTCGCCTGGAATGCCCTACGCCTTGCCGACGACGGCGATGCTTTGGATGCAGTCATCGACAAGCTCGTTGTTCCCGTTCTTCCGCAGTTGCGCGATGGCCTCGTTCGCCAACTGTTCCTGCAGCGCTTTTGCATTTTCAATTGTCATCTTGAATCCTCCTAGTGTATTTTGGGCTTTGCCCGTGTCAACACAATGGCACATACACTCGGAATGTCTATCCAGCAACACCAACAAAAAAGCCTGCTCAAATTCTACGTTTTGCCGAGAGCAAGAACGAGCCGCTTTCCCGAAAAATTCTCGGAAAAGCGGCTCAAAAAGCCTTGGGTAAAGGTACAGGTCCATCGAATTTGCCAAAGTCCATTTTGGCATCTTTTTGTCACGCCTCTAAAAATGGGCGCAAAAAAGCCCGGAAGTCGTTGAAACTTCTGGGCTTTTCGCAGCGGCATCTTTTGGTGCAGCTTGATGTGCAACTCGAACACTTTAGACCAATGAAGTCCCAATGTGTCAAATCAACTTTTGTAAGTTAATTATACAACTTGCCAAGTAAAAAAAGCAATAAGTATTGAAATTACTTTTTCTCCAGTTTTAAAATCCGATGATCCTCCGTCAGCACACGCATCTGCTGAATTGCGATTGCATTGAGCTTCGCCAGCCGTTCCGGCTGCGGAAGACCGTCATTGATAAACACTGCATTCAGGTTCTCCAGATTGGAAAGACACACAAGCTGCGACACATTTGCGTAATCGCGGATGTTGCCCTTCAGCCCCGGATTCTCATCTGGCCACTGCTTTGCAGTCTTGCCGAACAGTGCCATATTCAGCACATCGGCTTCACTGGCATATACCAGCGACATCTGCCGCGCCGACAGCTCCGGGGGAATCAGATTTTTTTGATTGCATCTGTATGGATGCGGTAATTGATTTTCGCAAGATTGCGTTTGATGTCCCATCCGAGAAGCTGCTGCTCCTGTTCCTTGAGACGTTCGAACTCTTTGATCAGATAGATCTTGAATTCCGGGCTGATCCACATTCCGAATTCAAACGCGATATCTTTATAGGCGTATGTACCGCCATATCGCCCGGCACGCGCCATAAGACCAATCGCATTCGTTTTTTCGACCCATTCCTTCACGCTGAGCTTATAGCTGTTCAAACCGGCCTGACTTCTAATTATGGCGAATTCGCCATAATTAAAATCCGGGTTGTGGATCTGCTCCCAAATGCCAAGAAATTCAACGGTATTCCGATTCCGAAGCCAGTCTGAGATGAAGAAGTCGCCATCCTTCGCTTTCAGCATATCTGTCAGCGAAATATAGTCCTTGTCTTCAATTGTGGTTACGGAGATCTCCGCGCCGTTGACCATGAGTTTGTTATTCATCGGCACACCTCTCTAACATCGTGCATGAAGCATTCTTCGGCTTGTCCTTCGTAAGAAATGAATCGGCAAGTCTTGTAGCAGAGCAGCAATTTCGTGAAACGGTGATACGAACCAGCATCGGCGGAACGCAACAACCACAGGATGCTGCGGCCCATCTTCTGCCTCTTTATTAGTATAGCAGGTATCCGTTCCCACGTCGAGCGGTTTTTCCAGATGCGCCGTAGATGCCAGCTTTTCCAGCAGAACAGCCTTCGACCATTGCTGCACTTGCGCCTGCTCCAGATACCATTTACGAGCCTCTCTTGTCAACTCTGCTTCCATGATGACCACGTTCAGCGTCCAGCCGATTTTCATTGCCAGACGGAGGCGCGTTTGGTCATTTTCATAAGTCTTGTAAAAATCGCGCATCCGGCGCACGTTGCGTGGAGAAAAGCCTGCGTGGTCATGGAAATTTGTCTGCATAAATTCTGCGGCTGCGACCGCTGCGCCTTTCTCCGGACGCTGGCCGATGACTTTGCCGATGGCATACATTTCGTCCATCTGCGGAAGATTCTGCGCGAGAATTGCGGTCAATTCCCGGTACATTGTGCTGTAATTCACAGGTTTTCTGACGTTCATGACTTCTCCTTTCCGCGCTGACGCGCATCATATATTTCGTCGTTTTGCGAATAGCTTGCTACAATATTTTGTGGTATGATCATCCCGTTCGTTTGATTCTTGCGAAGGGAGCGCAACCATGCAGTACACCGATGCCGAAGCCGCCCTGATCGGCGGCCTGATCTCAACTTATTTCTTTCAGCCTGCCGTGTCCGCGTCTCTGAAGGACGCGTATAGCCGTGTTTTGGAGCACCTGCATCAGAATGCCCTCACTTCTTCTGACCTTCAGCAGATCCGAAAGGCTGTGAATTTTCTGATGCCAATGTGTCAAGCGAACCGGCAGACACAGCGGGAGCTTATGGGTGTCAATGCGAGAACAACGGCGCTGCTGAATGGCTCACGGTAATCGTAGATAACGCAAAAGGCACGACGCTTGGTCGTGCCTTCGCTATATGTTTTTGTTGACCGCTTAACTCAGCAGATGCGGCTTTCCGGCGCTCTTTTTTGAAGCGGACTTCGTAACAAGGACTTTGCTTGCCCATGCGAAGAAGTACGGCACGGACTCGAACAGGTAGCTGGACTTCATCAGTTCATCCAGCAGTTCTTCTATCGTAAACGGCTGATAGCCATAGGGGTTCAGCTCATCGATGTAATCGTCCAGTTCGTCGTGCGCTGCTGCCCGCAGGAATTTCTTTGTATCCTTGTTCGCTTTCGCAAGGCGCTTGATGTAGTCCTCCGCCTTGTCAAACTGGTTCAGCTTGTAATACAGGACTGCCAGCGGCAGGAGCATTTGCGTTTCCTCGTAGGAATCGAACTGCTTATGGAGCGCCAGCGCGTGCAGTTCGTCCTCCATAAAAACGTACAGGTGCATCATCTGATAGCGGACACCAAGATCATCGCTTTCGCACAGTTCCAACAGGCGCTGACCTTCGCTGATTGCCTGACGCATCATACCGCAGGAGATCAGCACGTCGAAGTATGTATAGCGCACGCGCATATACGGTCTGGTTTCCGGCGCTGTCCAGAATTCACCGGCGTACTCTTTAAATGCACCGGCTTTCTTCATCTGCTGCTCTGCCAGCGTCAGCAGTTCCTGCAAGGCAAGCCGCTGCTCGTCCAGATGATGCTCAGTCGCAGGTGATCATCTGCAGCCGCGCGTCGAGATTGTCCGGCTCCAGTTCCAGCGCCTTGCGGAGATATTCCATGTGTTTCTTTTTGGAGGTTGCCTGCTCCGCGAGATCCAGATAATCATCGGCTGTTTCGGGTGCATGATCCTTCTGCGCGGCACACTTCTGATCATACTCCGCGAGGAACCGCTCCGCCAGCGCATTCGCATCGTCCTCGCTCTTGATCTCGTCTGCGTGAGAATCCATGAAATGCTGCAATCCTCTCAGAATCTTTTTCTGTTTCTCTGCTCATTTTATGATGCCTCCTGTGCCTGATTTATGGATGGCTTTTCAAGCTCATGCAATGGAACTATGTTAGATGTCAAGTGCTTGCGCATCAAATCTATTTTCGAACCCGCAATGCGGGCAGCTGACCCAAACCTTATACCTATCGCCAGTGATTCTTTCAAAACGGCAAGCCTTAGCCTCGGATGGGATTACCTCAACTTTAAAATTGCCTGAACTCAATCTTGACTTTGGAATTTCAAAGCATACCCAATCGAAACTTGTTTTGCATCTGTCGCAAATATGGTTTCCTCGCGAATATATAGGCATCTTCCAACCTCCTAAGACAATCTACACCATAATACCAGACTATTCATTTTTGCATAGACCTGCATAAGCCCGCAAGAGTCTTTCGTATGTATTATATCAGATATAGTAGCATTCGTCGAGAGGTGCAAACGTGGACTAGTGTGTTAGCACATAGATTTTTTAGTAGCCTTTTGTTTTTCCAGACGTACTGGATCACACATATTCGTATATCTGCCTTCTGTAATTACCTGACAGGGCAAAGCAGTCGCAATGACCGCGTCTTTCTTTACCTTGTTTTTATAACACCCGTACCATCTGCTCATAGAGCAGAACGTACTTTTCATCAATAATTCGGTTGTCGTGGTAATGCCCGAACAGCCAGTAATGGAACTGGCTGCGGCTTCGGATTTCTTCCAAGAAGTCCGTCAGCCTGTCCGGCCTGAAATCGGCGTTGATCTTCTGCTGAATTGCTGTCGGGGCGCAGTGCGTGATGATGTAGTCAGCCTTCCAGTCCAGCAGTTCCATCGTCCGCCGGGCTTCGGCATATTCCTCGTCGGACGGCAGTTCCTCCTGCCACCATGAAATGTGGTTGATGCGGAACTGTCCGCGATTGCGGCGCAGGGAATCGTACCGCTCGTAAAAATCCGGGCAATCCATGTCCAGAATGCCATCTGCAATGTCGTGGCTCTGTGCACCGCCCATCGTGAAGAACGTGCGCCCTTGCAGCTCGAATACCTGTCCGCGCATCAGGTGGATGACGTGCGGGCGGATTCTTATGCACGTTTCCACCGTGCCATTGCTCCACAGGATATTCGTTCAGAGCATCGAAGTTTTCGTGATTGCCGTCCACGAACAGGACTGTAAATGGTAGAGCCTCCAGCCGGTTGAGCTGCGGATCGTCGCTCTTGTCGCCGTTCCAGACGCATCCGGAATCGCCGCAGACGATCATGTAGTCATCCTTCGTCATCTCGGCCTGTTCCGGAAAGTATTGCGGCTGGAACCGGAGGCTGTTTCCGTGAAGATCGCCGGTTGCGTAAATCATCATTTTTCATCTCCTAAAAGTGCATCTGCATCGGATCTGCGTTTTCTGCCATTTTAAGCTCCGCTTCGGTCGCTGTCCGCAGACCTTGACCGTAACGGGTCTGTGCTGTGATCAATCGCCCATCGGCAATAAGCTGTTCGATGCGTTCTCCAACGTAGCCTTCTGCAATGTACGGCCCGGATTGTTCCCAATCCGTCAAGCGGCGGATGGCAAACTGCCGTCCAACGCGCGCGGCAACTGGAGCTGTGCAGAACAGGTTTCTCCGTTTCGTTCGGCAGGCTTCCAGAATGGCGTTGTCAATTTGTTCGGTTTGTTCTTCCAACCTCTGGCGGTATTCTTCGTCTGTCAGGTCAAAGCATTCCCTGCGCAGGTCTGTACCAAGAACGCGGAACGTAGCTGCGTTAGATAAAAGCTGCTGCACCTCCGGAATATGATCCTCCCGCATTACGCCGCTGAACAGAACCGGATGCAGGTACAGTGCGTCTTTTCCGTTTCGTACTGTATCACAATGGCCGCTGTCCAGCGGCTTTTCTTCGACCTGCCAGCCCGCATCTCGAAACAACTTTCTTGTTTCTGTACGGAATGCGAGCCGTGAAGCATCGTCCGGCCAGCCCTGCGTATACGCGCTGCGGATTGAGATTCCAATCTCGCGGTATGTCATGGTTACTTTCCCTCCAATCGCTGCCTAATTTCTGCGCCGCCCTTGATCCGCACCAACATTTCGTCGGCGGAGAGGACTGTCACGCGCTCTACGATCTGGCGGACAGCGTTTTCGTTCCATTCCGTGATCGTCTGTGCGGTATTCTCTATGGCTTGCTCTGCCTGCTTCATGCGGGTGCAGACGTGGTCTGCGTCTGTGCTGCTTTGCAGGATTGCTTCCTTCTGCTTTTTGAGTGCAGTCTGCTCGGTCAGGATTTCCGTAAACTGCGCGTTGCAGGCTTCTTTATCTTCTGCGTCAATGGCTTCCGCCAGCAGGGTTTGGAATTGCTCATCAAGTTGTTCGTCAGCCGCCGCTCGATATCGGCAAGGCTCATGGTCTGACCCTGCACCGGCAGGAGCTCCAGGGAGACCACATTTTTGATACGGTCAACCAGAGCGGCTTTATCGCTCATGGCGGAGTTGATTGCTGCCAGTATTGCGCTTTGCAGCGGGATCTCCCGGAGAGTGGGGGATTCATGGCAGTATTTTTTGCCGTACTCCAAGCGGCTGATGCAGCGCCATTCGTGATAGATATTTCCCTTTACATTTCGCGTTTTGCGGCGGTAGAGCGTACCGCATTCGTCGCAGAACAGCCTGTCGGATAAGGCATACTTACTGGTGTAGCAGGAGCGTCCTGTGACCGCCTGCTTGGACGGGCTGCGCAAGGCGCTCCGCCTTGCCATTTCAGCCTTTCACCGCATTGTACTGTTCTCTACTGACGATGGCTTCATGGTGATCTGGCATATAGTACTGCGCCATCTGACCAACATTTTTGACGATCTTCTTGCTGATCACATCTGTACAGAAGGTCTTTTTTGCAGCAGCACGTCGCCGCAGTACTTTTCGTTTGTCAGGATGCCTTTTATAACGGAGATCGACCAGTCGGCTGTGCCAAGGACGGTTTTGATCTGATTTCCTTCCAGCCAGTCCTTCAGATTGCGCAGGCTTGCGCCGTCCTTGTATCGCTCATAGATCTCGCGCACCACCTCGGCCTGCTCTGGGAATACAGAATTTGCCGTCTGCATCTTTTTTGTAGCCGTAAAGCCAGTGGCATGGAATTTTGAGCGTCCCGACCTTTGCATGCATCTGTCGCCCACGCCGGATGTTGCCGGAGATGGATTCGCTTTCGGACTGCGCCATTGCGCCGTACATTGTAATCATAAATTCGCTGTCTGGTGGCAGAGAATTGATGTTCTCTTTTTCAGAAGAGGACGCCGATACCGAGTTGCCGGAGGATGCGCGTATAGTTGATGCAGTCAAGCGTATTGCGGGCAAACCGCTGGATGGATTTTGTAAGGATGAGATCGATTTTTTCTGCTTACACTGGCGGATCATCCGCAGGAATTCCGTGCGCTTTTTTGTAGATGTGCCGGTGATGCCTTCGTCCGCGAAAATCCCAGCCATCGTCCATTCTTTGTTGGACATGATTTTGTCGGTATAATATTCGCACTGCGCTTCATAGCTGCTAAGCTGTTCTTCTTCATCTGTGGATACACGGCAGTATGCCGCGACGCGGAGCTGCTTTGTGACCGCAGCGGTTTGCTGCAGTTCCGGCTTCGGCGGGATTACAATGACGCGCGGTTTCTCGTCTGTCATACCAAGTCATCCTTTCCAATGATTTGCCCATTCTTGAGCTGCAAGCGCACCACCTGTCGCATCACCAGCACGGCGGAAACCGTGCTTTGCAGCAGTTCCGCATTGAGCTTTGCTGTACACTCGAACGCTGCGAACAGCCGCCGCAGGCGCTCGGTTTCGTATTCTTCGTTGCCAATAGCATCGTACTGCTCCTGTGCCAGCTTGCAGATCAGGCTTCTGGCAGCGTCCTCATCGAGTGGCTGTGTATTCAGAACGTCATCCAGCTCGGCTTGCGTATTCGTATGTACCGGTGCAGAAGTCCGTTCCGGCTGTGTGATGCGCTCCGGCTGTTCTGCCAGTCTGCTAAGCAGGTGCGTGACCTGCTGCTCGATTTCCGGTGTAGGTGGCTTGGAACAGACCCGCTTAAGGCACCTTCTGCGCAGGCGTTCGCTCCGGCATGCGCTGTTTGGTCTGACGTTTTGTGGATGCCGCTTCAAATAATGCAGTATCGACCAGCTTTGGATAATCGTCTGCGCCGGTGTATTTGGCATTCTCTAAGATCCGTGCGACCATGTTCTTGTTCCAGCTCTTGCCCTCGTCATAGGTGGGACCGGTTTTGTTCATCTGCGCTGCGATCTCCTTCAGCGATGCGCCGAGCGTGTATTGCAGGAAGATGTCCTGCACGGCCTTGGCTTCCGGCTCATTCCGGAATGATCTCGCCCATGCGCATCTGATACCCGAATGGCAGCTTCCGATTTCCCATCAGCGTCTTGTCCTTTCGATTTTCTCCAGCAATTCCAAGCCGTTTTTCAGCCGGAAGCGCAGGCGCTCATTGCTGTCCACGATAATTTTTTCAACAAGCGCATCGAACAGCTCCGCATCAAAGCCGTCGAGGAAATCCGGCCCATCCTCCAGCACGTCCATGAGATCGCGGGTGTGATCCGCCAGATCGTCGCTGTCGGTGTCAAGAAGCCTTGCCTTTTCCTGTTTCAGCCTGCGGAGCTGTTCGCTGAGTTTGTTGTTGGATGAGATAAAAGTATCAGGATCAACACCGCCCGTCTGTTGAAGCTGGGCTAGGAATTGAACCTGACTGAGTGTGTCTGATATTTTCTTGTTGAGAGAGATCACATCCTCACTCCAGAGCATCCGGCCATAGCGGATCTTTTGGAGGTTGGAGAGCATTTGTGTGAAGATGGGGTTGCCGTGGTGTTTGAGTTTATAATATAGACGGCAGAAAGCCTGTTCAATATCCGGCGTATGATATGGTGGTGTAGGGCATGATGCTGCATTCTGGAAATGCGTATTGCAGACCCAATACATTTTATCGTTTGTAAATTTCCGTTTGAGTGACCGACCGCAATTTGCACAGTACAGTTTTCTGCTGAACGGCTGGTTCGTTGAACCGTTGTGCAGTGTTTTTCTTGATTGTAAAAGTGTCTGTACTCTGTCAAATACTTCCGGGGATACAATCGGCGGATTACTATCTGGCAGCAGGTACATTTCCCGTTCACCATGATTTCTGACTTTTTTATGTGGAAATGTAGTTGTTGAATAGCTTTTCCCGACCATTGCCTTCCCAGCATATCGTTCATTCTTCAAAATGTAGTATATCGACGAGTCTTTCCATGTTCCCATTTCGCGCCCCGGTGGAATTTCCTGTTGGGACAGGGTATTTGCAATTTCGTATCCATTCAGTCCATTTAGATACAGTTGAAAGATGCATTGAACGACCGCTGCTTCGTCTTCTTTTATGGACAGTTTTCCTTCGTGCAGGGTAAAGCCATACGGCGCTTTGCAAGTATTGAACTTACCGCTCTCCATACGCTTCTGATAGCCCCACTGGACGTTTCCTGAAATCGACTCGCTGCCCTTCTGGGCCAGTGAAGCCATGATCGCCGTGACAATCTCCCGGATGTTCTCGCCGTGTCGATGCCCTGTTCTTCAAACAGGACGCTGACGCCGAGTTCCTTGAGTTCCCGGACGGCGGCAAGGCAGTCTTTCGTATTTCGAGCAAATCGGGAAATGGACTTGACCAGAATGCGGTCGATCTTTCCTTTCCGGCAATCACGCATCATGCGCTGAAAGTCTTCGCGCTTCTCGACGGACGTGCCGGTGATGCCTTCATCGGCATAAATATCGACCATTTCCCAATCCGGGTTGCCGGAGATGAGTTCAGAATAGTATTGATTCTGGACGCGGTAGGAGTTGAGCTGATCCTCACTGGAGGAACTGACTCGGGCATAGGCTGCAACGCGCAGCTTGCGCGCGACGATCTCATCGTGCGCTGGAATGACAATGACGCGCTGCTGTTCCAGCGCAAGGTTTCCGCTGGTCTGCTTTTTTGCCACGTTCTCACCTCCTCGCAGCAACACACACTACTACAATATTTGCAGAATAGCTATGACCAAAACGGAGAAAAATCAAGCGTAAAGTGTGAAATTTGCACCAAGCTCGGCAGCGATCCGCCGCGCAATCTTTTTGATCTCATTCTCAGAAAAACCAACCGTTCGGAGCGCCTTCAAAAGCTGGCAGATGCCTAAAAAATCAATATTCGGATTCATAAAATTCTCCTTTAGCCACGGGGCGGCTCTGTTTGCGCAGAGCCGCCCCTGCTTTTGAAATTTTGATGCTTGCTCCTGTTCGACGCTTCTTCCCGGAGCAAAGGCAGCGACTGAACGGCAGCTGGCGCCGCTCACGGGTCTTGCACCCTCCGAGGATCTCTCCGAGCTGTCCCCATTACGTTCCGTTGTGGCTGGGCAGGTGTACCATTGTCCGCGGACAAGATCATTGCGAGGCAGCTTGCCAAAGCTGCTTTTGGATGGATGGGTACCGCTCGTCACCTTCTTGGGCCGTCTTTATACAGGAAAATCGCTGTACAGGTGGTCTTCGCGCATCCGCCAAATCGCTGTTCCATTTCTGGCTCATCCGCTTGATGTCATGTCAGTCGCTGGATATGTACTTTTCAAGCTGCATGAGAGTGTTCTAAAAATACCTCTCACCCCTTATCCGTATTCGAGGCCCTGTTGCACCAAACTTTTTTCATGTTTTCAAGTAATTTCAGCAGTTTAGCCAAAACTGCTCCTTCTTGTTGTGCAATGTCATGAGCGGAATGCCAAGTTTTTTGGCCGTTTCCCGTTCACTAGCGATCTTCGAAGAAAAGCATATAAATGAGCTGCCGCTCATCCTCTGAGAGCTTTGAGATGCTATCATGCAGCTTTTCAGACATAAGGCGTGCGATCACGATGTCTTCCGGCTCGTCTGATGCAGTGTCTATCAGCATTTCTGCGCCGAGGGCGCTTTCTGTGTCGAATGCATCATATGACACGACATGGTTGCGGCATATTTTTTCAAGCTGTGTTTCTCCGCCGCGTTTTCCTCTGTAGTAAGTCAGATAGACCTCCTGTGTAACCTCGACCAGTTCGTCCTTGACTCTGATATAAAATTCTTTTTTATCCGCCATTTGGCAGACCTCCGTTCTTTTGAAATTTTGAGGAAATCAAAATTTCAAAAGCGGAGGGGCACGGGGCAGAACAGAAAACAGCCATTGGCACATTTCTGCCGTTTCCGGCAAGAATACACCAGTGGCTGTTGGTATTATCTCCTAATGGTTCATGATAAAAAACGGTATAGTTTAAACCGCAGTGTTCCGGATGCCACTTGTATGTAGATCGAACTGCGATTTGCTGGGTTGCTGGTCACCATCGGAAGCAGTCCGACTGCTTCCGGTTTCTTCTATCAACCATACGCACTCCATCTAGAGCGGACATAACTATAACGATGATTGCACTGACGCACTTTCAAAATGGCGGGCTGCAATTATTGCTGTTTCACAAGAAAAGATATGCCCTAGTAGTGGTTGTATTTTTGCCACCAGCGGAACATTTTCCGCAAACTGCCTTTCATGTAGAATAAAGGCGTTGGAGGTGATCTTCTGGTGGAGGAATTACATGATCCGGTTTCAAAGCGAGTTGGCAGAGTTCTGCGAAAAAATCCGCGAAGAACAGGGTCTTACGCGCGCACAGCTATCCGAAAAAAGCACCGTCAGTGAGCGACAGATATCTGCCATTGAGCTCGGTGAAAAGGGGCCGAGCCTCAACTCCCTGGAACAGCTTTTTCGCAGTTTGGTCGCATCTGCCGATCAACTCTTTTATCCGGAGCTGTCCGAAAATGATCCCACGCTTGCACAGATCGTGCATCTTGCAGGGGTCTGCAATGCGAGGCAAAAGCGTATGATTGTTGCATTCATCCAAATGCTGCAGGCTGAAGAATATGGAGAAAATAAATAGCAACCTTCGGTGGGAATGTTGCTACATTGCTTTATAATGAAATGGTAAATGTGAAGGGGCGGCTGAATAGCCGCCCCTTCTGTGTTGCTATGTGGTCAACTGGGAAAGATGCTCAGAAGCCTGCGTCAGCGCAGCTTCTTCCAGCTCTCATGGGTACCGCTTTGGTGTAGGTGTGGCTGTTGGTAGCCTCCTGCACATCGAGGTAGTACCATGCGTTGACATTTGCGTTGTCGCGCCAGGTCTTCATGCCGGACAGCAGATCGTCTGCCGACTTCGGCGTGCGGCCCAATGCGCGGTTGATCATCGCCATCATTTCGGCGCGGGTGATCGTTGCATCGGGACGGAACGAGCCGTCGGGATAGCCGTTGATCCAGCCCATCTTTGCGCAGACAGCGATTTCATCAGATGCCCAGTGTCTTGCAGAGACATCGTTGAAGGAGTTTGCAGCGCTCTTGATGTCCGCAAACTGCGCCAGCATTGCAGCAAGCTCTGCGCGCGTGATTGCCTCATTCGGACGGAACTTGCCGTTCGTTCTGGTGTCGACGATCACGTCGGCGTTTTCAAGTGTAGCAACGTAGAGGTTGAACCAGTCGCCGCGGACAACATCGCTGAACGAGCATCTGGTCGTTTCATACGTCTTGACACAATCTGCGTCCATGACGCGATAGAGAATCGCAGCCACTTCTGCGCGCGTCACATCGCCGGTGGGCTTTACCGTGCCTTCTCGGCTGCTTTAAAGTACACAGAGCCGTTTTCAAAGTAGCTCCAGCCAAGGAACTCATAGTTATCTCTCGTGAACTCGGCGTCCTTCAGCGTCGTCGGCTCGCCGATGGGGAGCTTCTTGCTCGTCAACTGCTCGTGGGTCTTATCGTCTTTGACCTTCACGCCGCCGTTGCCGTGGTAGATGATCGTGTAGGTGTTGCGCTCCCACTTTGCCGTCAGCGTCATGGACTTGGTGATCGGGGTAGTCAGGTTGAACGCCTCGTCCGCTTCGGTGTACCAGCCGAGGAACTTGTAGCCGTCCTTCGTGGGTTCGTCGAACGCTGCCAGCTCGTCGCCGTATTTGACGGTCTGTGGATCGACAGCCGAGCCGCCGTCGGAGTTGAACGTTACGTCGTAGTAGGTGTCAACGTAAGCCCAGACATAGGCAACAATCCACTTGTTTCCTGCACCGGTAGTGGGGTTCGTCCACTGCATATCACGCCAGTTGTAGCCTTCCTGACCATAGGTTTGCCGCGTCAAACGGATTACCGCTCTTGTCGTTCAGGCAGATGTTGATGTCTACCCTGTCCGGATTCGGCTCGTTGGCTGCGTCAGCCGCAAGCGCCGCTTCCTTCAGCTGCGCATTCAGACCGTTTTCGCCATCATAATTGATCCGCATTTGCTGTGTATACAATGGGTGTGTTCGTATAAGGAGGTTCATCTCTGCCGCCATAGCCATGACTGTTGAACTCTCCAACAGCCTTCAGCGTCGGTTCTGCACAGTGCGTCATGTCAATGACTTCCAGTGCACTCTGGCAAAGGAACACCAGATCACCGATCGTGGACATGCCCTTACCGAACGTTACCTTTTTTAAGTTAGGCGCAGCAGCACCTTCAGAGGAATGACCTTAAATGCCTGCGCTCCAATGGTTTCAAGCTATCCGGGAACGTAATCTCCGTCAGATTGGAAAGGTCAGCAAACGCCTCATTGTCAATGATGGACACAGTCGTATCCGAACTGGAACACAAGAGAGTTCAGATTCTTTAAACCAGAGAACGCGCCCCTCTCCAGCGTTATCGACATTTGCGTTGAACTCGATTTCCTCAACCGTGGAACCGCCGAACGAGAATCTGGGGAATTTCGTCACACTGCTGGGAATGACGACTTTTTCGCGTCAATGCCAACAAATGCACCGTCGAGAATGGTCTCCACTTTGTCGGGAATCACATACTCGTCAACAGCGTCCTTGCCGCCGGGATAAGACACCAGCGTCTTGCCGTCGGCGCTCATCAGAACGCCGTCTTTGGTAACATAATGGGTGCTGTCATGCAGGTTGTAGGCCTCGGCGTTCTGACCGCAGACGCCCCATGGACCGATATCCTCAACCGATGCGGCAATGTCGTAAACACCTTGACCTGGCTCAGACCATCACAGGCAAAGTTGCCAATGTTGGTCACGCCGTTTCCACAACAACCCTTGTGATTTCAGTGGGCTCTACACCGGTCTCGCTTTCCCGCCAAGGCTGGGTAGCATCGTCCCGGGTAATATTGCATTTGTAATCTGCCATAGCGCCCTTGCCGGTGATACTCAGGGTGAATTCATCATTACCCCTCGTATGCCAGCGTCCAATCAACATTGTCCGATCGTTGCCGGTGGACACCGCACGAACCTCTAAATACGCCCTTCGTCCACTGGACATAGTAAAGTCTTTCCAGTTTCCGGTTCCCCTGTAACCCGGGTTTCCGGTAAAGTCTCTATTGTCATACCACTGGGCGGTAAAACTCCCAGGACACCGCACCAAAACCAGCAGTTGCTGCTGTTACATCTACTGTGCCGCCGTTGACAATTAGGACAATGCCCTTCTTGTCAAGGCCAGAACCACTACCTCTAAGTGTCTGAGCCGCCGCAGCATCCTTCGCATAGATTACACAATCTTCGTTGAACTTGTTCGGCTTTCCTTGGACAACTTCATAGTCTTTGTGATCATCATCCCCAAAGCAGCCCGAACCGACTGTGAGCGTATCAACAGCAGAGATCCAGCCATTTCAGATTGGTACAGCCCAAGAACATCTTGGCTTTTTTTACGGTCTTTCCGGTAAACTGTGCCGTCCAAATTTGAATTAGAGCGGAAGGCGGCGACTTGTTTATCTGTAGATGTAGAAAATTCATCTGTGGAAACGATCAGATGCTTGATAGGCGTTTTTCCGGCAAACTGATAGCCGTTAATACCTTGATGATTATCTGCGTTGTTGACGCAAATTTTTCAAAATCCAGTCGAAGTTTCCATACCATGTGTTTTTCCGTTTTGATTGTCAGGCCTTCCAGAATGGTAAGCGTTATGGAAAAATTCAGCGTGCTACTGTACCGTTGAGAACCGATACGGCTCCACCGGAGCCGTATGTTAAAGCTCCGGGCCGAATGCGCTGGCATTAAGTAAATTAATCTTCGAATCTGCCGAAGTGACAACTGTACTCAGCGAACTACAACCTGCGAAGGTAGCAACGATTTTCCAGTTCAGTTCTGCGCATTTATCGTTACCTTCGTCAAGGAAGTACATGCCTCAAATGCGCACGGTTTTCTACCGTTTTCACGCTTTCCGGCACCAGTGCGGTCAACCCGGAACCCCAGAAGGCGTAACTATTGATCGTCTGAACATTTTTCAGGTCGATCTCTTTGAGTGCTTTGGTGTTGAAGAACGCGTTCGTGGCAATCGTGGTAACAAAATCCGCCAGAGCAACAGATGACAGTTGTTCACAGCCGTTGCACAGACCGCTGGGGATCTCTGAAATTCCGTCTGCAACGGTCAGTGACTTTAGGCCGGAACTGTTAAAAGCATTGGATGCTCCACCGCGCAGGCCAGTAGACCTAATCTCATTAGATAGAGTAAAGGAATCCAGATTAGGCATACCGGCAAAGCCGTATGCGCCAATATAGTTCAAATTATTCCAATCGGCAAAATCTACAGTGAACTGCGTTCCACGGAATGCGGCACAGCCTACGCCGGTAAAGCTGGCAGGAAGCCAATCCGAAAGCTCCTCGCCGCTGCCGAGGCTGGTACAGCCGTCAAACATGCTGGTAGGAACATATTTTCCGGTATGAAGATTGTCGGGTTAGAATCCGTATCGGTAATCACAGGTGCATTAAAACCGCTGGCCCACTCGACCGTAGTCAATGCAGTACCGCCCCGGAAAATGTGATTGCCCAGACTGGTAATGCTGGCAGGAATGTTCACTTTAACTACGTTTGTTAAATAGAGAAGGCCCAGTCGCCAAGGCCGGTAACGCCTTCCTCAATTTTGATTTCCGTAATGGAATCCTTCAGGGCATACCAGCGTAGGGATCTGCTACTGTTTCTCCCGCTTGACTGGTATGGTCCTTCATCTGCACCGGCACTTGGATATTTGCCCTCCGGCGAGATTGCTGCCGAAACCGTCAGCAAACATCCTCGACGTTCCAGTTTCGAACAACTCACTGGTGCCCCTTTAGCCGGATCTGCCTGGTCACCCAGATTTTCCGGTCAGGCGGATTTTCCTGGTCACCCGGATTTTCTGGTCCCCTGGTCACCCGGTTTTCCTGGTCACCCGGATTTTCCTGGTCATCCCCGATTTTCCTGGTCACCCAGATTTTCCTGGTCGTCCGGATTTTCTGGATTCTGCTGCGTAACCTGTCCGGGACCTGCGGAATTATCCGGTCTTCGCCATCGCAGCCAGTACCGCCGTCGGCAAAAGCGAGAATACCA
>VOFG01004250.1_pt1 | contig 35467 bp, 64 predicted proteins | sample 5384171 | NCBI WGS metagenome assembly VOFG01 (sample SAMN12384726, study PRJNA508395) | human gut metagenome | isolation source: healthy gut F | host: Homo sapiens
ATGCTTTCCGTGGACGGAAAACGAAAAGCCTCGCCGGTGTTCTCCGCGGAGAGAAATCTTGCCGCCATTTCAAAGAAGCTGTTCTTGCCGACGGTTCCGACACCGACGGCGGAATCGAAGGAATGGGATATAAACGAGCGAAAATGTGACGATCACAGTAAAGAAAATCTGGCAGCTTTCGGCGTATTTCCGGCAGATCATGCCGAACAGGTAATATCATGGCTGCTGCAAAGCAAGTCGCGCTTTACGGCAGCCCTTTCCCGTATAAATTTTTGACAGAACGGAAACTCATGACATACGAAGAAATCATGCAGGCGGCACGCGAGGCGACGGAAAGTGAAAATGCTCCGTCTGCCGCGAATGACGGGCGGTCTGCGCCGACCGTATCCCAGTTAACCGCCTCGATCGGCGACGTGGCAGCACGCAACTTTGCAAGTGGCGCGAGATCAGGCTCAACATGGACACCCTGACCGATGTAAAAAGCGGTCGATACTTCGGTACGGCTTTCGGAAGGACATTTCACTTCCCGTGTTCGCCGGTCCCGTCGGTGCCGTAGCTTTACACTACGGCAAGAAATACGACGACGCACACTACAACGATATTCTTGTACATTCGTGCGCCGAATCGGGGATATGCGCGCGTTCACCGGGGACGGCGTTGATCCCGAGGTGATGCGTTCCGCATGCAGCGCGATCGCCGAGTGCGGCGGATGCGCCGTGCCGACTGTCAAGCCGTGGGACAGCGAAACTGTTGCAGAAAAAACGGCACTTGTCGAAATTTCGGTGCATTTGCCGTCGCAATGGACGTAGACGCCGCGGGGCTTCCGTTTCTGCGGGGTAAACGCCTCCCCGGGGACAAAAGACCGAAGATGAACTGCGCAAGATAATAGACAATTGCAAAATCCGTTTATCGTAAAGGAATCATGACCGTGCGCGGCGCCGAAAAGGCAATTCGCGCGGGGGCGGCGGCGATCGTCGTTTCAAATCACGGAGACGTGTTCTTGCGCAATGCCCGGCAGCAGAGGTGCTGCCGGAAATCGAAACGGTCGCAGGACGCGCAAAGGTTCGTTGACGGGGCATACGTTCGGAGCGGACATATTCAAGGCGATCGCCCTCGGCGCGGACAGCGTTCTCATTGCCCGCCCATTCGTCACGGCGGTTTTACGGCGGAGGGGATTGGCTGCGTAAAGATCTGCTGTGCCGTCTGCGCCCGCGGGCTTGAGGATGCCATGACCATGTGCGGCGCCGCCGATATCGCGTCGATATCGCGTGATATGATACGGATATGAAAAAACTTCACAACATTGACCCGGTGTTCGACGAAAATTCCGAGATACTCATACTCGGATCGTTCCCCTCGCCGAAATCGCGCAGTGCCGGATTCTACTACGCCCATCCGCAGAATCGGTTTTGGCGCGTGATCTCCTCGGTATACGGGTGCGACGAGCCGCACACTACCGAGGAAAAGAAGGATTTTCTTCTCGGGCACAAAATCGCGCTGTGGGACGCCGTCGCTTCATGTGAGATCGAGGGGCTGCGGATTCGAGCATACGCGGCGCGGTGCCGAACGATCTTTCGATCATACTCGCACTGCCGCATAACAAAGATATTCACAAACGGCACTGCGGCGCACACGATGTACCGCAGGTATCAGCTTGAGAAAACCGGAATCGATGATATACGCCTGCCGTCAACAAGTCCGGCGAATGCGTCATGGAGCCTCGACCGACTGCGCATGGAATGGAAAAACCGTATTTTCGGATAGTCGCTCCTCCCGTCAGGGCGGCATTTCAAACAAAGGCTGTGACCCCCGTAACCGATGCGCAACTCACTGAGACATCTTTTTTTCGCAGCTTGATTCAGACAAAAACTCCCCGGAGCAGAAAATGCTCCGGGAGTTTTTATCGATTAAGATGCAGCGATCGGCGCCGCCGGAATCAGGAATTGTACCAAACATTCGAAGATGCGCCCGGTATTTCGATATGTCCGAGCAGCTGTGTTTTTCGGCAAGCGTCTTATTCGAGTTCCAGCCCGCCTGTATAAAGCTGATAGTACTTTCCGTGCTCCGATAAGCTTTTCGTGGTTTCCGCGCTCGATTATCCGTCCGTGCTCAAGCACCATGATCACGTCGGAATTGCGGACCGTCGAGAGCCTGTGCGCGATAACGAAAACCGTTCTGCCGTGCATCAGCTTATCCATGCCGTGCTGAACAAGCGCCTCAGTGCGTGTATCTATCGACGAGGTCGCTTCATCGAGTATCATAACGGGCGGATCAGCCACCGCGGCGCGGGCTATCGAGATAAGCTGACGCTGCCCCTGCGAGATTTGCGCCGTGCTGCCCGTGAGCATCGTATTGTATCCCTCGGGCAGTCTTCTTATGAAGTCGTCCGCGTGGCAAGACGCGCCGCCGCGTACACCTCTTCATCCGTCGCGTCACTTTCGTAGCGTATATTCTCCATCACCGTTCCGGTAAACAGATTCGTATCCTGAAGGACGATGCCGAGCGATCGGCGAAGATCGTCCTTCTTTATTTTGTTTATATTGATACCGTCGTAGCGTATCTTTCCGTCGGCAATATCGTAGAATCTGTTTATAAGGTTCGTTATCGTGGTTTTGCCCGCGCCCGTCGCGCCGACAAAAGCGACCTTCGCCGGGATTCGCGTACAGCGTGATATTGTGAAGAACGTCCTTCCCTTCCTCGTAGGCAAAATCGACATTGTCCATTGTGACGGCACCCTCGACCTTTGTATATGTGATGCTGTTGTCTCCGTGGGGATGCTTCCACGCCCACACGCCCGTGCGCTCCGGAGTCTCGGTTATATTGCCGTCGCTGTCCGTTTTCGCATTCACGAGGGTTACATATCCGCCGTCCTTCTCAGGCTCGGTATCCATAAGATCGAATATGCGTCCCGCGCCCGCAAGCGCCATTGCGATCGAGCTTACCTGCTGCGAAAGCTGTGTAATCGGCTGCGTGAAGCTTCTCGAAAGCTGAAGGAACGAAACTATCGCGCCGAGTGTCAGTCCGCCGACACCCGAGATCGCAAGCGCGCCGCCCGAAATCGCAAGTATCACATACTGAAGGTGGGACATATTTCCCATGATCGGCATGAGGATATTCGCGTATTTGTTCGCGGCGAAAGCGTTTTCGTAAAGGTCGCCGTTGAGCTTATCGAAATCCTCTTTGGCGTGTTCCTCGTGGCAGAAGACCTTAACGACCTTCTGTCCGCGATCATTTCCTCGATATATCCGTTGACCGCGCCGAGCGAGGTCTGCTGCTTCATGAAGTACTTTCCGCTCGAAGCCGCAATGTTCTTCGTCGAGAAGATTATAAGTGCTACGGTGACTATTGCGATAAGAGTGAGGATCGGACTGAGCGAGATCATTGCGCAGAACACCGTCACAAGAGTGATAAGAGACGAGAACGTCTGGATAAGGCTCTGCGAGATCATCTGTCTGAGCGTATCGGTATCGTTCGTATATCGGCTCATTATATCGCCGTGCGCGTTGGTGTCGAAATATTTGATCGGCAGATGCTGCATTTTTTTTCGAACATTTCGTCTCTGATATCGCGGAGAACGCCCTGCGACACAACGACCATTATCTGAGAATGAACCGCGGTCGAAATTATACCGATAAGGTATATTCCGCCCATTATTAGCACAGCGCGGAGAAGCGGCGCAAAGTCGGGTGAGCTCTGAGATGTCATCGGAACGATGTAGTCGTCGATCAGCGTCTCGAGAAACATCGAGCCGGCGACGGCGGTAACGCTCGACAGCATCACGCACACGAGAACTATAAACATGACTGTTTTATGATGGCGGAAAATATAGCCGAGAAGACGTCCGACCGTTTTCGGTCGATCGACTTGACCGCCGCCATGCCGCGCGGTCCGCCCTGACTGTGGTGTCCGGGTCCCCATCGGTCCGCCGGGTCCCTTCATGGGCCTGCCCTTATTCATCGTCCCCGCCTCCCTTCGTCTGAGACTCGTACACTTCGCGGTATATTCCGCTGCGTGCGACAAGCTCGTCATGCGTGCCTACATCGGACACACGTCCGCCGTCGAGAACGATTATCTGATCAGCATGCTGCACCGACGATATACGCTGCGCAATGATTATCTTTGTAGTATCCGGGATATCTTCGGCGAACGCACGGCGTATCGCCGCATCGGTGGCGGTATCCACCGCGCTCGTCGAGTCGTCGAGAATAAGTATCTTCGGCTTTTTCAGTATCGCGCGTGCGATGCACAAACGCTGCTTCTGTCCCCGGAAACATTGGTTCCGCCCTGTTCTATATAAGTGTCATATCCGTCGGGGAAATCTCGGATAAAGGAATCCGCCTGCGCGAGTCGGCATGCTGCGACAAGCTCCTCATCCGTTGCGTTTTCGTTGCCCCAGCGAAGATTGTCCTTTATCGTGCCGGAGAAAAGCTCGTTTTCTGAAGCACCATTGCGACGCTGTCACGAAGCGTCTTTTATCGTAATCGCGCACGTCGCATCCGCCGACCGAAAGCGTGCCTCCGGTCACGTCATCGAGTCTCGGGATGAGCTGAACGAGCGTCGTCTTTGACGATCCCGTACCGCCTATGATACCGACCGTCTGACCCGAGGCAATGTCGTTGCTGACATCCGAAAGGCACGCGGTGCCTTTCCTTCCCGCATACGAAAACGATACATTTTTGAAGCTGACCGAGCCGTCCTCACCTCTGTTACGGGGGTCGGCAGGGCTCTTAATCGTGCTCTCCTCATCGAGGACCTCGACTATACGCTCTGCGGAGGCCTCGATATCGTTATCATTACAAAGCACCATCGACACCATCATGAGGCTCATGAGTATCTGCGAGGCATATGAGATCATGCTCGTAAGCTGTCCCGTCGTCATCGCGCCCTCGGCGCCCTGCCCCTTTATTATAAGGCTGGCTCCGAACCACGATATCAAAAGTATCGAGCCGTACACGGCAAGCTGCATGAGCGGTCCGTTGAAAGCGAGTATCCTCTCGGCGAGAGTGAATTCGCGGTAGATATCCTCCGATGCGTCCTTGAACTTTGCGGTTTCGTAATCCTCGCGGACAAACGCTTTTTACGACACGGATTCCGCGGAGATTTTCCTGAACGATGCGGTTCAGGTTATCGTACTTTTTAAACACGCGGTTGAACACCGGGAACGCGCTCTTCATCATTATAAACAGTCCGATACCGAGGATCGGCGTGGTAACAAGAAACACAAGCGCAAGCTCGGCATTCACGCTGAACGCCATAACGAGAGCAAAGATCAGCATTGCGGGACAGCGCACCGCTATGCGGATGATCATCTGAAAAGCGTTCTGCACGTTGGTGACGTCGGTCGTCATACGGGTGATTATGCTCGACGCGGAAAATTTGTCTATATTCGCAAACGAATAATCCTGAACCCGATAAAACATATCGTGACGCAGGTTTTCGCAAATCCCGCACCGGCCTTCGCGCAGAATCCGCCCGACAGCGCTCCGCAAAGGAGCGACACCACGCAGCATCCCACAAGCAGCGCTCCGGTTTTCAGTATGTCGGGCAGACTTCCGCGGTTGATTCCGCGGTCGATAAGCACTGCCATGAGCATCGCTATTATTACCTCAAGTATTACCTCGAATGTAACGGTTATCGGTGTAAAGTATCGCGGCAGCCTTGTATTCCCTGTATACATCCGGCAAGCTTCTTTATCATATTTTCTTCCCCTTCCCCAAACAGCTCGGACCGTCCCCGGGCCCCATCTCGCCGTCGCATTTTTCAAGATTTTGCTTCATTCGCTCCGCAACGGAAATAAACATCGCAAGCTCCTCCTCCGGTATCCCGTCGGTTATCAGCTTTTCCGTTTCGACTCTGTCGTTTTCCATTTTCTCGAGAAGCTCGAGCGATTTCTCGGTAAGCGTCAGCTTTTTTCAGCCTTGCATCGCATTCGACGCTTTCCCTCTTTATAAGTCCCTTCTTTTCCATAAGCGAAAGAATATTCGAAACCGTGGAACGTCTGACGTTGAATCGCTCCTCGAGATCGCGCTGGAACACGTCGCGGTCGCTGTTATGGGCAAGGTAAACTATCACCCAGCCGTTCATTCCGGTCACGCTTTCCGTCTCCGTGTGAGATGCCGAATTATTGATATGACGCCGTATCAGATTCGAAAGTATCCGTATTTCAAATCCGATCGACTTTTTTCGTTACTGTTCAAGAAAAATAAGCCTCCTTTCCCGGTTTTATGTTAGGGTGCTAACTGTAAGCGTGCTTACATTATATCGAATCAGAAAAGAGGTTTGGTTAATTTCCGTGATATATTTTCCGAACAATTTATGAATTATCAGGGGAAAGAGTTTCCGGTACATCGATACCATTTCCGAACGGCTGATGACATACGGGGAATTCGCGTAGTTCGCCGCATTCTCCGTGCGCGAAACAAAATCGGCGATCTCGTCATCGGTGAGCTCAAAATGCACCTCTGCCATCTCGGGGATTCTCTTTATCATCTCCTCCGCGGATGCGCCGGCCGCGCAGAAAAGTCGTTCCTTTTTTTGCCCCCTCCGGAATGCTCATGTTAAGGCGGATATACTCCCCCTCAAAGGCACCGCAGGCGCGTCCGTGCGGCACGCCCTTCTCCATTGTAAGGTTGTACCCGAGCGGATGCGGGAATCCCGTTCCCGTCACTGCGATCGCGCATCCTGCAAGATTCGACGCTCTCATGAGGCGTTCCCGCTGAATTTCCGTGAAACCGCCGACATCGGTTTCTCCTTCGCCGTCCTCGCCGCAAAACAGCACCTTCCATATCTCCGATGCGGCTTCGAGCGCTGCGTCCTCGCTGTACGGCGTGGATTTCGGACTGAGAAACGACTCGATCCCGTGAGCAAAGCGCGTCAAGCGCACAGCTCACCGAATAATCTGCCGAGCGATCGGGTATAGCGATAATCGACAAGTGCCGAAATCGGATAGCTGTATGGTGATTTGAAGGTACGCTTCTTCCTTGCGGAATCCACGCTGAGTATCGAATACGGATTCGCTTCACTGCCCGTTCCGGCGGTCGTGGGTACTGCAATCACGGGCAGAGGCAGATTCACGCATAGCGCAGGATCGAATATATCCTCGGGGAATGCAAGTTCATTTTCTGCAAACGCCGCGATCGCCTTTGCAGCATCGATCGCGCTGCCCCCGCCGATGCCGATCACGGTATCCGCGCCGAAGGCGCGGGACTTCGTTCCGGGCGCGGTATGCGCTCCCGACCGAAGGATTTTCCGTAACTCCGTCGAACACCGAATACGGAATCCCGGCACCGTCAAGCACCGCCGTCACATCCGAAAGCGCACCTGATGCCTTCGCTCCGTGCTTTCCTGTCACGATAAACGCGCGCTTCGCCGCGGTCAGGTGCTCGGGATTTTCGGCAATTGCATTTTTTGAGATATACATCTCGGTAGGAATATTTTTCGGCATATCGCACCCTCCGAACCCATATATGTATTTTAATTAGCAAAAACCGCCCGTATGAAACGGGCGGTTTTTCAGCCTCAGATGAGCTCTTTGACTTTGGAGCTCTTGCCGACTCTGTCACGCAGATAAAGCTTCGCACGTCTTACCTTACCGTGACGGACTACTTCAACACTGTCCACGCGGGGAGAGTGTATAGGGAAAGTCTTTTCAACTCCGCAGCCGTAAGCTACATGACGAACGGTAAAGGATTCCGAGATCCCGCCGCCGTGCTTTGAAATAACCGTACCCTCGAAAATCTGAATTCTCTCTCGTTCCCTCGATAATCTTGTTGTACACCTTAACGGTATCACCGATCTCGAAAGCCGGAACGGTCTCTTTGAGCTGTTCGCTTGTAAAAGCAGTAAGCTTGTCCATTACACAAAAACTCCTTTCTTTTAGTCATAGAGCATTCATGCACAGCTGCAGCGGACTGCTCCGTTCCCGCGCTTTATACGCAAGCCTAAAGATTATACCATATTCAAGCGGAAAATGCAAGTGCTTTCCCGAAATTTCCGGAGGAATTTTGCGCGTCGCAAACGGTGCGGCAAAAAAGGTTCAAAAACATCGAAATCTCCCAAATGAAAGGCAAAACTGCCAAAGCCGTGGCGCTTAGGCAGACGGCATTTCGTGACCTGCCCGCGCAGTCGTAGAGAGAAACGGCGCCGGGAGAATCTCCCGACGCCGCGTTTCTTTTGATTTTTACTTCATTCTCTTCGAGAGTTTTTCTGCCTTCCTCATATCCGGGCTTCCGAGAAGCGCAAACATATTCTTCTTTGTACGCCTCGACCTGGGCTGATCGAACGGATTTACACCGAGCATATATCCGGAAACCGCACATGCGAACTCAAAAAAGAACACAAGATTTCCGAAGGTCTTTTCACTGCGGTCCGGGATCTCGATAACGGTGTTCGGCACTCCGCCGTCGTTTGGGCAAAGAGAGTTCCGAGCATTGCGGTACGGTTGATATCGTGGATCTGCGTACCCGAAAGAAAGTTGAGTCCGTCAACGTTTGCCTGTCGTTCGGAACCTCAACGTTATCCACCGCATTCTGAACATCGATAACTGTCTCAAAGAGATTTCACGCCGTCCTGTATGTACTGACCGGGAGAGAATGAAGGTCGGTCGAGAAGATAACGGACGCCGGAAGATTCCTTGTTGTCCTTGCCTCGCTCTCGCCGTAGAGCTGCTTCCACCACTCGCAGAACATCTGCGCTGCAGGCCGTAAGCCGCAAGGATCTCGGTAGTTTTGCCCTTTCTGTAAAGGATGTTGCGGATCGCCGCATAACGGAGCGAAGCGTTGTCTCGCAAGAGGTGCGCTGAGGTACTTCCCGCGTGCCTCGGCAGCGCCCGCCATCATAGCGTCGATGTCGCATCCGGCAACTGCGATCGGGAGAAGTCCGACAGCGGTAAGAACGGAATAACGTCCGCCGATATCGTCCGGAACAACGAAGGTCTCATATCCCATCTCGTCGGAGAAAGACTTGAGCGTTCCGCGTGCACGGTCGGTCGTCACGAAAATGCGCTCGCGTGCGCCGTCCTTGCCGTACTTCTTCTCGAGAAGCTCACGGAAGATGCGGAAGGTGATCGCAGGCTCGGTGGTCGCCGGATTTCGAGATGACGTTGATGCACACGTCGCGTCCCTCGCAGATGCGGAGAAGGTCTGCAAGTGCGGATGCGCTTATGGAGTTTCCGGAGAAGTAAACGTCGGGGGTGTCCTTCTTTGTTATTGTACACCGGAGACTTTACGAATTCGATTGCGGCGCGCGCACCGAGATAAGAACCGCCGATACCGATGACAACGAGAACGTCGCAGCTCTTCTGAATCTTTGCGGCTGCGGTCTTTATGCGGGCAAACTCTTCCTTATCGTAATCGACGGGAAGATCAAGCCAGCCGAGAAAATCGGAGCCGGCTCCGCTCTTGTCCATAACGGTTTTTCGTGCCGCCTCAAGCTCCGCTTCCATCTGAGCGACCTCGTTCGCGCGAACAAAGGGAGAGAGAAATTTTTCGTTAAGTTTGATCATTTGAAAATTCCATTCCTTTTCAATTTTGTTATTGAAACAATGATACTACAAAATCCGTTTTTTTCAATATCCCCGCTGAATTTTTTTTCTAAATAAGAAGAAAAGATCGAATTATCCTCATGAGTATACCGCCGTAGCTTATCTTGGCGACGCCCTCGGCGGCGAATATTCCGCCCTCTCCGACGGTTTCATCTCCGCATTTATAGATAACCCTGCCGACGCACTCCCCTTCGGCGATCGGCGCGGCAAGCTCCTCCGGAAGCTCCGTTTCAACCGTAATCCTGCCGCGCTTCGACGATTCGAGAAGTGCGCTGAATTCGCCGTATCTGCACGCGAACGTTTCGCCTCACTCCGCCCGTGACGCGGACATTCCCCGCATCGGCTCCGCCGTCGCTGTAGACGAAATAGTTTGCAAAGCCCCAATCGAGCAGAGTTTTTGCCGCCTCGTTCCGCACATCTCTCGTCGGAGCGCCCATTATGACCGCGATCAGGTGCATGCCGTCTCGTCCGCCGTTGCGCTTATGCAGAATTTCGCCTTCGAGGTCGATCCGGTTTTCAGTCCCGTTGCGCCGCTGTAAAAGCGGATGAGCCTGTTCGTGTTCGTAAGTCCGAATGCGCCGTCGCGTATCGTATCCATCCATATCGAGGTGTATTCGAGTATCTTTTTATGCTTCAGAAGCTCGCGCGACATCAGCGCTATGTCATACGCGCTCGTCACATGGTTCGTCACGTTATCGTCAAGCCCGGTCGGATTTTCAAAGCTGCTCGACTCCATGCCGAGCTCCTTCGCCCTCTCGTTCATGCGGACGACAAACGCCTGCACGCTGCCCGACACGCGCTCCGCAAGAGTGACCGCCGCATCGTTCGCGGAGGCGATAATAACGCTCTTCAGAAGGTCCCCGCACTTCATCTCCTCGCCCGGCTCGAGATAGACCCTGCGAGCCGCCCATCGACGCGGCGTATTCGCTCACCTGCACTTTATCCTCGAGAGAAAGCTGTCCCGCGTCTATCGCCTCCATGACGAGAAGCAGCGTCATTATCTTCGTAACCGACGCCGGAGGCAGGGCTTCGGCTGCGTTTTTGCATAGAGCACCTCTCCGGTCGCCGAATCCATAAGAAGTGCCGACAGCGCGTCCACGTCAAACGGCGCTTTATCTCAACGGCAGCTGCCGACGACGTTGAGGGCAGCGAAAGAAGCACCGTTATCACGCACAGAAGAAGCGATATGCTTTTCAATAAAGTTTTCATACATGCCGTCCTTTACCTGATAAATTCGGTACATTATATTCGGACGCGCTGTCTTATAGAACGGCAAAGGAAAAAGGACCGGCGCGGAGAATGTCTCTCCGATGCCGATCCTTCGGACTCCTTTATTACCGATCAGTGGGCAAGATGCCTCTCGAGCCAGATCATGCCGATCTCGAAAGCATCGGCCAATCCCGATTTCATATCCTGCTTAACGATTCTCTCCGTTGCCGGAAGTGTCGTATCGTTATTCACTATCTGTATCAGTATCTTGTCGGGAACTTCTTTCCGTTATATTCTTTTGGCAGTCATCACCGTCATACGGAGCGTGTATGCTTCTTCAATGCATCCGTAGCAAATCATGTTTCCCTCACGCACGAGCGGACGTCCCTTATAAACAAGGTATTCCCCGTCAGCAACGGCAATGGGCGCAGTATTATCAGCCATGTCTTGTCCTCCCCATTAACAGTATTATATATCATTGTATATTGTACTACAAAATCCGGTGAATGTCAAGAAGTTGTTTGAACGCCGCACAAGCGCTCCGTTTCCGCAGCGCAGTAAAGGCGAAAAAAGCCGTCAGGAGATGAAATCGGTGCGGTTTGATCTGTCATTCTCGGGCACGGAAATACCGCTTTTTTTCCTTTCCCGCTTCGATGCAGCGCAGCAGCCACGCCATATTATGCGCAAGATTCCGCATTGTCTGGAGTCCCTCGAGGTCCCGTCTCACGTCATCCGGAGTGCTTCCGTGCACCATGTTCCAATACGAGGACGAAACGACGGGCATTTCGGCTATCGTGAAATACTTGTTGAGAACATCGACGGATGCGGTCGTTCCCGCGCGGCGCGCCGAGGCTATCGCCGCACCGGGCTTGTGCGCAAAAACCTTCCGCGATGAGTAGAACGCGCGGTCGAGGAACGAGAGAATACGGCCGGACGGTGGGCATAGTACACGGGCGTACCGAAAACGAATCCGTCCGCATCGGCGGCACGGGCGGTGAATTCATTTACCCCGTCGTCCCCGTATATGCACTTTCCGAGATGCGCGCACGCTCCGCAGCCCGTGCAATCGCAGATCGCGTCGGTGCCTATATGAAATATTTCCGCCGAAATTCCTTCGCTCTCAAGTACAGACGCGATCTCGGAAAGAGCCTCATTTGTACATCCGTTTCTTTTCGCACTTCCGTTCAAAAGCAATACTTTCATCAATAAAACCCGCCCTTCATAATATTCGCCGCGATACGGCGTAGTATGTACGGTCACAAAAAGGCACGCGCGGCGTGCCTCAGCGGGCGCAGTGCGCACCGCAGAAAACCCTTTTCGAATTCTCCGGGAAACCCTCTACCACTTTATGCCGAGAGCCTTCTCCGCATGACGCTTTATTGCAGCAAAAGTTTCATCGCTGAGATGATGCTCGATCTTGCATGCGTCGGCATCCGCCGTCTCCTCGTTGACTCCGAGCGCAACAAGGCAGCGCGTAAGCACGAGATGACGCTCGTATATCTTACCCGCAAGATATTTTCCCTCGTCGGTGAGGAAAGATGACCTCGCCGTCCGCCGTTATATATCCGCCGTTTTTCAGAAGTCCGATCGCGCGGCTCACGCTCGGCTTGGAGAATCCCATATTCTCCGACATCTATCGCCCGGACATACGGATTTTTTTCTGCGAAAGGATCAGTATCGTTTCAAGATACATCTCACCCGATTCCTGCAAATGCATTAAAAAACTCCCTGATCATTGAGATATAAACAGCATAACACAACTTTCGATTTTTCGCCGAAAATATAAACTATTTTCCCGCACCCGAAATAAAGGACATGCCGAGAGGACTTTCCCCTGTATTCTTCGACAGATCCGAAGAAGACGTCACGGCTCCCGAGATGAAGTATATGACGCGCGTACTGCACGGCGGCGGATATATCGTGAGAGATCATTATGACCGTCACGCCGTCGTCCTTGTTGAGCGAATCTATCAGATCATACATCCGTGCGCTCACCTTCGGGTCAAGCCCGAAACAGGCTCATCGAGGAGCAGCATCTTGTCGGCTGCGCAGAGCGCTCTTGCGAGAAGCGCGCGCTGCTTCTGCCCGCCCGAAAGGCGGCAGAAGGATTCATCCGCGATATCCGATATCCCCATTCGCGCCATGCTGTCGGCTGCACGCATTTTCTGCGCTTTGGTATAAAACGGCCGGTACGGCGCACCCGCGACGCATCCCGACTGCACAACCTCCCGCACCGAAGCCGGGAAGTCACGGCGCGAAAGCTCCTGCTGCGGAAGATATCCTATCGAATTCTTTCCGAGTCCTCGCCGAATACGATCTCTCCCGCAAGAGGAGGGATCAGTCCGAGCAGGGTTTTCATAAGCGTGGACTTTCCGGAGCCGTTCTCTCCGACAATACAGAGGTAATCCCCCGCCTCCACGCTGAAATCGAGTCCTTCAAGCACGGTCTTTCCTCATATCCGAGCGTGAGACCGCGGCAAACAAGCTGCGGCATCTGTCTTTTCCTTTCGCAAAGTCAAGGCTTTTCGAATCGGCTCAAATCATCAATATGAACCGAAGCAGCGCCGCTGAAGTGCGGCGCTGCTTTAATTATATCCCCGAACAAACCTTTTGTCAACTTATTTATCGAGAAGCGCGGCGATCTCCTTTTTCTCTTCCGCCGACCGCCTTTGTGATAACCTCGTTTCCGCGGACAACGATGAGAGTCGGAATGCTCAGTATGCCGAAGCGCTCCGCAAGGCTTCCCTCTTCATCGACATTTATTTTTCCGACCGCCTTTGTCCCGTCGTTGAGCTCGTCGGCGACTTCATCGACAAGCGGCGACACCATACGGCACGGACCGCACCACGGCGCCCAGAAATCGAGAAGAAAGGTCTTACCGGAATTCACCACTTCGCTTTCGAAATTTTCGGATGTGATCTTAATTGCAGGCATTTTCGTGTTCTCCTTTTTTCTTATATTATTTCCGCATCAGGCGGCATAATACGTTTTCAAAGAAAGTCAAAAAGGCCGCCGTGCAATGCGCGGCAGCCTTTTTTCGTTTTGTAATATGTGTTCGGGAATCCGCCGCGGCAAAATCCCGGCACAAAATCTTCACTTACGCCTTCGGATGAAGAGTACCGCGGATAATACGGCAGCCGTGAGCAGGAACGCCGGGTTGAACTCGCGGGTGATGTTCTCCCACTTCTGACCGTCGATAACATCCTCGAAATCGAATGCGTATCCGGTGTCGAGAGTGATGCCGAACTTGAAGAAGTCGCAGCATACTGCGCGGTAGGACTCGCCGAAGTTGATGAATGCGAAGGAGTAGGTGCCGTTGTCAAGATGCTTCAGGAAGCAGTGGAAGTATCATCGCCGGGATTGCCGATGAGGGCGGGAGTCCTCGCCTCGGTATCCTGGTTGATTCTGATAAGCTCCTTTGTTGGTGAGGGTCTTGAGAGTAGCGTCGCTCATGTTGCGGATATCGCAGCCGATCATAAGAGGAGATGCGAAGTAGCACCAGAGAGCGAAGTGTGTAAGATACTCTTCGTCTGTGCATCCGAAACCGCAACATTTCCCTTACCGTACATACCGGTGATGAGCATATCGATATCGTTGAAGCACTGCGGACCGCTGAAGGGCCAAAGTTATCGGTCTGGCTGAGAACGAGATTCTTTACGCTGCCGAAGCTGTCGTTGATATCGCCGGTGGAACGGAAGATGTGCGCGCCGGTGGAGCGGATCCATCTGTGAACGTTCTCTGCGCCCCAGTTGCATGCGGAGAAGAGAATGTCGCGTCCGGTGGACTTGAGAGCCATGGACATTCTGTTGTAGAGGAAGTATCCGTCGTGCTCGGGCTTGTAGCAGTTGTCGTACTTGAGGAAGTCAACGCCCCAATCAGCGAAGGTCTGAGCGTCGATGAACTCATTGTTGTAGCTTCCCGGATAGCCTGCGCAGGTGAGAGGACCGTCGCAGGAGTACATACCGAACTTGAGTCCCTTGGAGTGAACGTAATCAGCAAGAGCCTTCATTCCGCTCGGAAACTTCTCGGGATCGGGAACGATGCGTCCGTCCGCTCCGCGCTCACGGAGAGACCAGCAGTCGTCGATAACAACGTAGTTATAGCCTGCGGCAGCAAGACCCGTGTCCACCATTGCATCTGCGGTTTCCTTGATGAGGTCCTCAGAAATGTTCGTACCTGAAGGTGTTCCATGAGTTCCAGCCCATCGGAGGTGTGTTAACTAACATAATTGTCTCCTTAAGATATGTAATTTCAATTTATTTGTCCGGGACGATCCCGGTCGGAATTTATGTTAGCATATCCGGAAACCAATGTCAAGTAAAAATCATTTTTTACGAAAAACTTCGGTTTGATTTATTACTGTCATTTTTTACGAAACGGCGTTTCAATGTTCAGGCTCAAAAAGCGACGGCGGAACAACGGCACGGCAGAAAGTTAAAAGTGCGACAAATCCGCCGTTTTCGTCGGTGAAAAGGTTTTAATATTTTATATATTGAAAAAATCGTCCGGCGTGGTATACTCTATATTGCGGCATACTCTGTATTAATGATGAGTTTCCGCAAGATCAAATGATTCCGCGAGGACGCGGATAATAAACATTACCCGGAGAAAACCTTGAAAAATTCAGAGAAAGCAGAAAACAAAGTACGTCTTTCGGGAGATATTTTTCCTCGCCCGGAATGCAGAAAGAAAAAGGATATATACAGCACGGCAGATTCAGCGTATACGCGCACTCCTTCCTTGTGGCATCGCTCTGCGTCTACATAGCCGAAAGGCTCTCCCTCAGGCATGACACACGCTCCCTCGTCAGAGGCGCGCTTCTTTCACGACTATTTCCTGTACGATTGGCACACGCCCGACAAAGCCCACAGGACTTCACGCTTTTTCCCACGCCGGACGCGCGCTTGAAAACGCGCCGCGGGATTTTCGTCTGAACAGGATAGAGAGAAACATGATCCGCTCGCATATGTTCCTGCTCAACAAATCCGTACCGAAATACCGCGAGAGCATAATCCCGTGCGCCGCTGACAAGCTGTGCGCGGTCGCCGAAACCCTGAGCGCTCTGTTTCCGCCGAAAAGCAAAGCAAAGCCGCCGTGCGGCTCAAATGAATAAACCCGAAAGGAACGCGGTAAAATGAAAGTACTTATTCTGAGCTGTGACACCGGGCAGGACACAACAGTGCGGCACGCGCCGTGTTTGAAGCCTTCGATCGCCGCGGGAATGTATGCGAAATGTTCGATCCGCTTACTCGGACGAAAGAAACCGCACATATCGTCTCGGCTACCTACAGCGGAATGTTGCGAGCGCCGCCGGCGGTGTTCGGTGTGCTCTACCGTGCCGGGGACATATACAGCTCAACCGGAATAACATCACCGATATACCGCGCGAATACGCATTACGCAGACAGCCTGCGAGTACATCACGTCGAACTCCTTTGACGCGGTCGTTAGCACTCACCTCTTTTCAATGGAGGCGCTGACCGCGATCCGCCGCAAGCCGGATTTTCATGTACCGTGCTTCGGCGTGCTCACCGATTACACGCGCATACCGTTTTCGCCGAGACCGATCTCGACGGGTATTTCATCCCGCACGACGATCTCATGGACGAGATGACCGTCAAGGGAATGCCGGAAGAGCGTATTTTTGCAACGGGCATCCCGGTCAGTGAAAAGTTTGCAAATCACACGGACAAAGACGAAGCCCGCGAGATTCTCGGCATACCGCATGACATTCCGGCAATTCTCGTCATGAGCGGAGGAGTGGGATGCGGACACATTGTCAATCTCTGCCGAGAATTTCTGAAAAAGAACGACACCGATTTTGTGCTGCGGGTTCTGACCGGAAAGAACACCGCGATGAAAAAAAGGAGATAGACGAAACCTTCGGCGGCGACGGTCGGATACAGACCGTGCCCTTCACAGAACGTGTAAATCTGTACATGAACGCATCGGACGTCATGATATCCAAGCCGGGCGGACTTACGAGCACCGAAGCCGCGGTTGCGAACATCCCGCTCGTCCATCTGCTTGCGTACACCGGATGCGAGACGAAAACATCGAGTTCTTTTCCGAAAGGGGATCTCGCCCGTGCGGGCAATGTAAAGGATGCGGTTCACTGCGCGTGGAATCTGATAGATGACAAAAAAAGCCTTGCGGACAGTATGCGCGAGATGCAGAGAAAATATATCGCGCCCGATGCCGCCGACCGGATCGTATCAAAGGTGATATCGTATGTCTGAAAACGAAACGCTGCTGTGGATAATATGGATAGGCGGAGGCTTTCTCCTCCGGGAGTGTGATGTTCAGCCGTCTGATGCCCCGCCTGATCCTGAAAAAAGGACATCGCCGCACTCGGGCGGGATCACAATCCCGGAGCGTCGAACGTATTCGTAAACTGCGGGTATTCCGATGGGGCTTCTTTGCCTGACGGTCGACATGTTCAAGGGATTTTTCCGGTGTACATGGCGTGCAGGACGGTCGACATCCGTGAAATATACTTTGCTGCGGTGATGGTCGCGCCCGTGCTCCGGGCATGCAATCGCTCCGCTGAACGGATTTCACGGCGGAAAAATGCATATCAACGGCTTTCGGTGTGATGATCGCGCTGATACCGATCACGCCGATCGGGTTCGTGCTTGCGTTTCTGTATATTTTCTTCTCGGTCATCGTAAAGATAAATCCGGTAAAGATACCGCAGCATCCTCGTTTGCACTTTTCGGTGTGATCTCTGTCATGTGGCTGAGCGAGGTCGGAAAAGTTCCCGATCGCCGTCGGATGCGGTGCGGTATCTGCGACGGCGCTTCTGCGCCACGAAATTTTTTTCAGCTTTATTCCTGAGGAAAGCTGCGAAAAGCTTTCCGAAGCCTCTTCGGCTGAAAATCAGCTCTGAGGCGTTCAAAAGATCCCGTCACGGCGGCGCACCGATGTGCGCCGCCGTATTGTTATGCTTTCGTAATGCCCATATCGGAGATTTATTCGGAGCTTCGTCAAAGCCGGAAAGTCCGCGATCTGCCGTGAGGGCGAAAGATTCCCTCTCGGGTACGCAAAAGCGCCGCCGCGGAATTTTTCCTAACGGGAATTTTAAAAACGCCGCCGCTGTTTTCACAGCGGCGGCGATTTCTTCATTTTGAAAGGAAGCGTGCAGGGAAGTCGCGCGTTTTCGGATCCGACGGATTCTCAAAGATATCCTTCGGTGCGCCCTCCTCACAGATAAGTCCGTCGGCCATAAAGACGACGTTCGTGGAAACGTCGCGCGCAAACGCCATTTCGTGCGTCACGACGATCATCGTAAAGTCCTTCCGACGCGAGATTACGCATTACCTCAAGAACCTCGCCGACCATCTGCGGATCGAGCGCGCTCGTCGGCTCGTCGAACAGCAGTACCTCCGGCTCCATCGCAAGCGCACGGGCAATCGCCACGCGCTGCTTCTGTCCGCCGGAAAGCTGAGCGGGCTTCGCATTGATATACGGCTCCATGCCGACCTTTCTGAGGTACTTCATCGCAACCTCTTCGGCTTCGCCCGGCTGCGCTTCAGCACCGACATCTGACCGGTGACGCAGTTTTGCAGCGCCGTCATGTTGTTGAAGAGATTGAAGCTCTGGAAAACCATTCCGACCTTCGTGCGGTATTTCGTTATGTGAAAGTCGGGGGACGTTATGTCCTGCCGTGGAACATTATCTGTCCGGAGGTCGGAGTTTCAAGGAGATTTATGCATCTCAGCATCGTGCTTTTGCCCGATCCGGAAGCACCGATTATACTGAGGACCTCACCTTTTTTACACTGAGGTTGATATCGTGCAGTACGGCATGATCGCCGAACTGCTTCTGAAGATGTAAGCTCGATTACATTTTCGCTCATGGCTCAGTCCTCCGTCTTTATATGTATCTCGGCTGCCGAATCACTCTGCGATCCGAAAATCGTGTAATTATCCTTGCCGTCGAGACGCTTTTTCAACATAGCGCAGCAGGCGTGATCGAGAACGAGTATGAAGTACAGCACGCATATAACAAGGTACGTTTGAACGTCTGAAAATTCTGCCTCTTTATTATGCCGGCAAAATAGTAGAGCTCCGTTACTCCGATAACATTAAGCACCGATGTATCCTTTATTTATAACGAACTCGTTGCTGACAGACGGAAGAATATTGCGTATAACCTGAGGAAGTATTACCTTGATCATCGTCTGCGAATGGGTCATTCCGATCGACATTGCGCCCTCAAATCTGACCCTTGTCTATCGAAATGATTCCTCCGCGCACGATCTCCGCCATATATGCACCGGTATTTATCGAAACGATGAGTATTCCTGAGGGGATAAGCGAAGCGTCTTCCCCTCTGTAAATGCATACCCCCAATAGATAACCATCGCCTGAACCATCATCGGCGTTCCGCGAAAAATTTCAACATACACCGCAATAATTCCGTTCACTATCTTATGGAGGGTTCGCGTAACCGGATTTTTTGATAAAGGTGCCGTACGTACCATTCCGGTGAGAAGCCCTACCGCAAGTCCGCAACCGTGCCTACAAGCGAAAGAATCAGAGTGTTCTTGATTCCGGAAAGAAGGAACGGATAATACTTCAGGAAAATGTTGACTACATCATTCAGAAAACTCATTATAAACTCCGTTTATGATCTAAAAATCACTTTTTGATAATAACAACAAGGTTTGATTCATAATACGTATCGGTAAAATCTACCTGTGCTGCGCGTTCTGCCGTCGGGCTTATGCCTGCTATAATTGCATCAATCGCACCGGAATCGATAGCGGGGATAAGCGAATTCCACTCAATTGCGTAAATCTCAAGTCTGAGATTGAGACGGTCTGCGATATATTTGGCGATCTGAACGTCATATCCGTTTGCCCAAAGATTTTCCTTTCCCTCTCCGCTTATCGGAATGCATCCAAAGGTCTTCCCTTCCATATCGGTCCAATTGGTAAGGCTCATAAGCGCATTCCATTCCGGATCTTGAGTGTGCCGACAGGTTCCGCGGGAGTTTCACTGCTTATCGCAAACTGATCAACAGTCTTTCCCGAGGATATGGCAACTATCTGCTCCATAAGCTGTTTCTTCTGATCATCGGTAATCTCTGCAAGAATCGAATTCATCCTCTCGCGAAGATCCGAACCCTTTTCAAGCCGACTGCAATTCCGACATCGGCGGGGGTAGCCGTGAATCCGGTATCGTTGTTCTTCAGGGGAATGTAGGTAAAAGAGTATCGTCCGATCCGCAAACGGCAAGTGCGGTGGGCTCCTCTGCTACGTATCCGTCGATTGCACCGCTCTTAAGAGCGGCGAGAAGGTCGGAAAACTCAGGGTAGGTTGAAGACTGTACATCCTCAATCTGTGAGGAGTGCATCTGCGTGGAAGGTTGCCGCCTGCGCCGCAATCTTTGCACCTTTAAGATCGGCAAGGTTCTTTGCGTTTCTTATGTCACTGCTTTCCTTTTTTGCAGAGCACGACGCAAAGCAAACGTAACGCACATTACCGCTGCGAGTATCGACGAGACTGTTCTTGTGATTCCGTTCATGGTTTTCTCTCCTATGAATTTGTATTAAAACATATAAAAGCCTGCGACCCGAAAGGCAATCCCCAGGCTTTAGTTAAATTACGGAATCAAAAGCCGTTGATAGCTCTCACATAAATGTGACAGTACCGTGTCTTTTAAACACGATCCCAACAATCCTGCGGCGGCAAACCGCAAAACCGTTTCGGTGAACAGCCCCCTGCCGCCGTTTGCCGTCGTGTGCAACAGAGTACTTATCATATCCGCAACCTCTATCAGGGTGCCGAATTATTATGTATTTTGATCGTATTATAAACCACGCAAAGTACTTTGTCAACAGTTTTTTTGAATTTTGTATATAGGCATACACAAATCAGAGTGCAAATCATGTCGGAATTGTGCAAAATGCATCCGCGTTTTTCGTTTTCCGGAGTTCACGACGTTTTTACCGAGAATGACGTTTCCGAAAGTCCGGTCGGCACTTAAGAAAGGCAGACAAAATAAAGCCTCGGTCGATAGTGCCGGGCGTCGGAATTACAAAATCAAATGCCGAAACACGGGTTCCGAGCCATGCGGAATGCGGATTCTGCGGCTTAGGAAATACGGTCTCCGCAGCTTATTAAATACAAACGCCGCATCTTACATAACAGAGAAACAGCCCCGCCGGGGCTGTTTCCGTTGGTTGATTCCGTACTTGCGGTAAATGATTTCGCATACCGCGAGAATCCGCATTACCTTTCGCGGCGTCCTCTGTCGAATTCGGGTTCCAGCCGTAGAAGTTGCTTGAATCCATGCGGTCCTGCGATATTCTGAGGGCATCACCGAAGCGCTGATAGTGTACAAGCTCGCGTTCTCTGAGGAAGCGGAGCGTGTCGCATACATCGGGATCGTCCATCTGACGCAGCAGATTATCATAGCATACACGAGCCTTTTGCTCTGCTGCAAGATCCTCGTTAAGAGATCGGCAAGACATCGCCCTTTACCGCAAAGCCGAGGTGCGCTGAACGGCTCCCCGGACGGTGAGCAAGGATATATTCCGTCGTATGCTGAGTGAAATATGCGTCAAATCCCGCCTTCTTTATCTCTTCGACCGACAAATTGCGTGTAAGCTGATATATAATGGAGGATACCATTTCCACATGCCCGAGTTCCTCGGTGCCCAGAGAAGCATCGGAAATGTTCCAATGTATCAAATATGAGGACAAGCGTGAGGTCTTTGGTTAAAGATACATAGCTTTTCGACACTCGACAGAATTAAAAATATGACGACTCTGACAACGAGGAAAATGCCGAAAAGCCTTATTCTATCAAGGTTGGCGAAACAAAGCGGACGATAAATCTATACGCCATCGCTACTACAAAATTTCAAATTGCTGTCCAAATCAATGCTAAACCGTGTGCGCCATTTGTGGACAAGCAGGTGTTTGTAACCACACCATTTTATAATTTGAATGGTGTGGTTTACTACATTTGACTTGGCAATACGAGCTAAATATAATGGGCTAAAACAACCTAACGAGATGTTTTACAGCACAATTTGTGCAGAGGTAAGAGTATGGTTTCAATAAAAGACAGGAAAATTCTTGGGCAGATGTTCTCGCATTATGATTATGTAATGACCACGGCTCAGTTGAGCAAAGAAAACTATATTACAGGGATATTCAAAGAATGTTGGGAGCTGGCTTGATAGAAAAAGTCAAGCGTGGCTACTATCATTGACTATGGGGTCTGGCAAAGGCGATGTGGTGATAGAAATCCTGCGGAGTGGAACATTGCTATTGATAAAAACACTTCCAGACAACGCACGAGAATAGATTACCCATCTGTAAAGGCTTATCGGATAGAGCCAACCATCCTCTCTATCGGAGCAACCAGAGGAGAAATAAATTTTACCGATGTTCGCATTTATGACCGTGACCGTACCATCTGCGATGTTTTGCGTAATATGAACAAGATGGACAAGGAACTCTTCAACAAAGCAATTCAAGGCTATGTAAACGACCCTCAAAAGAATGTTCCTAACCTTATCGAATATGCGAAAGCGCTAAGAGTATGGAATAAAGTAAAGAACTTAATCGAGTGTGGCTGTAATGCCGAATATCGTTGCTCCAATTTGAAAACAAACACCTACGGTACAATATAAACGCAAGGAGGTCGAGCGTATGAAAGACAAACCACTCATCTAGTGTAGACGGTCACGAAAGAACGGACTGCGTTGATGAGCTGATTTTCAAGGTTGTCAATGCTCCTGTTAAGAAAATGAAAATTGAACATATCTAAGGCATATCACACATGAGCCGCTTATTCTTATTCACCTAAGAGTAAGCGGCTTTTTTTGCGTTCTCTCACTCTTTTACATAGCCGCCTTTGACAAAGCGGCTAAATTTATGCGAAAGGAGGACGCACAAATGTCAAATTGCAAAGTGATTGCTCTGACCAACCAGAAAGGCGGTGTTGGCAAACCACAACAGCGGTCAATCTGGGTGTGGCTCTGGCGAAGCAAGGAAAAAAGTGCTGTTGATTGATGCCGATGCACAGGCAAATCTCACAATGGCTCTGGGCTACAGCCGACCAGACGATTTACCCATTACGCTCTCCACAATAATGCAGAACATCATAGACGATAAATCTTTTGATGTTTCGCAAGGTATCATACACCACGGCGAGGGCGTTGACCTGCTCCCGTCCAACATTGAGTTATCAGGCTTTGAAGTAAGGCTTATCAATGCTATGAGCCGTGAGCGTGTTCTGAAAACCTATGAAAATGAGGTTAAGAAAATTACGATTATGTGCTTATCGACTGTATGCCCTCTCTCGGTATGATAACGATAAATGCTCTGGCGGCGGCTGACAGCGTGATTATCCCAACACAGCCGCACTATCTTTCTCAGCGAAAGGTTTGGAGCTGTTGCTTCGCTCTGTGTCAATGGTAAAACGACAAATCAATCCCAAGCTGCGGATAGACGGTATTTTAATGACAATGGTAATGCCCCGTACCAACATTTCATAAGGAAATCACGGCAACGGTAAAAGTGCCTACGGTCAAAAATCAAGGTATTTGATACTGAGATACCGCATTCTATCCGTGCGGTGGAAGCTACCGCAGAGGGCAAGAGCATTTTCGCTTACGACAAAAGCGGCAAGGTTGCCGCAGCGTATGAACAGTTCGAAAGGAGGTGGCAGAGCTTGGCGAGAAACAGAGAAACCAAAATCGAGCTGACCGCTTACGATGACCTGTTCCAGACAGTCGAAAGCCGTGCGGAAGCAGCTTTAAGCAAGATACGGGATATTCCCCTGTCGGAGATTGATGAGTTTCCAGACCACCCGTTCAAGGTTTTAATGGACGAGGATATGGAGCAGCTTGTCGAGAGCATTAAGCGAAACGGCGTAATGACCCCTGCTACCGTTCGGCTTAAAGAGGACGGACGGTATGAGCTTGTAAGCGGACACAGGACGCAAAAAGGCTTGCGAACTTGCGGGACTTGAAACCCTTAAATGCGAGGTAAAAGACCTTACCCGTGATGAAGCCATTATCATTATGGTGGAAAGCAATCTGCAAAGGTCTGTCATTCTGCCGAGTGAAAAAGCCTTTGCTTATAAAATGCGGCTTGAAGCAATGGACAGACAAGGAAAACGAAAGAAAAATTCGACACCATTGGTGACGAATTTATCAAGGGGTCTAACGAAGAATTGCCGACAAAGTTGGCGAAAGTCGTGAGCAAATACGCCGTTTTATCCGCTTGACCGAGCTTGTACCCGAAATTCTGCAAATGGTTGATGAACGCCAGATAGCTTTTCGCCCTGCGGTGGAGATTTCCTATCTTGACCGAGGAGCAGCAATACACCTTGCTTGAAGCGATGAGCTATAACGATGCTACTCCCTCATTGGCGCAGGCTATCAAAATGAAAAAGTTTAACCAAGACGGAAAACTGACGGACGAGGTTATCCAATCCATTATGGAGGAAGAAAAGCCAAACCAAAAGGAAAAGCCTGTTTTCCGTGATGAACGGATAACCAAAGCTCATTCCGAAAACCGTTCCCAAAGGACAGGAAGCGGATTTTGTTGTAAAAGCGTTGGAGTTTTACAACCGACACTTGCAGCGAAACAAAGCTCAGGAACGATAGCCGCACACCGAGGGCGAGGTCTGCCTGTTTGCGTGAATAGCCGCATTTTTGCTTCCCCTCTCCACACCTCACCCCTAACTACTGCCAAGACTATCCGAAAAAAGAATAGCTGCAATAACTCTTTGTTTGAAATCGGTTTTCTACCTTTGAGAGCTTTGCCGCTGTTTTCATATAATGAAGCCGTAAAGGAGGTCGAAAAAATGATGAGAAAAAGATGATTGCAATGCTATTTGTGCTGATATTGACATTAAGCGGCTGTGCCGATGTTTCAACAGCCCCCGAAGAAATGATAAAGTGAGCTTGTGACGGAAACCGAAGCTGCTGCGAAACAGAAAGCCAGAAAGCACAGAAAGCATTTCTTTCTCGGAAAGTAATGAAAGCAAAGTGCCAAACGGATACGGCGCTTGAAACAATGCCGCAGAGGTTACAGAGTATGAGCCTGTTGAAAGCGAAACGTTCAAACCAGAACGAGCCTGTATCAAAGGGATAATCAATATCTGAAACCAAACCTGCAACGGAAAAGCCCACTCCTGTCGAAAAGCCAGAGAAAACAGAGCCGCCTGCGGAAACACCGACACAAAGACAGTCCCCGAAAATACAAAGCCTAAAAACCGCCTATGATTATGAGTTCGATATTGGAAGCGGTCAAGGAAGAATGTATTGGCATTGGTTTGGATATGGGGCTTGCATTAGACAGCTCACTCACCCGAGTAATTCTACTTGGTGTAAACCCGTAACGGCATCACAAAACAATCAAGGCGAAGCCTTAAAGCAGAGCCTTGAAGGCTATATCAAGTTCCATACTGCTGAAAATCTCGGCGCATACGGAATTGATGAAATCTCAGCTTTTAATATCTGCTGCGAAGCAAAAGGAAACGGCAGCTATCTGATTTACTTCCTCTTTGCATGAGCAGCAGCAAGGCTTATCCCTCTGTTCAAAAACAGGGGGATTTTTTATGCCCAAAATCAAGAAAGGACGGTTTAACAGTCTATGAAAAAACAAAGTTTAAAAGAACGGAAGGCGGCTTCTGTCGGCAGCTATCCTTGCCTTGTTATGGCGGTTATGGCATTGCCGATGTCCGCCTTTGCGTGGACGAGCGAGGAAGGTAAAGCTGCACATCTTCCTTTGGCGATTACTATGTCGGCTCTGACGGCGATATTACCGAAGCAAAGCGACCTTATTCTTTTATCGTTTATGACAGTAAACGGCAACATTACCGTGCAAAGCATTAACGCAGGTAACGCCAAGCGAAAATATCTGATGACCGACGGCAGCGGAACGCATCAGGTTTACTGCGTGGAGTCTGGTATTGATTTCAACACGGGAAACAGCTATGTGTCCCAAAACGGAAAAACAGCTCTTATTTTCCAAAATCTGCCGACCGACGCACAGTTCGGCGTGATGATGGCTCTGATGTACGGTTGGCACGAGGGAAAATCCTCGCCCGTTGCAGGCACGAACACAGATGATTATGCTTTTGCGACCCAAACAATTATCTGGGAATATCAGCAGCAGCTCCGCACAAACCCCTCCAAACCGCAAAGTGCAAACGGGATTGACGGGCACACTTACTACTATTCCCTGAAAGGCAGACCTGCCGAGAAGTGTTATGACTGGATTTTGTCGCAGATGGCAAGCCACTATACCATTCCGAGCTTTGCAGCAAGAAGCCAGAACAATGCGGACACCTATACGCTCAAATATAATCCCGACAAAGAAATTACAGCTTGACGCTTGAGGATACCAACAACACATTGTCCGATATTAAGTTTTCGGCAAGCGGCATTAAGGTATCCAAGAAGCGGCAATCAAGTACACCTTTACAAGCGACAATATGATTACCTCGCCGATTACGGTATCGGCACAGAAAGCCGTCAATCTCGATTGCGACGAAATGCTTATCTGGGGCTGCGTAGGCAAACAAACAATGGTTTCGGGAGCTCTGACCCTGTATATTTCTATTTAAGCTTGATACGGAAACCTACGGAACGGGTCTTATCAAAAGACCTCTGAGGACGGTGTTGTATCTGGCATCAAATTCAACATTTCTGGCAACGGCGTAAATAAAACCGTTGACCAAAGCAGACGGCACGGTAGATATTTCTTTGATGCCGGGGTTTACACCGTCACAGAGCAGTCCGATTGACCGATACGAGCCGCAGAGCGTTCAAAGGGTAACGATTGTAAGCGGTCATACTGCTACCGTAACCTTTCAACAACACCTTGAAGCGTGGCAGTCTGGAGATTATCAAAAGCCCGAGGACGATATGGTGGAAGGCGTGAAATTCCACCTTTACGGCACATCTCTTAGCGGTTGCCCGTTGATGAGTATGCCGTTACCGATGCAAACGGTGTGGCAAGATTTGAAAATGTCCTAATCAGCGGCGCTGACCCCTACACCGTAGAGGAAATTGACACGGCGGTGCGCTATGTCATTCCCGCTTCTCAGACAGCGCCTATCGAATGGGAAAAGGTAACGAGCCGCAGCTTTACGAACATTCTCAAAAAGTTCAATGTGACTGTGACGAAATCCGATGCGGAAACAGGTGCGGCACAGGGCGACGCTTCTCTTGCAGGTGCAGTTTACGGCATTTATAAAGGACGAAGAACTCATCAGGTCCGAGGGATATTTGCCGACAGAACAATTTCATAGGTCGGCGCAGAGCCAGAGAGATAATCAGTACCGCAAATGATGTAACGGAACAGGTCATCAAGGGCAATATCGCCATTATCAAACATACGGACGATGGCGAAACGCAGATTGAAACACCCGAAAAGGCGCAGTTTTGAAGTGTATCTCAAGTCCGCAGGCTCTTTTGCGACGCAAAGGAATCCGAGCGTGATACGCTCATTTGTGATGAAAACGGCTTTGCACAGACAAAGGATATGCCTTACGGTATCTATACCGTCCATCAGGTATCTGGTTGGGAAGGGCGGGAGCTGATGGACGATTTTGATGTGTTCATCAGCAAAGGACGGTCAGACCTACCGCTATCTTATCAACAACGTAATTTTGAAAGCTATATCAAGGGCGCAGGCTTCCAGATTTACGACCCGAACGAAAACCTCATGACAATGACCTTCACCTATCCCGAAGTGACGACCATTGATACCTTTTTATACCACAGCCGATGGCGAGCTTATTACGCCGCAGACCTTGGAATATGGCAAGGGCTATTCTCTGGTTGAGGTACAAGCGCCGTATGGTGTGCTAAACTCCGAGCCTGTCTATTTTGATGTGATGCAGGAGAACTCTGAGGTTGACAGCGGCATTACTGTCATTGAGGTGGTACGTTCCAATATGGCGCAGAAAGGCACTATTACCGTATCCAAATCGGGCGAAGTGTTCAGCTTCCGTCAATGAAGCAGGCGGTTTGTGAAATCAGCCCGTCCCGTTATGCGGTGCGTGGGCTTGAAGGGCGCAGTCTATGAGATTACCGCCGCCGAGGATATTTACACTCTGGACGGTACGCTCAGAGCGTCTAAGGGCGAAGTGGTCGATACCGTTACCACAGGTGCACGAAACGGCACTGCGGTAAGCAAGGAACTCTATCTCGGAAAATACGAGGTAAAGGGAAATCACAGCACCGTTTGGAATGGTGCTGAACGAGGAAATTCACGCCGTTGAGCTTGTATATGCGGGTCAGAATGTCGCTGTTACCGAAACCGCCGCTTCTTTCTATAACGAAAGGCAGCGTGGAAATCGACCTTATCAAGCGCCTTGATGACGGACGAAGCCTACGGCATCGGCAAGAACGGCGAAATCTTTGATGTAACCTTTGGCCTGTATGCAGAAGCTGACCTTACCGCCGCAGACGGCACGGTTATCCCCGCCGATGGGCTGATTGAGATTATCTCTCTGGACGAAAACGGAAGCGGTAAGGTCAAAACAGACCTGCCGTTCGGAAGCTACTATGTAAAAGGAGTTGCGACCAATTCCGCATATATCTTGAACGGGCAGAAATATTCCGTTGCTTTGAGTATGCAGGACAGGACACGGCGGTTGTTCATCTTTCACCGCAAATGACGGCGAAGCCATTGAGAATGAAATCATTTACGGCTCGGTAAGCGGTCTGAAATCCGATGAGGACGGAAAGGCTCTTGGCGGTGCGGTTATCGGTATTTTTAAGACAGGAACAGAGAAATTTACAAAAGAAAATGCTATCCAGACTACCGTTACGAAAGATGACGGTAGTTTTTCTTTTGAAAAAGTACCGTATGGAACTTGGGTAATCCGTGAAATCGAAAGCCCGACAGGTTTTGTACTCTCCGAGGAAGAAATCGGTCGCAATCTGTCGGCAAGGTTGATGAGGTCGTGGAAATCGAGCTTGTAAACTACTTTATCAAGGGAAATATTGAACTGACTAAGGTTGATAAGGACTACCCCGATAACAAGCTCACAGGTGCAGAGTTTGAGGTCTATGCCGATACCAACGGCAACGGCGAGCTGGATGAGGGCGACAAGCTGCTCGGCGAAATGATTGAGCTTGAGGGACGGCGTTTATCAGATGAAGGAACTTCGCTACGGAAAATACCTTGTCCGTGAAAAACAGCTCCGACGGCTTTGTGCTTGATGAAGAATGTATACGGCGTTTCCATCGAGGAAAACGGCAAGACCTATCGTTGAAAACAGAGGCAGGCGTCGGCTTTATCAATGCAGCCCAGAAAGGCTCTCTCAAAATCGTCAAGACTTCCTCTGACGGTAAAATTGAGGGCTTCTCCTTCCGGGTGACAAGTGCGGACGGTTACGACCAGACCTTTAAGACCGACAAAAACGGCGAAATTTATATTGAAGGTTGCGAATCGGCGAATACACCGTGTCCGAGGTAAGCGACAGCGCTTCCGCAGGATATATCCTGCCTGCCGACAAGCAGGCTACGGTCAAAGTCAGGTGCTACCACAATCGTTGAGATGCACAACGAGCTTCAGGGACACGCCCAAAACAGGCGATGACTTCAATCTGGCTTTTGTGGGTAAGCTCTTGCGGCTGCTTCCGTTCTGGGCGCAGGCGTTCTCGGCTTCGTAGGCTTTAAGAAAAAGAAAAAGGAGGACTGATTTATGGAAGCAAAGACCATTATTGCAATCGTGCTTGTGGTGTTTATCGTAGGCGCTGCGGTGTGGCTGAATATCCGTAACAGAAAGAAGAAATAACAAGCAGTGGGGGCGGCTTGAAAAAGCCGCCCCTTTGCTGTTTATGGAGGTAAATCTATGAGAAATCTCAAAACCATTGAGGGCAAGGTCAGAGCCTATTCTGCAAAAGAACGAGGAAGCCAGAAACGACGATATGCTGCTTTATTTGAAGGTCTGCAACACCTGTCTGAAAGATACAGGAGCCATGCCCTTTGCCAGAGGTAATGGAACAGTATAAATATCTGGGACTGCCGAGCTTTGAGAGCGTCGGCAGAACACGCCGCAAATTACAGGCGCAATATCCAGAGCTTATGGAAACGCCCGTGTAAAGGCGACTTCGTGCCGCAGGCGAAAAGGCGTATCGCAAATACGCAAAGGAATGAGGTGCAAAATGGAGGAAAAACGGATAAACAGCGGTTATGAAATCATAGAAAGCTCATACTATCGGGAGTAATGAGCTTGTCATCGGTCATAACCCCGAAGCACCCAACCCCTATGTGTGTTGGTACTGCAAAAACGGCTCGGGATTATTTTGGGGATATTACTGCAATCAGTTGTCCGAAGCAAGGAAGAAGCTGAATGAACGCTATCGGCGGGAGTGCCGTATGCCCTACAATCAGCCCGATAAAAGCCAGAAAAGCCGTGATGACCGTGAGCGATAAAACGGAAATATGACTGCACGACCTGTCCTTATCCCCGATATAAGGACGGGTCTGTTATTTTCTGCGATGTCTGTATCCGAGGATTTTAGACGAGCAGAAAGAGAAAAGAAACGAAAGGAGCAGCCGAATGAGTAAGGAAAAGAGAAAACTCGGTGATTACGAGATCGTGAACAGCATTTATATTGGCGACAAAGAGGTTGTTTTCGGCGTGGATAAAACGATACATATCCCTTTTCTTGTAAGCTACTGCGACTGCCATAATCCGCTTGGTCAGCCGTGGGACAAGGGTGTCGGCTGTGACGATTATCTGGAAGCAATGCAGATTTTCATTCAGCGAGTACAGTCCCAGATAGAACAAAAACCAAATCCGAATTATCCAAATTCACTTTTTGACAAGACCGTATTCACGAAGAGCATTGTATTCCAGACAAACGCAGCAGCAGTATTGTCGGCAAGGTTGTGGTTATCAATGCAGAGCCGATACGGTATGAATATCAGCACCCTGCTTTTCAGCTTGTGTTGGCTGACGGCGGAAAATGGCGCATCGGCGGCAGAGGTAACGCGGTGTTCGGTACTTGCCTTGCTACAGGCGAAAAAGCCAGATGGGAAAGGTACGATGTACTTGGCGAAATCAAGCCTGAATGTATGCCCGATTGGGCAAAGGAAGCTCTTGCTAAAATCAAGGCAGCAGGAAAAGAGAAAAAGCAGAAAAGTCGGGAGGAACGCTGATATGGAGATACGAGCCTTAACCCCTGCCGAACAGAAATACACCTACACTCAAAGTATGCAGCTTGAGGGACAGACCGCCAATATCGGTCATCTGCGTGGAGATTTTGACAGCTTCTGGATACGGCTTTTATACCACTTGGACAGACACCCGAACACAATGGAAAACGGACGAGTTCAAGACGGAGTTTGACGAGGTTATCAATTCTCTACGTCCGATAAAACGGATTTTGAAAAACCGTTCCGATATGAGTGCGTTTGCAAGGCAGTATCCAGATTGCGCCTTTAAGGGTGCTATTGCACGGAGTACGGTTTCCGAGTGGATACGGAGAAACACGCCTATTTGTCTACGCTGCAACCCCACAAGGGGCGACTACAATTTTATTGCTACTGCTTTGTAAAGGAATGGCTTGATAAGCACATTCAGAAAGCTGAACAGGGTATCCGATTTATTGACCCAAACTATAAAGAGCTGTTCCGTATCCCCGACGGCGGCAAAATAATCATAACGATCATCGTGGGGAGAAAAAACCGAGAATATTCCTGCCGCTTTATAGATGAATGTCATACCGAGGTGGCAACAATAACATTTTTTCATATCTGCGAGTTTGCTGAGCGTATGCAGCAGAATGGGGCGACCTACGAGCCGAAACAGGCGGAGCAGCAGACCCCACAAAAGCCCCGAGCAAAAACGACTATGAACGATAAAGGAGGATTGCGAAATGGCTGTTAATCAGAAAGCCGTCAAAGTCTTGAACAAGGTTTTGAAGCAGGCTTTACCGATGAAAAGTCAATTTCCGCTATGACGATGGACGATATTCTTCTATACAGGGTATCACGGTTGCGGACATTGGTATTATCAACGACCTGCAAAAGAGCATTAAAGCGAACAAGGTCATTTCCTTTTCGGGGGTAATGCTGAATGAGTACAGAGCTTATCAACCGTATTACAGTAAAGAAAGACGGTGTATATCTGTCCTCACACAGTTCAAATGATACCGCCCCTTTTCACGCTTGGCGGTGTAAAAGCCTTTCGGAAATCTATGCCGCCGAGGGACAGGCAGGACTTGACCGTGAAATCGTCTGTATGCTGTATGAATACGCACAGCTCCGTGGACAGTCACTAAAAGCCTTGACCGTTATCGCTATGCGATTGAAAGTCCTGCTGCTCACGCCATCTATAAAAATATACCGACCAAATTGACGACAAATACGAACAGATGGACAAAGCAGATAAGGACAGCGTATGGTACAAGCCGACAGAAAAGGCAAAGGAATATCGAGCCTTTGAGCGTGAAATGCGTAACAAAATGTACGCTGAGATTGCCGAGCGATGCGGCGAGTATGACCGTAAACACAAAAACCGAGATTTTAGAACGATAAGGAGGTGTGCAAAAAGAATGGCTGCGAAGTATCAGCTAATTACAGAGCTGTATCGGCGCACAGGCGTGGCGGTTGCAAAAAATCCGCAGGCGTGGCAGAGCTTTTTGTCTGCCGCTTGCCGCAACTATAAATGCCGATTTGATGAACAGCTTTTGATTTACGCTCAACGCCCTGACGCTGTTGCCGTCGCACAGCTTGAAACTTGGAACAAGCGGTTTAAGCGTTGGGTAAACAAAGACAGCAAAGGCATTGCCGTTGTTCGACCCGAAAGGTCGTAGGAACACGCTGAAATACTATTTTGATGTATCCGACACGCACGACGGTTATTACGGCAGCCGCCCTGTTCCGATATGGCAGATGAACGGACGATACGAGCAGGCTGTTATCGAAAGGCTTTCCGACAGGTTTGGTAATACGGAAAGCACCGACCTTGCTTCTGCCCTAACAGAAACGGCAAAAGAACGCCGTTGAGGATAATTTGCAAGACTATTGCCTCAGCTCAAATCCTTCACAAGGATAGTTTGTTAGAGGGTCTTGACGAATATAATATCGAGGTCATTTACAGGCGTTTGGTAACAAACAGCGTAGCATTTATGCTGATGAGCCGCTGCGGTCTGGATGCAAACGAGCATTTTGACCGAGAGGATTTTGAGGGCATTATCAATTTCAATACGCCTGCGACTATTAACGCCCTCGGCATTGCGACAAGCGACATTTCCGGAAATGGCGCTAAAGGGAAATTTCTCTTGCGATACAAAATCTGCAAATCGCAGAGAAAGACGCAAATCGCACCTTTGTACCAGAAAGCAAAAGCCAATATAATAAAGGCAGAATACAACCCGAAAGGAGCGAAAATAATGAACGCAATCACTTACAGCAGGCAGGGCGATTATCTTATTCCCGACCTGACATTACCGACAGAGCAAGAAATTCCGCTTGGCAGATACGCACAGATGCACAGGAGCTATCTGGAGCAGCACAAGCGAGTGACCTATCTCAATCTGCTGACATCGGGCAAACTGAACGAGCATCTGTATCAGACCGAACAGACAGCACTCCAGAGGTTGGAGCTTCTGACGAAGCAGCTTTCAGCCGAACAGGGCGTAACGGAGGAACTGAAAGAGAAAGCCCCGATGCAGTGGGTACAGAGAATGAACAACATCCGCAGCCAAGCGGAGGAAGTGATTATGACCGAGCTGATTTACAAGTAAATTGCCAATGCCGATGAGGTCAAGGTCAATTTCCCACCGTAGAGGAACAAATCGAAATGATAGCCGAAGCAGAGGACGAAAAATCCTGCTTTTGCTATTTCTCAGGAAGATATTGACTCTGTTCTGACAAGAGGAAGCGGCTTTCAAGACGGAAATACCGTATCTACCGTCAGTTTCAGAAATACGAGGACAGTAAAAAGTAATATCGCTTTTCTCAAAAAGGAATACGGTACAGGCGGCGGAACGCACCTTTACCCCGACGGAACAAACGGCGGCGAATGGCACGACGGCAAAGGTATCGGCATTGAAAAGCACGGGTCATATACAAACCCCAGACTTGCGGCTCAGTTGGTCAAAGGTCGAAAAGCGGCTGCGTGAGCTGATAAAGGCAAACCGCTATCTCAATGAAAGAAAAGACCATTATGCCGATTATCTGAGAGCGTGTCAGCACCCCAATATGAGGTTGACGCCCAGAGGAAAATGGCAATGCAGCGTTTTATCGACGCTCATCGTGACTTGCCGCCTGCCGACAAACGGGATACCCTTGCCTTTGCGTCTGTCGGATTTTATTCGTGATTTGGACAGGTATGAAAAGACCTGTTATCCAATGTGGAGCGTACCGACCTTGCAGATGTAACCGCCGAACAAATGGAACATCATTTGTCCGACCCTGCTACCGTTCAACAGCTCCTTTGATTTTCTTACCCAGATACAATGGAAAACGACATCGGTTTTCAGCCGCAGCAATGCGTGGAAATTTTCCGAGGAATTGCGGAGCTGTATCCGCTTCGCTATCTCTACAACGAGGGCGATGTAGTGTATATCGGTGCAGACAAATACGAAATCACAGATTTTGACGAAAACGCTGTGTCGCTCCGAAATGCAGAGTTTCCGTTGTTCGGCAAGGAATACAGCCGAGAGGATTTTGAGGAAAGCTCAAGGAAAATCCCGCAAACGACCATCTGAAAGTTGTCGTAACCGAGAAAGAGCGAACAGAAGCACCGTCCGAAAAAAAGCCAGACGAAATACAGTTTTCTATCGGCTTTTCCGGAACACCCTGCTTTTTACGACAGGCAGCTTAATGACCGTTATACGGATTTGAGCTTTGCCCTGGGAAACAAGCTGCTTGGTATTCTGGACGAAAAGCAGCACCGAGAGCGTGAAAGCAAGGAAATCGGTTGGTATCACAAGACGGATTTTGAAATTACAGCCACCGTCGGCGGCGAGGACTTTCACTATGAGGGGCGCTTTGATATTGGCGACGGCGAGGGCGACCTTATCGCCCACATCAAGAATTATTATGATTACTGCCTGTCGCCGCAATGCCCGTTTATCCCCGAATGGAAGCGGCAGGGCGAGGATTATTACCGAGAACGGATGGATAGTCTGCGCTTGGGGCGTGATGTTTATCCCGTTCTGGAGCAGAATACCGAGCTGACGCCAGAGGACGAAAAGCCTTTTGCCGAGATTATGGCTACCGAAAGTGACTGTACAGGAAATCCGAAGAACCAGAACGAGCGTCTGCGGCAGATGAGATGATTGCCATGCGGAAAAGGTTGCTTCGGAATATGAATCCGAGCCGCAGGAGGAACGTTTTGAGATTTTAATGACCTCGATGCGTTCCCCAGACCCAGAAGATGTTTATGCTATCTGGGATAATGTCCGAGAGAAATATTACGCCGATGATTACGGTAAAATTCCTGACCTATCCCACAGAGGAAGCGGCAATGAGGGCTTGGCGGCAGTCAAGAAAGCGGTTGCCGACAAAGAAGCCGAGGAACTGTATGTGGAACGGGCTAAACAAGGTTTAGATCCCGTTCCTGTGCAGTATAATGCCGACCTTTATCGGCAAAGAAATCACGATAGATAACCGCAAATATGTTGTGGAGAGCGTCGGCAAGGTAAGCGGCGATGTATCCTTGCGTGACATCACTTTTCAGAACAGCACAGGCTTTCCAATTAACCGAGTGGAG
>VOFG01004071.1_pt1 | contig 35405 bp, 61 predicted proteins | sample 5384171 | NCBI WGS metagenome assembly VOFG01 (sample SAMN12384726, study PRJNA508395) | human gut metagenome | isolation source: healthy gut F | host: Homo sapiens
TCAGTATACCCCGTTTCAATTACATGTGCCACCAGAGCAGGCGGCAACTTGCCGACTAATCTGAATAACCATGCCTGATAAACGCTGAATATGATGATAAGGCCGCTACTTTAGAAGTATCCATGCTGCGCCGCCGCCGCTGGCGAAAGGCCGATCCCTATGAAACAAAGTCTTCTGCAGGCTTTGAGAGAATGCTATTTCACCAAACCGGATTCGGCTCTCTGAGTATTTGTTCTTCCATAATTCGCAGATATCCAGCACAATGCGGCACATGCAGTGTAATCAATGGAAGTTCTTCAAGTAATGGCGTCGATGGTACTTCTCTAAAGATGATATTCTTTCAGTATTTAACAATCGATGTTGGACAGAAACATGGAGTCCGCAGGTGTCTTCAGCAACCGCTCTGAGCTGCAATTATGGACACCCATCGAGTCGCTATTAATGTGGCTGCTTGTGTTACAGACTGAATAGCTTTAACTGATATTTATGGTATGTATGGTGCGGTGCTATTCTCGAAATCGATGCTGAATGCCTGGCTCGAGATGCCGTTATACTGGCGTGCTGCTAAATCCGGCCAAATCTGGCCCAGTGTATTGTGATGGCATTCCTGCTCGTGGTGATATCTGATATGTCGAGTCATGGCGCACATCACGGACCTTTAAGCATCGGCTGGCGATGAAAACAGTGCAGTGCTTGTCGGTGATACTCGATGGGCTCAGAAATAACCGTTAATTACCGATAAAACAAGCAATGAGCTTCTGCTCGAGAAGGCTTACATGGTCTTTATCAATTTCAAAGAACTTTATCATGTTCACCCTCACTATGATGTCGCACTGGTGGGTTTTCAGGTGATTTCTGGAGATGTCCCATATATTACCTTCATTGAGCCAGTGCAATAATTCACCAGGCGCAATCGCCAATGTCATGTGTGATGATATATGAAGTTGCATTCGCCAGGCCACGAGGCACTCATTTAATGTATGAATCTGAAATCACCAGATTTCTGATCGTGGATGACGATGGATTTCTCCATCTGACCGCCATAGGTCAGGAGGTTGCCGAAAAATCTATGAGCGGCACCGATTTTTATGGAGCAGCTTTCGTGTCGCTGGCGTCGACATCTTGAAACGGCAGAACAGGAGGCTTGCCGGCTGCAAGCTGGTACTGTACCATGAGGCAATCGACTACCTCCGGGAAATGCAGAGGCGCCGTGACGGGAACTGTCATTCAGCGACCTTCCGCAGATGGAGATGGACAAGCTTGCATCGTAGATCACTACCCCAGCGACAGATTTTACATTCTCGTCCCACGGGTATGACCTACATATCGAAAACGAGCTTGTGGCTGATGCCTTCGCCGGTTTGTCTGTTCAGGAGTCTTGCCAAAAGCGCAGGCTACTGTCTGAAAGTAAGAAGCGTATCACGGAACTGGATATGATCTTCAAGCGGCTGTATGAGGACAACATCAGCGGAAAGCTGACAGACGAGCGTTTTCACAAGCTGTCCACCGACTATGAAGCGGAACAGGCTGGCTTGCAGGCACAGGCTGCAATGCTCCGTGAGGAAATCGAAGAAGCAGAAAGCAAAAGTGCCAATGTTGATAGGTTTCTGTCCGTTGTCCGCCAGTACACCGATATCCCGGAGCTGACACCCCGTATCCTGCATGAGTTCGTTGAGAAGATCGTCATTCACGCGGCGACCGATCCCCATAGCAAAATCAACCGCAGGCAAGAGGTAGATATCTACTACAAAGGTATCGGGATTTTGGAAATGTCCAAAGTATTTGATAGCTTAGGCTTAACTGGACAAATGAAATGCCGGAAACGGCAAGTGCATCCGTAAGCCCCAAGAGCCGTGCGGGAGTAGTCTCTGTCATGGCTCGCAATTCATCCCGGCTGACATTGTGATCGGCCATAAACTGCAGATACTGCCGCATGGATTCCTCCCACGGCGGCGTTGCGGGATTGCCGCAGCCGGTGGACAGGATCGAGTTCTCTGCGCCGAGCTTCCGTATGGCTTTAAGGTTACGCTCTGCATTGCTGATCCACTGACCGTTTTTCAGCGGCTGCATAAAGCAACGCTCCAAAATGACATTGTAATCTGAAATCAGTTCTTGTTGGTCTTCAAGACTCATGTCCACGACCCAATATTCCGGATGGGTAATTACGATTTTTTGTACACCGATATTGCGGGCGCTGTCTACCACACACCGTATCTCCTCCGGCGAAATATGACCGGTGGCAAGAACGGCGTCATACTCCTTGATAAGCGTGAAAATGCGGCGCAACTCCGGAAGCGGTACACCTCGGTCATTCGTCATGCGAATACCGCCGCTTCTGCCGTGCTTGTGGCAGTCCTTTTCCGCATCCACTGTCGGCAGCCAAATGACCTTGGCACCCATTTCAAGTGCGGTCTGTACCGCTTTGGGATTCAGTCCGCCCGCTTCATAATTTAGAACCAATCCGCCGTACATGACAAATGAATTGCTGTCAAATGCCGTTCGGTTATAGGCGTTGCACAGCGCCGCACGCGCCACAGTAGAGCAATGGTGTCCTTTGATGACGATCGCTCTTGCTCCAGCATGAACGGCAGCGGCTGTCAGCTCCAAGTCGTTATAAGTGCGCTGACAAATATCCGGCGCCGTATGAACATGCATATCAATGACGCCATTGAGTGAAATCGCTTGCTTCATTTTATCGCCTCATGAAAAAGCCTGCCGTCTGCACAACGCAGGCGGCAGGCCTTGGTTAGAACATATTATTCAATCGTAATGGCGGTGCTGACAGGAGACTTTTTGATGTCCTCCTTCGGAACCAGCACAGTCAGAACGCCGGACTCATACTTTGCCTTGATGTCCTCAGGCTTCACATCGCCGACATAGAAGCTACGGGAGCAGGAACCGGCATAGCGCTCCTGGCGCAGGATGCGTCCCTTCTTGTCTTCCTCGTCCTTGTCCAGACCCTTCTCGGCGCTGATGGTCAGATAACCGTCTCTCAAATCAAGGCTGATTTCATCCTTCTTGAAGCCGGGCAGATCGACCGCCAGACGATAAGCCTTTGCGTCATCGGTCTCGCGGATATCGGTCTTCATCAGGTTTCTGCCGTTCTTACCGAACAGCGGGTTGTGAGAACCAAAGAAGCCGTTCTCAAAGGAAATCATCGAACATATTTTCACCATACACTACGGGCAGCATAATAATTCCTCCATTCGATTTGATAATTATTATCTATATACTATATAAAAAGCTTTGCCTTGCAGAAGATACTGCAGTCAAGCATTGCTTACTTGCTTCGCGGGATGCAGGCATAAACGATGGAACTGATGCCCTCCAGCAGGAATGCCAGTCCAACCGTCAGACCGATCGCCGCAACACTCACCCACGGATCCATCATACAGATGAATCCGGCAACCATCAGAATGATACCGATGGTTAAAATCCACCCCAACCGCGAACACCAAAGGCTCGCAAATCAAACGCACTGACGAAGCGCGAGATACCGGAAAACAGCAGCCACAATGTAAACAGGAAAGGAAGCGACATCATTGTAAACCACTGATTGAATAGCAGGAACAGGGACAGGATCACCGTCAGCACGCCGTCCAGCAGCAGCCAACCGGAACCGAACAACAAGCCGCTTGTCGTGGCAAAGACAACGATCTCAATCACGCCGGAAAGCAGCATGAAGATGCCGACCATTACGCCTGCGGTCATTGCTGCAATGTCCTGATTGCACAAACAGTAGATGCCAGCCACAATCAAAAGCACACCTGCTATAATGTTTAGAACTTTCATGGATTTTGAAGCCATCATCATTTGCACCAGCCTTTCATTTCCTTTTCTCAATTTCTGACCATATTATAGTGCTCTCTACTTGAAACAGCAACGGACCGGCAGTATAATAAAGAAAAAACCGCTTGTGCTTTCCGCACAAGCGAAGGAGCTGAGACGATGGAAAATGAACGGCAAAAGCGCTATAGTACAGATGTACTTTTGGCAGAGTTTTTGCTGGGACGATTTGAAAGCATTGGCGGTTGATGCTGGCGCGCTGCTGGAATGTCCACTTCTGGTACTGGACGATACTTTTCATGTTACGGCGCATCACCGACCGCTCGGTTTTACCGATCCGCTTTTTCAGGAGACAGTTCGGCAGGGGCAGATCACCTATGAAGCCGGTGCGGTTATCAGCCAGAGTGATGCGCTGTCTGCCGGGAAAGCAGACTATGTGAAGCTGGACGGCAGTGAATACCGACGCCGTTTTGCGCCGCTTATCAGCTCCGGCGTGCGGCTGGGTTATCTTATTTGTGTAGATATAGATGACCATCTGCAAAACATCCCACCGGAAACATGGAATACGGTCGAGCAGGTTTTGGCAAAGCAGGCGTTCATCGAAACCAGCAGACATGATAAGCCATTCGAAACGGCAGAGGATATTCTGATGCACCTTTTTAGATGGCGGGTTTTCCTCTGCACCGTATTTTTACTTGCAGACATCAGGCACTTATCTTGCGGATTTTCACCCCACAGGTTTTGCTCTGATCGATCTGACGGCCTATCACAATGAATATCTTGGAAAGCGGCATCTGAAGGATGAACTCAGGGCAAGATTCCCACAGTCTCATTCGTTTCTCTATCGAGGAGATATATTTTTGTTCTTGCATGGGACGAAAGACTTCCATGGCTTTTCTGCTTTGGCGGAGGAGTTCCGGTTAAAAGTGGTAATGTCGGATGGACTTTGCGACCTGTTTGAGCTGCCTGCCCTCTACCGCACAGCCCATGAAGCGCTGGAGCTGATGATGGATTATCGCTTTCACGGCGGAAGCGTCTGTATGGTAGCGCAGCTCCGCACACCGCTTTTGCTGAAGAATATAGAGGGGCGCAGTGATTTGATTGCGAAAGAGATCCGGGCGCTGGCTGTACATGATAGAGAGAATGACACACAGTATTGCGAAACGCTCTATCACTATCTGACCTGCTGCCGATCGCTAAAAAAGACCTGTGACGCTCTTTTCACACATCGTAATACGGTGCTTTACCGCATTCACAGGATGCAGGATGATTTTCTTATCCCATTGGATGATTCGGCTGTACACGCCGACTTGCTACTCGGTGTGTCTCTGCTTCTGTTTGAAGAAAAGGGTCCCGATTTCTTTCTGCATACGATGAACAAAGCCGAGAGTGAGGAATAACTGATATGAAAGAAAATAGAAAGCTATTAAAAGAAGTGCTCAAGGACATCCGTCATGATATGACCGATGAAGAGGTATTTGACTGCGCTGATATATGCGCTGTGGAGAAATGTGTCGCTCCAAGACACACGAAAGTATGATATGACGACGAATTTTTGATTTTTCTTCAATTTTTTCTATTAGTTGATATTGATTTTTGTCCATCCAAATGCTATAATGTTTTTGAATATAGCAGACAGGCTCTCACATAGAGTGGCAAACTCTGCGAAAAATATTGACATATTTTTTGAAATCGGCGTATTGATGTGGACTCTCCACCCCGTACATTTACCAGTGCTACAGAGATTTGCCTGCACTTATGACGGATGCGTATCTGAGAGCGGATATGGAAGTTGCAAATCTAATGCATGTTGTGCGTAATCTGCATTAACAAACGCAAGGAATTGGAAGAAGCGTCATGGGTAATTTGGAGCCTATACTGGGAATATTTAATGAATGATCCCGACAAAACTATTTTCAGCTGGCGTTATTATTTATCCGGTTACTTTGGAACGGAGGTGCAAGAATTTCGGAAGATGTAATTGGATCGAACGTTTTCTGGCCCTATTTGCGGTGTTTCCTGATTTTTAAAACTTATCCCAAAAAAGGAGAAAATATCATGAGCAAAATGAATAAGAAGCTTCCAGCGCTGTTTCTGGCACTTGTTCTGGTGCTGGGTATGACGGCCTGCGGCGGCAAGGCCACGGATGGCACGACCGGCAGTACGGACAACACTGTGACCGCAGAAGAGGAAGATCACAAGACGCAGAACACCAAGGTTGACCCTAATTCCCCAATCACCGAAGAAATGCTTCGCAACCATGCAGTCGCTCCGGCAGAAGACTTCACCTATGATGTAGAGGATGATGGTATCAAAATCAGAAGCTATACGGGCAGCGATACCGTTGTTGTCATCCCTGAAGAGATTGAGGGCAAGCCGGTTACGGGTTTCTATGATTACGTTTTTGCCAACAATAACCCTGTGCGTGCGGTATTGATCCCGGAAAGCGTAAAAAGAATTAGAAGAAGTATTTACGAACAATGAATCAGTGGAACTTGTAATCTGTGAGGGTGTAACCGTATTCAGAGGACTGACTTTTGGGAATTGCTCTAACCTGCGTCAAGTCATTCTCGGCGAGAATGTGCAGGAATTAGTAGGTATTGGTACATTTACCAACTGCTGCCGGTTAATGGAACTCCACTTTACAGATGCACTAACCAGTATTGATGACGAAGAAAATTTTTACGGTTGCGACAACCTCACCATCTACGGTCCGGCAGACAGCTATATTGAATCCTTTGCCAAGGAGCATGGAATTCCGTTCGTAGTGGAGTAACACATTTAAAAAGCATATTACGTGTATCGTGCAACAAAACAAAGTGAAAATACATGTTGGAAAGGAGAGCCCTATTGGCGAACAATAGGGCTCTCCTTGCTGATGGAATCCAATTAAAGGTAGCAATCTGTGGACGCGAAAGCACCTGCGCTTCAATTTGAGCGCAGGTGCTTTTTACTTGTCATATCTAAGAAACTCGTTACAGTGTTCCTGCTAGCGCAAGCGATACACATTAAAGAAAGTGTCGCAGGAAAACTTCATTCGCTGCTTGCAGGGATTTGTGATACTCGCAGTAAGCGGGGCTAAGCCTCTGCATTGCGGGAATGAATACATCGTTATAGCCGCTCTCCCTTTGGAATTGCTTTAGATACTCTTGCAGCCGGTAGGCGGGAGATGCCTTATACTCCTCCGATTCCGTAACTGCCCGATATTGTTCGAGCATTTCCTTGTTGTCGTGAATATACTTTTCCGGGTCTGTCGTAGCTGCCGCAAGTGCAGCAGATGCGCTTTGCGTCACAGCAGCATCAGCATTTTCTCTAATCTCATCAAGATACTGCTGCACATCGCTGGGAACAGCTATTGAAATGCCGTCCAAGTATCGGATGATCGTTTCAAACGCTTCCCTCTGCTCATTCGTTGTGATTGCTTCGCTCAAAAACGGAGCGAAGTGCAAGCATACGAATTTTCCATAGAAGCCCGGAAACTTATCAAGGATACGGTTCAATATGGATTGCTTGTTTTGAAGCGCCTCCACTTGTCCTTCAATTTGCTCCCAATCGCCGCTTTCCGCAAGTTGTTTTATCAATGCCTGCTTTGTTTGCAGCTCGACGATTTCAAGCTATTTCCTGTTGAGGACATCGTAAATTGCCGTGCGGCTATCATTCTCAAGAATTGTGCGAATCTCTGGAACGGAAAAGCCAAGCCCGCGCAAAACTGCAATTCGCTTGAGCTTCAAAGTATCTGTCTCGGAGAACTGCCGATACCCGTTTTCTGTTATCCTTGGTTGGATTAGTCCCTGTTCTGTGTAATACTCTACTGCTTTTTTGGTCAGGTTACATTCTTTGCATACTTCATTTATGAGCATTGTACTCACCTCCACATACAGGATAAGCTATCCCCCAAGGTGACAGTCAATAGGTTTTGCAAAAAAATGAGTTAGAATATTCCCTTATTGTACTTGAACTGTGCATACAAGATAAAGCCCAAGCCGATGACAAGCGCCGGAATAACAATGAAAGACATTGCATCTTCACTCCAGAAAGTTGTGACAAATGCCGCTATCAAAGATACACCGATGATAAGCGTACCTGTGCCGACGGCTCTCCCATACTTCGGTACATCCTCTTCCTTGACCTTTCTTCGGTTGTAGGAATGTATTGTGCTGATATTTCCAGTCATATTCACGATTCCAATAACGGAGATGAATATGCCTAAGATCAACAGAGCGATATTATCCATTCGCTTCCTCCTTAAAAATAAAACAGTTCTTCAAATTTCTTGTCCAGAGCAATGCAGAGGATCAATGCCAGCTTTGCGGTCGGATTGAATTGCCCTGTTTCAATTCTCTTTAGCCTTGAATACTTTACAAGAGTGTGGGTGGTAAGAATGCTAAAATAAACAACCCACGGACTCAGAAAGTATGTTTTTGTAAAGATACGAAAGATAAGCGTGAGAACAACGCAGACCGCAGCACCAACACGACCGGCAATATTTCCTGCCTGCGCGGTTACTTCCATCTCCGCTAAATCCCTGTTTTTGTTCTCTCTGCGGCTGCTTTCCAAAATCTTCTCTTTATTCATTGAACAGAATCGCTCCTTTCCAAGTTTTCTTGTCATTATTATATCAATGCCAAGTAAACTTGTCAAGCACAATTATCTTACCGCCCTGTGTCTTTTCTATGAACGCCGCACTTTTTCGCTGCCTCGCAAAAAAGCCTATCTGCACATCATTCAGGAACTTGAAAACAAAGACATCGACTTGGGGATGCGCTCTCTTTAGGGTTTGAGCTAAAAAAACAAAACCGGCTTGCGCTGATTAAAGGTGATAAAAAAGATGCCATCCGAAAGGGTGGCATCTTAGTTATTTGTCGTATCTTAGAAAATCGTTACAGTGTTCCTGCTGGCGCAAACGGTAGCCCTGAGAAATCAGCGTATCGGCTTTTAGAGCGACAAGGTTAATATCTGAATTCAATGTCCGTGCGATCTGCTGCGTGTCATATCCTCTTTCTGCAAGTTCAAGAAAGTCATCATCTGGTAGTGAAATCTGTGCGGCAAAGAGATTGGCTTCGTACTCCATGCGGTTGTCCCGCATATTGAAGATCTCAAACTCTTTGAAGCCACCGACTTTCGTGGCTTCCTCCCGGTGTAAAGCATCGTGCCCTAATTCGTGAAGTAGCACGATGTTCTCCATAACCGGATGCAGATCATTTTTGATAAAGATGAAGCGATTACGCATCAAGACTTTATATGCTCCACGCTGCTCATTGAACGGATAATACATTACCTCGATTCCTAAGTCCCTTGCTATTCTGATAGGATCACGAGTTCCGCATTGAGCAACGATGGAGTTTGCTTTTTGTACGATTTCCGAAGTGCTTACATACATCGGCTTCACCCCTTTTCAGTTTGTTCCTGTTTCCATTCTAACACACAATGTGTCCCATAAACGGGACTCAGTCCTGCTTGCCCTTAGAACGGTACTTCTTTGGGGTGTACTTTTTGTTTTCTCTTTCGCCAGCCAATAGGCATCCATAATAGCTTGCATCATAACATCCATATCATCCTGTGCCAACTCGCCGCCGGTAAACAAACCAGTTACTTCATCTGTGAGCTGTTGCGCTTGTTTGGCACCTCGTGCGCCGTACTGCTCCGCAGCCTGAGCAACGAGCATACCATCCGTACCCAGAAGCTGATCCACGGAAATATTAAGTGCCTTTGCCAGCTTCTCCGCTGCATCCAAGCGAGGACGAGAGGTTCCGCATTCGTATCTCTGTATGGTACGGGGGAAACACCGGAAACCTTAGCAAGCTGCTCCTGCGTCATATCATTTTTTTTCTCTCAGCCCTTTTAATCTGTCGCTGAACTTCATTATCAATTCCCTCCATAAGATTTCTATTTTTAGCAGCACGACACTTTTTTCGTCACTTCTTATTGACACGACATTGGTGTCGTGCTATAATCTGAATCACAACGACGACACTTCTGTCGTGTTCATATGATACAACACGACACTTTGGTTTGTCAAGAGGTTTCGCAGAATTCCCAAGAAATAAGGTGATTTAGTTGAGCAGATCAATACTGCATTGCGATATGAACAACTTTTATGCGTCGGTTGAGTGTATGCTCGACCCGGTTTTGAAGAAGTATCCTGTCGCAGTCTGTGGTTCGGTAGAAGAACGACACGGTATTGTTCTCGCCAAAAACTACGCCGCAAAAGCCTTTGGGATAAAAACCGGCGATGCTGTATGGCAAGCAAAGCAGAAATGCAGAAACCTTGTTGTAGTGCCTCCGCACTTTGAGGAGTATATCAAATACTCTAAACTTGCAAGAAATGTCTACCAGCGCTACACAGATCAAGTTGAACCGTATGGAATGGATGAGTGCTGGCTTGACATCAGCGGAACAGACTACACCTTTGGTTCCCCTGAAAAGGTGGCAAATGACATAAGAGAAACAATCAAGTTTGAGCTGGGGTTGACCATCTCAGTCGGTGTGTCTTTCAATAAGATCTTTGCCAAACTCGGCTCGGATATGAAGAAGCCAGATGCTGTGACGGTCATACCGAAAGACACTTTCCGAGACAAAATATGGGGACTCCCCGCAGCGGACTTGCTCGGTGTGGGACGGGCAACGCAGCGTGTATTAGATAGCTATTGCATTAGAACCATTGGCGATTTAGCTAAGACCGATCCTGACTTTCTGAACCGACGGCTCGGTAAAAACGGAATTGCCCTTTGGCAGTATGCAAACGGTAATGACCGATCCCGTGTTATGAACGCCGACTTTGTTTCTCCGGTAAAGAGCGTGGGACACGGAATTACTACCATCGAAGATTTGGAGAACGACGAGCAGGTGTGGCCCGTCTTTCTCGAATTGACGCAGGACATCGGACATAAACTCCGTGTCCACAAAAAGTGTGCGGATGGAGTCGCCATTCACATACGGGACAACACACTTTTTTTCAAAGCAATGGCAAACGGCATTGGATATGCCCACACAATCCCCAATGCTGATCGCAAAAGCGGCTTTTGCCCTCTTTGAAAAAAGATACGACTGGAGGAACCCGATTCGCTCAGTCACGATTCAGGCAATCAACTTGGTGCCACAGGACACGCCCCGACAAGTCGATTTGTTTATGAACATCGAAAAGATTGAGAAAGCAGAAAGGCTCGACCAGTGCATTGAAACCATTCGCCAGCGGTTCGGCAAGAACAGCATCCGCAACGGCATTCTTTTTTCAAAATCTCCGGATGCCGAGTGAAAAGCCTGAGATTACTATGCCGACCGGGGTGCTTTGTTAAGGAGGTCAGTATGATTAGTACAAGCAGTAACAAGATTGATGAAATTGTTGTGCCTGATGAGATTGAAACCTATGTTTCGATGCCGTCCTGTTTGTTGCAGGGGTGCAGCAATGATCTGATTATTTTCCGTGCAGATGGAGGGAACCATTTCACTCACTACGGTATTTATGAGGGAATGTTTCTTATCTTTGATGTCAGCAAGGACTTCAAGGACGGACGCCTTTCCTGCTATCTGAACAATTCCGGCGATGATCGTCCTAAGTTCAAAGTTTCTGACAAGCCATTGGATGGCTATCGCCATTTTGGTAGGCTGGTTGCCAGTATGAAGAATTATGAGGTGTAAGGATGGAAGAAGAACGGCGCAAGGTATATGTGGAAGTCGATGTTACCCATAAGACGGATGGAACGGCTCGACCCCGAAAAATCAAATTTGAAGATGGTGAGGTCTACGAGATCGACCGTGTAAAGGCACTGCTGTCGTGCGGCATCGACCAAGGTCGGTGGAACAGGGCTTCGTTACACGGTGATGATATGCGGTACGGAAACCTTCCTTTTCGATGAAGAAAACGGAAAGTGGTTTGTAGAAGGCAAAAAGAAAAGCGCAGTTCGCTAAGGATGCCACCATTCATCAGCCCTGAGAGCGTCAAGGAACTTAATGAGGTGATGTGCGTGACAAAAGATAATTGGACACCTATACCGATGTATTGCTCTAACTGCGGAGCATTGCTTTACGGATATAGAAATGATGAGGGAAAATCAAGTATGAGTGCAAAAGGTGCGGAACCGTAGCGGTTCGAGTCAAAAAGGACGCCGACACGACAAGATTGACCTTTATGCCCCGGAAGGGCAAATCCGATACTATTGATCGGATAAAAACTGAATACGGCAAAACGACGGAATGGTTGAGGTGAAACAGACTGCGTAATTCCATCTCCAGGTCACTTGCTTTGAACACTTCGGTTGGTTAAACCAAACTTGCTATGCAGATATGAGAGGCCACCGACAAGACAGTAAGCCATAGGCTTACCCTGTCTTGCCGGTGGCTTTTTTCGGCAAGGACAACCGAACAGGAGCTTCCGGCAGAGAAATCTCTGAAAGGAAGCCTTTTTCGATGTTGAACAAGTGGCTCTGTTATATCGCTGAATACCCGTGATCTCGAATTTTGAACCCGAACACCAAATTCAAAATTCAAAGGAGATTACGGTAATGAAAAAATATACCTTGTCAAAAAGAACCCCGAACTGCCCGCTGACGGCAATAACTGGCTCGTAATGAACAGCTTCGAGTTTATGAACTTCATTCAGACCCCGGAAGGGCAGAAACGAAGAGATCGCTTTGGGCAGTTAGACGCTTGCTCTGTTGACGATGTGATCATCATCGCAGAATGTGGAACCGAAACCGCAAAACAGTGGCGATCTGAAAGGATAGACACGATTATCTTGTGTCAATCGAGAATCAGTCCGGAATAACGGTGTTTTCCTATAACACACAGACAACCACAGAAGATGATATGTCTGGCGAGGAACTGCTGGTGGATCAAGATTGTTCCGTCATTGATGCCATTCTCAAAAAGGAGGAGAAAAAGCACCCTCTACGCAGCCGTGGCAAAATTGTCACCTGCCGAGATTAACTTGATGACCAGTTTGTATCTTTGTGATGACCCCATAGGACAGCGAGAATATGCACGGCGCCACGGAGTAGCTGTAACGACAATTAATCATCAACTGACTGTTGCCCTGAAAAAACTCAAAAAATGCTCCCAAATTAAAATTTGCTTCGTACAAATCGAAAAAAAATTTCCCAGTTGGTTAGTGGAGGGCAAAAACACGAACAGATAGGAGCATAGATAATGAAACAGGTAATGATGGTCAAATTCGACTCCCCGAAATGGAGAAAGGTAGATGAGTATAAGGTTGCAAACCCGTTTATTGATGTCGGTTTTCGGCAGGTCAAGGATGTCGTTGACTTGCGTGTATTCGACCTGCTGAACATTAGCCGTATCAATAATAACAGGGCTGAAGAAATGCTTCTTTGTATTTACCATCTTCTCCAGCCGGACAGACGGATTGACGAAGGTATTTATAACGACGAGATTGACCAGTATTTCTCGTATCGGGAATGGAAAAAGAAACACCAGCCTTTAAGTAGAGTGACCGTAAGGGAAATCCTCACAACCGAAGATCTGAATGAGGGTGCTTTACTTCGGATTTTTGATGGAGTCACCGCTGCTTTCTACAAATCCGATGAGTACAACAGTCGAGAATATCGTTATTCAAACCTTTCGGAGTTACGCAAGGCTATGAAGCATAAGGAGGGCGGCACGAATGGGAAAGCCCAGTAAGGACTATGCCGTTCCTCTTTGGGAAAAAACAAACCTCACCGTTTATGAAGCGGCAGCCTACTCAGGGATTGGCGCAGATAAGCTAAAGGGAACTGTCCGATAGAGAGGATTGCGAGTTTGTCTTGTGGAACGGCACAAAGCGGCTCATCAAAAGGAAAAAGCTCGATGAGTTTTTGGAAAGAGCCTATTCAATCTAACAATCAACGATGCGATTCGCAAAATCGCATCGATGTCCCAAACGGTGGTTATCGGTATCCTAAAGCCAAACGAAAATTAAGGAGGAAACCGATATGACCAAGCAGGAAAAAGATAACCGAGTTCCCCTTTGGGAGAGAATGAACCTGACTTTAGAAGAAGCCGCCGCTTACACTGGTATCGGAACGGATAAACTTCGTGAGTTGTCGAATCGTGAGTCGTGTGACTTTGTTCTATGGGTCGGTACAAAAAGGCTTCTAAAGCGCAAGCAATTAGAGGAGTTCCTGATTAAGAGCTTCTCAATCTAAAACAGGAGGTTACTATGACTAAAAGAAACAGGTCGGCGTAAGGTTCGACAGCAACCGTACTCGACTTAAAAACAGGAGAAACCCAGCGTCCCAACGGCACTTATGCGTACCGTTGGTCAACGCCTGACGGAAAAAGGCATTCTATTTATGCTCCGACGCTGGAAAAGCTGAGAGAGCAGGAAGAACAGATTATCGTGGACAAGCACGACGGAATACGGTCGGATGTCAAAAGCATCACTGTAAATGAGATGTTCGATCTTTGGTGTCAGCTCAAAGGGGAATCAAGGACAGCACATTCAAGAATTATATTTATATGTATGAGCTGTTTGTAAAACCGTCTTTCGGAAAGAACCGACTTGTCCAAGTAAAAAAGTCTGATGTGCGGAAGTTCTACAACTCCCTTGCTGATGGCAAAGTTCTGAAGATTGCCACGATAGATAATGTCCATAATGTACTCCACCAAGTCTTTCAGGTGGCAGTCGATGATGGAATGATTCGACAGAACCCAACAGACAATATGCTCAAAGAACTGAAGCTCTCCCACGGCTTTGAGCGTGAGAAGAAAGAGGCATTGACCGTGGCTCAGCAGAAGTTGTTCTTTGACTATATGCTCAGCCACCCCAAGGACACCCACTGGTATCCAGTGTTCTATGTTATGGCAAACACGGGGATGCGAGTCGGTGAGATCACCGGGCTTCGCTGGAGCGACATTGACTTGAAAAAAGGGCATTATCCGAGTCAACCACACGCTTGTTTATTATAATCACCGTGACGAAAAGGGATGCTACTTTTCCATCAACACGCCCAAGACAAAAGCCGGTGAACGAGAAATCCCAATGACCGAGGGGGTGAAACAAGCCTTCTTAATGGAGCGAGAGTTTCAATCTCAGGCTGAAATCAGCAGTAAGAGCCGAGTGGACGGCTATGACGACTTTATTTTTGTCAACCGTTACGGGGATGTTCAAAATCAGGGAAACCTCAACAAAGCACTCCGCCGTATGATGCGAGATTGTAATGATGAAATCCTCGAAAAATATGGAGCAGACTCTGATCCGGTTCTTCTGCCACAGTTCAGTTGTCACATTCTCCGGCACACATTCGCAACAAGGCTATGTGAGTCGGGAGCAAACCTTAAATTCATTCAGAGCATCTTAGGACACGCTGATGTATCGACGACGATGAATATCTATGTTGATGTGACCGACGCTCTGAAAAAGAAAGAGATCACCGCCTTTGATGACTATATGACAACCAAGCTGGAAACTTGAAGGAAAGCACTCTGTGAGTAATTCGCAGAGTGCTTCCTCTTTTTCGCACATTTCTCAAAACTGAGGATGGAAATTATACTATAAGCAGTAATGAGAAATGGAGCGTTCAGATATGGAGAATAGTTTAAGCAGGATGCGACCGCATCTTGTATCAGAATGGTCAGAAAAGAACTTCCCGTTGACTCCTGATACAGTGACCTTTGGGTCTAATAAAACTGTGTGGTGGAAAGGGGCTTGCGGTCACGAATGGCAGACAAGCATTAAAGCTCGCTCCGCAGGCGAGCAATGTCCAATATGTTCGGGAGCGAGGGTGCTTCGAGGTTATAACGACTTTGAGAGTAAGTTCCCTGAGCTTGCGAAGGAATGGTCGCCCAAGAATGAGCCGCTAAGACCGTCGATGATTACAGCGGCTACGCACAGGAAGGTAATATGGCAGTGCAAGCTCGGACACGAATGGACGGCATCCGTGAAAAGCCGGACGGTGAACGGTACGGGTTGTCCCTACTGCTCACACAACTTTGTGCTACCGGGCTTCAACGATTTGGCAAGCCGTTTTCCTGAAATCGCTGCGGAGTGGTCAGAGCGCAATCTTCCGCTGACGCCGGATCAGGTTACGGCTTTCAAGAATATTAAAGTTTGGTGGAAATGTCACTTGGGTCACGAATGGAACACATTGATTTCAACCCGTGCAGGAGGAAGTCAGTGTCCCTATTGTAGTGGGATAAAGCTACTCAAAGGCTTTAATGACTTAAAAACAAAGTACCCTTCCCTTGCCGCAGAGTGGTCGGAAAAGAATCTGCCGTTGACTCCCGATGCGGTCAATGAGAAGTCAACTAAGAATGTTTGGTGGAAATGCAATACCTGCGGCTATGAATGGAAAGCCGTCGTCAAAGCACGGGTCAAAGGCGGTGTGTGTCCTGTTTGTGCTGAGAGAGCCGTTCTGCAAGGCTATAATGATCTTGGAACAACGGATCCGCACTTGCTCTCAGAATGGGACTATGAAAAGAACTCCAAGTGGACACCGAGCAATGTATCGAGAAACTCGATGAAGGTCGTTTGGTGGAAATGTGGAGCAGGACACTCTTACCGTGCCAAAGTCACAGATAGAACTATTGAGCAAAAGGGTTGCCCTCAATGTGAAGCGGAGTTTCAACAGGCTCTCCCGCAGATGCTGATAATGATGTATGGAGCGCAGAACGGCATTACGGTCAAAAGCAATAGCGACTCGGAGCTTGGAATGCGACTTGTTGCATACCTCCCTGAATTACATTGTGCGGTCGATATTGCCGGAGCAACCGTGACGGAGAAAAGAGAGCAAAGCGTGAAAGCTCACATTTGTCAAAGTAATCGGCTGGGTTACTACCTTATTAAAAGAACTGCGGATACTTCGCAAATGGCAGCGGAAATCAAAACGCTGTTTATCCGCAATCATATTTACCTCCATACGGATTCCGAGAAAGATGTTGAAGTGCTTCGAGAGAGATTTTTAGAATGGAAAAACCGAAATGCTTGTAAACTGAACGGAAAATATTGAGTTTCGTTAAGCCGTGTGCTATACTGTTTTAGTCGTAAGTTTCAGTATAGCACACGGCTCGTTTTCAAAAAAATGAAGCCACCTTACGCCAGCTTACTCCACGGCTTACGCCATTAGATTTTCCGCTATCTGAATTAGGCGTAACTGAGCTTACCCCAGCTTCAAATGAGTAGATGGCGGTCGGGGACTTATAGACGCTAAGCGGAGCTTATCTAAGGCTGGTCACGAAAATCCCGACAATGAAGAGCCTGAACTCAATAACCCTTCATAATTCTTCATAATTCTCGATAATTTGAGTTATGAACGGGTTTACACCGGAAGCTTACACCAATTTACACCATCGGTACACCACACCGAACACAATCGCATATTTTTTGAGAGCCTACTATGTTTTACATGGTAGGTTCTTTTTTTTATGCCCTGTTTATCTTGCTCTTACGCGAGATAAATGGGGCAATTTTATTTTTTCAAAAAGGGGGTTAATTTTCGATGTTTTTTCAGCAATCCAATACAGAGGGCAAAACAAAAGGCCTCTGAGAACCTTGAAAATTGAATATACAGCACACAGGCACATTACCTGTAATCCGAGCCGTAAAGTGGGAGCGCCAAGATCTTCCGAAAGGAAAGGAGCGAGAAACACCTACACTTTGTTATTTGTCGGCAGACAAAAGGCGATGACGCTTACAGGGGATAATGATACTTCCGTAATTCGCGGTCGGTCCATAATGAAGGGCGAGGGTGAGATTCCCATGGAGCTGCTTGCAACAGCCGCCTGTGTTGTTCCCTTTACATCCGGGGTGTCGAGGACAAATAGGATGTACGACCTAAGCGTATAAATGATGTTTATGCGCTTAGGTGGTTCAAAAGGCAAATATAAAAAGAAAGGAGCATGAGAAGTGAACTGTAAAGTAATTGCAATCGAAAATCAGAAAGGAGGTACGGGCAAATCTACTACGGCATTGAACCTCGGTGTCGGTCTTAAAATGAAAGGCAAAAGGGTTTTACTGATTGACGCCGACCCGCAGGGGGTGCGGGTGTCCGGTGGACACCTCTGCCATAGGCAGAAGCACCGACCGAGCCGGCAGGCGAGACTCGCTTTCCATCAGTCTCGGAATCAAAAGACCGGACGAGTTAGATGTTTCCCTTGCAACCTTAATGAGTAAGGTAATCGACAACAAACCGTTTGATGATGACTAATCAAGCGCGTTGACGAATATGAGCGCAAGCTGATATTCACCGACAAAACCGCAATTCCCCATCGACGACATTTACGGAATCGACGGTGAGATATTTAACGGCTTATACTGAAGCCGAAAACAACTGAATAACTGACTTTAATTCGTGCAAGCAGAGCCGGTCGAAAGACCGTGATTTCCAAGCGCCGTACAAGGTTGAGACTGAATAGTATGGAAAAACATATCTATTGGTCTTGATTTGTACGGCGCTTTTTTGTGCGCAAAAAAACTTGTACGGTAATTGGAGTCCTTTCTCGGCTTGCCGGGAAAGGGCTTTTTTATGTTTATACAAAAGGAAAATTATTTATTTTATGACTTTTGAGTGTAAACAAAAGGCAGGTACCAACCTCGCAAAAAGCACTGCCGACGCACTGCGAAAGAACTTTGGGAGCGTTATTAAGATATATCGTTCCTCCATTCCTACAAAACCATCTGCGAGATTGGCAAGGAACGCATCCGCCGTGTCGGTAAGAAAATCAAAGAGGATAAGCAGGGCTTATATAAAGATATTGCAGCGGAGACGGGTCGCAGTAAAATGCGCTTCGCCTTTCCCTTTTCTGCCGTGTGGTAACCAAAAAGCCGCAAAAACGAATCCATCGATTTATAAACCGTTGCGTTTTTGCAAGAAATATGCTATTATATTCTCAACAGCCAAAATCGACTGTTCCTGTTTTCTGAGTAAATCCTGTTTGAATCGAGGCTGACGGTATGGATATAAGTTACAAAAAACTCTGGAAATTGCTGATCGACAGGGATATGAAAAAAAGGACCTGGAAAAGGCTGCGGGCATCAGCAACTATGTCATTTCCAAAATGGTCAGAAATGAAAACATCACGGTTGAAACCGTGGGAAAAATCTGCAAAGCGCTGAATTGTACGCCGAATGACATAATGGAATTCGTGTCCGACAGCGAGACTTGATGATGCTTTTGTATGCCGTCTTTGGTAAATGCACATTTGGAGCCTCCCAGCCGAGAAACACATAAAAATCGCCAATGGAGCGATCCTTGTCTGCGAGAGAAAGCGAGAGATTCACCCGATGAAACGGAAAACGAAACGGCTGCTCCCGATGATCCTTGTTTTTACGATCATTGCGGCGGCTTATTCCTGCAGGATGCTTGCCATGTCAGACATCGGCGGTGATTGCATAAGCTATATCCGTGCGGCGCTTTATTTGCTGCTGTTTGCCCTGTGGGGCTTTTCCCTCGACCGGCGCATTATACAGACGCAGGCGCTGCACTGCATGCGTTTGACAGCTGCTCTGATGCTTGTGTGGCTTGTTTTGCGCACACTGAAATATGAAGTTGTCACCGACTTAACAGCAGCACGGTACATTTGGTATCTTTACTATCTGCCAATGCTTTTCATCCCGTTGCTTGGGGTGTACATTGCTTTATCTCTCGGAAGATCGGAGGAATTCCGCCTGACCGGAAAGATGGGTGCTTTGGCCATCATTCCGGCTGTGCTGTTTTTGCTGGTGATCACCAACGATCTGCACCAGCAGGCATTTACATTCAGCAGCGGCGTGCCGGGAGAACCGGACAATTATTCCTATTCCCACGGTCCCGTTTACTTCTGCTGCCTCGGTTGGATGGTGGCCTGCATGTTTTTTCTCTTACCCTCCTTTTGAAGAAAAAGCCGCATTCCGGTCAACCCGAAAAAGAAGATCACACCGTTTGTTATAGGCTGCGCAACGGTTCTGTACGGGATCTTGTATCTGTCGGGGCTGCCGGCTGTACGCCGGTGGTTCGGCGATATGAATGTGATGTTTTGCCTATTATATGCGGCAATTTATGAAAGCTGTATACACTGCCGGATGATACAATCCAATACAGGCTATGTCGAGCTGTTCGAGGCAACGACACTGGCTGCCTGTATTGCGGATCGCAACGGAAATATCGTTCTCCGTTCCCGTGCCGCAGGTGAAGATATGGTTTGCCCGAAGGAGGGGCTCCAGGTTATCCGCCCCAACGGAATACGCATTTCTTCGGCGCCGATCCACGGCGGATATGCCGTTTGGCGGGATAATGTGCGCCCAATGACCGAGCTGCGTGCGAAGTTAAGTGAAAACAGATCAAAAAAATAAAAAATAACAAAGAGAAATTACATGAAGCTTATCTCATACAGAAAAAGCTGAATGAGTTGACTGAAAAAAAAAACCGTATTTATGATGAATTGGAGGAAAAGTACGGAAAGCAAATAACCAGAATCGGGCAGTTGCTGAAACAATGTGAGAACGCCGAGCCTGCCGAAGTTCAAAACCTGCTGAAAAGAATTCTTCTGCTCGGCACTTACATCAAGCGCGGTGCAAATCTGTACTTTCTAAGCTTGGAATATGAGCTTCTGCCGCAGCAGGAGCTCCGGTTGACTGTAGACGAGGCGGTTAGGGTCATGACCGTTTGCGGCACGGAATGCAGTGCGGTTTATCATACCACGAAGCCCATGCTCACGTCAGAGGTGGCACGTTTGTTTGATCTTTTGAAGACAGTTGCGGAAACGACGATAAACGGGCTGCATTCTATGTTTATTTCCGTGTCCGACAGCAAGATGGATCTGTCGGTAGAATGTGCTGCCGATCTGTCATTCCTTGTTTCTTCGAATGTAACGGTTAAGCAGGAGGACGGCTTATGGCTTATTCGCACACTGATAGGAGGTCATAACGGTGCGTAAAATGAAACGCCTGGGCTTTAATGCCATTAAGGAAAGCTTTGACCGACTTCACACTGCGGTATGCTTTTTTGATTGCACGGGCAGTATTGTTCTCTGCAACCGGCAGATGTATCAATTGAGTCGGTATCTGCTTGACAGCGATGTGCAGTATCTCGGTGAACTTGAAGAAGCACTGTCTGTTCCTTCAGAGGGCATTGTGCAGATTCCGGATACGGAGAATGCCTACCGTTTTCCGGATAAAACCGTATGGAGGTTTGAAAAACGAGGGTCACAGATCGGTACGGAGAGACCTATATCCAACTTACCGCCGCCGATGTTACCGAGTTGCATCGAGCTTTGGTATTGCTTGCTGACGATAACAAGAAGCTGGAGGAGGATTCGGAAAAGTTAAAACAGCTTTCCGATAATGTCGGGGCATTAGCGCGGGAAAAAGGAGCGACTTGCCGCAAAATCTGTCCTGCACGACAACCTTGCCGCATGCATTACATTGACAAAGCAGTACATAACAGGAGACTTTGATGGTATTGATACGGACACTGTGTGCCGTGAGTGGGAGAAAGTTATTGCATTTCGGGATGCGATCGGTCTGCCGGCAAAGCAAAAAGCTGCTTGACAGTGCAAAGACCGGCGGCGTGACCGTGAGAATAAGAGGCAAAGAACCGGCGGGCGGCGGGGCAGAGTTAATGTACACCGCTATGCAAGTCTGCTTGACCAACGCCATTCAGTATGCCAAAGCTACCGAGATTTCTGCAAACATTTGGGGAAAACGAAGACAGCTATACAGTGATGATACGCAATAACGGCAAGCCGCCGGAGAAAAAGATCACGGAGGGCGGCGGTCTGTCCAATCTGCGCCACCGGATCGAAAATTCGGGCGGAAAGATGACAGTGCAGAGCCTACCGGAGTTTTCACTGGTGATTGAGATACCGAAATACGAAAATCAAGAGAGGGAGTGACACATGTCTGTGAGAAAAATACTGATTGTTGAAGACCAGGCACCTTGGCAAGAAGATATCTGTGCTCCTGCGTAGAAAAGTGTACAGACTGCGAGGTCGCGGGCACGCTTTCCCGTGCCGATGCGGCGCTTCGCCGTTGCGGAGAGGGTCACATCGATCTGGTTCTCATGGATATATGCACCGAAAGCGATTCAGACGGTCTGACTGCTGCCGAATCAATTAAGAAATTCTATCCAAGAATAAAGATCGTTATGGTAACCTCTATGCTGGAAGGGCGATTTCTTGACCGCGCAAAAAAGATCGGTGCCGATAGCTTCTGGTATAAGGACTCCCCTTCCGGCGATCTTGTGGGCGTAATTGACGGCACTCTTTCCGGTAAACGCTTCTGGCCGGACAGTGTGCCGAGTGTACGGCTCGGCAATACGCTTTCCTGCGAACTGTCCGACCGTGAGATAGAGACCCTGCGTCTGCTCTGTGAGGGAAAAACAAATGCCGAGATTGCCGTAAAACTCAACGTGGCTGAATCCTCGGTGCGGACCTACATCAGCCGCATGTTGGAAAAGACAGGTTATACAAACCGTAACCGCTTGATGATCGCTGCCGTCAGCAAACGGATGGTCGTGCCCGGGTGCTGGCTTGAAGAAGAAGAAAGCTAATATATATGCAACAAAAGGGATAGTTATATGCATTCATTCACAACCGCCCTGCTTTTTTATAAGCAGGGCGGTTTTTCTGCTTTTCGGAGAAAAAGCGGCCGTGCGTTAACATTTTGTTTACAATCCATCCTGCATTTGTCCTCGCTTTTGGGGACAGACAATACCGCTTTATTTTGATATAATAATATCGGAAAACAAAAGGAAACAGATTCATCGGATATATCACAAAAGGAAAGGGGGTTCGATGAATAAAATTGTGGTCGATATGCAGAATTTTCTGTTTGGCGATTCTGTAGCGGCCGCTTTCAAGAATTTGGACTATGATATTGACGTAGTTCGCGCGGAGTCCCCGAAAGATACAGTCGAACTTTGCCAAGTGTATAAGCCGTTTCTTCTTGTGATGGAAGTGACGGATACACCCGTGGATGCTGTGTGAGAGGCTGAAACTCCGAGACGAAGTAAAAGCGGTGTGTCCTGAGTGCAAAATTGCCCTCATCGTGGATTCCAACACCGAAAAACAGGCAGCAAAGGATGTTCGTGATGCCAAGAAAAACGGTCTTATCGATCAGTTTTTCTACAGTTCTATGACCGCTGAATATTTGATGGATCAGATTTATGCGATGTGATAGCAGCATTGTGAAAGGAGAAAACAGAATGAGAATGAAAATGAGAACGATAAATAAAAAGAGGACTGCTCAGTTTTCTGTTAACGCTTATAATGATTATAGGTGTGTTGCCGCTGTCGGCGCCGACGGTCAGCGCGGAGGACGATACGGTGGAGGTCTCCACGTGGGAGGAGCTGAAAAGAGCTCTGGAATATACAACGTCTTGCTCAGTGGTGAAGGTTGTCGCGGATATTGAAACAAAAGACCTCAACGGACACACCGGTCTGCATCAGGACAACATCATTTTTATGACGATGGCGATGGATAAGGTGCTGGATCTGAACGGACACACCGTCAATGCGTATGTTAAATACTATTCGGAGGTCGGGCAGGGGATATCTGATCAGTATCCGCCACGCGGATGCCCGGCTGACCATCCGCGACAGCGTGGGGGCGGCGCCCTGGTCGGTGAGTTTAATCAGGAATTCCTTTATCAGTTCATCGATGTTAATAAAGGTACACTGGTCATGGAGAGCGGCATAGTCAAAATTCTGTGTCCCTCCCGCGATGATCGGTACACGAAATGTGCCGTCAGCGTCTCCGGCACGGCAATTTTCAACGGCGGCGAGGTGCAGACGCAGGTGACCAGTCCCAACGGAGAACCGAAAGACCTCATCTTCTCCCGTCGGCTGCAAGCCATCAGGGGCGAAAAAGGCGGCAGCGTCACCATCAACGGCGGCACCTTCGACCGGGTGGTTCTGCACAGCAGCCCCACGCCGGAGAACCGGGGAAAATACGAGCTGGTGGTAAACGGCGGCCTTTTCCGCCGGTCGATCGCCATGATATTGACCGGAGATGTCTATGCCAGCCATTTCGATCATCTGCCTATGAGGATCAACGACGTTTTTTTCATGCGCACCACCGATCCGACGGATCAGTGCCGTCTGGCGGTCGGCGGAAGCCGAAATGGGGGATATTTCACCACTTGGGACTACCAATTTCATAACGATATTCCGGGCGCGACCTTGAGGAAGCATGGAATATGGAGTGGGGATCTGGTACCGCATCTTATCAGTGAAAAACGGCGCGGTTTTTTTCCGATGTACATGACGGCAGCTGTTTGTGCGGGGAAACATAAATCAGGTAGTTGAAGACGGCGGTCCGATAATGGTCCTGCAGAACGAGATGATCGGCGTTCAGGGCAGCATTGTACGTGTGATCTCCAATGCCTTCGGAGTGAAGGAGGTTCTGCTGGACGGCGAGCCGATAGCGTGCGGAGAGCGGGTATTCAATGCGCCGCAGGTGGATACCACTGCAGAGAATGAGCACAAGGTGACGTTTGTTATGTGTCCGATATCTCCTGTGCTGCGTTCGGTCGGATACAGCTATCCCTACGGAGCCGGGTATGGATCCAGCTATGTACGGCTGGTCGTCGAGGATATAAAAGGGCAGGATACTCATCATTACGAGTTCTCGGACAACGAGGATAAGCTGTTTTCGTTGAGTTACCCCATCAATGAATCCGATGTGGATACACTAACCTCGATAGAGCTGCAGTATACCCTTATGCTGTCGGCAAACGGGGAAAGGAAGCCGGTTGCGCACGGCCACAAAGGTGCAAAGGTGGCGCAGTGGGTAGATCGGTCTCAAGCTATAGAGGATGTCTATTTGATATCAGCCAGCCCTTGGTGCAGGGTGATTATACAAGCGGAGTCATTACTGCGGACGAAAGCGCTCCCCTTATACCGTCGAGGATACGGCGGGCTACTGGGGAACATGAGGACATTTGGGATCTGAACGGGAACAGCCCCGTTCCCGCGACACCCGGCGATGAGTATTATCGTTCCTTCCGGGTACGCATCGGGGAGGGTTATGATAAATATAAATTCGACAAGAATAACCCGCCGAAGATCAGGATCCGGGGGCTCAACCGGGAATGCGACAATATAGTCGTTCGGGTCGCGAGCGACGAAAAGTCCGTGTGGGTGTCCCTGACCGCCCATCCCTCCGAGCTGATTCAAAACGCATGGGGTACTGTCGTCGGACTGCGAGCGGAAGTCCGGTCGGCGGGGTAAGTATTAAACCGAAAGACAGTTATTTTGATTTTAACATAACGGAGATCCAGCGAATTGAAAACGGCACCGTCTACAGCACAAACCCATCCGATTTGATCGATCCTGCCTACACCTATCGAGTCAACGTGGTGGGTGTCGGCAAGAAGAACATGACCTTCCGCAACGGTCCGCGGCAGTATGATATAACGTTTGGCTATTATCTCAACACGAACGTCAGGCTGCGGATGAACAACGATTTTGACACCGCCGCGGACTATAAAGAGGTGTCGTATGATACATCCTCTCAGGCATATTCCATTGATCTGACACCGGAGCCGGATGTTACCTGCTACGAATATCTGTCGTTGGGTGCGCCCTATCCTTGGGCGGGTACCTGTCCGGGATACAGCAATTATATGATCACAGGGTGCCGGGCGGCATCACGGTTCGAAATTATTCCTGGTTCGATGTTGAAAATGCAGCGCAGATGGAAAAGGATACGCCCTTTGTGTCCGGCAGGTCGTACCGTTTTGAGGTGATCCTGGATTGCGAGGAGGGCTATTACTTAGCCGACTCCGAAGCGCTGGATGCCTTCGTGAACGGAAAAAGGCGCAGGTCTCCGAAGCGGCGGACAACGGCGTTGCCATTACGATCGAATATTCCGATACCGTTTCCTCGGGCTTGCGCGGTCAGGTGGTGAGCTTCGCGGACGACAGCAATGTGACCGTATCCCTGTTTGCCGAGGGCAGTACGGAGCCCCAATACACTACCATTGTGCCGGCAGGGGAAGAGAGCGGCGGGAAATACAATCGCTGTCTACGAAATTCCCGATGTTTCCTCCGGCAGCTACACCGTGAAGGTGTCGAAGAAGGATCATGTTACCGGTGAATATGAGGTAACCTTGGGCGCAGAGGCAGTGGAACAAAATGCGGAAATCTATCCCGTCGGCGATGTCAATCAAGACGGGAAGGTGAACATGACCGACATAGTGCTTTTTGATAAGATATCAGGCGGGATGGAGCGTATCCATATATGAAAAAGCAGCCGACATGAATGCGGGGATTCAAAGATAAGTATGGCTGATCTCGTTCTGATGATTCGCAAGGTTATGAAATAACGCAGCACAAAGCCACCCCCGGACCGGCAGTCCGGATCGTATACGCAAAAATCTCCGGCTGCCGTAAAGCTTGATTAAGCGGTGTCCGAGTACAAAACGAAACGAAAAAGGAGATTGATAATGAATACTGCAAGAAAGAAAAACAGATTGTTGCTTTCTTTTTTGGCACTTGTAATGATTTTCGGAATGCTGCCGTTGGCATCGCTTCTCCCGACCCGGGTCGTTGCGGTTTTCTTCTTATCCCTCCTCCCTAAATAAATTGGTGGAGGGAAAGAAGATATACGAAGGCTACCGTTACAGATTCTATTCGAACGGTATGGTGGAATCATACACATACAGCATAGACCCCGAGTATACTAATTACAGCGCGCAGCCTGTTCGTTAAAGAGGAGCCGGGACTTGTAAAGTATGTGGCATACTCAAACGGCGTTATCCTGTATTGGACGAAAAGCGAGAATGATTTCTGGATCTTTCGGAGTTCAAGGTCTGACGCTGTCGCTCAGATTTTTGACAATATGAAGCTCTCCGCCATATATGCCCCGGAGTAAATTTGAAGCTTGATTGTTCCTGGACGCCTATGTCCAATTACGCCACAGCACCCGATATAAAGACAAGACCGGTTTCTGCCCCCAAAACGGCACAACCGGCGCGGTCATCGATCTGGCTCAGACGGAGGGAAGTCTGGGTGATTGCGGAACCTTTGAGCTGTGCGGAAACGGGGGAGCTGTTTATCAACACTGAAATGCCCCTAGAAAAACCAGCCCCGACTATGCAATTGTGGCAAAAAAGCACGGCGATACGGGACGATGTTTCTTTGAGCATTGCCTGCGGCAACAGTCACAGACAGGCAGTCAGTCTTATTCTAACAACCGCTCTTACCGTTGACACAACCAAAGATGTTCATTTCGGTATATACAATACCTTTGCCACTGCCAGCGCGTGGAGCTGTCATATGAACAGCTGCAGCTTTCTCAATGCGAGAAAGTTTTATGTCCGTGTGGCTCTCGGCAGCAATTCCTGGAAGATTTTTGGCGACAACGGCGAATCCGATCCGGTGAAAGTGTTTAAAAATTACCAGAAAAACGGCAAGATCGGCAGAGAGTGGTCGATGAGAGGTAATACGGAGAGCAGTAATCAATATCTTTTCACCATGGATCACGGCAACGATAACCCGCGGATACGCTACAGCCTCAACCTCAAGGAAGTGAAGAATAACGATCTCGTAAGGGATCTGGAGGCGGCCTGGGCTATGAGATGTCTGCGGAGATACTGTATATGCCCGCAGTGGATGCAAAGCTGAAGGACGCAGGAAGGATCGAATTCTATTTCTTCGGCCGCCTGTGTAATCCGGGCGTGCAGGAGGGCTATGAAGCCGCCTATTTGTCTGACTTTTATGTGGACCGCATCGGAAAACACGGTATAGAGTTCTACTGGGTCTGCAAGTCGGCGACCGATCCGGACAACGATACTTTCAGCTCTACGGGTCAGCTGAAGGATTATGAACTCACGAATTTGGGACCCCTTTATTATACATATACCTTCTTTGATGTGCTGATGAACGATGAGGTCAGCGGTACACGCTACATATGGAACGTAAAGCTTCAGCAGGACGGCGGCGAGTTTACCGAAGCAACCAACACCAGCCACAAGATCTCCCCTGCATCCGGATACATTGGCGAAATGCTATCCCAATTTCAATTGGGTATCCCGTCCGAGTGGAAGTATAGTTCCGATTCGGATGCGTATACTATGTACTTCTGGTTAAACCCACGGCACGGATACGAAGTTTGCCCGTCGTCTGCGACGGCATCCGACGGAGTTACGCTGAATGTGCAGCATACCGAGGTTACAAGAAGATCGATCACCAATGGTTCCCTCAAAGCCCTCGTTATCGACCTTGTGGCGAAACGGAAGCTGACGGATGTGAGCGGTACGCTCAAAAACTTCCGTCTCGGCATCGACGCCGGGTTCACGGAGATCGTATCAAACGATTCGAGTAAGTATACCTTCAAAGATACGGTGGTATACGATCCCGGCTATGGCTCCTCTTACGGAGTAGAGGCCGGTCAATAGCGCAAAGACGATATGTGTTATGTCTACTTCGACATAAAGCCGGGGTTTGGCTATTATCTCCCCGAGAACGCTTCGGTAAGCAGGATCCTGCCCGCAGGCTACAGAGCTAACGGGATATTCGACTCTGCAGAAACATACAGCACAGTCTATAAGGGCGATTGGATCAGCTATTCACCGATAAACCAGAAATACCGGACCTCCCGGCTGTTGGAGCCGAACAGCGAGGGAAGGAATACGGGACAGATATCCGCATACAGGAGCCTGTGGTGGGGGGGACTGCCCTGTTACCCTTTGCCGGCTATGATAAACCGACAAGCCTGCCGTATAATATGAAGGTGCTGTCGATGCAATGGCTGGGACCCGATAACGAACCAATGAGGAAATTTGACAAATTTGAGCTCGGAAAATCGTATTTCCTCGATCTTAGTATCGGATTTGAGGGCGGCGAAGAATTGGGTCATGTATACCCGAAAAATAATAGAGATTTCAAGGTGAACGGTAAGAGCGTAAACGCATGGATGGAATATGAGGACTCTACAGACGGGCATGTCTGGCACGTGTATGAATCCTATAAGTTGGTTGACCCCAGCGCCATGGGCACTGTCACCGGCACGGTAGAGAGTTACGGCGATCCTGACGAAACAATTACAATTCAACTGGGTAAACAGCGGAAACGGGGAGCCGGAGTATATTACGACCGTCACCGGCAACAGCACCGAATATTCTCTTACCGGCGTTGAACCGAGATCATATGTAATGAGAGTCGAAAAACAAGCACATCACGGAAGAATTTATTATGCAGGTTGACCCCGGTAATGCAGTCCGTGATATACAGCTTAACCTTCTCGGAGATCTCAATCGAAACGGAAAGGTAGACATGGCGGACATAGTGCTTCTGATAAGATATCAGGCGGGATGGAGCATATCCATATACGAAAAAGCTGCCGACATAAATGCGGATTCAAAGATAAGCATGGCGGATCTCGTTCTGCTGATCCGCGAGGTTTTGTAAAGCGCTGTCCGAATCCTCTGTCTGCGGTTCGGATTACGGACCGCAGACAGTTCATCGCCGGCGCCGTGAGGGGATTTCGGTGTACCCTGAAACATATGTTGAGCCTTGCCTCCGTTCTGCATCGTGAAACTTCAGAGGACGGATTTCGATTTATCATGCTTTCACAGCGAAAAAACGCAAGCTCGTCCTTTTGTATGATAAAAGTGTGCAAAAATTTGAAATACAGATGATAAAAAGAAACGTCGGAATATTATTTAAAACGAATGATTTCGATATTGACGTATTTGACGCAGATACCTTCTCATGCATATTATTCTGCGGAAAAATGAGGCTGTCCGCGGACTTCGGCTGTTCTTTGCTGAATAAAGACACCGGCATAGGTGTGTTAAGTATGTATTTTGGAAACAAATACTTAAAAGGAGAAAACCGATATGAAAAGAATTTCTTCGATGTTCTGTACGGCGCTGCTGCTTTCCGGTTTGCTGCGGGGATGCATGGGATTGCCCGGAAACAATATCCTCGACCCCGATAACGGTAATATTACATGGACGGCAGTTCCGTTACTCGGAACCGGATAACACAAAAAACGGAAGACAGTGCTTTGACGGCACTGCAGCAGAAGATAAATTATCATAGCAAGGGCGCCGGTGTCGCTTTTATCGGCTATGTGGACAGCGAAAGCACCGAGGTAGACCTGCGCGCCTATTATGCAAGCAGCGAAACGGGGAAAAGAATATCCCGGCTTAGTGTATGCACCGCTTTACATGGCTGAGGGACAGGAGTTGTATGCGATTATACCGCCGAATGACAAAGGCAGAATCACCGTGTATGCCTCAGCTATAACCGAAAACGGTCAATATACCGACGATTGGGCTCACCCTTTGCATGAAGGAAACCCAGGCGAGGCTCTTTTGCTGCGGTGCAATCTCAGCGAGATTTATTCAAATGTACTGATAAGCGCTACCGACGGCGGCGGAGCCGTTTTGTTCCGTCCGTCACTGTCTATGGAAAACGGGCATCTGCAGGAGACCGCAGAGGTGTATGATTTCTCGGTATATGAGAAAAATGCCGGACGAGCGTTCGATTGAAATTGCAACAGAAATTCTTCTGGAAGCCGACGAGGTAAAGGATGCCGTCAAAGGCGGAATGAAGATTATGTATACCGGAGATACGCAGATGATTGAAGGCCGAACCTGTCTGCTGTTCGCTCTCGGAACCGATAGAGAGGATCAGTTTGTAAGAGAGCGCTATTACGGCGTATGCGACAATCTCATCTATGCCTATGATGCAGTGAGTGATACATGGTCGGTTCTCGAAAAGAAGTAAGATAAAAGGAGGAAAAAATGCGCAATTCAAAACGAAGCGGCAGTTTTCTTCTCTGTTTCTTCATCAATATGCTAATGAATATTGAAGGACTGCTGCCGTCTGTGGTTTTATTGGTTTTGCATTTTTGGCTGAAAATATCGGTGTGGTGGTCGGTCGGTACATTCATCGCGTGGATTTTATATCTGATTATGTGGATGGCTTTTATCGGCTGGGCAGGTAAATGCGGCTCGGCGCGCGATTTGCCGAAAGAAAACAAAAATCCGTATTCCGTGGGGAATGCGGGAAAAACCAGTGATCTGCCGACTCCGGTCGGGAAATATATAGATCATTCTTACGAAAATCGGGAAGGAGAACTACAAAATGGGACTTATCAAAGCGGGAATCGGTGCCCTCGGAGGCACGCTTGCAGATCAGTGGAAGGAATTTTTCTACTGTGAATCGATACCGAAAGAGGTGCTTGTAACAAAAAGGACAAAACGGGTCGGGGGACGCTCGTCAAAACACAAAAGGAAGCGACAACATCATATCGAACGGATCGGGTATTGCCGTCGCCGACGGTCAGTGCATGATCATCGTCGAGCAGGGCAAGGTCGTCGAGGTATGCGCCGAGCCCGGCGAATTTACATACGACAGCTCGACGGAGCCTTCGATCTTCTCGGGAAATCTCGGCGAGAGCATTAAGGAGACGTTCAAGACAATCGGCAAACGATTTACTTACGGCGGCGACACCGGCAAGGATCAGCGCGTTTACTATTTCAACACCAAGGAGCTTATCGATAACAAATTCGGCACGCCGAACCCCATCCGTTCCGCGTGGTCGATTCGAAAATCGGACTTGACTTAGACGTTTCGGTGCGCTGCTCCGGCGTATACTCCTACAAGATCGCAGATCCCCTGCTCTTCTACACCAATGTGTGCGGGAACGTGGAGCAGGAATACAGCCGCGACGAGCTTGACGGTCAGCTGAAGACCGAGTTTGTCAGCGCGCTTCAGCCCGCGTTCGGCAAGCTGTCCGATCTTGAACTGCGTCCGAATCAGATCGTCAGCCACAATACCGATCTCGAAGAAGCCATGAACACGGCGCTCTCGGCCAAGTGGGGCGAGCTGCGCGGGCTCAAGGTAGTCAGCATCGCGCTCGGCTCCGTCACGCTGCCGGAGGAAGATGCCGAAATGATCAAGCAGGCGCAGCGTGTGGCCATCATGCGCGACCCCACTATGGCGGCGGCCACTTTGGTGGGAGCTCAGGCGGATGCCATGAAAACGGCGGCGGGCAATCAGGCAGGTGCCATGACAGGCTTCATGGGTATGGGCATGGCGATGAATGCGGGAGGCGGAATGAATGCGCAGAACCTTTTCGCAATGGGTCAGCAGAATCAGCAGGCTCAGCAGCAGGCCGCGGCTGCTCCCGCCGCACCGTCGGCGGATGGTTGGAAATGCTCCTGCGGCGCGGTCGTGACCGGGAATTTCTGTCCGGAATGCGGCGCAAAGAAGCCGGAACCCGTACAGGCAGGCGCATGGAAATGCAAGTGCGGCGCTGCGGCGACCGGCAAATTCTGCCCCGAATGCGGTTCTCCGAAGCCTGCGGATACGGATGGATGGACCTGTTCATGCGGCACGGTAAACAAAGGAAAGTTCTGTCAGAACTGCGGTGCGAAAAAGCCGGAAGGAGCGCCGTTATACCGCTGTGATAAGTGCGGCTGGGAGCCGGAGGATCCGAAGAATCCGCCGAAGTTCTGCCCCGAATGCGGAGATATATTTGACGATAACGACAAAAAATGAAAGCACCGATGAAGGTATTGCTTATCTTGATTCTGTTCGTTTTTTGTTTTGGGTATTACAGCCGTTATCATATGCATGCGCAGCAGCCGTCCTCTGCGAGAAACACCATCATAGACGGCGACGTGACGGACCGCCCTGTTCCTCCCCGAAATTTGAGCTGCCAGATATTCCAGGAGAGCGCTGCGCTTAACAGCCTCAATTGGGGACAAAGCTCGTCGAATGAATATGAATGCTTTTCGTTTGATTTGAATAGGGACGAAAACTCTACAAACTCTCCGGGCGCTATGTCGATCCGGAGAGTGGCGGGAGGATTGATCTTTGAGGATGTACTGCTTAATGACGAGCAGCTGAAAAGCGTTGAAAAGATCCTGAAAAGCGGCAAGTTTCGGTGCTATACCGAACGAATCTCGGAAAACAACGTATACGACGAAGCCGACAGCCTGCTGAGCGCGGGCTGGAGGCTGTCGGACGGCAGCATTATTTCGGTTAAATACAACGGCATAGCCGCAAAAGAGCTTTTCAAGGTATTAAAAGTGTTACTGCGGCAGTAAGGCAAGCTTTCCATCAGAAAAGCGGGAAATAATTTTCCGGATGATCAGCTTTAATAATGTATTATTACTTTATGGAGGGTGTTTTATATTTGTTTGCCAAAGGAGGAACAATTGTGACTGAAAAACCGAAAAAAAAAAAGAAAAAAGATATATATTCCATATTGCTTTTGTTTCTGGGTATCGGCTTAATTGCTGCCGGAATTATCGGTATAATTTCAAGTCGTACCGACAGTAAGGAATATAAAAACTCAACCGATATACGGAAAATTCCGCCGTTATTGATGACTTTTCAACCCACGACAGTAAGGATGATTCCGGAGATGTTAAGTATACAACATATAAATTTAAAGTTTCATATGTTATTGACGGAAAAACCTATAAGGGAAAATGTGAAGAACGTGTCTGGGCAAGGTCGAGCAGCTACGAAAAAATATACCTATGATAAATTGAGAAAAGGCGACACAATAGACGTCGAGGTTTACAAAACCTCAAAAGGCGATTACAAGATTTCTCCTGAGGGAAATCCGTTGATTTTCTGCTCTATTGTGCGGCAATCCCCGTCGGCTTGTTCTTTGTTGTTATAATGATATGCGACATTACAAAGACAACCGAAAAAAGAAAAGCGAAAACGAAATGATCAGCAAGGAATAAATCAGAGGTATTTTTTATGGATTTATCAGTATCACTGTTTATTGCGGCTTCCTTTGCTATATTATGTACATTCTATATCGGTAATAAAATACTCACCATAGATTATTCGGAATACTGTTCCAAAAATTCTAAAAAGCCAAAATGGAAAGATTGCTTTATGAAAAGGACACTCCCTTCAGAATTCAAAAATCCGAAGAGATATAAGAAAAGCCTTTTGAAAGAGTTCTGATTCCGCTCGGAAAAGCGGACCAAAAAACTCTCCTGCAAGAATGGACCTGGCATTCCGAAATAAAATCGTCAGTCAAATCAACAGACTTAATAGGAATAAGCTTTGCCGCAGAATTTACATTACGGATGTTGTTCCCGTTCCTAAAAATGACTTTGAAACATGGAACGATGACGGCAGAGAATGGCGTGAATCGGTTTTAAAGTGCAGCACACTGGAGCGTTTTGAGTCAACCGAAGATAACACGGTTCGGCATGAGATATACCGTAAAAAATTCATCTCAGAATACTTCAGTCAAGACACGTCCGCAGCGCCGACCGAAATGAAAAAAGAAAAGCTATTATTCCGATATGCTGAGAATAACGTGTCCGTCCTGCGGCGCAGATGTAAGACTTGTCAGTCAGCAGGTGATCTGTGAATATTGCGGTGCCGTTATTAAAACGAGTTTTACGATTGGCAGACCGAATCGTTTGAGCTTTACGAATCTATCAGCACAAATCTGAAAAGATTTTTTCAACTGCTTGTGTCCGGCTGTATACTTTTCTTATGTGTGTTCCTGTGTCTCTATTTAATCAAGGATACCGAGATTTCTCTCGCTGCCGGTGTCGGCGCGGCGGTTCTTTGCTTTGAGTAATCATCACACCGATTATTTACGGAAAAGTTAAGCAAGAAAAACTTTGCGGGAAAAATCAAGATATTCCGGGAGAATTATCTCAGAGCCTGCTTAAACGAACACTTTGGGAGAATGAAAGCGACGAAGACCTGCTTGATTTCAGCGTTGATACAATTAAGCTTTTGAAAGTTGCCCACACAGAAGAAACAACAACCGTTACGGCTGACATTTTCGAACAAAAAACCTTTCTTCCCGAAAATCAAAAAGCCGTTTACAAAAAGATTTAAAAAAGATTAGTTATAACAAAGAGCAAGGTATCCTGAAAAGAGAAAAGCGGACGGCGAGTTCTATGTCGAAAAGGATTGTCCGTCCTGGTGCTAATTTTATGCCTGATGAAAATCACTGCTGTTGTTCTGTGGGTTTGGTTTACAAGTCAACAATGAAATGGATTGTGCAAAAAATAAATAAAAACGGAGGATTTATTATGGACTGTTTGAAAAAAAATACTGTGATATCTGCGGCGAGAAAATAGGATTTTTAGGAAACTGCAAGCTGGAGGACGGTAATCTCTGCAGTGACCGCGCAAGAAAGCTTCTCGCCGTTTTTCAGCGAACAACGGCGAACTCGACCGTAGAACATTAATCAGACGTCAAAGCTTGCCATCAGCGGGAAAATGAAAAGTTTTGCTGGAGCTTCCCGTCGGTCACCTTTGACGGGAGCAAAGGTATATATAGATCCCTTAGGGGAACGGTCTGTCGTTACCGGGTCAATCCGCCGCATGGCAACCCCGACCTTTATTGCGTTTTCGCAGGTGCTCGAGTAAACACGGATATTCAAGAGAATAAGGAAGAGATTTATTTCGAGGATCCGATGGAAATAAGAAGAGCTATGTGCCTCCGCGTTAAGGCTATGTGACTATGAGTTCAATGTGTAACGATCCGTGGATTCACCTCGGGTTTGATGAAATAGAGCTGGAGCTGAGCGACGGAAACCGTCCCGACAGCTGCTACACCGATTTGTACCGCGAACAGAGAGAAGAATGCATGAGCTGAGGATATTCTGATGCGCCGGGGATGAGCGATATCGTTTGGGATGGCGACGGTATGATGAACAGGGTAGGATGCATAGACAACCGTCCGGGAGAAAAACCGCTT
>VOFG01001593.1_pt1 | contig 35388 bp, 57 predicted proteins | sample 5384171 | NCBI WGS metagenome assembly VOFG01 (sample SAMN12384726, study PRJNA508395) | human gut metagenome | isolation source: healthy gut F | host: Homo sapiens
CAGTGGCGGATGCTGCCGGGCGAGCTGACACCGGAGCTGGCGCAGCGTATCCGGAAGCTGACCCGTATCTACTACCGATTGGCCTGAGAGAATGAGAGGGACTGAGCAAATGCCCAGTCCCTTTTTCTTTCCTGCGGAAGGAGAAGGATATGATCCGTGTGTATGAGGTGCGGCGGCGGGAGGAGGTCACAGTGAACAAACCGAATCCTCAGGCTGTGGTCCTTTACCGGCATATGGGAGTTGAGGTTTATCGGAGGATCGATTGCGGCGAGGAGGGGCCCCTATCCACTGCTTTATAGGAAAACCGTCGGAACTGAAAACAGTGCATGCACCCGGCGGACAATGGCCGCCGGGGTCATGGAGACTGTCGGAAAAACCCGGAGGGTTTTTCCGGCAAAAGGTTGCAGTCTGCTGCGCGCATAATTTGTGTGCCATAGGCGCACAAATTCCACACTTGCAGCCTGAGAAGTATTTTCTCTCACGCACATGTCACAAGAGAAAATGATTTTACTTCTTTGCGCCTGCGGTCGGCAAACTCTGCGAGGCTTTTTTGACACGCTGCATGACCCCGGCGGCCAATGGCCGCCGGGGTCATGTGCTATGAAAAGGAAGGGGATGGGATGATTTACCGCTGCACCCGGCCGGAGCCGTCGCCGCCGGCCAGCTTCTCCACCTCAGAGACGGTGACCCGGTTGAAGTCACCCTCGATGGAGTGCTTCAGGGCCGAGGCCGCTACGGAAAATTCGATGGCGTTCTGGCTGTCCTTGTCGCTGAGCAGGGCGTAGATCAGGCCGCCGCCGAAGCTGTCGCCGCCGCCCACACGGTCCACGATATGCAGGTGGTACTCCTTGGAGAAGCAGTAATTCTCGCCGTCGTACAGCATACCGGCCCAGTCGTTGTCGCTGGCGGACAGGGAGGTGCGGAGGGTGATGGCCACCTTCTCGAAGCCGAACCGGTCGGCCAGCTGCTTGGCTACGGACTTGTAGCCCTCCTTATTGAGCTTGCCGCCGTAGATGTCGGTATTCTCCGCCTCGATGCCGAACACATCCTTGGCGTCCTCCTCATTGGAGATGCAGACGTCCACATACTGGCACAGCTCCGTCATGGCGGCACGGGCCTGCTCACGGGTCCAGAGCTTACCACGATAGTTCAGGTCGCAGGAGATCTTTACGCCGTGCTTCTTGGCGGCTACGCAGGCCTCCTTGCAGATCTCCACCAGATTGGAACCCAGCGCCGGAGTGATGCCAGTGAAGTGGGAACCAGTCGGCGCCGTCAAAGATGGCATCCCAATCGAAATCGGAGGGCTGGGCCTCCTGAATGGCGGAGTGCGCCCGGTCGTAGATGCACACGCTGCCCCGCTGAGAGGCACCCTTTTCCAGATAGTAGATGCCGATGCGGTCGCCGCCCCGGACGATGGAGCGGGTGTCCACGCCCAGCCCACGGAGGGCATTGACAGCACCCCTGTCCGATGGCGTGGGCGGGCAGCTTGGTGACGAAGGCGGCGTCCATGCCGTAGTTGGCCAGCGACACGGCTACATTGGCCTCGCCGCCGCCGAAGGTGGCCTGCAGCTGATCGTCCTGAAAGAAGCGGTAGTAGCCGTTGGGGCCAGCCGCAGCATGATCTCACCGAAGGTGACGATACGTTTGCTCATAGTGATTCCTCCTTATCTGCGAACCAGATGAATGGCGAAGCCGCCGAATTCACCGTCGATATAAATGGCCTTGGTATTGCCCTTGGCATCCGTCTTGCGGGTCTCCGGCAGGCAGTGGACGCCATACAGGCCCAGATGATACACCGCCCGGTCCACGTTGCTGGTGGCGATGGCGATGTGTCCGTGGGTGCCCAGTACTGGGGGTCTTGGTACACTCCACGGCGTGGAGGGCCTGTACAGAGGAGTTGCCCATCTGATAGGCGAAGCCGAACATATCGCACAGGGTACGGGCCAGCCGGTCGGCCTCGGCCTCGCTGCCGCAGTTGATGCCCACATGATCCAGAGAGAAGCCCAGCATGGTGCGGACGGCCTCCCGGCTCAGGCGGGTAATCTCTGCCCAATTCTCCTGTTGGATGAGGTCCTTCTTCACCATCCAGGTGCCGCCGCAGGCCACGATCTGGTCAAAGGCCAGATAATCCGCCAGATTCTTGGCGTTGACGCCGCCGGTGGGCATCCATTTCAGGGTCTTGTAGGGGCCGGCCAGAGCCTTCAGCTTGGCCACGCCGCCGTTCTGTTCGGCCGGGAAGAATTTCACAACGTCCAGGCCCATTCTCATGGCCTGCTCCATCTCGCCCGGAGTAGCGGTGCCGGGCATCATGAGCGCCCCTTGGACAGACCGTAGCGCACCATGTCGGGGTTGAAGCCGGGACTGACGATGAATCTGGCACCGGCGTCCAGCGCACGGTCCAGCTGGTCGTGGGTCAGCACCGTGCCAGCACCCACCAGCATTTCCGGAACCTCCCGGCTGATGGCCCGGATGGCCGCCTCGCCGGCGGCGGTGCGGAAGGTGACCTCGGCCACCGGCAGCCCTCCGGCTGCCAGTGCTTTTGCCAACGGCACGGCCTTTTTCGGCGTCGTCGATGGCGATGACCGGGACGATGCCGATGTCAGAGATTTGTTTCAGAACAGGATGCATGGATAGACCCTCTTTTCTGTGTAGTAGTGGAAATGGTCAGATGCTGCGTGCTTACACGCAGACGGGAACAAAGGGAAAAACACCGCACCCGGCGTCAGCGCCGGATGTTGCCGGAACACGCTCAGATGCGGTGGTTCTTTCGGGTTTTGGAGGGGGTTACTTGCTGCCCTTCTCCAGCGCCTCCCACAAGCCGGATAGGTACACGGCGCCCAGCGCACGGTCGTAAAGACCATAACCGGCACGGCCTTGCTCATCCCAGATCATGCGGTACCGTGGTCGGGGCGAATGTAGCCGTCGAAGCCCACGTCATGATAGGCCTTCATGATCTCGTAGAGATCCAGACTGCCGTCGCCGGAGAAGTGGGCGGCCTCCTCAAATTGGCCGGGGCCGGTGAATCGGATGTTGCGGACGTGGGCGAAGTGGATGCGGCCCTGTGCGCCGAACTCCCGCACCATGGCGGGGATGTCGTTGCAGGGGTTGGAGCCCATGGAGCCGGAGCAAAGGGTCAGCCCATTATAGGGGCTGTCCACCAGCGACAGGATGCGGCGGACATTCTCGGCGTTGGTACAGATGCGGGGCAGGCCGAAGATATCCCAAGGGGATCGTCCGGATGGATGGCCAGTTTCACGTCGTACTGCTCACACACGGGGATCACCGCCTTCAGGAAGTACTGAAGGTTGCGGAACAGATCCTCGTGGGACACGGAGGCGTATTGGGCGAAGAGCTTTTTCAGCTCCGTCATGCGCTCCGGCTCCCAGCCCGCCATCTCGAAGTCACCGGCACCCTGTTGGATGCGGTCGGCAAAGGCCTGCGGATCAGTGATGCGGTCGATAATGGACTGGTCATAGGCCAGAACGGCAGCACCGTCGAGCCGGGGCTTGGCCAGATCCGTGCGGGTCCAGTCGAACACCGGCATGAAGTTGTAGCAGATGACCTTGACCCCAGCCTGACCCAAGCGGGCCACGGTCTGGCGGTAGTTGTCAATGTATTCGTCCCGACTGGGTAGGCCCAGCTTGATGTCCTCGTGGATATTGACGCTTTCGATGACCTCCAGCTCCAGACCGGCGTCGTTGACTTCTTGCTTCAGCGCCCGAATACGCTCCGTGGGCCACAGAGCCCCGGCGGGCATATCCATCAAGGAACTGACAACGCCGCTCATGTTGGGGATCTGCTTGATATAGCGCAGCGGTATGGGATCCATCTGACTGCCATACCAGCGAAATGTCATTTTCATGGCTGATCGCTCCTTACTCTCTCACTCAGCTGCCGGCGCAGGATATCACGCACCGCTCCCGGCCCTGCCAGCATGGCACGGAAATCGTCCTCCACCGTTTTGGCCAGCCCTGCCTCATATAGGTCCACACCGAAGATATCGGCGTTTTGCAGGATGGGACGCAGCTGATGGGTGAAGGTATCGGGCTTTCCGAGGGTTACGTCCGCCAGCAGCGGCTGCAGCTGGGGAAGCAGGGGATCCGGACTCACCGGCATCGTCTTACCGGCATCGTCTACTCCCAGCAGATAGCGGCACCAGCCGGCAAAGACCAGCGGGATATACCGCAGCTGCACCATGGGGAGGCTGCGCTCCCAGTAACGGCGCAGGGTGCCGCCGTAGCGCACTGGTAGCTTCTGAGAGGTATCGGTGGCGATGCGCTGGGGCGTGTCGGGAATGGCGGGGTTGGGGAAGCGCTCATGGAGCACCTGATGAATAAACTCCGTGGGCCGGAGGATGCCGGGATCCTCCACCACCGGGAGACTCTCGCCGGCGATACGTTTCACCAGCGTTACAAGGTCGGTATCTCGCATCTCGGCGGAAATGGTCTGATAATCCAAAAGGCAGCCAAACACCGCCAACGCCGTGTGCAGGGGGTTCAGACAGGTGCCGACCTTCATTTTCTCCGACTTCTCCACGGTGGCCCGATCGGTGAAGTAGACACCCGCCTGCTCCAGCGGCGGCCGACCGTTGGGGAAATGATCCTCCAACACCAGATACTCCGTCACCTCGGCATTGACGAAGGGGCGGAGACGGTGCCGGTGGCGCTCTTGGTGATGGCCATACCCGCCACGCCCAGCGCCGTCAGCTGGTCGGCCACCTTCTGGGAGGGGTGGGGGGTGATCTTGTCGATCATGGACCAGGGGAAACTGACGCTCTCCTCACAGGAGAGCCAGCGGAGGAAATTCTCCGGCACAAAGCCGCTCTCCTGCCAGCCCTCGGCAAGGGTCAGACAGCTGTCCCGGAGCTTTTTTGCCGTTTTGGGCGCAGTTGTCCATGCTGACCACGGCAATGGGGCTTCCACCTGCCAGAAACCGCTGATACAGCAGTGCCACGGCGATGGACAGCGTGTGCCGGGGCCGGAATGGCCCCGCCGCCAGATCCTGCGCCACCACGGGCAGGAGCGTGCCGTCCATATCCCGGAGGGCATAGCCCTTTTCGGTGATGGTGAAGCTGACCATTTGCAGGGAGGGGTCACAGAACATCCGGCAAAGGGTTTGCCAGTCCTCATCCTGCCAGTCGGCTTTCAGACAGCCTGCCACGCTGCCGATGACCTCCCGGTCACAGGAGCCGTCGGCGTGCATCCGCACCAGAAGGGAGAGGTTGTCGTAGGGGTATAGCCCTCCGTGGCGGCGCTGAAATTATGGGATGCCGCCGCCACGATGCCGGTGTCTGTAAGACCGGCGTTCAAAAGGGACTGCTGGGCTACCGCCAGAAAGGCGCGAAAGATGTTCCCGGCCCCGAAGTGTATCCAGACGGGATGCCGGAGCGTCCGCTCCTGCATGGCGGAGACGTCGTAGCGGGGCAGGGCGATGTGCGCCGCCTGCCAGCCGCTCTCGTCCCGCAGACCCTGAATGTTCAGATGAAGCATAAAATGCCGCCCTTCGTATCAGACTCTGGTATCCACCAGATGCTTACCAAGCTTCTTCTCCAGCTTGCCCTGCAGCCAAGTCAGCATGGTGCTGAAGATCAGGTAAATCAGTGCGGCCTCGCAGTACAGCAGCATGGGCTCAAAGCGAACGGCAATGATGCTCTTGGAAGTCATGAGTATCTCCGGCACGGTGATGGATGCCACCAGAGAGGTATCCTTCAGCAAGCTGATGAAGGCGTTGCCCAGAGCGGGCACAGCCACCAACGCCGCCTGCGGGATAATGACCTCGGTCATGGTCTGGAGCTTGCTCATGCCCAGCGCCTTGCAGGCCTCGAACTGTCCCTTGGGAATGGAAGTCAGCGCAGCGCGAATCACCTCGGAGTTTGTAAGCACCTTGGCTGACGACCAAGGCAATGATAGCGGAAGGAATAGGCTTGAGAACGATGCCGATAGACGGCAGTCCAAAGAATATTACGAAGATCTGTACCAGCAGAGGTGTGCCACGGATGACCCAGACGATGAACCATGCAATGCCCTTTAGGGGCGGCAACTTGGACATCCGCATCAGTGCAATGATGAAAGCCAGTACGAGGCCCAACGCAAAGGAAACCAGCATCAGCGGTACAGAAACCGTCAAGCCGGCCCGAAACATGGGCCAGAAGGACTCAAGAAATAGTTCCATAGGGGCTTCTCCTTTTTAAGAGGAGGGGACGCCGCCGGAGGCGGCGTCCCCTTGAATAGTGGCCTTAAAGCTATACTTATACAGGCTGACGCTGTCAGCAACGGTCTGACCGAAGTACTTCACCGTCAGGTTGTAGAGGGGTCTTGTCCTTGATCATCTCGCCGATGATCTCGGAGACCTTATCGCACAGAGCCTGATCGTCCTTGCGGAACATAGCAGCGGACTCGACCATGTATTTCTGATCGGCAGCGGGCTCATAGATGGCAGCGATCTTCACATTGACATCGGGACGGCTCTTCATGTACTCATCCACGGCGGCGACATTGTTGATGTGGCCATCCACACGCTTGGTGTCCAGCATATCCATAGCGCCGGTGAGGTCGGCGTCAGCGGTGGTGGCACCGTAGCTCTGGGCAATCTGACCAGCGGTGGAGGAGGGGAGTTAGCGCAGACCTTGCCGTCCAGGTCCTCGAAGGACTTGATCTCCTCGTTGTCACCGTTCACCACCAGGCAGAAGGGGTTCTCTGCATAGGAGGCAGACACGGCGTACTTCTCCTGACGCTCGGGCTTGGGGTTCACACCGCAGATAACCACATCGTAGCGGGCGGCGTCCAGACCAGCCATAACGGGATCCCAGCCGTCGGAGATGTTGAACTCAGCGGTAACACCCAGACGCTTGGCGATCTCCTTGGCAACCTCTACCTCAAAGCCGGTGAGATCACCGGTTCCCTCATCGTTGTAGACGTAGGGGATCCAGTTGCCCTCGGCGCCGATGGTCAGCTTGCCGGCGTCCAGCACACGCTGCAGGGAGTTGTCGGTGTTGTTGTCACCATTGTTGTTGTCGTCGGCCTTCTTGCCGCAGGCAGCCAGGGAGGCGATCATCATCAGAGCGAGGACCGCTGCAAGAATCTTTTTCACTTTCATTCGTTTCACCTTTTCCTCTTTTTTTTATTTATTTTTCAGCTGACGCTGAGAAATACGTTAGTTCAGTCCTCCAGAAAACGTTCCAATACCCGGAAGTTTCTGCGGTCTGCGCTGAAGGGGTCGGTAAAGTAGTGCTCGTCGGCCACCTCCTGCACCAGATACCCGGTGAAGTCGTGGTCGTTCATGATTTGGATCTGCCGGGCCAGGGCGGTGTTGCCGTCGCCCCACACATTGTGGAGCCAGGGGTCGCCGTCCAAAAAATGCATATGGATCAGGTCGTCGCCGAAGGCCTGGAACCAGTCCTCCAGCTTCTCCCCCGCCGCGCCGGTGGCGATGCTGTCCACCATCATCTTCAGGCTGGGATGAGCGATCTCCCGGTACATCTCACGGGCACGGGGCAGGTCGTAGACCAGATTGCTCTCGTCGTCCCGCAGGGATTCCATTACCAGAAGGATGCCTTCCGCTTCCGCCACACGGCACAGGCGGTACAGATGATCCCGACAGCGGTTACACATGGTACTCTCATCCTCGCCGGTGTAGCCCCAGCCGGAGTTCACCACCACCCGGTCGGCACCCAGTTGGGCGGCCAGACGAATGGCGTTGGAAAAGTAGCGGAAGGAGTATTCCAGCAGCTCCGGCTCCTGAGAGGCGTACTGATACTGGTAGGCGATGCTGGGGGCGGTGACAGACACCACCCGGATATCGTGATCCAGAAGCTTCTGTTTCAGAGCGGGGACGTCGCCGGTGCCCTCGTGGTCCAGCCAGAAGTGGGAGGCACCGCACCAAAGCTCGATCTGGCGGATGCCCAGCCGCTGCTGACAGTCAGAAAATAGTCCAGAGAGAAGCGGCGGTAGTGCTGGTTCATGTTCACCAGCTGACTGCGGAGGATGCCCATTACGCCAGCACCTCCTTCACAGCGGCCACAGCCTTTTCATCAGGATAGGCGGGAGAGCCGATGTAGCGCTCACCGGGGAGATACAGGGAGAAATCGCCCTGATAGCCGCCCGCTGTCAGCTGGCAGAGGTAGCGGTCCACCGGCAGAACGCCGTCGCCCCACGCCCGCCAGCCGTGCCAGTTGCCGTCGCACAGCCGCACCAGACCGATGCGGCCGGGGAAGAGAGAGAGCCAATCGGCCACGGTATCGCCGTTGGCACTCATGACGTTGGTATCCAGACACACGCCCAGCGCCGGGGAATCGACCCACGCCAGCATCTGGGAGAGCTGCCGGGCGGTATTCAGTACCGGGGCCTCGGCAATGAGGGGCGTTTCAGCGCCCATCACCGGGGCCAGCAGCAGCGTCACGCCCTCCACCTGCGCCGTATGGCACAGGTGGGTCAGCATGGCGGCTGCGTGCTCCGCCAGTTCCTGCGGCGGGATGTCCCAGCAGGCCCCGGCGGCGCTCAGCACCAGCCGGTGACAGTTCAGCTCCGCCGCTAGACGGATGCAGCTGTCGTAGTAACCGACGGTGGCGTCCCGCTGCTCACCTGCCGGGGCGGTAAGAGAGCAGCGATAGGGAGGCGGCGTCAGGACGCTGACCTGAAGGTCTGCCCCTTGCAGGGCGGCTCGCAGGGGGGCAACGTCGGCGTGGCCCCGGTAACCGCAGAAAAAAAGTGCGGCACCTGCGGCACAAAGTCCAGCCGCCGGAGGCCCAGACGCTGCATGGACTCCAGAAAGACCGGCAGGGGAAGCGGTTATATTGCCCATTGGAGCCTAAAAGCCGACCCATTTCTTACTTGATCTCGCCGGGATAACCGTTCTCGCACAGCTCAAACCACACATAGGCGAACTTCTCGCCGTCGGCGCACTCGCTGCCGTGGTGGGAGCCGTGAGGGGTGTAGGTGATGTCGCCGCCCTGCACGTGGATCTTCTCGTTTTCGGCGGTGTAGGTGAAGGATGCACCGGGCAGCATGATGTACCACTGCTCCAGCTCATTGTGGATGTGCTGGCCGATGTAGTTGGGGCCGGTGCCGAAGTTGGCACCCATGGACAGACGGCCCAGATTGCGGTGCTCCAGCAGCATCATCTGCTGAATGTCGGCGCCGGTGAAGTCCTCCTTGTAGTGCCATGCACCGGACACACCACGGAAGCGGGGCAGGCTCATGTGGGCTTCCTTCAGGCAGGTCTTGTCATAGTCGTTGAGCTCGGTGACAAAGTGGACGATCTCCATGGTCTCCTTGGCATCGGCGGCGCAGTGGAAGGTGACGCTCTCCTTGTCGAAGTCGGGGACAAAGACGGAGACCTCGGTGATGTTGAATACACGGCGGGGGGGTGACGATGTAGCCCTTGCCGGCGGTGATGAGGAACACCTGATTGTGCTGCTCACGGGTATACAGCTCGGCGGAGAAGTCCGCACCGGGCTGCAGGAGATGCGCTCCACGGTGGCGTCCTTGTAGGCGCCCTCCAGGACGCTCACGCGGGACACGCCGTCGGTATACTTGTGCTGGATATCAGTACCTCTTGAAATCTTGACCAGAGCCATGGTAAATTTCTCCTTTACAGTATGGAAATATCGGTATCTGCGCCTAAAAGAGGCGTGGAAAGCGTTTTTACTTGATCTCGCCGGGATAGCCCTCGATGCACATCTCGAACCAGATGTAGTCGCACTTCTTGCCGGCCTCCACACGGCTGCCGTGCCAGAAGCCGGTGGGGGTGTAGGACAGGTCGCCGCCGGTCATATGGACCTCCTCACCGCCTGCGGTGTAGATGAAGTCGGAGCCGGGCAGGGGAAGTACCACTGGGCCAGCTCATTGTGGATGTGCTGGCCGATCTCGATGGGGCCGTTGCCCTTGACGCAGCCCATGGACAGGCGGCCCAGATTGCGGTGCTCCAGCAGCATCATGGAGGTGGTGACGGAGTTGTCCTTAAAGTCCTCGTCATAGGTCCAGCCCTGAGAGATGGTGCGGAAGCGGGGCAGTACCATGCGGGACTCTACCAGACAGGTCTTGTCGTAGTCGTTGAGCTCGGTGACGATGTGCAGGAACTCCAGAGGCTCCTTGCTGTCGGCGGAGCAGGTGATGGTGAAGCGCTCGGTGTCGAACTCCGGGACGAACACGCCGGGCTCGTTGATGTTCCATGCCTGACGGGGCGTGGTGATATAGCCCTTGCCCTTGGTGAAGAAGAACAGCTGGTTGTGTTCGGTGACGGAGTAGACGTCGGGGGTGATGGAGTGGCCGGGCTGCAGGGCGCAATGGGCGAAGCAGGCCTGATCAAAGGCGTTCTCCAGCACGGGTACACGGGCGAAGCCGTCCTTGAAATCGTACTTGACGTCGCTGTACCGGGCTACCTGAATGAGAGACATAGTAGGTTCCTCCTGTTTGTTTAAGTCTGTTTTTATCAAAGCATCTTGCTGAGAAAATCCTGCAGACGCTTATTCTTGGGATGTGCGAAAATTCCTGAGGCTCGCTGTCCTCCACGATGACGCCGCCGTCGATGAAGATGACCCGGTCGGCTGCCTCACGGGCAAAGCCCATCTCGTGGGTCACCACCAGCATGGTCATGCCCTCCTGCGCCAGCGCCTGCATGACGCTCAGCACCTCGCCCACCATTTCCGGGTCCAGCGCGGAGGTAGGCTCGTCGAAGAGCATGACCTCCGGCTGCAGGGCCAGAGAACGGGCGATGGCGATGCGCTGCTGCTGGCCGCCGGAGAGCTGATTGGGATAGGCGTCACGCTTGTCCGCCAGCCCCACGGTCTGGAGCAGGGTCATGGCCCGCTCCTCGGCGGTCTTTTTATCCACACCCTGCACCTTCACAGGGGCCAGCATGATGTTGTCCAGCACCGTCTTGTGGGGAAGAGGTTGAACTGCTGGAACACCATGCCCATGCCCAGCAGGAGTTTGGTGCTCTCCTTGGACGGAGCGGTGACCAGATCGGTGCCGTGGTAGGTGATGCTGCCGCCGGTGGGCTTTTCCAGCAGATTCAGACACCGCAGGAAGGTGGATTTGCCGCAGCCGGAGGGGCCGACGATAGCCACCACCTCACCGGGCTGGATCTCGATATCTACGCCCTTGAGAACCTCGTTCTTGCCGAAGGTCTTTCGCAGGCCCTTTACGCTGATCATGCTCATTTTTCATACCCCCGTAAGTGATGGTGCTGGAGTCCGAAATAGGAAACGCTGTTGCGGTAGCAGATGTCGGCAACCATCTCCTCCAGCAGGGGACGGTCGTCCGGGTATTGCCCCTCCTCCACCCAGCGGCCCAGCAGACCGCACAGGATGCGGCGGAAGTACTCGTGCCGGGTGTAGGAGAGGAAGCTGCGGGAGTCGGTGAGCATCCCGACGAAGTTCCCCAGCACGCCTCCGGCGGCCAGATTCTTGAGCTGGGCTTCCATGCCCTCCTTGCAGTCGTTGAACCACCAGGCAGAGCCGTGCTGCAGCTTGCTGCGGACTCCCTCGCCCTGATAGCAGCCCATAAGGGTCACCAGAGCGGCGTTGTCGTTGGGGTCCAGCGAGTAGAGAATGGTCTTGGGCAGGGCTTCCTCGGTCTCCAGCGTATCCAGCAGCCGGGCCAGATCCGGCAGGTTCACCGCCGGGCCGATGCTGTCATAGCCGGTGTCGGGGCCCAGTTGGCGGAACATCCGGGTGTTGTTGTTGCGCTGGGCGGCGAAGTGCAGCTGCATGACCCAGCCACGCCGGGCATAGCCCCGGCCGAAGTGCAGCAGCAGCGCCGTCTTGTACTGCCACAACTCCTCCTCGGTGATGGGGAGGCCGGTCAGCCGCTTTTGCAGGATGGCATCCAGCGCCGCCGTGTCCGCCGTGCGGAACACGATGTTGTCCAGCCCGTGGTCGGCTACGGCGCAGCCGCGGGCGGCGAAGTAGTCCATCCGGCAATCCAGCGCCGCCAGCAGGGTGGCCATGTCCCGGATCTCCGTCCCGGCGGACGGGGAAAGCCGGGCGATATAGTCGGCAAAGTCGGGCTTTTCCAGATTTACCGCCTTGTCCGGGCGGAAGGCAGGCAGCACCACCGTCTCCAGCGTGTCATCGGCGGCCAACTGCTGGTGCCAGCGGAGGTCGTCCGCCGGGTCATCGGTGGTACACAGCAGAGTGACGTTGGACTTCTTCAGAATGTCCCGCACCCGCATCCCATCGCCGATGACCTCCTGGCAGTGCTCCCACACCGCATCGGCGTTGCGGGAGGTGAGATAGCCGTCGAAGCCGAAGTAGCGCTTCAGCTCCAGATGACTCCAGTGGTAAATGGGGTTGCCCACAGCCCGCTCCAGTGTGGCGGCCCATACCCGGAACTTCTCCTGATCCGGTGCATCGCCGGTGATGAGACGCTCCGGCACACCGCAGGCCCGCATCAGGCGCCATTTGTAGTGGTCGCCCTCCAGCCACAGCTGGGTGAGGTTGGCAAAGGAGCGGTTTTCTGCGATTTCCTTGGGGCTGACGTGACAATGATAGTCCATGATGGGCTGCTGCTCCGCCACGCCGTGGTACAGCTCACGGGCCGTCTGGGTATCCAGCAGGAACTCCTCGTCCATAAAATGCTTCATTTTCAGTGACCTCCGTCCGAAGAATAGCGTGATTTTGCATCGCACCGACGTTGTTTATATATCATTGATATATCTGTGATATATTTCTTGATTACGAGGATACCATAGTTTAGGCGGGGTGTCAAGTCGAAAATGCAGCTATTTGCCCAAAAGGCACCGATTTTTGCCGTTTTTAATGTACAAATTTTACGAGTAAATCTTGTGCAAAGTGACAAAGGGGATTGACAAATGCAGGAAGGAATAGTAATATAAGGAACGTCTGATATATTATATGATTTGAAATAATGGGCTGGTGATATATTACACGCCGGTCCGGGAGGTACCTATGCCACGCATTGCCGCTGAAAAACAAAAATGTCTGTCCCGTGTCGCCTACGACCGCATCAAAACCATGATCCCAAAAGGAATTGATGCCGGGGCAGTTTATCAATGAGTCGCAGCTGCAGGAAACACTGGAGCTGGGAAGGACACCGGTGCGGGAGGCCGTGCTGGCGCTGGCACAGGACCGGCTGGTGACCATCCATCCCCGCAAGGGAATCGAGGTCACACGCCCCACACCCAAGGATATCCACGACATTTTCGAGATTCGTGGGATCATGGAGCCGGCGATTTTGAGACAGTGCTGCGCTATGGTAGACCCCCAGTGGGCCATGGATATGCGGGCGCTGCTGCAGGGCCATGCCGACGATACGGCCTCCAACGCCGGAGAGACGGCGGCGCCGCTGATCGAGTTGGATAACCGGTTCCATCTGGAGCTGGTGGACGTGTTCCATAATCAGTACGCCTCCAACCTTATGCGGAGTCTGGTGGACTTCCTGAACCTCATCCGGGTTACGGCGTGGAGGGCTGACCGCTATCAGATCAGTAACCGGGAGCATATCGACATTCTGGATGCCATTCTGGAAAAGGATGTGGACCGGGCCTGCCGTCTGATGGAGGAGCACATCCAGCTGTCGTATCAGGAGACCATCCGTATGATGATGCACGCATCCTTTTAAGAAAAGCAAAGAGAGGGACAGACCCACGGTCTGTCCCCTCTCTTGTTCTGAGCGTATCTTTGCGTGCTGTGCTTACAGGGTGACGCCGTCCTTCCAGATAGCCAGCTCCCGGTAGCCCAGATTTTCGGAGCAGGTGGCCAGACCGGAGGCCGTGGCCATCACCCGATCCAGCAGGGCCTCCACGGCATCGTCCCATGAATCCCCTGCACCAGCGTACCGGCGTTGAAGTCGATCCAGCGGGGCTTGCGCTGGGCCAGGGCGGTGTTGGTGGAGATCTTCAACGTGGGGACGGGCCCGGCAAAGGGTGTTCCCCGTCCAGTGGTGAAGAGTACCATGTGCGCTCCCGCCGCCGCCAGAGCGGTGGTGGATACCAGATCGTTGCCGGGGGTCTGGAGCACGGTCAGACCCCGGTTCTGCACCCGCTGACCATAGGACAGCACCCCGCAAATGGGGGAACTGCCGCCCTTCTGCACGCAGCCGAGCGATTTCTCCTCAAGGGTCGTGATGCCGCCCTTCTTGTTGCCGGCGAGGGATTTTCATACACCACCTGCCCGTGGCGGACGAAGTAGTCCTTGAAATCCGCCACCAGTGCCGGCAGCTCCCGCTGCACCGTCTCGTCGGCGCAGCGGCGGAACAGCACCCCCTCGGCGCCGAACATCTCCGGCACCTCCGCCAGCAGAGCCGTACCGCCCATGGATACCAGCCGGTCGGCAATGCGGCCCACCAACGGATTGGCGGTGATGCCCGACAGACCGTCGGAGCCGCCGCACTTGAGACCGACGACCAGTTCGCTGACGGGGATGCTGCACCGGACATCCTTGGAAGCGTGGTCAATGAGCTGGCGCAGCAGCGCCCTGCCGGCCTCCAGCTCGTCCGGGACGGACTGGCACTCCAGAAACGCTATTCGCTCCGGGTCCCAATTCCCCAGTAGCTTTTTCAACTCCCCGATGTTGCTGTTTTCACAGCCCAGTCCCAGCACCAGTACACCGCCTGCATTGGGATGGCAGATCAGATCACACAGGATACGACGGGTATGCTCCTGATCGTCTCCCGTTTGGGAACAGCCATAGGGATGGGGCCAAGCGTAGACACCCGTCACGCTGCCTCGGATATCGTGGGAGACTATCCGTGCCAGCGTTTCGGCCACGCTGTTGACACAGCCCACGGTGGGAATGATCCAGATCTCATTGCGGATGCCCACACCTCCCTTGCGGCGAAAGCCCTGAAAGGTGCGGGAGGCAGGGACCACTGATCGCGTCGGGACGGCGATGGACGCCGAGGTAACGGCCTCTCCGTCGAGGGAGGTGGCCAGATCGTGGCTGTGGACCCAGTCGCCCACATGGATGGCTTGGGTAGCGTGGCCAATGGGAAAGCCGTATTTCACTACGGCGGCCTCGGAGGGGATATCCATCAGCGCCAGCTTGTGACCTTGGGGGATATCCTCCCGCAGAGTCACGGCTCCGGCGGAGGTCTCCACGACCTTTCCGGCCTTCAAAGGCTCCAGCGCCACAGCTACGTTGTCGTCGGGATGGATTTGCAGAATATGACTCATAGCACCGCCTCCTTTCGGCAGGCCTCCATGGCGGCGGCTATGCCGTCCCGGCGGATGCGCTCCAGATGAGCGGCTGCGGCGGCTGTAAAGCCGGGCAGTTGGTTCAGATTCTGCCCCCAGAAGTTCTCCTGTGCGGCCAACGCCGTTATCAGCATCTGCGACGTATCCTCTGCATGGGCGGCAAAGAACTCCAGCACGGCCGCCTCGTCCCGCACAGGGTATGTCTCACCGCTGCGCTGACCTTGGGTATAGAAGGCGCACAGAGCGGCAAAGGAGAAGGTCAGTCGCACCGGCAGCCTCCCCGTCCTTTCCAGATAGGCGGTGACACTGGGCAGCACCCGTGCCCACCACTTGAGACGGAGTTCAGGGAGATATCCAGCAGCCGGTGATCGATATAGGGATTGGCAAACCGCTCCTCCACTGCACAGGCAAAGGTTTCGCAGTCCTCACGGGGCAGGGAAAGGGTGGGGATGATCTCCTGAAACAACGCCCCCTCCAGATAGCTCCGGATCGCCTCGTCCTCCATGCAGTCCCGGACGATGTCGTGGCCCGCCAGATACGCCGCCAGCACCATGCTGGTGTGGCCACCGTTCAGAATGCGGACCTTCTGCTCCTTATAAGGATGGTGGTCCGCCACGAACTTCACCGGCAGCCCCTGCCTTTTGGGCGGGAAACTCCCGGCTCAGGGCCTCGTCGCCCTCGATGACCCACAGCCCGAAGGGCTCTGCGGTATCCAGCAGGGCATCCTCATAGCCGTTTTCAGCGTTGAGCCGGGAAGCCTGAGCGGCAGGATATCCGGTGACGATGCGATCCACCAGCGTATTGCAAAAATGGTTCTCCTCCCGGAGCCAGTGCAGGAAATCCTCCTCCAGTGCCCAGTCGGCGGCGTGGCGCAGCACGGTGTCCCGCAGAACGGTGCCGTTGTCGGCAATGAGCTCACAGGGCAGAAGAATGAGACCCGGTTTTCCGGCGTACCAGCGCTGCCACAGCAGCCGGGTCAGCTTGGCGGGGAAGGAGGCGGGCGGGCAGTCGTCAAAGCGACAGTCGGGATCGTAGACGATGCCTGCCTCCGTGGTGTTGGAAATCACGAACCGCAGTTCATCGCTGCACACAAAATCCAGTAGCTCCTGCCACTGGGTGAACACGTCCAGTGCTCGGCTGATGCACCGGATGAGCCTTCGCTGATCGACTACCTGACCGTTGAGCTTTCCTCGCAGATAGAGCTGATACAGCCCGTCCTGCCGGTTGATGCGCCCCGTCTTGCCGGTGGAAGCCGGAGGGACGATCACCACGCTGCTGTCAAAGTTCGCCTTTTTCGTTCATCTGATCGATGAAATCATCCACAAAGCCTCGCAGGAAGTTGCCGTCCCCAAATTGCAGGACACGCTCCGGCATTCGCCGGGACAGGGACGCCTCGGTGCCTAAGGTTCGATAGCTGAGCAGTTCCATAGCCCTACCTCCATGATATATCTGTAATATATCATACTCTGCGTTGCGTGGACTGTCAATGCTCATTTTCACCGCTATAGGCGATGGAGGGAACATTTTCCGGCCCATTGCCGTCCTATAAAAAGGAAAGACCGGCGGCGCAAGGAGCCGCTTGGGCAAAACACATTGAAATTAAAGGAGAAACGACATGAAAAAGATGGCACTGCTTTTAGCGGCGCTGTTGCTGCTGAGCAGCTTGGCGGGCTGCGGAAAAAGCAGCAAAGGCAAGGCGTCGGTGGAATCCGTATCTATGATCTGCGGCCTGAGCGGCGTGGGACAGGCGGATCGCTTCGCCGGAGTCGTCAGCGCTCAGGGCGAGACGAAGGTGGAGAAGGATGACAGCCGTCAGGTGGCTTCCGTTGCCGTAAAGACCGGAGACGAGGTGAAAAAGGCCAGACCCTCTTTACCTACGACCAGACGCAGGCCCAGTTGGATCTGGAGAAGGCCCAGCTGGAGCTGGAACAGATGAAAAGTACCCTCAGCGCCAAGCAGGAGGAGAAAGCCCGTCTGGAACGGGACAAGAGCAACGTCTCGGCAGATCAGCAGCTGCAATACGATCTGGAGATCCGGGAGGCCACGGCGGCCATTCTGGAGCAGCAGTACAACATCACCCTGAAGGAGAAGGCGGTGCAGCGTCTCGGCAACAGCGTCGGCAGCGCCGACGTCACTTCTCCGGTAGACGGCCGGGTGCAGGCGGTGAACGAGAACGGAGGCACCGACAGCAACGGCAAAGCCCTACCCTTCATGACCATCGTGGAGACGGCAGGCTTCCGGGTGAAGGGCTACGTCAATGAGAACAATGCGTCGGCCCTGTCCAAGGGGGCGGAGGTGCTGGTCCGTTCCCGTGTGGGCAGTGACGTCTGGAAGGGCAGTATCAGTTCTATTGATTGGAAGAATCCCGCCACCGGTAGCAATCAAAACACCATGGACGGCGGCAGCGACGTGTCCACCGCCAGCAAGTACCCCTTCTATGTGACGCTGGACAGCAGCGATGGTCTGCTGATGGGCCAGCACGTTTACATCGAGCCGGATCACGGTCAGGGCCAGCGGCAGGAGGGTATCCACCTGCCCGCCTATTACATCAATGACGCCGACACCTCCCGTGGGTGTGGGCGCAGGATAAGAATGGGAAGCTGGAAAAGCGCAGCCTGACCTTGGGTACCTATGAGGAGACGCTGGCCACCTATCCCGAGGAGAGCGGGCTGACGACGGAGGATTATATCGCCTACCCGGATGAGACACTGACGGTGGGAATGATCTGTGTTCCCTATGACCAGCGCACCTTTAAGCCGGACGACAGCAATGCATCGGGTGGCGGCGTTGAACAGCCGGAGGGTGGTGGCGGTGCCGTAACGGACGGTACTGCCACAGACAACACCGTGACGGAGGGCTGAGCATGATCCTTGAAATGCGGAATATCTGCAAGGACTACCCCATGGGCAAGACCGTGACCCGTGTGCTGCGGGACGTGAGTCTGGATGTGGCCGAGGGAGAGTACCTTGCCATCATGGGACCCTCCGGCAGCGGCAAGACCACGCTGATGAACATCATCGGCTGCCTGGATGAGCCCACCAGCGGCAGCTATCTCCTGTGTGGGCAGGACATCACCGCCTGCACGGACCTACAGCTGGCGCAGGTGCGGAATCAGGAGTTGGGCTTCGTGTTCCAGTCCTTTCATCTGCTGCCCCGGCTGACGGCGCTGGATAACGTGGCCCTGCCGCTGCTGTACGGCGGGGTGAAGAAGGCGGAGCGCCGGGAGCGGGCCCGCGCGGCGCTGGAGATGGTGGGCCTCGGCGACCGGATCGACCATCGCCCGGACCAGCTGTCCGGCGGCCAGTGCCAGCGTGTGGCCATTGCACGGGCCATGGTGGGCGGCCCCAAGCTGCTGCTGGCGGACGAACCCACCGGTGCTCTGGATTCTGCCAGCGGCGCACAGGTCATGGAGCTGTTCCGTCAGCTCCATGAAAACGGTGCCACTATTATCATGATCACCCACGATGCGCAGGTGGCCCGGCAGGCCCAGCGGATCATGACCATCCGGGACGGCGTCCTCAGCGGAGGTGACAGCCATGAACAGTAAGCTCAAGCGGCCGCTGCTGGCGGCGGGTATCGTAGTGGGTGTGTGCGCTCTGGTGTGGGGTGGGCTGACGCTGCTTCGCAACGGCAGCCGCAGCGCCGTAAAGGTCTATCCCGTGACAGAAATCGGTATGACGGAGTATGGGGTGACACCACGGAAACCAGCGGTACCGTTACCATGGATAAGCTCCAGAAGGTGTACCTCTCCAAGACCCAGAGCTCTGCGCAGGTCTACGTGACGGAGGGCCAGACGGTGAAGAAGGAGACCGCCTGCTGAGCTACGACAGCACCCTGACGGAGCTGGACGTGGAGCGGGCCCGCATCGCTCTGGAGCGCCTGCGGCTGCAACAGGAGAACACCCGCAAGGAACTCCAGCAGCTTCAGCTGGCCGAGGACAAGGAGAAGCTCCAGCAGCAGGCGGATGCGCTGTCCGCCAAGATCGAGAAGAAGCTGGCGGATTCTACCGGCGAGATCATTCGCCGGGATTCCAAGCCCATCCAACCCGGCAAGCCCCTGCTGCGTGGCAGCGCCGCCGGTACGGCGGAGGATCCCTCTACTGCGACTGGAACAGCGGTGATGCCCTGACGGAACAGAACCTGTCGGTGCTGCTGCCGGAAGGGGAGAAGGAACTGTATGTGGTGCTGGTGACCCACCGGGGCGACGAGACACTGGGGGACATCATCGGCAGCTGGGGCCTGCACCTGATCCGTGGAGAGAACGGAGCCATCTCCGTGTCGCTGGCGGAGCTTCCGGCGGCGGAGGATATCTCCGTGGACGGCACCACCGACGAGATACGTCAGCTGCGCAAGGAACTGCAGCGGGTGCAGGAGCTGTTGAGCCGATCCTATACCAAGGCGGAGCTGCTGCGGATGCAGAACGATAAACTCCGGGAGATTCAGGAGGCGGATACCTCCATCAAAATGGCGGAGCTGGACCTGCGTAAAAAGCAGACGGAGGCATCCGACGGCAGCGTGTACAGCCAGCTGGATGGTGTGGTCAAAACCGTCCGTTCTCCGGGGATGCCGCTGCCAACAACGAAGCGGTGGTGGAGGTTTCTGCCGGTGGCGGTTATTATGTTACCGGAACCGTCAGCGAATTGCAGCTGGACACCGTGAAGGTGGGCCAGACCGTGACCATCAGCTCACGGATGAACGGAAGCACCTGCACCGGCGAAATTGTAGAGATCAGTACCTATCCCGCAGACAACGCCTCCTCGTGGGGTGGCGGAAACACCAATGTCTCTTACTATCCCTTCAAGGTGTTCATCAGCGAGGATCAGCAGCTGCAAGAGGGGGGAGAGCGTCAGCATCAGCTATCAGGCGGTATCCGACAGCGACGGCAACAGCCTGTATCTGGAGAATATGTACGTCCGCACGGAGAACGGCAAGAGCTACGTTATGGTCCGTGGCGAGAACGGTAGGCTGGAGCAGCGCTGGGTCCAGACCGGTAAGGTGGTGTGGGACAGCTACACGCAGATCCGTGGCGGCCTGACGCAGGAGGACTATGTGGCCTTCCCTATGGCCGGGACGTGGTGTCCGGGGCCAAAACGGAGGAATCCACCGTGGCTGTCCAGTACGGCGGATAAGGAGGCGATCACTATGTTGGAAAATATCAATCTGGCGCTGCAAGGCGTGTGGAGCCATAAGCTGCGGTCGTTTCTGACCATGCTGGGCATCATCATCGGCATTGCCGCCATCATCACCATCGTTTCTACTATCCGTGGCACCAACGAGCAGATCAAGCAGAATCTCATCGGTGCCGGCAACGATATGGTGCAGGTGCAGCTGACTCAGGACGGCAGCGTCGTGGATCTGTCCTACGGGGAGATTCCGGAGGGCATCGCCACCATCACCTCCGCCATGCGGGATGAAATGGACGCCCTGCCGGGTGTTTCTGCCGTGGCCATGTACCACCAGCGCACTTGGGCCGACGGCATCTATGCTGGCAACAATTCCTTTACCGGCACCCTCAATGGTGTGGATGATCACTATCTCTCCGTGGCGGGGTATCAGGTGAATTACGGTCGGGCCTTCCTACCGGAGGATTTCTCCTCCTGCCGCAAGGTGGCCGTCATCGACACGGCGGCAGCTCAGAGCCTGTTTCCCGGACAGAACCCCATCGGCGGCGTCATCGAGATGCAGGGCGAACCCTTCACCGTGGTGGGCGTGGTGAGCCAGAGGGTCACCTCCCAGCCGGTCATCAACAGTGTAGAGGATTATCAGATGTACGCCCGCACCACCTCCGGCACCGTTATGATCCCGGAGAGCTGCTGGCCCATCGCCTTCCGCTACGACGAGCCTATGAACGTGGCGGTGCGGGCCTCCTCCACCAATGATATGACAAAAGCCGGCAGCGGCGTGGCGGACTACCTCAACGGAAAGGTCGTGAGCGGCAGCAAGGCGGCCTATCAGGCACAGGACCTGCTGAAGCAGGCCTCCGAGCTGCAAAGCCTGTCGGAAACCACCAACCGCCAGCTGATTTGGATCGCCGCCATTTCCCTGGTGGTGGGCGGCATCGGCGTCATGAACATCATGCTGGTTTCCGTCACCGAGCGCACCCGTGAGATCGGCCTGAAAATCGCCATCGGCGCCCGGAAGAGCCGCATCCTCTGGCAGTTTCTGACGGAGGCGGCAGTGCTCACCAGTCTGGGCGGCCTGCTGGGCGTCCTGTGCGGCATCGGTCTGGCGGAGATGCTGAGCCACGTCATGGGTACGGCGGTGGCCATCAGCGCCCCGGCCTGCATTGTGGCGGTGGCCTTCTCCATGGTCATCGGCATCGTGTTCGGTTTGGTACCTGCCGTCAAGGCCTCCCGCCTGAACCCCATCGAGGCCCTGCGCCGGGAGTAAGCACTGTCCCAAAGTCCCTCCGGAGGCTCCGGAGGACTTTTTCCCTCCCGCAGGCGCTTTCCCTTGACACACGTCCCTCATCCCGTTACAATGGAGAAAAATATGCACTTTAAGGAGGAACTCCATCATGACCATTGGTCTGGTATACGCCATGCCCGGCGAAATAGAGACGCTGCTGACAGACGAGACCCGCACTCCCATCCGCACGGAGGCGGGCGTGTCCTTTTATCAGATCCGCCCCCATATCATCGCCTGCTGCTGCGGCGTCAGCAAGGTCAACGCCGCCATGGGCGCCCAGCTGCTCATCAGCCTCTACCACCCGGATCTGGTGCTGAACGCCGGTGTGGCCGGCTGCTTCGAGAATGTCCCCATCGGTACCATCGTTCTGGCGGAGGGCTTCGTGCAGCACGATGTGGATACCACCGCCATCGGGGACCCCGTGGGGCTGGTGTCCACCGTCAACCAGATTCAGTTCCCCACGGCGGACCTGCCTGCCGCCAGGGCCGCCATGGATGCCACCGGAGTCCCCTATCGCACCGGCTGGGTGGCCACCGGCGACTGGTTCGCCACCGATACCCCCCGCTCCCACTGGATCGCCGAGACCTTCCACCCGCTGCTGTGCGAGATGGAGGGCTGTGCCGTGGCACAGGTGTGCCTGCGAAACGGGGTGAAGTTCATGGCCATCAAGTCCGTGTCGGACTGCCTGTTTGAGCACCACGACTTCGCGTTCAACTTCCCCGCCGCCATGAAGGATCTGAACCGTGTGGTCATGGCCTTCCTGACCCAACTGACAAAGGAATGAGGGAAGGGAGGAAATGGAGATGAATTATACGGAAGCACTGCTGCGAGCAATTATTGAACTGATTGGACAGTGCGATACGATAGAAGAACTTCGTGAAAGCGTGAAGCGCATCATGCAGGACTAAGTTCAAGCACAGCGATTCTACTCAAAAATCTGCTGCTCTGCACGAAACAGGCGGCATCTCACATCCAAGTCAGAGCACACAGCGTAAGCTGTGTGCTCTGACTTTATCCTTATCGCCCCAGCAGATAGCCCCAACTGGCGGCCCCCAAGATACCGTCCACGCCGAGGCCGTGGTCGGCCTGCATCTTCCGCAGCCCGGCCTCCATTTTGGCCCCGAACAGCTTGTCACTGACGGGGATGGCGTAGGGGTAGTACCCCTTGTCCTTCATCAGCAGCATGGCGCTCCGGACGTCACCGCCCTCCATGCCACGCTTCAGCATACGCAGCTCCACGGTCACCTGTTCCTCCTTCCTGATGGTCGGCGCAGGAGACGGCTTGGCCGTCCCCGGCGCCCGGTACGGGATACCGAAATATTCGCACAGTCCCCGGCAGGTAGCCTCTGCAATGGCCCCCAGATGGCTGTGGAACCACTGGGCGTCGGAGGCGTTGTCGTGGAACACGTGCTCCTCATAGAAGCTCACCGCCGCCGGAGCCCGCAGCTCATACCACACGCTGCTCTCCGACAGCCGGATGGGCTGGTCGTAGATTTTCCGGCGATACTTCAGGATACACGCCGCCAGCTTTCGCCCGCCGCCGGAGCCGGGATAGATCATGGGCCGGTAGCCCCGGACGCCGCCGTTGGCGGCGTTGGTGTGGCTGACGTAGTGGACGTCGGCACCCCACGCATCGGATTCCCGTACCGCCTGCAGCATCAGGGCGTCCCCGTTCTCACCGGACTTGGGCGTCCGTCGTGGCCCCCGCTTATACTGGATGCCGCAGGCTGCCAGATACGGCTCCAGCACATCCAGATAGAGGTTGTTGTGGGTGGTCTCGTCGCACCCCGCCACGGCGCAGGGATTCCAGTAGTGATACGCCGGGGACAGATACACCTTAGGCATCTCCGCCCGCCTCCTTGCTCAGCTGCTTGGCCGCCTGATGCAGCCCTGTGGCCGCCAGACCGCTGACGATGCCCACCGCCGCAGCGGTGATAGGGTCCCCCCGCCGGATAGTCGGGGATGGGCAGCAGATAGAAGCTCACCAGCCCCAGCAGCCCGCCCAGCAGGCCGCAGAGAATGGGGATCCACTTGTTGTCCATCCGGCTGGCCCGCACGGCCATGCCCATGAGATAGGTGATGACGGTGATGGCCGCCACGCTGGCAATACCCAGATTTTCCATAAAAGCCCTCCTTATGATACAATGTCCCAGGTCTTGATCTCCTGATAGATGCGATCGATGAAGGAATTGCCCCGCAGGGCCTTATAGGCCCGGTACTCCAGCAGAAAATTCTCATACTCATACTGCCGGATAGCAGATCGTTCCTTGTTCCTATAATATGTATGCAGCATATTGCTCCGCAACAGGCATTTCTGCCCCTCCCGCAGGTGCTTCGTCCCCGTCAGCGCCTCCCGCACCGGCCGCAGCAGCAGGATCAGCGCCGCACCGATTCCGGTGACGCAGGAGGAGATGCCCGCCAGAACCGTTAGCAGCTCCATACCGCCGCCTCCCTTCGTAGTGTCTCCATGTCCTCACACTCCCTTCTGCCTGTGGCGTCCCCGCCGGGAAAGTTGTACCGCCTGTTGCCCTCCGCCGGACAACAGGGAAAAATTTCCAGGCTCCCCAACAAACAAAAAAGGAGCCGACTGCATAGCAGTCGGCTCCTTGCGTCAAACAAGCTTACTTGTTCTTGTTCTCCTCCACGATGGACAGGGTGTCCTGAGCGATCATGAGCTCCTCATTGGTGGGGATGACCATCACAGTGACAGGGGCGCCATCCTTGGAGATAATGCGCTCCTCACCACGGACATTGTTCTTCTCCTCGTCGCAGGTAATGCCCATGAACTCCAGACCCTCCAGAATGTGAGCACGGGTGGAGGGGGCATTCTCACCCACACCGGCGGTAAAGACCACCACGTCCACGCCGTTCATGGCGGCGGCGTACTCAGCGATCATCTTGTGTACACGGTACTCGAAGATCCGGGCAATGGCGGAGCGGTGATGGCCCTTGGCGGCAGCGGCCTCCAGATCACGGAAGTCGGAGGACACACCGGACAGGCCCATCATGCCGGAGCGCTTGTTCAGACCTTCCATCACAGAGGAGATGGAGCGGTCGTACTTGTTGGCCACATACTCGATAACACCCACGTCCATGTCGCCGGCACGGGTACCCATGGGCAGACCGGCCAGCGGCGTCAGACCCATGGAGGTGTCCACGCACTTGCCGCCGTCCACAGCAGCCAGAGAGGAACCGTTGCCCAGATGGCAGGACACGATCTTCAGATCCTTGGGATCCTTGCCCAGCAGCTCGGCGGCCCGCAGGGTCACATAGCGGTGGGAGGTGCCGTGGAAGCCGTAGCGGCGCAGCTTGTCGTTCTCATAGTACTTGTAGGGGATGCTGTACAGATAGGCGTGCTCCGGCATGGTCTGGTGGAAAGCGGTGTCGAACACAGCCACCTGCGGCACGTCGTCGCCCAGCACCTTGCGGCAGGCCTCGATGCCGATGATATTGGCAGGGTTGTGCAGGGGGGCCAGAGGCGTGCAGTCCTCCACAGCCTTCAGCACCTCATCGTTGATGAGCACGGAGGAGGCGAAGGTCTCGCCGCCGTGGACCACACGGTGACCCACCGCATCGATCTCCTTCATGGAGGAGATCACGCCGTTCTGGGGATCCACCAGAGCGTTCAGCACGGTCTGGATGGCCTCGGGTGGGTGGGCATGGCCACATCGGCGGCCTTGATGGTCTCCTTGCCCTCCACCTGGGGCTTGTAGGTGAATTTGCCGTCCAGGCCGATCCGCTCGCACAGGCCCTTGGCAAAGACCTTGCCGGTTTCCGGATCCATGAGCTGATACTTCAGGGGAAGAGCTCCCCGCATTGATGACAAGTACTTTCATGATGAAATTCTCCTTATCTTTTTGTTTCCGACCCCACATCATGGGGAGTATATCGTGATAATGATAGCATACCGCCCCAGCCTTTACAAGCGTTATTTTCTTCACAAGAGCCTCTCTGCCGCCGCCTCCCGCCGGAAAAACTTCAAAAAATCCGATTATCCAGTTGACAAAGGGCGTGAAACATGGTAACATATCAAAGCTGACGATTTTGCGGAGGACCCATGCGGGTGTAGCACAATGGCCAGGGCACCAGCCTTCAAGCTGGGGATGCGGGTTCGATTCCCGTCACCCGCTCCACTGACTTTATTTGCGCCAGTAGCTCAGTTGGATAGAGCAACTGCCTTCTAAGCAGTAGGCCAGGGGTTCGAGTCCCTTCTGGCGCGCCACTCTTTTGCTGAAGGAGCATCGTCAGCATCCCTTGCGGTTCATATTTGGTGGGTGTAGCTCAGTTGGTTAGAGCACCGGATTGTGGTTCCGGGTGTCGAGGGTTCGAGTCCCTTTACCCACCCCACTGAATATCAGGGATTGGGGAGATCCCAGTCCCTGATCTTTTTCACACAGGGGTGTAGCCAAGTGGTAAGGCAAGGGACTTTGACTCCCTCACTCGCTGGTTCGAGTCCAGCCATCCCTGCCAAAGTGTATCCGGAGGGTTGTACCGGCATGATCGGCTGCCTGCCCTCCTGCGAAAATAAACCGTCCGCTCCGTTAGCTCAGTCGGTAGAGCACCTGCCTTTTAAGCAGGGTGTCCGGGGTTCGAATCCCCGACGGGGCACCAAAAGAAGCACCGCAAAGCGGTGCTTCTCTTTTGCCTGCCTGCCGGTTTTTGCTGTGCAAAAACCGGGGCCGCAAGCGGCCTTTGATTAAAATCGTGAGGGGAAACCGCCCAAGGTTTCCCCTTTCCTCGCCTCATAGGGAAGCGATTCCCTCTAACACCACAAAGCTGGGCATTCCGCATGGCGCTTTTCTTTTTGGTATCTGATGGATTCGAAACGAGCTCCGGCTTCGCGCGGCCCAACGGGACGTCGAAGCCGGACGCAATATTCCACCCGCCCACCGGGGCAGCATCCCCAATTTTTCTGTTGGAAAAATCGGCGCACCTGTGGTATAATATCCTGACATCATACAGCAAACGAAGATTTGCGGAGGGATCACCATGAAAAACATCATTCTTACCGGCGACCGTCCCACCGGCCGCCTGCATCTGGGCCACTATGTGGGCTCCCTGAAGCGCCGGGTGGAGCTTCAGAATTCCGGCCGCTTCGACGAGATCAACATCCTCATCGCCGACGATCAGGCCCTGACCGACAACGCCGACAACCCCGGCAAGATCCGGGAGAATATCATCAACGTCGTGCTGGACTACCTCTCCGTGGGCATCGACCCCACCAAGTCCACCATCTGCGTGCAGTCCACCCTCCCGGCGCTCCATGCCCTGACCTTTTACTATATGAATCTGGTCACCACGGCACGTCTTTCCCGCAACCCCACGGTGAAGTCCGAGATCCAGATGCGGGGCTTTGCCGACGAGGGCCTGCCGGTGGGCTTTTCGCCTATCCGTCTCTCAGGCCGCCGATATCACGGCCTTCCACGCCAACGTGGTGCCTGTGGGCGAGGATCAGCTTCCCATGCTGGAGCAGACCCGTGAGATCGTGGAGAAGTTCAACCGCATCTATGGCGAGACGCTGACCATGCCCACCGCCATGATCCCGGAAAACGAGATGCAGCGCCGTCTGCCGGGCGTAGACGGCAAGGCCAAAATGAGCAAATCCCTTTGGCAACTGCATCTACCTGTCCGACAGTGCCGCCGTGGTGAAAAACAGATCAACGGAAAGATGTTCACCGACCCCTCCACCTCCAGATCAGCGATCCGGGCCACACCGAGGGCAACGTGGTGTTCACCTATCTGGATGCCTTCTGCACCGACGAGCATTTTGCGGAGTTCCTGCCGGACTACGCCAATCTGGAGGAGATGAAGGCCCACCGTCGGGGTGGCCTGGGGGACGGCACCTGCAAGAAATTCCTCTTCAACGTGCTGGAGGAGACGCTGGCCCCCATCCGGGAGGAGCGGGCCAGATGGGCGAAGGACATCGACACGGTGTACGATATCCTCGCTGCCGGCACCGTCAAGGCGGCGGAGACCCCAACGAGACGCTGGCGCAGGTCCGCAAGGCCATGCGGATCGACTACTTCACCGACCGCTCCATCGTGAAGGAGGTGGGAGACCCTTCTCCGCAAGGCCAACCAGTGACCCGCAGAAAGAACGACTTACCCCATGAAAAACAAAAGAGTGGGGCCGGGTGCTGAAATTCACCCTGTTCTCCATCTCCGCCGGGGCCATCGAAATGGCCTCCTTTGCCCTGCTCAATGAGCTGCTGCACGGGAGCTACTGGCCCTGCTATCTCATCGCTCTGACCCTCTCGGTGTTGTGGAACTTCACCCTGAACCGAAAGTTCACCTTCCAGAGCGCCAACAACGTCCCACAGGCCATGGCGCTGGTGCTGCTGTACTACTGTGCCTTCACGCCCCTGTCCACCCTGCTGGGCAGCTATCTGGCGGATACCCTCCATTGGAACAGTATCTGGTGACGTTTTTGAACATGGTGCTGAATCTGGTCACGGAATATGTCTATGACCGGCTGGTGGTGTACCGGGGCGCCGTGGACACCGCCCGCCGTCGGAGAAACAGCCGGCGGGGACTGCCAATAGAGCGCCCGTAAGGAGGAGCCTGCCATGGGTATTTGGGCATCCCGTTTTCCGTAAAAATGTCCCTTGCCTGCAGCCGGATTTTCTGCCCTTTGCCCCGTGGCGGACGGCCTATCTGTCCCAGGCCCGCCAGCCCTTCCGCATCGCCGTGGAGGGAGCGGCACCATGGTGTATGAGACACGCATCCGTGGCGGGAGCCCTGCCGATCTGCGGTATCTGGAGCGCACCGTCAAGCTGCTGCTGTGGAGCGTCGGAGGCTGGCGGGTGACGCTGCAGGGGCCGAGGCCCTGATCTCCCGGTTGCGGGAGAGCTTCAGCCCCCGGCTCCCGTGCCTTTGACGTGGCCATGATGGAGACGGTGTACGGCCGTCCCTTCTGCGTGGAGACGGCGGGGGAGCGCTTCCCGGAGCCACGACCGGCGGCCCGCCCCATAGGCGGGCATCTGGAGGGCTGTCGCATCGGCTTTGACGCCGGCGGCTCTGACCGCAAGGTCTCCGCCGTGGTGGATGGCCGCACCGTCTACTCCGAGGAGGTGATCTGGCACCCCAAGACCGCCGCCGACCCCCGGTATCATCAGCGGGAGGTGCTCTGCGCCCTCCGCACGGCGGCGGCCCATCTGCCCCGTGTGGATGCCATCGGCGTCTCCACCGCCGGCATCGTCCGGGGAGACGAGTTGATGGTGTCGGCGCTGCTGGCTGCCGTCCCGCCGGAGCGCCAACAGGAGGGACGTACCCTCTACCGCAGAGCCGCAGCCGCCATGGGGAATGTCCCGCTGGCGGTGGCCAACGACGGCGATGTCACGGCGCTGGCGGGCTATATGAGTCTCGGTACCGGCCCCGTCATGGGCATCGCTATGGGGACCAGTCAGGCGGCGGGCTATGTGGATGCACAGGGCCGTGTCTCCGGCTGGCTCAATGAGCTGGCCTTTGCGCCGGTGGATTTGGCAGAGGCGGCCCCCAGAGACCCGTGGTCCGGTGATACCGGCGTAGGGGGGCAGTACTTTTCGCAGGACGCCGTGATCCGGTTGGCCGCTGCCGCAGGAGTTCCCACAGATGCGGCCCTGACCCCGGCTCAACAGCTGCGGCAGGTGCAGGAGCTGGCCCGGCAGGCCATCCCGCTGCCCGGAGGATCTTCCGGGATATGGGGGTGTGCCTTGCCCATACGCTGGCCCTGTATGCTGAAATTTACCCGCTGCGCCATGTGATGGTGCTGGGCCGTGTGGCCTCCGGTATCGGCGGGGGAGTGGATGACGGAGACCTGCCGCTGTGTGCTGGCGGAGGAGTACCCTCAGCTGCCGCTGGAGGTGCTGCTGCCGGATGATCGCTTCCGCCGCATCGGCCAGTCCGTGGCCGCCGCCAGTCTTCCGCAGGTGCGCCCGTAACGCTGCCATCCCCGAATCGGCAGATCTTTCCGAACGGTGTGTGCCGGTTGGAACGCCTTGCTCTGTGTGCCGGTTGGAACGCCTTGCTCAATGAGGTGTCCTGCCAAATGGTGTACCCTGCCGAGTGGAACACCCTGCCAGATGGGCCGCCTTACCAAATGCGGCACCGTGCCGAGTGAGGTGGCTTACCAAATGCGGCACCGTGCCGGGTGAGGTGGCTTACCAAATGCGGCACCGTGCCGGGTAAGGCGGCTTGCCAAATGACTTATTCTATAAACCGTGAATTTCCAAATTTTTGTTCTGCTCCGTTGCCGGGCGGCAGGCTATCGAATGAAAAATATCAGAATGACCCTCCGGCTTTTGCCGGAGGGTCATTCCGTTGATCGTTCTTCTTGATGACAGGTGGAGTTACTTCGGGGCCGTAGCGCAGATCGCTCCAGACGGTCCGAAATGCCCCATGATCGGACATCCGGTTTTCCAGTGCCGTTTTTGCCGGATATTGCAGAAATCTGTGCGGATAGCTGTAATGGAACCGGCTATCCAGCACATTTCGGTATTCTGCGTGAGGAATTTCATCGGCGGCATAGACCACATAGCCCCGCCCGTGCTGCGCCGCAGTGGACAGAGAAAATGTCCCGAAAATGTCCCGCTGTCCAAATGCCCTGTCCGTAGGGGAGGCTGTCCATAGATGCCCTGATACCTCTCCGGCGGCGCTCCACAGCTCATCCGACTGGGGGAGCTGTATGGCGGCTGTCCCATGGAAGGGCGGGGGCCGTGTTCCAGAGAAAGTGGCGGAAGATCATCCAGCCGGCAGGAGCTTTGCCCCTACCCCGGTTATGCATAGCGGGTTGGAGCCGCTGCTTCGGCAGAAGCCTCCCTCCTGGTCGAACTCCTGAACGCTGACCACCGCCTGTATGGCCCCGACAGGCATCGATCTCCTCCCGCCGCAGGAGCCGGAAGCCCAGTAGCATCAGCACCAGCCCGATGCCGGGCAAAAGGTAGTTCAGTCCCCAGAGATTCGTCCCCAGGGCGGTCAGGGCCGTGCCTGCCAGCACCCGGCCCATGGCCCGCTTCCACGGAGTGACCGCCACCTTATCCGGCAGTCACCTTCCGGTAATTTCCGTAGCTGCCGTTTCAGCCGGTATAGCCGTCCCTCCACCGCCCGCTCCGTAAGCCCCAACTCCAAGGCAATCTGGGCGGTGGATTGAGTAGTATTTTCGGTAAAACAGAAGCCGCTCACCGGCGGATAGCTGCTCCAGCGCCGCTTGCAGGGCGGTCTGCCGCTCCTGAAGCAAAGGCACTTCCTCCGGCGTCAGCTCCGGGGAGGGGGGATCCTCCGACAGGGCCTCGGCCTCGCCGTGCCGGGAGATCCGCCGGGCGTGATTCAGCGCCGCATGACGGGTGAGGGAGGTCAGCCGGCCATTCCAGCTTCCCCGCTCCTCCTGAAAGGGATCGATTTTCTCCCAGACCCGCATGGTCACCTCGGAAAGACACTCCTCCCGCTCCTGAGGGTCCCGCAGAATGGGAGCGATGACGTATCGCACAGCGGCCCATCGTGTACCAGCAGGGCGTGTAGCCCCTGCTGGTCCCGCTCACGCAGCAAGGCGATGATCTTCCGCTCCTGCATACGGTCTCCCTCCCTTCGCTTCTACTGGATCATACACGGTATCCGGAAAAATCCCACGTTTTTGCGGCAGCTGTCAAAAAGGATGAACCACCGAGAATATGGCTCATCCTTTTTCGCACATTATTCATCCGTTCTTACGGTAGACTATCCACTCCAGCAGCCGCACGGTGGTGTTGCCCACGTTGACATACTGCCGCTCCGCCTGCCCCGGCAGGGAGAGGCAGTCCCGGCTCTCCAGTCGGAACACTTCGCCGCCGCAGGTGACCTTCACCGTTCCGCTGAGCACCGTCAGGTACACACGAGAGCCGGGGACGTGGTCCGCCGCCTCATAGACACCGCTGATGAAAATATCCATCTGGCAGCTCTCGCTGCGGCTGTCGGTATCAAAGGGGAACAGGGGATAGCGGATGACTTTGCCGCCGTAGAGGCGCTGCCCGGCCACGTCTACCGCCCGGTACAGAGTGGCGGGAGCCTCCTCACGGTTTTCAATGAGCAGCTCCAGAGGGACGTGGAGTCCGGAGGCGATCTTGCCCAGCACCGCCAGCGTGGGGTTCACGCTGCCACGCTCTACCTGCCCCCACATACTCACAGAGATGCCGGCCAGCTCCGCTGCCCGATCCATACTCAGTCGCTGGGACTTACGGATGCGGTGAATATTTCCGGCCACAGCCTGATGCAGTTCCATACCGTTTCCTCCAATATTCTGCCTGTTTTCTCTATCATATTACTGAAATCGGGCAGATTTGTCAATACCTGACGGTGGAATATACAGATGATATTCGGCAGTATCCGCTTGGGGAAGTCACTCTGCGTGCCGGTGGGGGTGAGTTTTTCCGGCGGTCTTTTCTTTTTATGCCTCCGGCGGGTAACTTTCTTTCAATAGCGAAAAGAAAGTACCCAAAGAACGCCAGCAGAAACCGATGGTTTCTGGACTTCCTTTTACCTTCAAGAGTCTTGTCTGTTATGGGGCGTAGTGGGAATTGACTGTGCAACAGACCGCTGCCGCTCCTGCTCTGATGAAGGGGCGTGTGGGTCTACCGCCGGGGATACGGATTCCCACGACCAGTCTGCGGACTGGTCTCGGAATGACAGAATTATCTTATGAGAGAACTCCCAGCGGTACCGAACAAGACTTGTGCCTTCTTGACGTGTCATTGCGGAAACCGCCGAAGCGCCGCCTGTGGCGGAAGCAGCAAGGCGGTTTCGAGGAAGTGTCCCGGTTTTCATGCCACAACGTGGCTGGAAACCGGCTGACACGACGGTGAATCTTTCTGCCGCTATTGGCAGGAAGTCACCCGCCGGAGGCAAGAAAAGACTGCTGGGAAAAGTAGGCCGCCGGAGGCACGTTTCCTATGTAAAAAGCTTATTGAAAGAAAGTCACCCGCCGGAGGCACGAAAAGACTGCTGGCAAAAAAGTATGCCGTCGGAGGCAAAAGAGGAAAGAACTGCCGGAGAGTAGGGTGCCGACAACATACCATCGATGAACAAGGGCAAGTACGCCTGCCACCGATGGTAACAAAAGGGGAGGAGAACGGCGCAGGCATTCTCCTCCCCTTGATCTATGAAAGCGTTATCTCTTCCAGCGCACACCACCGGGGATGTCCGTGATCTCCACGCCCATGGCCTTCAGATCGTCCCGGATGCGGTCCGCCTCGGTGAAGTCCTTGGCCTTCTTGGCGTCGTAGCGGGCCTGCAGCAGAGCCTCCACCTGAGCGTCCGTCTCGCCGCTCTCGCTGACGATCTGGAACCCGCCGGAGGCCGGAGCGGTCTGCTTCTGCTCTGCCTTTTTTCCGGGCGGCATTCTCCAGCAGATCCAGACTCAGCACCCGGTCGAAGTCCGTCAGCACATACCGCTTGGTGGCTCCGTTGGTCTTGGCCTTCAGCACGTCGTACAGCACGGTGACGCCCATGGAGGTGTTCAGGTCGTTGTCCATGGCCGTGCGGAACTTCTGCTGCAAAGTCTCTGCCGCCGCCATATCCACCGCACCGTCTTCCTCCGGCAGGGCGGCGATTTTGGCGATGAGCTTGGCATAGGCCACGGCGGCGTTGTCCAGATTCTCCCAGCTGAACACCAAGCTCTTGCGGTAGTGGCTCTGGAGGCAGAAGAACCGGTATACCACCGGCGCATAGCCCTTCTCCTCCAGCAGGGACACCGTCAGGAACTCGCCCTTGGACTTGCTCATCTTGCCGCTGCTGGTGTTGAGGTGGGCCACATGGCACCAGTGGGGGCACCAGGGATGGCCCAGATAGCTCTCCGACTGGGCGATCTCGTTGGTGTGGTGGGGAAGGCGTTGTCCACGCCGCCGCAGTGGAGATCCAGGTACTCGCCGTTATACTTCATGGAGATGCCGGAGCACTCGATGCCAGCCGGGGTAGCCCACGCCCCACGGGGAATCCCACTTCAGCGCCTGATCCTCGAACTTGGACTTGGTGAACCACAGCACAAAGTCGTTCTTGTTGCGCTTGTTCACGTCCTCCTCCACGCCCTCGCGGACGCCCACGGCCAGATCCTCCTCGTCGTGGTCGTTGAACACGTAGTACCGCTCCAGCTTGCTGGTGTCGAAGTACACGTTGCCGCCGGCCACATAGGCGTAGCCCTTCTCCAGCAGGCGGGAGATGATGCGGATGTAGTCATCAATGAGCCCTGTGGCGGGCTGCACCACGTCGGGGCGCTTGATGTTCAGCTTGCGGCAGTCCTCGAAGAAGGCGTCGGTGTAGAACTGGGCGATCTCCATGACGGTCTTGTGCTCCCGGCGGGCGCCCTTGAGCATCTTGTCCTCGCCCTCGTCGGCATCGGAGGTCAGGTGGCCTACGTCGGTGATGTTCATGACCCGGTTCACATCGTAGCCCGCGTAGCGCAGGTATTTCTCCAGCACATCCTCCATTATGTAGCTGCGAAGGTTTCCTATGTGGGCAAAGTGATACACCGTAGGACCGCAGGTGTACATCTCCACATGGCCCGGCGTGTGGGTCCAACTGGGAACTCTCCTTCTTATGGGTGACAGAATTATACAGATACATAGTCAAGCTCCTTTTGGCTGCAAATTTTAGCTGCAAAATTCGGAAAGCTCTGTGTAGAACAAAAAACGCCTCCCATGCCCGCAGGCATGAGAGGCGAAGTTCAGCCACTGGGGGAATGCCCAGGGCGGATCACGGCAAATGCACAGCGCATGGAGCTGGCGGTCTTGATCTGGCCCGACCAGCCGCCGCGGCGATGACGCCCAGATCAAAACTAAAGGATACGGTTACTTGACACTTTGGAATACATCCGCAGTTTTTGGCGAAGCACCCACGCGGCGAGACGGTGCCTCCTCCAGAACCAGCACAGCGCCGCCATCACAAGGATTCAGCCAGGGGGATGCCGAAGATTTGCAGGCAGATGCACCTGGTTATAGTGGCGGGCGATATAAGCCATCCAGCAGGTCGGTGAGGCACGCCACGATGTAGATGCCCAGCGCCACGTAGCGGCTGCCGGGAAGCCCCAGTAGGCCACCACCAGAAACACCGGGATCAGGAACACCCGGAGCAGGGTCTGTTTGTTGGCTGTGTTCATAGGCATGGTTCATTCCTCCGTTCGTTCACCGTCCATGGCGCCGGTGATGCGCACACGGACAAAGTCCCCGCCTCCACGGGGCTGTCGGATGTGAAGTAAATGCTGCCGTCGATGCCGGGGCTCTCGGCATAGCTGCGGCCCACATAGCTCATGGACTGGCCGTCCCAGCCGTCGCACAGCACCTCCAGCACGGTGCCCATGCGGCTGTCGTTGAAGTCATCCATGATCCGGGACTGTACGTCCACCACCAGCTCCGCCCGGCGCTCGGCCTCCGCGGCGTCCACCCGGTTGAGCATTTTGGCCGCGGGCGTGCCCTCCTCCGGGGTAGGCAAAGGCCCCCACCCGCTGGAGCTTCTGCTCCCCCAAAAGCCGCACAGCTCCTCGAAGGCGGCCTCGTCCTCAAAGGGCAGGCCGGTGATCAGGCTGGTACGCAGCACCACGCCGGGATCCTCCGCCAGCTCCCGGTCGCCGCCCTTGCGGGTCAGGTGCTCCATCACCTGCTTTTTCGAAAGCATTCGGCTGCCGGTGAGTCGGGCGCCACGGGCCTTCATCTCCGACCGCTTGGCGGACTGCTCCACCTGCGCCAGCAGCTGCTCCGGCAGCTCCAGACCGGGCCGCAGCCCGAAGACCAGCAGTTCCTGCTCCGTTACCCGCAGCAGGTCGCCCCCTCCAGAAATACCAGTACCCGGTCCTTTCCTGCGGGGGAGGGCTGATGCGATCAATCCGCATC
>VOFG01001733.1_pt1 | contig 35370 bp, 58 predicted proteins | sample 5384171 | NCBI WGS metagenome assembly VOFG01 (sample SAMN12384726, study PRJNA508395) | human gut metagenome | isolation source: healthy gut F | host: Homo sapiens
AGTTTGATGCAGAAATAAAGTGATTATATTGAGTCAGGTACCATTAGGAAGACGTTGTTCAATACGGAGCTGCTGGAAAAAGAGAAGAAAGATCGTCTGCAAAAACCACGCGGGGCCAGGTACGGTTAGAGTAGCAGGAAATAAAAAAGAATACTTGAGATAAGCAGGTGATAAGGATGGAGATTGGTGTCACAGAAGCTGTTCAGGAGCGAGTAAAAAAAACAAAGATTAGTGAAAGCAAGAATCCTTCGCTTGTGTTTTGCTGGGATACACATTTGACAAAAATAAAAGGGAGAAATGTTCTTTTTATTGTAAATGCCAGCAATCGTTATACAATAGCAATGACAGACATTGAGCCAAGAAACTGGAATTACTATACCATGTATATCAGTCGTGTGATTCATGGTGTGATGCAGGAAATGGGATATTCGGAAGAGCAAATTGAACAATATTTTAAGCTGTCAGGCGATGTGCTTGCGACAAAGATACATGGAAAGAAATCAGTTGGTGGCATCAATAGAATGGTAATGGATGCTCGGAATTTTGACAAGAAATTGGAGAAAGAAGCCAAGTATCAGTGGGAATTAAGCGAGTATCTTAATAGAGATGTCTGTCATCCAGAAGGATTTGATGCATACGGATATCCGAGCGAATTTTTTTAAATTGGATATGGAACGATTGGGAATTATCCCTAAGAGAAAGCCAGCAAAGGTGATAAACTTTTAAGCAATACGTAGAAATGAAAGGTGATATTGACCATTAGCATTATAAAATTCTTGACAGAGCAGATTTTCGACACTCGGAATCAGGTAGCATTAGAGAAAAATAAAGTCTCTCAAGACAGCATGCCGTTTACAGTATTGTCGTCCGATCAGGAGACATATTGGGAAAGGTACCAATGTGGTATTTTACGCCAGCGTGGATTGATCTGAGGGGCGACTTCAAATATCTTTGCTACCTGTTGCTTACGGTTTTATCAATCTTTGAAAATTAAAAACTGGCGTAACTGCCAGTTTCCCTGTTATGTTATTGACAAATAAATCAAATATGATAAAATGCAACTAGAAAGTAGTTGCAAAGGAAGGGCTTTCTATATGAGTAAGATAGATAAAGCCAAAGAAAGGTTGTCTTTGCACCCAAAAGATTATACCTATTCAGAGGCAAAGTACTTGTTATCACAACTTGATTTGAAGAATTTAATAAAGGCAAAACATCTGGCTCAAGAGTTAAGTTCTACAGAGCTAGTGATCAGCGTATTATTTTATTACATAAGCCTCATCCGGGAGATGAGATGAGCATTGGTGCAATAAAAAGATTTGGCAATTCGTTTAGAGGAGATGGGTGAATTATGATGAACAATATGATGGAGTATAAGGGTTATCACACAAAGATTGAATTTGATGCGGAATCAATGACTCTAAGAGGAAAAATAGAAGGGATCAATGATTATGTTGACTTTGAAGCTGGAGATATTTCTAGCATTGAAGTTGAGTTTCATTCTGCAGTAGATGATTATCTGGAATTTTGCAAAGAGGTTGGAAAAGATCCAGAAAAAAGAATATAAGGGAACATTTAATGTCAGGATTTCACCAGAACTTCACAAGAAACTTGCGTTATGTGCATTTAAGGATGGCTGCTCTTTAAATGCGGAGGTAGAAAAAGCGGTATATGCTTTTTGTAGATAGTGAGCAGTCACAAACGCGTGCTTTGGCAGAAAGCGTTAGAGATTTAACGGAAACAATTCGAATGGACAATTCTAGATATGTTAATGAAACTACAGTTAATAGTAAAAAAGTTATTCCATTTATGAATGTTTAAACATACTTACAAGGATGAGGAGATATTGTTATGATTAGGAATCTCTCAGAGTACTTCAAACCTGAATTAGAAATTTTTTGGATACAGTCAGCTATAAGAGAATTGAAAATGTAAATGATAAGTGTGAGCAAGAGTTATCGCTCTTATGCCAAGATAATTTGAAAGCAATGCTTAGTGAGGATGGCGTTAGAATTATTGTAACGAGAACGTTGATGTTTGAACCAGAGGCGTTATTCGCATTGAATGTTTCTTTCGGTGCGGATTTGAAATTTAATGAACGAAAAGTAGAGCATGAATGGACAGAAATTAATCTTGCAGAAGAGTTCGGAGAGAATGGAGACTTTGTTACTGGTCAATTGATGAGTAGAATTTCACTACTTATAGGACAGATTACCTCTTCATTTGGACAGCAACCGCTTATTTTGCCTTCAATGATTGCAAAAAGGAAAAATAGAATAAGTGTGCACTCGAGGTCAGGTACCATTAGAGAAAAATAAAGTCTCTAAAAATATTATAAATGAATGAAGTTACTCCAGAAAGCGTGCTGTTTGGGCATTGTCTTCCGCATTCGTGCCAAACAATAGGAACAGCCCAATATCCTTAATTAAAAACTGGCGTAACTGCCAGTTTTTTAAATACAACACTTTAACAAGTTAATGTGATAAAATAATTTGGGGATTTGTAACTCAAAACAAATTGTGTTATTGTCTGTTTCGTGCTAAACTAAAACACACAGACGTTGGCGGCAAAAAACAGAACACAGATGCGAAATATTATACGGGATATTCCCTGACGACACGCGGAGTATTCTATGGAGCGAGAATGATATCTGCACAGCTGGGAACGGAGTTTGAAATCCCGGAATACGATAAGATAAAAAAGGTGTATTCGATCTGGATCTGTATGAATGCACCGAAGTACATAGGAAATGCTATTTCAGAGTATAAACTGGAAAAAACAGATCTGATACCGGGAATCCCGGATCGAAGGAAAGAATATGACAAACTGTCGATCGTGATGGTATGTCTGAATACGAAAAAAGAAACAGATGATCAGTTCCTTGGAATGCTGCAGACGTTGTTCAATACGGAGCTGCCGGAAAAAAGAGAAGAAAGATCGTCTGGAACAAGAGTATGAAATTCAAATGGAAAACGGATTTGGAAAGGAGCTGAGCCTGATGTGTAATTTGTCTGATACAGTAGAAGAACGTGGAATTGAAAAGGGGATTGAGAAAGGAATTGAAAAGGGGATTGAGAAAGGAATCGAACAGGGCAAATTAGAAATGCTCTTTTCGCTGGTTCGGGATCATATTTTAAGCAGTGCGGATGCTGCGAAGAGAGTTGGAATGTCGGAAGTAGATTTTGTGAGTTTGATGCAGAAAGGCACTGGGGTCAGGTACCATTAGAGAATGGTCAAAAATGAAAGCATTTCTCAGAAAACAAAAAGTACAAGTTGCTTCTGGAGTTGTATGCTGCTGTTAAAAGAGCACTGAAACGGTAAGTCCTATTGACTATGCAGGGGTGGTTTCATGCGTGTGGATATATACATGAAATTGGATCTGCGGACATGGGAAATAAAAAGCTGATGGTCGTAGGGATCAACTTGTCATTTTATTTGTTAGATGATAAACTTAAAAGCAAAACATGATTCAACCATCCGATATGAGGAGTGAAAATATATTGAAAAGAGCACGAAAAAAAAAGGAAAAATACAGTTACAAATTAATATTACAAGAAGTGAGTTTCAACGAAGTTTCAAAATCACTATGGAATGTATAAAATACGGGGAACGGATATGCCATATCATTCTCGACTCCTAATGTTATTTTTATTCGGTGGAATGTGGATTAAAAAAGCTTGATTCTTAAAAAAATAGGAAAAATACATATGAAGATTTGAAATTCTATTACGAGATAAATGGGAAAAAAGTACCTGGACATGACTTAAAAGCAATGACAAAAGAAGTGGGAATAGAGACCCGTTTTCCATTGAAAAAGATTCAACTTAAGGGGCGGGTTTATATTGCCGGGAAAATATAATGAGCTGTGGAGATATGGTGCTCATATTGAGAATGAAGAAGAGGAACAGAGAGAGGAAAAACTCTGGTTCAAATTGCGGAATGGCTACTTCAACGGATATAAAGAGGGTGAATAAATGAATTATTATTTTACATGGCATGACATAGAAGATATTTTTGAAGAAAATAGAAGTTTTTGGCCGGAAACATGGATTGATGTACAGGTTTATAGTGATTGTGTTGAAATTTATCAAAATAGTGATGAACCGCAGGAATCAGACATGCAATATTTAAAAAAATTTTTGGGCGTAATTATTCGATCGAAAAGAATACATTGTTCATTGATTTTAAAGAAACATGTTTAGATATTATGTTTCGGAGTGACGACAGTCTAAAAGTGGAAAAGAAATATGCGCCTCTGTTTAGAGATATTTATTTTCAGAAGTGCGAAAACGCAGATACGGATTTTGGTGACTTGAAAATGATTGCGTTTCATTCATACAAAGGCGGGGTGGGACGAACTTTGTCTCTTACTGCATTTTAAGACAGTGTACGCAAAAATATCCAGATAAAAAAATTCTTGTATTAGATGCCGATGTGGAAGCACCTGGTTTAACTTGGATGGTGGAAGCTGGATATCGAAAAATTAGTTATCTTGATATCTTGTCGATCATGAATTATGAGCAGATAACAGATCAGATGATGGAAAAATTATCAGATTTAATAAAGACTTCAACGGTTAGTGTTGCGACGGATGAAAAGATAATTGATCAGTATTTTATTCCTGTTTATCGGGAAAAGGAACAGATCATGAACGTTGCGTCAAGGCCGGAACAGGTTTGCTAACGCAGGAAAACAAATTTTACATTACGGAAACGATAGCTGAAATAGCAAAGAAAATGGGAGTAGATCTTGTATTGGTCGATTTGCGGGCTGGAGTTACAGAATATTCAGCCCCATTTCTATTTGATCCACGTGTAATCAAATATTATGTAACTTCTACATCTTTACAATCGGTAAAAGGAACGAATCAGATACTGGAACAAGTATATAAAAAACGAATGCCGATTTTTTGAAATCGAAGATTCTATTAACGATGATTCCGGAAACGATGAAAATTGAAGAAATTCAGAAGATTGAAAATCAAATCGTGGAAGAGGTTGAGAGTGGGGCTGATACGGATAATGCCACTTTCTTGAGAGATGAATACTTTATGGAACTGGGATTTGACAAAGCGCTCGTGCGGATTACAGATTTTAATACGCTTTGTGAAAAGCTAAAAGGAAGTGAACTAGCATCTTTAATGAATGAACAAATGAAAAATTTGTTTAAAAGTGAGACAAAAGATGAGATAATATTTGAAGATGAGGATAAAGTCCGCGGGATTCTGAAACGGATACATGATATTGCTTTATGAGGAGACAACTGCAGAGGGTACGTCAAGTGCGAATATGCTTGTAACATCTTCTATTAAGGAAATGGTCAAGAATTTCAAAACGGAGCTTCCGAGAATTGTTGTATCTGGTGCAAAGGGATCTGGTAAAACCTATATCTATAAGCAGTTATTGCAGGCAAAGACATGGGAAAAGTTTATTGAACAGACGGTGCATCGTTGGATGCAAGCTATGAAAACAATTATCATTCCGTTGCTGACTAGTATGAATAGCAATAAGATGAAGCCACTTATTGATGAATGTATGGAATATGCACGTCAGAATTTAACTGGAATGAAGCTGAAGAAAGATACGGATACAATTAATACATTGATGACATTATTAGAAACATCTGAACTGACAAGAATGGAGTGGGTAAATCAGTGGTTTGATTTGATAACTGGAATGTTCCAGGAAAGTTATAAGGATATTTCAGAATTAGACAAGGCAGTTGCAAACAGTGGGAAAAAGGATTGTGTTTGTTGTAGACGGTGTGGAAGATGTTTGTGCAGATTCACAGATAAAAAAAAGACGATAGATGGAAAATGCTTCTTAAGGCGCTATGTCAGAATGTTGTGAATGAATTGCAGAGACTTGACTATGGAAAGATTGGGATCGTTGTTTTTGCACGAAAAGATATGATTAACAACGCAATCGATACCAATACGGAACAGTTTAGAGTATGTATTATAATTATGAATTAAACTGGACTCAGACGGAAGCATTACGTCTTGCATTATGGATTGCGTCGAAGGCTTATCCGGATTTGGCGGATGGGATGGATGTTTTAAATGCTACGAGATCTGTTCTGGTAGATAAATTAACAATCCTATGGGGATTAAAACTAGGAAAAAGAGATTCGCGAGAAGCCTATTCGGATCGATGGATTTTGGCAGCATTGTCGGATTTTACGGGTCAATTACAGGCAAGAGATATAGTCAGATTTCTGAGCTTTTCATCAGGAGGGTATGGAGAAGCAAAATTGGTGTATAAAGACCGTTTGCTTATGCCGGTTGACATACGCAAAGCGATTGGATTATGTGCGACTAAAAAGTATGAAGAAATCAAGATGGAAATGCGCAATATTTATGATATTTTAGAAAAATTTGAAAAAATGAAAGGAATAAAAAACATTACCATTAACTTTAGATAAAATTGAATTGACAGGTGATGAAATTTCTAAATTGAGGCTCAAGGGTATTTAAAAATTTCGGATGAAAAATATTATTTACCGGAAATTATTCGATTGCCCCTTGGATTCACCTATGAACGTGGAGCAAGACCAAAAGTTTTATCACTGTTAGTGCAGTGATACAGAACATAATTTTTGCTCATAAGAACCACTCAGGGACAGGTACCATTCGAAAGGGGCTGAACAGAAAATCCTTTGTTCAGCCCCTTCCTTTTATCTGAATTTCAAATTCCTGCACCGGTTCAGGCAGGCGAAGATTTCCTGGCGTCTTGGGCGCGCCAGATCGCCGGACGGCCAGGGGCCAGGAACGTAGAAAGTCCTTTTCATCCATTTCTTTTTCCAGCAGATCGACAACCTGAATTAAGGTTTTCTTTCCATCCATCGCCCGCTCCGCAGCCTCTAAAAGGAGCGCCGCCAGTCCGGAGAGCTGCTCGGAATCCGTGAGTTGTTCCACGGCCCGCAGGTCAGTCAGGGATTTATTAACCAGAATGGATTCCTGTCCCATCACTTTGACTTTTGTGCGGTCACTGCCGGTTAAGACTTTATCCGGCAGTGGATGACGCTGAAAGACGGGAGTGCAAACGGACGCACAGAAGCCGTAAACGGCGGGAATTCCGCGGCAATGGCTTTTGGCACGTTCTGTGATGTCATGCGGAATATATTCTTTCATCTGAATGACCGTATCGGCAACATGAAAATAGAGCCGGAACTTCCTGCAACGAGAATGGAAGAAATCCAAGCTTCATATAGATCGCGCACACGGCTGATAAACGGAGTGATTGGCTCCTCGCTGTCGGCCACCACGCGCTGCATCAGTTCATCGCGCACCATAAAGTTGGTGGCGGACGTATCCTCATCGATCAGAAAGAGGCTCGTGCCGGATTCGATGCCCTCGATCACGTTGGCAGCCTGCGAGGTGCTTCCGCTGGCATCCGCGGTTGAGAAAGCGGTCGTATCACTCTTTCCCGGGAGATCGTGGATGAAAAGGAGATATCGACATTGCTGATGTTGCGGGAGTCCTCGGAGCGGAGCTTTACAGCGCTTGCATCGGTGATAACATATTCCCTTCCGTCTCCGGCGATGTGGTTGTATACACCCATTTCCAGCGCCTGCAGCAGGGTGGACTTTCCATGAAAACCGCCACCGACAATCAGAGTAACGCCAAAGGGGAATGCCCATGCCGGAAATCGGTCCGTGATTGGGAAGATCTAGCGTAACACGTAAGGTGTCGGGGAAGAAAACGGAACCGCATGCTTCATCGGAAGATCAGAAACACCCGTTTCGCGCGGGAGAATGGCGCCGTCGGCAACAAAAGCCGTCAGGTGCTTTTTCTTTTAACTGCTGCCGAATGGCCTGCTGATCCTCAGAAAGAGCAGCAACCGCGGCACAGGTTTTGGGATTCAGCGAGTGGTAAAAAGCGATTTTCAACGCAGCCCGGTAGAAAGTCGAAGAGAATGCGGATCAGCTCCTGGGCGGCAATGGTGCGGCCGTTGGCAGGAAAACCGATTTCCATGTTGAGAACCAGGCTGCCGTTTGCTGCATTGAAAACACAGGCGGTGCGCTCGAGAATCTCCTGACCGCAGCGGCTTACGCCAAGCAGTCCGCTTTTGCCGGATCCCTTTGCACGGAAGGAATACGGTGCGATTGCGCGTGCAAACTGGCGCAGCAGGTAATCCCTGAAGAGCGATGCGCTTCTCGTACGTGTCGTACAGGGACGGCGGAAACGCGGCAGTTTTTCCGGTGACATGGATGCTGACGCGCGATGGTGCGGCAAAGGGATCGCCCTGGACGTGGTCGATGGAGAGGATATAGTTTGGAAACTGGTAAGCACCGCGGGCAGACTTATAGGCGGGATAACTTTTGTGGTTGATATTAAATAAAAGCTGTTTCAGGTCATTTGCAGACTGCATGAAAAAACTCCTTTCGAAATGAAGATTCTTTGTATAGATCATTTGTGATAACTATAGCATAGCAGAACGGAAAAAATCCAAAAGCAAAATGGTGCAGAGCAAAAAAAGAGCGAAAAGCCTCTCCACAGAGGGAGGACTTTTCGCTCTTTTCCTGGCAATGCAGGGAAGGAGACAGCATGGAATATCAGGATGCCTGCTTTGCACGCCTTGTGCGTTCGAAGTGAATCGGATAAATAAAAATACAGGAAATTTCGCGAAATGTCAACGTTTGGAAACGCTCTGGCGTTTTACCAGTTTGGTTGCCATGCACATTTTCAGACACTCGCGTTTCGGGTCAGATACGCGGTCAAGAAGGCGCTGGACAGCGGTTGCGCCGAGTTCCCGTTTTCTGACTTTCATGGTGGAAAGCGGCGGAACCATCATATCGCACATCGGAACATCGTCAAAGCCGATGATGGAGACGTCCTCCGGGATGCGGTAGCCGTTTTCGCGCAGTGCGCGCATGGCAGCAGCAGCGATGATGTCATTGTCGGCGAAATAAGCATCCGCGATCGGAGCTTTCGATTCGAGAAGGCGCAACATGTCGCGGTAGCCCTTCGTCTGAGGTCGGGGAAACCGGGTGAACATATGGATGCGAGGTGCTGATGCCGTTTGCACGGAGCGCTTTGTAGTAGCCGTCGGCGCGTTCGGAGAAGTTGCTGATGTCGAGGCTCGAATGAAAGTAGCCCACGTTTTTGTCTCCGCACTGGATCAGATAATTCGTGGCGTTGAACGCCCCCTGAATGTTGTTGATCAGAACGCAGTCGTAATCGAGCTCATCGTAATAGCAGTCCACGACAACGATCGGAACAGAAAAATCGCGGAACTTGCGGAAATCGGACGGAGCCATTTCGGTTGCAAGAAGAAGAATGCCCTCACAGTCCACAGCGCGGAGTACATCGAGCTGGCTGTCAATATCCATGGTCTCATAAAAATAGGAGATATGAAGCGCACTGCCCTGGCGGGTGCATTCGGTGGAGATTCCTTCGGTCAGCTGGGAGAAAAACGGTGTGTCGGCAGCAACCTTTCCGTGCTTTTTGTAATTGACCAGCTGAATAATGCGGGAGGAAGCGCCGGAGGATTCATTTTTTTTCGGCGCATAGCCATACTCGGCTGCGGTTTTAAAACCAGCTCTCTTGTGGCATCGCTGATGCCGGGTTTGTTATTGAAAACCATAGAAACCGTGGCAGGCGATACGTTGATCAGCTTTGCCAGTTCTTTCGCAGAAATATTCATAAGAGTTCAGCTCCTGTTCGATAAAATCAGCCCGCACGGTGCTTTCAGGCGTTTTGCGCATGCGGGGTGTTGAAATTTATTTCAGTATTTATTTGAAAAATATTAAACTTATGCATTGATTTTAATATGAATTAAAAAAAGAAGTCAACTTCTGAGCTGTAAAAAAGTTGAAATACGAAGAAATGCATAAAAAGAAGTCATTCTTTTTTTGTATAAATTACTAAAAAAGATTTAATAAAGCTGAATTGATGTTGACAAATTCAAAAGAATTTAGTAATATAAGAGCCATAAAAAATAGAGGAATTCAAAATATAATTTAGCAAAATTTAAAAGAAAATTAAATGGAGGAAATGAATATGAAATCAGTTAAGATCGGATTTGCACCTACGAGAAGAAGTATTTTCAGCGCTCCGGATGCGGTAAAATATGCCAACCTGACGAGAGAGCGTTTAAAAAGAGCTCGGCGTTGAATTTGTTGATATCACAGACATCAACGAGGAGGGGCTGTTTTACGATGAGGCGGACCGTGAGAAAATCCAGGAGAAATTTCGCCGTGAGAACGTAAAGGGAATTTTCTTCCGCATGGAAACTTCGGAACGGAATATGTCTGTGCAAGACTGGCAAAGAAATGGGTCTTCCGGTACTCCTCTGGGGACCGCGCGATGAGAGACCGGATGAGAACGGTGTGCGTCTCCGCGACAGCCAGTGCGGCCTGTTTGCAACCGGAAAAGTGCTGCGCCGTTTTGGTGTTCCGTTCACCTATATGACGAACTGCCGTCTGACCGATCCGGAATTTGAGCGCGGCATCAAGGATTTCCTTGCTGTATGTAATGTGGTAGATACCTTCCGCCACACCAGAATCCTTCAGATCGGACCGCGTCCGTTCGACTTCTGGTCCACCATGTGCAACGAGGGCGAGCTGCTGGAAAAATTCAACATTCAGCTTTCCCCGATTCCGCTTCCGGAACTGACTGCGGAGATGAAAAAGTAAAAGCAGAGGGCAGCGAGGTGGAAAAAGTCGTTGCATACTGCAACACCAATATGTGTGTAAAGATCAAACCGGAAGAACTGGAAAATGTAGCAGCTCTGAAGGTTGCGATGAAGAACCTGGCTGCAAAATATTCCTGCAATGCCATTGCGATCCAGTGCTGGAACGCACTGCAGGGTGAAATCGGCATCATGCCGTGTGCGGCAAACTCTCTGCTGAACGAAGAGGGAATTCCGGTTGTCTGTGAGACCGATATCCATGGCGCCATCACCGCTCTGATGGTAGAGGCTGCCGGCAGAAACGACAAAGAAGCTTCTTTGCTGACTGGACGGTACGTCACCCGGACAACGAGAACGGCAAGCTGCTGCAGCACTGCGGACCGTGGCCGATCTCTGTTGCACAGGAAAAACCGACGATCGGTTATCCTCTGGCATTCAGTCATCCGGGAGCTGTAGAGGCACAGGCAAAATTAGGCGAAATGACACTGGCGCGTTTCGACGGAGACAACGGAGAGTACTCCCTGCTGCTTGGAAATGCAAAAGGTGTCGAGGGACCTTACACGAAGGGAACCTACGTATGGGTTGAGGTACAGAATCTGAAACGCCTCGAGGCAAAAATCGTTGAGGGACCGTACATCCACCACTGTGTCGGCATCCACGAGAACGTTGTGCCGGTTCTGTATGAAGCATGCAAATACATCGGCATTGCCCCGGATTTATATGATCCGATCGAGGAAGATGTCAAAGCATATTTAAGAGGAGAATGAAAATCATGAGTGAATACAAGGAATTAAGTTGTCTGGCGTATGATCTGCGGAAGAAAGTAGTGGAAATGGTAGTTTCCGGCAAGGGCGGCCACATCGGCGGTGACATGAGTGTCATTGATGTGCTTGTAGCGCTGTATTTTAAAGAGATGAACATCAGCCCTAAGAACATGGACGACCCGGACCGCGACCGCTTTGTGATGAGTAAAGGTCATTCCGTTGAGGCATATTATGCAGTACTTGCGGCAAAGGGGTTCTTCCCGATGGAAGAGGTCATTGAAAAATTCTTCAAATTCGGCAGCCCGTACATCGGCCATCCGAACAATAAACTGCCAGGCATCGAGATGAACTCCGGTTCTCTCGGCCACGGACTTCCGGTCTGCGTGGGAATGGCGCTGGCAGGAAAAATGGATAAAAAAGATTACCGTGTCTACACCGTTATGGGTGACGGCGAGCTGGCAGAAGGCTCTGTCTGGGAGGGCGCAATGTCCGCAGGAAACTACAAGCTGGACAACTCTGTGCGATCGTAGACCGCAACCGTCTGCAGATCTCCGGAAATACCGAGGATGTCATGAAACAGGACAGCCAGGAGGAGAGATGGGCAGCGTTCGGATGGAATGTTCTTTCCGTACCGGGCAACGATATGGACGCGCTCGTTCATGCGTTTGAGCTGGCGAAACACTGCAAAGGGAAAACCGACGGTTATTATTGCAAACACAACGAAGGGCTGTGGTTCTTCCGTGATGGAAAATAAGGCGGAGTGGCATCATAAAGTGCCGACACCGGAGGAAGTAGAACAGATCATGAAGGATCTGGATGAGAGAAAAGGAGGCACTGTCATGAATAAGATTCCAAACAGACAGGCCATTTGCGAGGTTTTAATGAAACATGCCGAGACGGATAAAGATATCGTGGTGCTCTGCAGCGATTCCAGGGGAAGTGCTTCCCTGACACCGTTTGCAAATGCGTATCCGGAGCAGTTTGTGGAGATGGGTATTGCGGAGCAGGATCTGGTCAGCGTTTCTGCCGGTCTTGCAAAATGCGGCAAGAAAGCATTTGCGGCATCTCCGGCGTGCTTCCTTTCTACAAGAAGCTATGAGCAGGCAAAGATTGACTGTGCATACTCCAACACCAATGTAAAGCTGATCGGTATCAGCGGAGGTGTAAGCTACGGTGCACTGGGAATGAGCCATCATTCCGCACAGGATATCGCAGCAATGGCAGCTATTCCGAACATGCGCGTTTATCTGCCAAGCGACCGCTTCCAGACAGCAAAACTGGTTGAGGCGCTTCTTACCGATGAAAAACCGGCTTATATCCGGGTGGGAAGAAATGCCGTTGCGGATATTTACAGCGAAGAAAATACTCCGTTTGAGATGGATAAGGCAACGGTTCTCTCGGAAGGCACCGATGTTTTACTGGTAGCCTGCGGTGAGATGGTCCGCCCGGCGTTCGATGCAGCTGCTATGCTGAAAGAAGAGGGAATCAGCGCAGGACTGCTCGATATGTACTGTGTGAAACCGTTGGACAAAGAGGGCCTGGTAGAGGCTGCAAAGAAGGCAAAAGTTGTCATTTCGATCGAAGAGCACGCTCCATTCGGCGGTCTTGGATCGATGGTGAGCCAGGTGGTCGGTGCGGAATGCCCGCGTCAAAGTCGTTCCTATGTCTCTGCCGGATGCGCCGGTGATCACGGGAACTTCCAAAGAAGTCTTTTGACTATTATGGACTGAATGCCGAGGGCATTGCAAAAAAAGCGAAAGAATTACTGGCTTAACCAGAAATGGAATCAGCGGTGAATGTGATAGCCCGCAGGGAACTGTAAACTGCCGCAGGTCTGCGTATGCCATGTTCCTGCGTGCCCGGGCGGAAGAAAATCCGGGAACGCAGGAACTTTTTCTATATAATCAGGAATAAATCGTTCTGCGGAAGATGTTGGAATGTGTGGTAATCGCCAAAGATCTTGCCTATAGGGGCAGGGTGAATGCCGCGACAATAGAAAATGACGCATGGTGTGTTGAAAAACAGGGTGTATTCAGCGTTATTCGAGATGGGGATCTGGATATTTATAAAATTTTAGGAATGGAGCTGGAAAAATGGAGAAAAGGTATATTATCGGAATTGATCAGAGCACGCAGGGAACGAAAGCGCTGCTCTTTGATGGGGAGGGACATTTACTCTGCCGTACCGACTTGCCGCACCGGCAGATTGTCAATGAAAAGGGATGGGTGTCCCATGATCTGAATGAGATTTACCGGAATACAGTACAGACGGTAAAAACGCTGGTGGCAGAGTCCGGTGTTGCACCGGAAGAAATCGCCGGAATCGGCATCAGCAATCAGCGTGAGACGACAGCGATCTGGGACAAGGCGACCGGGGAAACCGCTGGAAGAGGCCATTGTATGGCAATGCGGACGCGCAAGCGGGATTGCGCAGGAGATTGCGGAGCAGGGGCACGCAGAGGAGATCCGCGAGGCGACGGGTCTGCAGCTTTCGGCTTATTTTTCCTGCTGCAAAGATGGCGTGGCTGCTTCGAAACGGCGGAGAAGAAAGACAGAAACGTGCTGCAGACGGGGGGAGCTCTGCCTTGGCACCATCGACAGCTGGCTGGTTTACAAGCTGACGGGGGATCATGCATTTAAGACGGATTTTTCAAATGCGTCGAGAACGCAGTTGTTTAATCTGAAAACACTGGCGTGGGATGAGAAGATCTGCGAGATGTTCGGGATTCCGGCTTGTGCGCTGGCCAGGGTGTGTGATTCCGATGCGGTGTATGGAACCACGACGATGGAAGGATTGTTTTCCGAGCCGGTTCCGATCTGTGGTGTATTAGGCGACTCTCATGCGGCTCTGTTCGGACAGGGCTGTTTAAAACCGGGCATGATCAAGGCGACGTACGGAACGGGTTCTTCGCTGATGATGAACATTGGAGACAAGCCGATTCAGAGCAGCCACGGCGTTGTGACTTCGCTTGCGTGGGGAAGAGGCGGCAAGGTGGACTATGTGCTGGAAGGCAACCTGAACTACACCGGAGCTGTGATTACCTGGCTGAAGGATGACCTGAAGCTGATTTCTTCGGCAAAAAGAGACGGAAGGACTGGCGAAGGGAGGCAAATCCGGCAGACCGCACGTATCTGGTTCCGGCATTTACCGGACTTGGTGCACCTTACTGGGATGAGAAAGCAACGGCATCGATCAGCGGAATTACCCGCACCACAGGAAAAGCCGAGGTGGTAAAGCGGCTCGACTGCATTGCCTACCAGATCACGGATCTTGTCCGTGCGATGGAGCAGGATACCGGCATGCGGATTGAAGAGCTCCGCGTGGACGGCGGCCCGACACGAAACGGATATCTGATGCAGTTCCAGAGTGATATTACGAATAAACGCGTAAATATTCCGGACGCGGAGGAGCTTTCCGGCATCGGGGCGGCTTATATGGCCGGTATTTCAGCCGGGGTCTACGATCTGGAAAAACTCGCGGGAAATATGAAACGAAGTGTGTATGAGCCGAAGATGGACGATGAAATCCGGGAGAAAAAATACGCCGGATGGAAAAAGGCTGTCGACGGGTATTAAGTAAATAGGGACGGACGGCGGGAGGTTTTTGCGCCTGACGGTGGGATGACGAAGGGGGGACGCGGGCATTACTGTGCACTCGGCAAATACGCGTTTATGATAAGAAAACGAAGACGCATACATGCGTGATTGAGAAATTTGAAAAATAAAATAATCTACAAACAAAAAGGAACGATTTGGATAGAACGTTCCTTTTTTGCATATAGAGAATAAATTGTACAGAATAAAAGGCGCTGTATAAACAGCGCGTAATGCTGATAGAATGCGAGAAAACAGCAAGAAAAAAGAGGATTAAACTTGTAGTTCAATGAAGAAAAAAATAGATGTGGTATAGTATCAAGAAAAAGGGATTTCGCATGAAGGAAATTTCAATAGAAGATGTATTAGAGCGTGTCTGAAAAATCATTTCCACAAACTGGGACTCGCAGCTTGCGAAAAGCCTTTTTCAGACACGCTCTAGAGAGTACATTATGCAAAAAAAGGAGGGACAAGAGTTTGTCCGGTAAAAAACAGGAAGTATGGTAAGATAAGCTGGTAATGGAGAACGTATGCAGATTCGTATGGATGAAAAAAGGGAGGATTCTGTTTATGGCTACTTACGTTATTTCTGATATTCACGGTGAGTATGAGAGATTTATGGAGCTGCTGGAAGAAATTGAATTGAAAGATACAGACACGCTCTATATTCTGGGGGATATTTTGGACCGGGGTGAGCATCCGATTAAGGTGGTATTGAAACTGATGGAAATGCCGAATGCGTTCTGTATCGTGGGGAACCATGAGGTGATGGCGCTGGAATGTCTGCGGTTTCTCTGTCAGGAAATCACAGATCTTGCCATTGAGGAAGTGGATGCGGAACTGCTGGACAATCTTGTTCTCTGGAAGTATAACGGCGGTGATGCTACGATCCGGGAATTTCGGGCGCTGGATCCCGAGATGCGGGAGGAAGTACTGAATTTTCTGGAGGATTTCAGTCTGTATGAGGAGCGTACAGTGGGAGAAAAACAGTATCTGCTGGTGCATGGAGGGCTGGGGGATTTACACCGGAAAAGAGGATCGAGGAATATTCCTGCACGATCTTGTATGGGCGAGACCAGATTGTCAGAAGGAATACTTTTTGGATACAAAACTAGTAACATGATATACACCGACGAAGACGATTCCGGAAAATGATAATCCCGGTATATTTATAAAAATATCACCACATTGCGATCGACTGCGGCGCATGCTTCCCGGGAGGGCGGCTGGCGGCAATCTGTCTGGAAACGGGGAAGAGTTTTACAGTTCGGACAACAATGGGTGAAAGATTTTAGACGTTCCATGATGCCAGTATCAGAAGACCGAAATCCGGAACCAGCAGAACAAGCGGGAAGATTTTTGAAACAGGACATGCCAAAACACAAGCAGGAAAGCCGTTTTGGGAAAAATGAGCGGATAACGAAAGCTTTGAAGATTGCAGGAGCAGACATGAAAGCTGCGAAAGAAAAGGAGATTTTGGATGCACTATATTATTACTGATATACATAACGACAGCTGGCGGTTCATGAAATTGCTGGAAAAAATGGATCTCAAAGAGGACGATCACCTGTATCTGCTTGGTGATTTGTTTGAGCGCTGCATGGATCATCCAGACCCGGCGGGCGTGTATTTTCAGGTATTGAAGCTGGGAAAAAATGTACTGTGATCCGCGGCAACCACGATCATTGGCTTGCCAATTACATTTTCCGCTATTACGGAATGGATGAGAGAGACCGCGCCCTCCTGCAGCCGTATCCGTACAATTCCTTCCATCTTCTGCAGGAGCGCCTGACAGAAGTAGATCTGAAAGAGCTTGCGGAGTATATCCTCTCCTGGCCGGTACAGGTGGAAATCGAGGTGGACGGTCAGCCGTATCTGCTTGCCCATGCCTGTACGGCAGAACCGGGAAAATGGAAACTGGACAACTATTATCTGATGGGGGATTTGTGGTACAAGGTTTTTCTTCATGAGGGAGTGCATGGATATATTTCCGTCTGCGGCCATCAGAACATGGGAAATGGATCCATCTGGAAGAATAAAAAGAAAACGTCTATCTGTGTGACTGCGGCTGCGGCTTTGAGAATGGAAGACTGGGATGCCTTTGCCTGGAAACGAAGGAAACTTTCTACGTATAAACAAACAGAGGAAAAGCAATGAAGCGATATATGATGTCAGATATTCACGGATTTCTGGAGGCATTCGAGGCAGCTCTGAAAAAACAGACCTTTCGGGGGAAAACCAGCTGATTCTGCTGGGCGATTACATAGATTATGGGCCAGATGGCCGGGCGGTGCTGGAAAAAGTCAGGGCATTGCAGGAAAAATATGGTTCGGAAAAAGTCATTGCCCTGATGGGAAATCATGAAAAAGCACTGCTGGACTGGCTGGAAGAATATGCAGATGTCAACCGGCATATCGGCAGTGTGGAGCAATATCGCAGCCGGGAATGGCTGGCATCGGATGCAGATGGAGACTATGAAACGCTGCACAGCTTTCTGAAAGAAGAACATTTTCAAGAGTTTCTGGAAAAGAAGCACACCTCTCAGAGGATTCCAGAAATGCAGAAGCAGTACGGCTGATGTTCGAAGATGCGGGGGATCTGATCACCTGGATGCGCCATTTTCCTTACTTTTATGAAACAGAACGCCAGATTCTGGTGCACGCCGGAATTGCCGAATGGGGCGAGTAAAGACTGGCTGTGCGTGACCAGCGAGGAGCTGATGGTGGGGAAAAAGAACGGTAAGCCGCGGAGCATTCCTATAAGGATGTGATTGCGGGCCACATTTCCACGGCAAAAATCAGTGGAAACAGAATATATGACGGTATCTGGCATGACGGTCAGAGTCATTATTATCTCGACGGAACCACCTGGCGGAGTGGAAAAATTCCGGTGCTGGAATATGACAGTGAAACTGGAAAATACAGAGAAATATGGTGAGACACGTTGTAATGCAGCACAGTAAGATCACGGCAGGGCAGAAAAAGTGATTTAGTCAAATCAAGCAAGTGGTAAAGTGGATTGCGGATATCCGCTTTGAAAAGACACAGGATCGAAACAGAAGGGAGTACATCAGATGCATTTACCAATCAGTGTAACACAGGATGAATTATTAGAAGTATTGCTTCAGGTTGCGCCGGTACGGCCGGTTTTTATCTGGGGTGCGCCCGGCATCGGAAAATCCGCGTTAGTGGAAAAATTCGCAGACGAAGTCGGCCTGCTGTGTGTCGCTCCTTGGAAGCCAGCTCGCGCCGGAGGACATTATCGGCATTCCGCAGATCCGGGGCGAGACCTCGGAATTCCTTCCGCCGAAAATGATCGCCAGAAAAGAGCCATATGTCCTGTTCCTGGACGAACTCAACGCCTGTACGCAGGAAGTGCAGAAAGCCTTCTATTCCCTGATCCATGAGCGGCGGATCGGAGAATACCATCTTCCGGAGGAAGCATTGTGATCGGAGCAGGAAACCGTGCCGAGGACAGCGCGATCGTAAAAACGATGTCGTCCGCCCTTTTTAAACCGTATGTTCCACGTGCAGCTGAAAGCGGATGTGGGACAGTGGATCAAGTGGGCGCAGGCAGAAGGACTCCATCCGTGGGTCATTGACTATATCATCCAGCGGCCGGATCACCTCTTTTCTGAACCGCCGAAAACCGAAGAACCGTTTTCCACCCCGCGTTCCTGGCATATGCTGAGCGATGCGTTGAAGGAATACCGGGCCGGGGGAGCAGGATATTTCGCAGGAAACATTAAAAATGATGGCGTACGCCTGCCTCTTGGAACAGCATGGGGGATGTTTCTTGCTTACACAAAAACACTGCGCAACACACATCTCCTGGATGACATTATCGCGCAGAAAGCAAAATGGCCGGACAAGCCGGAAAACCGGGATGTGCTGTATTTTCTCGCACAGTCCTTCCGCGCCAGACTGCTTGCAGAACTGCCGAAAAGCAAACAGGGAATTTCCGGCGGCATGCTTTCCTTTGCGTACCGCGCCAAGGGCATGATCAAAGAACTCGCAGTCATCAATTTCGAAATCGCCCAGATGACCGTCGCAGCTGATGGAGCGGAGGCACTGCCGGACTGGTTTATGATGGAAATCATCCGCGATCTGCCGCGGCTCGTCGGATGAAAAAAGGAAGGAGAAAAGGATGCCATACGTTCGAAGCAGGTATTACCGCGAAGAAGAAAAGCCGGCCGGGTACCGCAGAGTGGAGGCCGGCTTTGGTTTGCTGGAAAAAAATACACTGTTTCATCAACTGGATGGGTACATCACTGCAAAGCCCTCCCATCTGAATGCAAAAGGAAGTCTGGCCTGTGTTATGAAAGATGGAAATATCTACGTCAACATGCGGGCGAACCTGTCGCCGGAACAATGGTGCTATGTGATGGCACACAACCTTCTGCACCTGGCGTTCGGCCACTTTGACAAAGCGAGCATCCTTCCGACTGCGAATTTGTTCCGGCACTCTGGAACAAAGCCTGTGATATCTACATTACCAGATTCCTTTATGACATCCGCCTCGGCGAGCCGATCTGCGCACATCCGGCGGAAGCATATCCGATCAAACTGAACAGCGAGCAGAAAATTTATGAATATCTGTTGAAGCACCAGGATAATGGTGCGCAGATCTGCGGGACAAACTCTGAAAAATTAAAGGATATGATCGGGGTAGAACGGCCGATCGTTTATAAAAGGGAGAAAGAAATGCATATGCTGAAAAATTTTCCTATGCAGTCACTCATTCCATCAAATCTGCACTCTGCGATGCGGGAGGATACGATCTTAAAACGAAAAAAGGATACCGTCATTTCCAGAGCAGCAGAATGGTTCCTGTCCCATTATCCGCTGCTCGGAGGTCCTTTGCGGCTGCATTTAAAATTGTGGAGGACATTGAAATGTGCCATCGGTATGAAATCCATATTGCAGCGGTTGACGCAGAGCAGGGAATCATTTATGCCAATCCGTCGTGTGGATTTTCGGAGGAAGAGTGGATTTTTGTTCTCGCGCATGAATATCTCCATGCCGGACTGCAGCACCAGAAACGGTGCAATGGGCGTGACTTCTTTTTGTGGAACATCGCCTGCGACTACGTCATCAACGACTGGCTGCACGAAATGGAGATCGGCAGAATGCCGCCGGATGGGCTGTTGTATGATGAAACACTTCACAACAAATCGGCAGAAAGTATCTATGATCTGATCGTGAAAGAGATCCGAAAGTACAAAAACTAAACACCTTCCGGGGCTTTGGAAGAGGTGATATGTTTAACGGAAACAGACCGCATTTTACTGGAAGAGAAAACGGGGTCAGCCTGGATGAACTGCTGAAAAACGCACTGCGGGAGGGACTGGATTACCATCAGGAGCACAATCGTGGTTTCCTGCCGGCCGGGCTGGTACAGGAAATCAGGGCGCTTGCGATGCCGGCCATTCCCTGGGATGCCGCGCTGGCGAAGTGGTTTGACGTACAGTTTCCACCGCTGGAAAAACACCGCACCTATGCGCGGCCGAGCAGACGGCATGGGGGTGCCACGCCGGATATTCCAAGGCCAGGATATGCGTATTACGAGCAGGATCTGGAGAGCCGGACCTTCGGTGTGGTCGTGGACACATCCGGTTCCATGAGTGCAAAACAGATCGGTATGGCACTCGGCTCCATCGCCAGCTATGCCGCGGCGAAAGATGTTCCGTTCGTGAGAATCATTTTCTGCGATGCCAAAGCGACGGATGCGGGATATCTGGCACCGGAAGATATTGCCGGCCGGGTAAAAGTCACGGGACGAGGAGGAACCATACTGCAGCCGGGCGTGGATTGTCTGGAACAGGCGAACGATTTTCCAAAGGACGGGCCGATTCTGATTATTACGGACAGGGAGATTGAGAATGACCTGAAGGTAAGACGAGAGCATGCATTTCTGCTTCCGAGAGGAAACCGGCTGCCGTTCCGGGCACGGGGAGAAGTGTTTTATTTTCGGGAATAGTGCGGCGTAGTCTGTGTCTCTGCAAGAAACGATAGCAGCGGCAGAGAAAGCGGACAGAATTTGCGGATGATGTTTTGCGATACTTTAGAGAACAGAAACAGAGAACACGAGAGGAGACGCTGAGAATGAGCATTGTCATTACAGGCGATACCCATGGCACCTTTGATATTGGAAAAGTTGTACGCTATTTTAACGAGCACGAAGACGAGTACACCCGGGATGACTATCTGATCATCTGCGGAGATGTCGGAATCTGCGGCTTTTCTGCAGCATACGAAGGCGAATACGAGAGCCGTTTTCCGAAGTCTGCCGGTGACGACACTGTTTATCGACGGAAATCATGAGAACTTCGAACAGCTGAACTCCTACGCCGTGGAGCAGTGGAACGGCGGAAAGGTGCATATCATTGAGGACAACATGATCCATCTGATGCGCGGCCAGATCTTTACGATTGACGGGCTGAAATTCTTTACCTTCGGAGGTGCTTACAGCATCGACAAAATGTCCCGCGCGGAGGGAATTTCGTGGTTCCCGGAAGAAATTCCGTCACGGGAAGAGTACGAAGAAGGATGGAAAAATATGGAAAAGAAGATTTTCAGGTGGACTACATACTGACCCACACAGCCCCAAGAGATGTGGCCGCGGCAATGGGGTATGGAGAGCTGTCTGACGATGAAGTGGAACTCCGTCAGTACCTGCAGCGCGTGGCGGATGAGACAGAATTTCAGAAATGGTATTTCGGACACTTTCATGAAGATGCGGAAGTGGAAGAGGGTGTTTGTGTGTCTGTATGATGAGGTTGTGGAGTTGAGTTAGGACAGGATCTTGTCCTGAAAAAAATAAGAAGCATGGTAAGATAAAATAGAAGCAGAGAACAGCCAGAAAATGCACGTCGAACCATAAAAATCTGCTTTGAAAAAATAAAAGTTAATTGTGTTCTTCTGACGGGGCGTCCATGTGATCCAGCGCATACTCACACGCCTGAATCACAAAACTGGAAAAGGTAATGTCCTGGTCAGAATCGGAAATTGCCTGTTCGATCTGATCGATCAGGTGAATGGGGAAACGGATGGTTTTGTTTTCCGTTTCCCTTGCGGTTGCCTTTAACTGAAATGCCATATCAAACTCCATTCTGCTGCCGGAGAATATAAGAACGGAGCATGCTTCCGGATCTTATGTGGAAACTACGGGCAGCATAAAACATAACAAAGGTGTTTCAAAAAAGTTCGATAAAAATAAATTTTTCGAATCTGCGAAATCGAAAATGAAGAAAAGCTGTTTTGGGGACAGCTTATTTCAGTGCCTTTTTTCTGGCTGTATTCTGATTTTAAAGAGTACTGGAAGCCCAGTCTGTTTTATTGTATTGCATAACTTGCTTGAAATATGCATTGCAAAATGCATGACAAAATATATGGCAAATAAAGGGAGGATGTATTACACTAAAAGAAATACAACAGAAGAAGGAGGAAAATGAAATATTCATTGCTCTGCTCAGCTAATGATTGGATGCAGAGCAAGAAAAAGCCGCTTTTCCATTGACGGAAGGCGCCAGGGATCCTGAAGACAGCATAAGCGGCAGACATTCAGAGAAAAAGGATCGAAATTTTACATTTACGAGGGAGAAGACGTATGAAAGTGTGGAAGAAATTACAAGTTGTCTTTCTGGCACTGCTTTTATGCACCGGAATGATGACACAGCCTGCTCTTGCAGCATCGCTGCTTCAGGATGGAATCGAAGCAGCCTTGACAACAGACAAAGAAACTTACCAGCAGGGTGAAGAAATCAAAGTTACTTTAACTGTAACCAATACAAATGATACAGCAGTAACGAATCTGTCACTGGAAAATATTTTGCCGGAAAATTTTGTGCTGGCCGAAAATGCGGAGACAACAAAAGATGGAATCTCTGCAGGCTGGAGAAACCGTTACGTTGACAACGGTTTGTACGGTAAAAGCATCAGATGACAAGAAGGATGATGAAAATAAGGAAAATCCTTCTGGAGATGACAAAAAGAATCCGACAGATAATGAAAAGCCAGGAAATGGAAACGTAGCAAATGACACGAAGAATCCTGGTACGACAACGGGCAGCAAGGATTCCGGAACGACATTAACAAAAGATCAGGGAACTGGAAACGCAAAGCAAAATGGCCAGTCCTTAAAGGCTGAGAAACTGAAATCTGCACCGAAAATGGGTGACAACACCAAAATTATTGTTTGGGTTGTACTGCTGGTGCTGGCAGGAGCAGCCATTGTTGTTGCACTGAAGAAAAAAACAGAAGAAATAAAATGTTGGCGTGGTTTCTGTGCCTGATTATGACGGGAAGTACTGTTGCAGGCGTATTTCCGGAACGGGCAAGAGCAGAAGCACAAAGTGTAAACATAGGAAAGGTCATGGAGCTTTCCAAGAATATTCTTGTGGATCAGACTACCGTGGAGCTGAAAGCAAAAGTTGAATATACCTACGTGAAGTCAGATGATCCATCGGACGACACCAAAACATATACACGCGGTGAGTGGGTGCAGATGCTCGCTGAAAAGGTTGAAATGCACCTGGATACAGATCCGGATTCCTTAAACCATTATTATGCGGATACGGCAGGAAATGCGTATGAAGCAGCAATCGAAATCGCAGAGAAATATGGAATCCTGCCGCCACCGGATATCGAAGATCTGGAGCAGGATATCCCGTTTTTCTATCCAGATGAACCGGCAACACGTGAATTTGCGGCTTATACGGCAGTACATGCAATGGGATTCAATGGAATACATTCGTATGATACGAACAGTTGGACGGATTGGGATAGTATTACATATCAAAATGAAGCAGCAATTGCAGTAGGGAAAGGATTTCTGGAATTAAATACAGAAAACCAGTTCCAGCCGCATGCGTTGCTTTCCAAGAAAGATGTTAAATCGATTTTCTGTGAAATTGATGAAATCAGACAGGAAGACACAACAATTGGTGAAGAGCCGCATGATAATACACAGTACGTAGATGGTGTATTGAAAAAAAGAACTGGAAAATATCACAGATTATACAGTTGTAGAGAATGCGGATGGAACCTATACAGTTACACTTCCGAAAACAACCGAGACAGAAAAAAATCGGAGAAGGAAGTGTTATGATCCTTCCTGCGAATGAAGTTTATATTTCAGGTATCGCGCTCAAAGCAACTACGGTAACAGAGGATGGCGAGAAACTGATTCTGACATGCATAAAGCCAGAATTATGGGAAGTGGTCAGCAAAATTGATTTTGTCGGAGGCGGTACAGCACTTATCGGAGGAGCTGCCGACACGGATGAATACGGAATTGCAACACAGGCTAATATAGGAGCAGGTGGTGTTATTGATGTTGGCTACGAAAAGAATTTTGAATTTAATATTGGTTCGAATGATGAAGGAAAAGGAAAAATTGATTTTGAAATTCCTGAAATTCTGTGCGTTGTAAATGTTGACGTTGGAGTAAATGGTGTTTCGGTAAATGAACTTAAACTTGCTGTCACGGAAAATGCAAATGAAGATATTACGGCGGAAAAAGAATTTGCTGACAGTGGTCAGGTAGAATTAATGCGTTTTCCAATTGCAATAGGGGCTACCGGTTTTACCTTTGATATTGTACTTTTCTGTTCATACAAAGCAGATGGATCCTTACATATTTCATATAGCGTTGAATCAACACAGGGATTTGAATATAAAGATGGAACATGGAGAGGCATTTTCGATTTTCATCATGGTGTTGATACCCTTGAGGCAAAGGGAAATATGGAAGGCGGTATTGGTATAAAAGGTCTGTTGACTTTGTACAGTGTTTTGATTTAGCAGGCTATTATGCAGATTTAGGCTTAGGCGTTGAGGCAGAATTTGCATACCATGATTTAGAAAATGGAAGTCTTGCATGCGAGGATATCAAGGTATATCCATACTCAACAAATGGACTCGATACAGATTCCCTGCTTGGAGATGTATTGAAGAAATATTTCGATTTTGATCTGGAATTCAAACCGCTTCAAAATGATGAAAACAACAACTTGAGAATAAAAATGCATAAGGAAAATGGAGTCCGCGTTGAAAAATGTACGTACGCCAGCGGCGGTATCACAGGATATGTTTACTCGAGCAAAACACGTTTGCCGATAGAAAACGCGAGAGTCAGAATTTCCAGAAAAGTCAGAGCAGGCAGCGGCAATGGTGGAAACAGCATAGCCGGAGGCGGAAGCCATGGAGCCTGGAGCCTTGAAACAGAAGAAAATGAAATTGCTGTTTTTTCAGGAGGAGCTGGAGCCTGGAGAGAGGAAGGAACAGAAACAGAAAGAATTCTCTATACCGATGTGTTTGGCAAGTACAGCACCAAAAATCTGCAGGATGGAACTTATGAAATTACAGTATCCGCAACGTCTTATCAGACGTACAAGGTTGCGGAAGTTCTGGTTCAGAAAAGTGAAATCAGATATGTAGAAGATATCTATATGGTGGAGCGCCATGATGATTTTAATACAGGTTCTGTAGAGGGAACGATAACCGATGCAGTCACGGGAGATGGTATTACAGAAACAGCCTACATTGTACGCAAAGGCTGGAACAATCAAACGGGTGATGCTGTGACAGAAGGAGTATTTGAAAATGCAGACTATACTCTTTCAATGGAAAATGGAAATTATACGCTTGAAATCAGCAAAGAAGGCTATGTGACGAATTACAAAAATATCACAGTAGCGGGAGACCAGATTGAAACAGCAAATATTGTTCTTGTACCGGGAGATGGGGACGGTGAAACCGCAGGAGAACTCCGCATCGTATTAACCTGGGGCGAAGAGCCGTGGGATCTGGATTCTCATCTTGCATGCTACTCGTCGGACAAACCGTATCATATCTGGTTCGGACAGACAGATTTCGAAGGAAATTCTGTTGGAAACTTAGACGTAGATGATACAAGTAGTTATGGTCCGGAAACCATTACAGTACGTAACGTAAAAGCAGACGAAAAGTTCAGCTATTTCGTACACGATTATACCAACAGTTACAGTGAAGTGGCCAATGAAATGTCTCTTTCCGGAGCAAAAGTTCAGGTTTACCTCGAAGGCAAAAACATTGCAACATACACGATTCCGACAAATCAGCCAGGAACCTTATGGCATGTTTTCGATTTCGATGGAGCGACCAAAACCATTAAATCTGTAAACACGCTTGAATATCAGAATGACCCATACACCATCGGTGGAATTGATCAGGAAATGGATGATGTGGATGACACAGAAGAGATTGAAATGTATGCTGGAAAGGTACGAAACAAAAACAGCCAGAGCAGAAAGTGGTTGTTGAGGAAACTCCATTACCGGAAACAACTGCAGAGAGCGTGATTTCAGAGTCGGAAGCAGAAGAACCTGGTGAAGCAGTATCCAAATCAGAATCAGAGCCAGATGATGAAAAAACGTGGCAGAAGATGAAACGGTAACTCCGTAATATAAAGAAGTTTAAAATGTGGTGAATCAGTAAATCTGGTGCACCACATTTTAAACGAATCGTAAGTGGCGAAGCGGGATTGCGAATATCCGCTTTGACAGGCAGAATAAGGAGCAGGTACAGATGAAAAATGGATCCGCGCAGTATTGGCAGGCACAATCATTCTGGCATTGATTCTGTTTGGAATTTTTGCAGCTCAAAATACACAGAAGAGTACAAAGCCGGAACAGAATCCGGAAGAACAGAATACAAGCGTATCGGAAAACAGCACATCGGATGAGAACACAGCAGAAAACAGTACGGATGATCCTGACATCATTGTAAAAAGACAATGTAAAGGTGATTACCAATGAGATGAAATCAGAAGATCAGCCAACGGAAGTTTCTGACAACAGTCTCACCTTTGAAAAAGATCCTGGTTACCAGACCGGAGATGTTCTTGTTGCGGGAGAAATCAGTGCAGCGCCTTCTGGATTTATTCGAAAAGTAGTGCAGATAGAAAAACGAATCAGGGTTACCGGTAGAAACAGAGCCGGCGACCCTGCTGGATGTATTCGAAAAGGCACATATTATCAAACAGTTCCGGCTGACGGAGGATGGTGCAAGTGAAACAGGAAATAACAGCGCTTATATTATTAAAAGACTGTCCGAAGATGAATCGGAAGAAGAGACAGAGGAAGAAAACAGTGATTACGATTACAGTGTCTCAATCAATGTTGAAGAAGAACCCGTTCAGTTTTCAGGAGAGGCAGGATGGGGATGCTGGCTGGAACTTCAGATTGATATCGAAGACGGTGAAGTCCAGTGTGGAATTGCAGTAAGGAGCAAAGCCGGTATTTGCCCTGGAATGCGGCGCAAACAGCGAGAAAGAATTTGAAAAGGAAAACCGTTTACGAACGAAAACTGCCGAATATCGAGTTCAACGCCGGTATTGTACCGATTGTTATTACAAATCATATGGAAGCCGTTGTCGGGGCAGCGGGAAGTCTGGAGGGCGGCATTCACAGCTCTTACGGTGCAACAGCCGACAGCACCCTGGGATTCCAGTATGACACAGCAGAACAGGCAAAGTAGAAGAAGTCAAAGAAGGAAATCTGAATTCAGACGGACTTGAGTGGAGTACGGTTGAGGTGAACGGAAGGCTGGAAGCATACATTGACATCCGGCTGAGCGCAAAATTATATGACAGCGCTGGCCTGAATCTTTCTGGCGGAGCAGTTGGAAAAGCAGAAGGCCAGGCAAAGGTATCCGTGAAGGACGACCTGGGTGGATATGCGGGCTCACTGAGCTTTCCATCAGCCCGAGAATCAAAGGAAAAGCAGTGGTTGATATCCCGGTCATTGATAAAAAATGCAGGAAACAGATCTTTTTTGACTGACCTTTGATCCAATCTGGTCAAAACACTGGGAGTCAAGTGCAGACTGGCAGAAGGATATGGAATGGACGGATACTGGAGAGCAGGGAGATATCTATGTTACACGGTATGGAGAAGTAAATCAGTGTGACAGCACGGCATTCCAGTTTGAAATCCCAAAAGGCTGGGAAATTCAGACGGAGGAAGTTGGCGGTTCCATGAATGCGGTCAGAGAAAACGTTGTTCTGACAAACGAGAGAGGTGTTACCGTTTCGTTTTTGGTACTGCCAAGGCGCGCTTGGCGGCTATTCGCGTGATATGCTGAAGGCACAGGTTTTCACAGGCAGACACTTCTAATTTCGTGCCTGGATATCCATGGGGAACCGATCGTGACTGTTCAGATCTTGGCGAATTTATGGTAGCACGAGTACATATCACAGGCGAGATGATGGCTGGCATTGATGATGCTTATGTTCCTGTAGACAGCACGTTGTTCGCAGTGATACCGACATCCCGTCTTGGCGAGATTGAATTTGCAGGCCAGGCTGGGGACGTAGACGAATTTTCTTTTGACTATCCGACACCAGTTGCATTTATCGCAGAAGCACCAGACGGTACATTTACAGAAAAAAGAAGAAGAACAGGTGATTCGCATTTTGAAGAGCTTTAAAGTGGCTGAATTAGATTAAGAGGTACCCCGGAGGGCAGGAAGAGATGAACTGTGTTCCGGGGTATTTCAACATCACGTAAGATAAGATGGAAGGAAAGTGTTATTTTAAAATCTTGTGAAATCAAAGAGTGAGGATTTTTTGGAAATTACATAAAAAGAAATAGTAAAGAAAACGAGCTGCGATATAATGAATGTGATGAAAAAATGAGTAACGAAAAATCAATAAAAATATGGAAAAGAACATAGAAAACATGGATTTTTCGGGAAACAGAAAGAAAAAGGAGGAGTGTTTCGAGATGGAAACAAAGAACAAAAACAAAAAAGACAGTCATCATGCTTGCTGTAATTGGTATTGCGATTGTCTGCATTTGTGTCATCGGAGTTTTTGCAAAGAAAGCGTATGACCGTCATCAGGAGGAGCTTCGCTTACAGGCAATTGAGACAAAAAACAGTGAGATTGATGGGGAATATCAGAGATTTGAAAAAAGAAGAAGACAGAAATAAAAAAACTGGAAGCATTGAAACAAGAGATGGAGAGTGCGGAAAAGTATAAAAAGACAGAAGGCGATTATGAGGAATGTTCTGCACACTATGAAAAAAATTATTGCGCAGATGAAGAATTCCTTTGTCTCCGAATATGACGACACGATCAAAATAATTGCGGATAAAATTGGTGATGATGTTGAAAAAGTGGACGATAAGGAAGCACTCAAAAACGCTACCAGCGGATTTGCGACATTCAAAAGATATCTTGAAAATGACTTCGAAAATTATAATACCGTTGAGCAGGACAGCTTTGACAAATATAACAGTACGATTGATGATTATGTAACAAAATACAATGATAGAGTAACTGCTATTGAAAAAGCCGAGGAAGAAGCTCGTAAGAAAGCTGAAGAAGAGGAAGCAAAAAGAAAGCAGAAGAAGAGGCTGCTGAAAAAGCGGCTCAGGAAGAAGCAGAAAGAAAAGCAGCGGAAGAGGCTGCCTGAACAAAGTTCCGGATCATCTTCAAGTGGTTCTAGCGGTGATTCAGGGACGACAGCAATGATTATTAGATAACAGCAGTGCAATGATAGCAGTTCTGGCTCGGATCCAGCGTAATTTCTGAGTGACTGGTGCAGAATGTATTCCAGTGGTGGATTGAGTTGAAAATGATGGAAAATTGAGCGGAAGCGGAATTCCTTCTGGCGCAAATTATGGTTGGAACTGAAGATGGGGATGAAGATGGAAATGATTTTATGAAATCTGGGAGATGGCTTTGGGATTGTAAATTATCGGAAAAAAAGTGGAAAAACAATGGAACGATTGGTATTTGGGAGAAATAAAGAATAAAAAAATGAAAGAAGGTTTTAGAGAACCTATTAGCAGGAGTTGACCAATATAAGATCATAAAAATTGGATAGATTAGAAACCGATAAGAACCATTGCCAAAGCAAATAAAACCCGCTAAAATAGAGATCAGAACATAAGCACAGCTGCTGGTGTCAAAAGCCGCAAAAGTTGGAAAGGAAGGTTTCAAGATGAGAAAACCAAAACTCCCGACCGGGATTGACAACTTTAAAAAGATTCGCAATGGAAATTACTATTATGTAGATAAAACTTCCCTCATAGAACAGATTTTAAATAACGGAAGTGAGGTCACGCTTTTACGCGCCCACGCCGTTTTGGAAAATCCCTGAATATGAGTATGATTCAGCATTTCTTTGAAATTGGAACGGATCCAGCACTTTTTGACGGCTTGAAGATTTCTAAGAATACAGAGATTTGTGAACAATATATGGGGAAAATATCCCGTTATTTCCATCAGCTTAAAAGGAATTGATGCCGATTCCTATGAAAAAGCCCGTGCGCAGCTCATAAAACAATCAATCGTGAGGCAAGAAGATTTCAATTTCTTCTGGAAAGCGACAAATTGAGCCGGGTTGATAAAGCACTTTTTCAGAACTTCTGACAAAATATGGAAGAAGACACCATTACCAGCAGTCTTCAGGAACTGACAGAACTGTTGGAAGTTCACTATGAACAGCAAGTGGTTGTCCTGATTGACGAATACGATGTTCCGATGGCAAAAGCCCATGAAAATGGATATTATGATGAAATGGTATTGCTGCTTCGAAATATGTTCGGAAATGTTCTAAAGACAAATAGCAGTCTTGCCTTTGCTGTTTTGACGGGCTGCCTGCGAATTGCAAAAGAAAGCATCTTTACCGGACTGAACAATTTCAAAGTATATTCGATTACAAATACAGAATTTGATGAAACCTTCGGTTTTTACAGATGAAGAAGTAAAGATCATGCTGCATGACTATGAAATGGATGACCGATATGACGAGGTAAAAGAATGGTATGACGGATACCGATTCGGAAAAGCAGATGTGTACTGTCCATGGGATGTTGTGAATTACTGCAATGATCATATCCATAATCCAGAGGCCGAGCCGGAAAATTACTGGATGAATACAAGCGGGAACAATGTGATTCATCATTTTATCGACAGCATCAATGAAACGGATATGCTCACAAAAACAGAACTGGAATGGCTGGTAAATGGAAAAACAGTGATCAAACAAATCGATGAAATGGTTACCTACAATGACCTGTATTCGACCATGGAGCATCTGGAGTACACTTTTCATGACAGGATACCTGACGCAGCGCGGAAGAGAAAGCGATGGCCGCTATTGCCTTGCAATTCCAAACCGGGAAATTCGAAATATCATAACAGAACGGATTCTTACATTGTTTCAGCAGGAAGTGAAAAAAAGACGGAAAAAATGGCATAACAGTTCTGCCAGGCACTCTTTGACGGAGAAAAGCAGCAGAGGTGGAAAGCCTTTTGAATTTGTATTTGCAGATGACGGTCAGCGTACGCGATACCTTTGTGCGGAAATCACTGAAAGAAAATTTCTATCATGGAATTCTGCTTGGAATCTTAAGCTATAAAATGACTGGCGTGTATCTTCCAATCGAGAATCGGGAGAAGGATTCAGCGATATTGTGATTGAAACGGGAGATGCAGAAACAGGAATTGTGATAGAAGTGAAGTATACAGATGAGAAAAAAGATCTGGAAAGAGATTGCCGGAAGGCATTGGAGCAGATTCGAGATAAAGATTATACGCAGACACTGTGGCAGGAGGGCTATAAAAAAATGGTGCGGTATGGGATTGCATTTCATTTAAAACAGTGTTGTGTGATGAAAGAAGAGATGCAGCGTAAGCGGAATCGAGATGGGGCTCTGAATCGTTACAATTTGTTATAAAATTCAGGGCAGAATATTGCCCTGAATTTTATATACGGACAAGTTTCTGTCAACATTTTCCGTTCGATATGAGATAAAATGGTAATATTCAAAAGAAAAAGCCTACCATGAGGAGAAAAAAGATGGAAGAAAAGACAGCAAACATGGCAGAGAATATTCGCGTTACATTCACCGGATTCCACTACATAAAGGATGGTGATTATCCAAATGACTTCGAGGTATGCTTACTGATCCTGAAAGACAACAGCTTATCAGCCGGCTGCTGGGATACAGGATTATATGCCACGGAAGGCGGCAAGCAGCCAGGTGCATTTCGACAGGCAAGGGGCTGTTTTATCGATGCGGACTATGTAAAAAAGCCTGGACGAAACTGGAGGATAAGGTGTATGATTTTCATCAGAACAGCATTGTGTGATTGGAATACGAGAGGAGAAGTGTAATGGACAGAAGAAGTAATAATATCGCGATCTTTCAGGACTCCATGGATTTGATAAAAGCAAACCAGAAGCTCCAGCAGGCAGTTCAGTCTTTCAATTCAGAACCAAAAGCTGTATGTTCCATCGCAGGCAATTGCACTTCCAAAACCTGGAAAATCACCTTGCAAAACGATTGTTTCATCTAAAAGAAGCTTCGAAGCTGCCTCTGCATACGCAAAAGCCGGAAAACGAGTCTGTGTCCTGAATTTCGCCTCTGCAACCAACCCCGGCGGTGGTGTAACACGGGGAAGCACAGCACAGGAAGAATGTCTTTGCCGATGCAGCACACTGTATCCATGCCTGGACACAGAAACGATGTGGCATCAGTTCTATCAACCGCATCGGAAAGCAGGTGATCCACTCTATAATGATGATCTGCTGTATACACCAGGAATTGTCGTATTTAAGACCGACACCTCTGCGCCGGAAACGAATGGAAGAAAAGACTGGTATCAGGTAGACATCATTACCTGCGCAGCCCCGAATCTCGAAAGAAACCAAGCAATGCCATGAACCCGTCTGCAGGAAATGCGCCGGTTAAGATTAGTGAAAGCACTGTACGAACTTCAGATGCAAAGGCTGGAACGTGTTTTTCGGGCGGCAGCATCGAACGAAGCGGAAGTTCTGATTTTAGGAGCGTTTGGCTGCGGCGCTTTCGCAACCCGCCAAGAATTGTAGCACGGGCATTTCGGAGCGTACAGGAAAAATATGCATCCTATTTCGACACGATAGAATATGCGGTGTTCTGCAGCAGAAACGACACGCAGAATTATGATGCATTCAATATGGTGCTTGGAAGTAGAAAATAGAATCTAAATGGTGTTCTGAAAGAACACAAAAGCGAACAGAAGATACGAGCGTATGAAAAGCACAAACAACAAAAATGAGAGGGACGGCTGTAGAATATGAAAGTTCTGAACTTCGAGGACAGTGTTTATAAGGCAAATGCAATTCGAAAAATATTAGGTAATCGCTGTGGTGTGGCATCGGTTGAGCAGGTGTCTAATGTGGAAGATGGTCTGAAAATGTTGAAAGATGCAGAAAACGCAGGAGAGCCGTTCAATCTGATCATCACAGATATGCATTTTCCAATGAGGTCAGGAGCCATCAGCGACACAGAAGCGGAGAAAAATTAGTTCAGATTCTGCAGGCGCAGGGAAATCAAACCAACATTATCGTATGTTCTTCAAGGAATATGAAACTTCCAGGTGTGTATGGATGTATCTGGTATTGGAAATCAGTGACTGGGAAGAAGAACTTTGTGATCTTGTAAGAGAGATGGAAAAAAGCAAATGATTTATGCGATGAGTGATATTCACGGACAATATGAGCTGTTCAGGAACCTGATGGAGCAGATACCCCTTGGAAAAGATGATACACTCTATGTACTGGGTGACGTAGTCGACTGGGGGCCGGATTCCATGAATACCTTGAAATATATGATGGCAAACCCTAATATCATTCCCATTATGGGCAACCATGAGCTCATGGCTCTTCCGTGTCTGAAACTTCTGGTATCGGAACTTTCGAAGGACTTTCTTCATAAACTGTCATCACAGGCACATCAGTCCTTTTGCAGAATGGACGTTGAACGGCGGAATCAGCACAATTCAGGAGTTCTTGAAACTTCCGCAGGAAGAGCGGCGACAGGTAGTGGAATATATAGAATCATTTCGTCCGTATGGGAAGAAGATCATAAATAATGGGGAATATTGGCTGATTCACGCAGGGCTGGAACATTTTCGGAATCAAGGCGGCTTGAGGAGTATTCCGTGGAGGAACTTGTGGAAAAGAACCGATTTTGACATCGCATATTTCAAAAAACATTACTGTGGTAAGCGGACACACCCTACGCAGAATATTCTGGAAACAGCAGACCGGATATATCTTTAAGAAAATAATCTCATTGCTGCGGATCGACTGCGGAGCAGGCGAAAAACAATGGAAGACTGGCGGCGATTTGCCTGGATACAGGGGAAGAATATTATGCAGAATAAAAATGCATCAGAACAAATTAGGTGGGCAGAAGAGAAAATACTTTATGGTGGAAAATATGAGAACAGTATTGCGATAAAGTTGCAGAGAAATTTCTTGTTTTCGCTTGCAGAATAACGGAAAGTGCGACATAATTTGAGTAAGAATATTGTGGTGGTATAAAGAAGCGGTCTTAGCGTCTATGCAAATCTTGGCTTGGCTTAGGCGGAATGATTGTTGATACAGATGAAGTTGTTGCCAGGGCAGAACTTTTTCAAAGGCGAAACCTTTACAGCAGAGTAGGGAAAACAGTCAGAAAAAAGAGAAAACAATGAGCCAAAAGAGATCTAGATTTAATCGGCAGAGGGAAAAAATAGGCAGGAGAAAAATTTGTATAGAAGGTACAGAAGGAATTACTTTTGAAAAAAGGACATCATTGGTATTTTCACAGAAATTTACCAAACAAAGGCTATAGAAATGAACCTAAAATACTTCGAAACAAGTTTGAATTTGCGATTAGAAACTAAACTTGGAAAAACAATTAAAGACTAAAAGCAGGAGAAGAGTTGGTAAAATTCATTTTGAACAATATGCTGACATTAGGATGATCAAATGTTAAAGCATAATAGAATCTGGAAAAAATGCAATTGATTATAAAAAGGTATTTTAGAATACAATGCTATAGAATCGTGTTAGAAGATTTCAGGAGATTAGGTCACTGTTATAACAAAAAAAATTAAAAAGTGCTATGAAAAAATTTGTTCATTTTCAAACCACATTTTTACATGTTAAAATTACAGGAGAAGATAAAAAATAAATTAGAACTATAAATGAGCAAATTTGAAAAAACTGCACAATTGAATCCGCGGTATACGGACAATAAAAGGTATAAAGCAATTTAATGTCCGCGAAAAAGTGTACGGTCAGCTACAGATTTTGTGCACTTTCAGTTTTTCGGTATTTGCTCATTTATGAATAGGAAACTAAACGGTAGAATACAGGTACCTTTTTATTCACTTCAAGTTATGCCATAATCATACTCAACAAAATAACATAGTCAAAAAAAAGTTTAGTACCCAACTTTTTAACTGACTATGATTCAGAGGAGGAATCTTATGGCACAAGCCAGCCTTGTAGCTCAACAGGTGAGGATGAACAATGGAGCAGAACAGATCCGGAATTGTCAAACATCACAATAACTAA
>VOFG01003338.1_pt1 | contig 35360 bp, 55 predicted proteins | sample 5384171 | NCBI WGS metagenome assembly VOFG01 (sample SAMN12384726, study PRJNA508395) | human gut metagenome | isolation source: healthy gut F | host: Homo sapiens
AAAATGAAAAAAACCTCTTTACAAATCCAAGCGGGTGTGCTACTATACTAATGCAAACGATAATTGTTAGCAATAAGAAAGCGAGCGCAGCCCATGAACACCACACGGCACAGCCCCAAGCGGGAAGCCATACTGCAATGCCTGCGTTCCACCACCTGCCACCCATCGGCGGAGTGGGTGTACAGCCAGCTGAAGCCCCGCATACCCGACTCTCTGGCCACCGTCTACCGCAATCTGGCGCGGTTCCGGGCGGAGGGCGCGGTGCAGGTCATCGGCTGTGTGGACGGCGAAGACCGCTACGACGGTGACACCGCGCCGCACGGGCACTTTATCTGCCGCACCTGCGGCGCGGTCATCGACCTGCCGCCCATTCCGGTGGAGCTGCCGGATATGTCGGAGGTAGGGAAACCGGACAGCTACGGCGTCACGTTCTACGGCCGCTGCAACGGCTGCCTGGCCGAGAAGAAAACCAGTTGAAAAGGCCGCTGCGGCGGCGTCAAAATAACAAACACAACGACATGAATACATTTATGGAGGTAACGATTATGAAGAAGTGGGTCTGTCCTGTTTGCGGTTATGTTCACGAGGGTGAGTTCCCCCCCGCCGAGTGCCCGGTCTGCCACGTCAGCGGTGATAAGTTCACCCTGCAGGCCGAGGAAAAGTCCTGGGCCGCCGAGCACGTCGTGGGCGTAGGCAAGGTCTTTGGCGACGATGTCCCCGAGGATGTCCGCAAGGAGATCATCGACGGTCTGCGCGCCAACTTCGAGGGCGAGTGCTCCGAGGTGGGTATGTATCTGGCCATGGGTCGCGTTGCTGCCCGCGAGGGCTATCCCGAGATCGGCCTGTACTGGGAGAAGGCTGGCCTGGAGGAGGCTGAGCACGCCGCCAAGTTCGCCGAGCTGCTGGGCGAGGTCATCACTGACAGCACCAAGAAGAACCTGCAGATGCGCGTGGACGCCGAGAACGGCGCTACCGCCGGCAAGTTCGAGCTGGCGAAGCTGGCCAAGAAGTACAATCTGGACGCCATCCACGACACCGTCCATGAGATGGCTCGTGACGAAGCCCGTCACGGCAAGGCCTTCGAGGGCCTGCTGAAGCGCTACTTCGGCAAGTAAATTAAAGGCTTTGAACAAGGGAGAGGAGTGATCCTCTCCCTTGTTTTTTTGCCCAATAGGAGGAACTAAAGCGGAAAGTCTTGCTGTTGTATGCCGCTTGCCCGCTTAAATGTGGAAACCGAAAAGTGGAAAGCTCAATTATCATTTTCTGAAATTTGTGATCGGGGAATATAAGCGAATTGCTTGTATTTTAAGTAAAATAACGCAGAAATAATATCGAAATACAATTTTCGGTAAGTACAGGAGCCTGCTACATATTCTGCATTGGAATAAATAGCGAGCGCATATCCGTTTTAAGTACCCCCGTCGTGCATCGCCTTTGCGACTGCTCTTGTGATGAACTCGTTGAGGCTCAAGCCCTGTGCCGCTGCGAAGGCCTTCAACTGTTCTTTGTCCCCTTACGGACTCTCACCTTGATTTCATCGTAGCTTTTTGCATTGTATTTCGTCTTAGACTCCGTAGAAGTTTTGCCGCCCATGATACCACCTCCCGATGCGGTATAGTATAACACAAATAACGAACTGGGTACAGTATGCAAAGCGCACAAATGTCCGTGAAAGGATCTGTGCGCTTTACCTGTTGCATACTGGGCGCAGTATGCGTTATCCTATATTCAGACGGGAAAACCATCAAAGCTGAAAGGAGAAAAGCTATGTCTACAAACGATCTGGTCATGAAGGTGGAGCAGCTCAAGGAACTGGAGGAGCTTCTGGAGGAGGTCAAAGCGGAGGCAGAGAGTGTCCGCGATGAGATCAAGCAGGAAATGATGGCACAGGACACGGAAGAGCTGGAAGCGGGACAGTACATCATTCGCTGGACTTCGGTGCTCACCAACCGTTTCGACACCACCGCATTCAAAAAGGTGCTGCCCGATGTGTACAAGGCGTACACCAAGCAGATTACCAGTCGGAGGTTTTCTATTGCATGAGAAAAGCCCCTTGCCTGAACGCCGACCAAAGCCACAGACAAGGAGCCTCACACCAACTCACAACGGAGCGGGCATGGTTAGTATACTGTGTCCGCTCCTCGAAATCAAGGAGGAAAAGACATGAAAGAGATTACCAGCTATAACCGCGCGGCGGGATATCTCAACAAGATATTCGACCTACTGAATGATGCCTATTTTGAAAGTGCACTTTCAAGACCTACCATTACCATCCAGTCACCCCCAGGGCCTACGGCCATTTTTCACTGAGAGGTGACACATGGCTTTCAAAAACGGTGCGACACATGAGATCAACATCGGCGCAGGAACGCTTTCCCGTCCTATCGAAGAAGTGACATCTACGCTGCTTCACGAGATGGTGCATTACTACAACTATGAAAATGGCATACAGGATTGCAGCAGAGGGAACACCTACCACAACCGCCGCTTCAAGGAGTGCGCCGAAAGCCATGGCCTTTGTGTGACGCACAGCGATAAATACGGCTGGTCGCATACCACACCCAGCGATGGCCTGCTGATGTTTGTTATGGACAATGGCCTGACGGATATCCTGCTCAACCGCAACGAGTACGGCGGCTTTCGTGTTGTAGGGACAGGCGCACATAACGGAGCGAACAGAGGAACAACACCACGCACGTCCAGCACGAGAAAATATGCGTGCCCCTGCTGCGGTAGTTCCGTCAGAGCGACCAAGACTGTCAACATCGTCTGCATGGATTGCAATCAGCAGATGCTTGAAGTGTAGGGTTCAAAAACCGGCGGGGGAGGGGCGGCCTTCCTCTGCCGGTATCGCAACTCAACAAATATGACGCCATACGCCGCGGCACGAAAAAGCAACGGCTGCGGCAGTGTCAGAACTCAGTGTCACAAATAAGGAGGAAAAACATGGTTTACGGATATGCAAGAGTCAGCACCATTGGACAAAGCAGAGACGGCAACAGCTTGGAGGAACAGACGGCAGCCCTGACTGAATACGGCTGTCAGGAGATCATTGCAGAGGCTTTTACCGGTAAGACTGTGGAGCGCCCGGCTTTCACGGAACTTCTGCATAAGCTGCAAAGTGGCGATACCCTGGCCATTACAAAGCTGGACAGATTTGCCAGGAGCACCATAGAAGGTGTACAGACCGTCCGCAAGTTATTCGCCAGGGGCGTAAAGGTACACATTCTGAATATCGGCATGATCGAGAACACGCTGACCGGCAACCTGATTCTGACGGTATGCCTTGCTTTTGCAGAGTTTGAGCGAGGCATGATTCTGGAGCGCACGCAGAATGGCAAGGCGGTGGCAAAGATGCAGCCAGGGTATCGGGAAGGGCGGCCGCCAAAATATAAACCCGCTCAGATCAGCCATGCTTTAGAGCTGCTAAACAGTGGCATGACCTACCGGCGGGTCGAGGAACTGACAGGGATCAGTAAAAGCACACTGATACGGGCGAGAAAAAAAGCGGAAATGACAGGCAGACTTACAGAAGTTGATCGTCATCGGAGGGGGTATATTCCATGATGTCCTGCACCCGGCAGCCTAAAACGCGGCACAGATCATTGATCGTTGTGGTATTGAGCGGCTTGTTCTTCCGCAGCTTGTCTATCGTAGAGCTGGAAATGCGGTGGTCTTTTATCAAGGTATATGTAGATTCACCGGACTTTTTCAGCGTATCCCAAAAGGCAGCATAGCTTATCATACGCATTCCTCCCTAAGACGATATATTTATCTTAGGATGTGATTGCGATGTTGACTATAGTCGCTAAAGAGACTATAATGTTTGCTATACAAAGAAAGGGGAATTTGCATGATTATTACAGAGATTTATACGCAGAACAACATAAATCCCAGCATTCATGATGAGGCTTTGCTGCATTCCAGCCGCGAACCGACAGCGGAAGAAGTTTCGTATATCAATCAGCACAGCTTTGATAACGCCGCTGCGTATGTTAAAAAGCAGGGGGTGGAAGTTGACAAGAGTTGAGACATCCACTTCGCCATCTAGTACAGAGGAATCTGGAGAACTGATAGAAGGTAAAACCTGTCCTAAATGCGGTACTTTTAACAACAGAGGATGGCAATTCTGCAAGGAATGCTCTGCTTCATTAAGCAATGCAAAAGACGTTGTATATGATGAGAGAACTGGCATGGTCAGGCAGCTTTCAGAGGATGAAGTCCTACAAAGAAGGATGCAAAATAAAAGTAAACCTACTATTGTAAGCGTAATTATGCCGCTGTTTATTATCCCTGCTGCCTTGGCCCTTGCGATAGCGCTATTCTGTGAAGGCGGCTTTTTCCGAATTACCTTGGGTATAATAATAGGCGCAATCCTCGTCTTGTTCGGATGCGCAGGATTTGCAGTCAGCAGAGAGAATTACAACCTTGCAAAGTCTGATCTTGACACATACAAACGTAAAGTGATTGCGGAACAAGACGCAAGAGCAAAAAGCAAAAGATCCAGAAACTATTCGACTAAAGAAGCAACAGGGAATCGAGTTAGAGCGGCAACAGGCAGAAAGAAGTCAAAGCGCTGGCGAGCCATGGACTGTCAGATATGCTACATACCCATGTCCCTATTGTGGACACTATAAAGGTACGCGCAGCGACTTGGGATGATAAGTGGTTGTCGGTTAATTTCTGGGGATTGCCTCCAGTGCTATTGGCAAGACCTATAAGTGTGAGTACTGCAAAAGAATGTGGTAAACCAAACAGACCACGAGGATATAACGTCCCCGTGGCTTGTTTCTTGCTCTGGATTCAGTTTATTTGTGTTAATTTTGTCCTGTATAAGCGAGAGACAAGCAGAGCCTATCCTCGCTTCATATGATCCTTCCAACACAAGCGGTATACTTTCTTGTGTAGCTGAAGCTATATTAGGAGACCTTTTTTAGCTGAAGCTGAAGCTGTTCGCGCACATAGTCATCATATGACATATCTCCTCCTGAATATATCAAGTCATAATCGGCTTTGTTTTCTTCATCTGCGTAAATCTCTATGTAGAGCTGCGCCCAGTGTGGAATTTCATCGTCCTCCAAGATGCCCATATAACTATCATCAATGATCTCCTCTTGCTTTTCAGGAGTCAGCGAAAAATAGTCCTCCAGATCAACGGGTGCTTCATTGTGCATATCCGCCAGTTTCTTTTCCTTGTACCAGTCAGGTGCATCTGCTATAGTGGCAAGCCCACACTCTATATCGTAATCCCATTCTTTTCCTTGGAAAGTATAATCCGTATCATAAGTGCTATCTAAGGCTTTGTTTTCAACGTAAAACGTGTTGTCTATAATGTTTTTATCTACTAATTTATCTGTTTTTAATGTATTTTTTATGTACTAATGCGCCATTTTGACTATCTGAGGCTGTCATTTTAAAGCGAGCTGGTAAGCAAACTGACGAAAGGATATCTTCATTTTGACTAACGGATAGTCCAAATTTTGGACTTTTTGATGCTGGAGCGTTGTCCTGTTTTTGGGACTTTTTATCTCCGTGCGTTGCTTTTTGCTCATCATATACCCAAAGAACCCGCTGCTTGTTTGTCTCGCTTTCTTGATTGTAGGATGCCCACAAGACGTTTTTTTTCTCCACAAGCAGTTTAATCGCCCGCGTTACAGTGCTCTCACTGGCGTGAAGCTCTCGTGCGAACCGACTGTTGCTTATAAAGCATGGTAGATTGTGGTTGCTAAAACTGCGTACGCGTTCCAATATATACGCGTGGTTGAGACTAAAGCGTGGATCCTTGCTCCATAATGCGTCATTATTTTCTGGGATCATGACAAATCCGTTTCTGAGTACATAGCCATCTGCTTGTACCTCCTTTTTATAGATTATCTCATAGCTTTTCTCCTTACGATAGTAGTCACCAGCATGTGCTTGCTGGGATGGTGATATAAGTATTTGAGATGTATTGTGCAGTGATTATAACACACAATTTTAATTTGTCAATAATCAACAGTTTTTGAAAAACTTCTTAAAATATTTATGTGCATAATTGCCAATTTCACGAAAGCGTTCTACGGAAACAAAACCGCGCAACCCTTCTCCCATCACGCCTTTTCACATTGCGCGGTGTCCCACCGGCCGCCCGCTATCATCAGTTTGGCCGCCGATTTTCTAAAAAACTTCGCAAAATTTTTATTTAGCATGATTTTCACGAAATAATTTTTATAAAAGTTTACAATTTCTGACTGGTCAAAGAAACAGCGGGGAAACCCCGCTATCTCTTACAGCTTGTTCAAATTCTCCACCAGTCCTTCCGCGCTTCGGCCTTCGTCATGCCAAGATAGTACCGTTCCGTGACCTTGCCGGATGCATGACCCATCTGATTGCACAATAAGTGCGTAGGTGTGTTCAATTCGGCCATTCGTGTTCCGTATGTGTGCCGTAGATAATGGTATTTGAAGTTGATGTGCAGCTGCGCTTTAATGGTGCGGGAGTGGTATTTCATCGAGTTTACCGTTTGCAGCTTTCCATTTGGCAGGGAGTTGACCAACTCCAATGAAGAAATACGTTTTCCGTCTATGTCCTCAATAAACCGTTGGTTCTGCTCTCTTTGGGCAAATAGCTCCTGTTGATATTGACTGGTTTTGATAAACAGACTGGAGAGGTACACTTGAAGTGCACTGTTCATGTAGATCGTGCGCCTTGCATTGCGTGTCTTGAGAGATACCAATTTGACCAGCCCTTCCTGATACTGCATTTGGCGGTCGATCAAAATCGTTCCCTTTTCCAGATCGATGTGATCCCATTTCAACCCGTAGCATTCATTTATGCGCAGTCCGCAGTTGCGGCCCAACAAATAGGCAGTTTCGGCGTTTGTATCGCGGAAATAGTCATCTAACCGATTAACTTCGTCACGGGAGAATACCACTATATCGGTATCATCATCCGTTTTCATCTTCGGCATTTAGATACGGCCGTCCTTGTTGACGCATAGACGATTGTACTGATCTATGCCAAGGTAATTGCGGGAATACGCCTGCCCAAAGATAAGATAGAACATCTTGAGGAAGGACTCCACATAGCGCCATGACCTCCCCTCGGTATAGTATAGGGAGAGAGGTAATCGTTGATTTCAGCAACACTGACCTCGTCAATATAGCGGCTGCCAAATCGGGAACTTAGATGGTTGCGCCACAAGCTGTCCTGCTTTCGGATGGTTTGGTATGCTTTGCCGGTACGTCCCTTTTCGCAATATTCTGATATACTTCGCTGATGGTTCGGCGGGGAAGGCTGGGGCTGGAAGTTTTTGCGGTGATACCGGCTGCCATGGCTATTGCGCGAGCCTTTGAAGCAGCTTTTGCAGATGGGAAGCGCTGCCCGTTATTGTCTTTTGCTTTTTGATGTCTTTCTTTTGCCCGTTGATCATGACACTGTAGCGATATGCCCAGTACCCATCTTTGGTTTTGTAAACTCCGGTATAATTCGTGTTAGCCATTTTGAAAGTCCTTTCTTGTGATTTGAGTGGACTTTTTCGGAATCCTATTTGGCGGAAAGCGGCGTGTGCGGAAAGTGCTGTGGGATAGAAACTCAGATTTGGCGAGGTGCTTCGCCACTATACCACGTTAATTGCCCGCGATACACAGGGCGACGAAGCCCGCCATGGCAAGGCTTTTGAGGGGCTGCTGAACCGCTACTTCGGGAAGTAAATTAAGGCAATCAAAAAGCAGGGAGCGTTTCGCTCCCTGCTTTTGCGGTTTCGGCGGCGTTATCCCGCCATGATCTCGAACTTCAGCACGCCCCCCGCCGCGGCAGCACGGGTCATCAGATCATCCAACTCCTCGGACATGTCCCCCGTTTCCGCGGAGATGGTGACGTAATTGCGCAGCCGTTGGTGGGGATGGTCTGGTTGATGGTCAGGATGTTGGCGCCGGAATTGGCGAAGATGGCCAGGTAGTTGGACAGCACGCCGGGGTTGTCCTTCAGCAGGGCATAAAAGGTGATGATATGCCCCGCGTGCATGTTCTGGAAGGGCTGTACGGCATCCTTGTATTTATAGAAGGCGCTGCGGCTGATGCCGACCTGGCGGGCAGCGTCGCCGACGGTGGCGGCCTCGCCGACCTGCAGCATCCGTTTGGCCTCGGCTACCCTCAGAAACACCTCCGGCAGAGCGTCCGCCGCCACCAGATAAAATTTCTGTTTTTCCATGATAGTTCCTCCTCGTGTCCGCGTATTGCGAACATCTGTATTTATATGATAGCATACATATACCGGCGACGCAAGAGGTTTTTGCCGCATGATGGAAAAGTTGCGCGGCGTTGGGGCGGGCGGGTTAAGGCAATTTCACAACAGCGGTACGCGAGAGGAAACTTCCGGCGGAAGATCCGGCGGACAAACGGCGAAAATGGGCGGGAAAAGGGACACGGAGCCGAACCGTGCAGAGATAGTGGACACGGTGTCGTTCCTGGTACATAAGGAAAACGGTGCATATACATAAATTATACATGCAAAGCGGGAAAGGCTCTCTAATTCCGGCGCTTTTTGATATTTTTGCAACTTTTAGGCAGATTTATCGGGTTACATAACGCTGGTGGAAAAAGGTGTGGAAAATGTGCAAAACCCTGTGTGGAAAAAGGGTATAGCCGGTTGCGCACCGATTATTTTTTGTGTAAACCAGTTGATTTTTTCAGGGGTACTTACGGCTTTTGTAAGACCCTGTAAAACGGGGGAGCGACGGCACTTGCAAAGGCCGGGAAAATACGATAAAATAGGAATAGTGCCCTGCGGCACGGATGATTATACTGCACGGCGGAGAGCCGGAGGAATGATATGGCAAGAAAGAGCACATACGACAACGAGAGCATATCCAGTCTGAAAGGGGCGGACCGGGTACGGAAGCGGCCCGGCGTCATTTTTGGCTCCGATGGGTTGGAGGGCTGCGAGCACGCGGTATTCGAGATACTGTCCAACGCCATCGACGAGGCCCGGGGCGGCCACGGCAAGCTCATCACCGTGACCCGGTTCGCCGACCGGTCCATCCAGGTGGAGGACCAGGGGCCGGGGCTGCCCGGTGGACTGGAACGAAAAAGAGGGGCGCTACAACTGGGAACTGGTGTTCTGTGAGCTGTACGCCGGCGGCAAGTACGACAACGAGAACAGCGAGAACTACGAGTTCTCCTGGGCCTGAACGGTCTGGGCTCCTGCGCCACCCAGTACGCCTCCCGGTACATGGACGTGACCGTGTGGCGCGACGGAAAGGAGTACCGCCTGCACTTTGAGCGCGGCGAGATCGCGGGCAAGCTGGAGGTCAGCGAACAGACCGGCAATAAGAAGCGTACCGGTACCACAATCCGTTGGCTGCCGGACCTGGACGTGTTTACCGACATCGATATCCCCGTGGACTACTACCGGGACGTGATGCGGCGGCAGGCGGTGGTCAACGCCGGCGTGACCTTCCGGCTGAAAAACGAGACAGCCGCCGGAAAGTTCGAGACAGAAGAGTTCGTCTACGAGCACGGTATCGAGGATTACATCCGGGAGCTGGCGGGTCTGGATGCCCTGACGGAGCCGGTGTACTGGGAGGCGGAGCGCCGGGGCCGGGATCGGCCGGATAAGCCGGAGTACAAGGTGAAGCTCAGTGTGGCGCTGTGCTTCTCCAACAAGACCGCCCTGTGCGAATACTACCACAACTCCAGCTTCCTGGAACACGGCGGCAGCCCGGAGAAGGCCACCCGCTCGGCCATGGTGTCGGCCATCGACAAAGTACCTGCGGGACAACAACAAGTACGTCAAGGGCGAGGCCAAGATCACCTTCCCGGACGTACAGGACTGCCTGATCCTGGTCAGCAGCAGCTTTTCCACCCAGACCAGCTACGAAAACCAGACCAAGAAGGCCATCACCAACAAGTTCATCCAGGAGGCCATGACGGAGTTCCTCCGCAGCCGGCTGGAGATATACTTCATCGAGAACCGTGACGCGGCGGAGAAGATCGCCGCTCAGGTGCTCATCAACAAGCGCAGCCGCGAGACGGCGGAGCGCACCCGCATCAACCAGAAGAAAAAGCTCACCGAAAAGATCGATATTGCCAACCGGGTGCAGAAGTTCGTGGACTGCCGCACCAAGGACGTGGAGCGGCGTGAGATATACATCGTGGAGGGCGACTCCGCTCTGGGCGCCTGTAAGCAGAGCCGCGACGCGGAATTTCAGGGTCTCATGCCCGTCCGGGGCAAGATCTTCAACTGCCTGAAGGCGGATTATCCGCGTATCTTCAAGAGCGACATTATCACGGACCTCATGAAGGTCCTCGGCTGCGGCGTGGAGGTAAGCGGCCGGGCGGTCAAGGAGCTGAATCAGTTTGACCTGAGCAACCTCCCGCTGGAGCAAGGTGGTCATCTGCACCGATGGCGACGTGGACGGCTTCCAGATCCGCACGCTGATCCTGACAATGCTCTACCGCCTGTGCCCCACCCCTGATCCGGGAGGGCTACGTCTATATCGCCGAGACGCCCCTGTTCGAGATCACCTGCAAAGAGAAGTCCGGCGAAAAGACCTGGTTCGCCTACTCTGAGAAGGAGAAGGCGGATATCCTGAAAAAGCTGGAGGGCAAGAAGGTCAATGTCCAGCGCTCCAAGGGACTGGGCGAGAACGACCCGGAGATGATGTGGCTGACCACCATGTAGCCGGAGACGCGGCGGCTCATCCGGGTGCTGCCGGAGGAGGCCGAGGAGACGGCCCGGGTATTTGACCTGCTGCTGGGCGATAACCTGTCCGGCAGAAAGGACTACATCGCGGAGAATGGGTACAAATACCTCGACATGATCGACGTCAGCTGATAAAGGCACGCCTCTTGCGCCAATACGTCGTTGCGGAGGCTCGACGTACACACGGTACGCCTTCGCCTTCCCGCCTTGCCTTGGCGCAAAGGATCGTGCCTTTCTCCCACCCGCCATCGGCAGGACGAAAAATCCGCACGATAAACAAAAGCCCCTATGGCAATGAAATCATCGGATCTCATGCCGGTAAAAAGAAAGGAACCTGTTTCCTATGGCAAAGAAGAAAACAGAAGAAAAGGAAATACGGCACGCAGGCGACCCCAACGTGATGGGGCTGCGGGGGGCGCGGTGGTGGAGCAGCCCATCACCGCCACGCTGGACGAGAACTATATGCCCTACGCCATGTCGGTCATCGTCAGCCGCGCCATCCCGGAGATCGACGGCTTCAAGCCCTCCCACCGAAAGCTGCTGTACACCATGTATAAAATGGGGCTGCTGACCGGCAGCCGCACCAAGAGCGCCAACATCGTGGGTCAGACCATGCGTCTCAACCCCCACGGCGATCAGGCCATCTACGAGACGATGGTGCGTCTGGCCAAGGGCAACGAGTCGCTGCTGCACCCCTTTGTGGACAGCAAGGGCAACTTCGGCAAGGTGTACTCCCGGGACATGGCCTATGCCGCCAGCCGGTATACCGAGGCCAAGCTGGCCCCCATCTGCGCCGAGCTGTTCCGCGATCTGGACAGCGACGCCGTGGACTTTGTGGACAACTACGACAACACCACCAAGGAGCCGGCGCTGCTGCCCACCACCTATCCCAATGTGCTGGTGTCCGCCAACCAGGGCATCGCCGTGGGCATGGCCAGCCAGATCTGCGGCTTTAATCTGGGTGAGGTGTGCGATACCACCATCGCCTATCTGAAAAACCCCGCCCACGATATCGCCTCCACGCTGCTGGCACCGGATTTTCCCACCGGCGGGCAGGTGATATGCGACGGCAATGACCTGCGCGCCATCTACGACACCGGGCGGGGCGGCCTGAAGGTCCGCGCCCGATGGCGGTACGATAAGAAGGAAAACGTCGTCGAGGTGTACGAGATCCCCTACTCCACCACCATCGAGGCCATTCTGGACAAGGTGGCGGAGCTGGTGAAGGCCGGCAAGGTCAAGGAGATCGCCGATATGCGCGACGAGACGGACCTCAGCGGCCTGAAGCTGGCCATCGACCTGAAGCGTGGCGTGGACCCGGACAAGCTTATGGCCAAGCTGTACCGGCTGACGCCTCTGCAGGATACCGTCAGCTGCAACTTCAATATCCTCATCGCCGGTATGCCCCGCGTGCTGGGCGTGGGCGGCATTCTGGAGGAGTGGACGGCGTGGCGCACCGACTGCGTCAAGCGGCGGGTATACTTCATCCTGAATAAGAAAAAGGAAAAGCTGCACCTTTTGCAGGGCCTGAAGCGCATCCTGCTGGATATCGACCGGGCCATCCGGAGCATCCGTGAGACGGAGGAGGAAGCCGAGGTCATCCCCAACCTGATGATCGGCTTCGGCATCGATCAGGTGCAGGCGGAGTACGTGGCGGAGATCAAGCTGCGCAACATCAACAAGGAATATATCCTCAAACGCGTGGAGGAGACGAGCGCCCTGCAGGACGAGATCGAGGATCTGGAGGACACGCTGGCCAAGCCGGGCCGCATCCGCAAGATCATCATCAACGAGCTGGAGGACGTGAGGAAGAAGTACGCCATGCCCCGGCGGACGGAGATCGTATACAGTCACGAGATGCCGGAGGAGCCAGACGAGGAGCCGGTGGAGGACTACCCCGTGCACCTGTTCCTCAGCCGGGAGGGGTACTTCAAGAAGATCACGCCCCAGTCCCTGCGTATGTCCGGCGAGCAGAAGTTCAAGGAGGGCGACAGCCTGCGCCAGTATTTCGAGGCCACCAACAACTCGGAGCTGCTGCTGTTCACCGACAAATATCAGGTCTACAAGACCCGCGCCAGCGAGTTCGGCGAGACGAAGGCCTCCGCCCTGGGCGACTACCTGCCCGGCCAAGCTGGGCATGGACGCCGGCGAGAATGTGATCTGGCTGTGCCTGCCGGGCGATTACAGCGGCAGCGTGGTGTTCTTCTTCGAAAACGGCCGCGCGGCGCGGGTGGCGCTGAGCGCCTACGCCACGGTGTCCAATCGGCGGAAGCTCACCGGCGCCTACTGCGACAAGTTCCCGTTGGTGTGCGCCGTACACCTGACGGAGGATACGGAGCTGGCGCTGGAGACGAACGAGCCGAGAGCGCTGCTGGTACACACATCCCTGCTGGCGCCCAAGACCACCCGCTCCACTCAGGGCGTGCAGGTGATGAGCATCAAGCCCAAGTACCGGCTGGAAAAGGTGCTTCCCGCGGTGGAATGCGGCATCGTCAACGGTGCCCGCTACCGGACGCGGACCATCCCCGCGGCGGGTGCGCTCCTGAAGCCGGAGGACAGCGAGGAGAAGCAGCTGGAGCTGCTGTAAACGCAGAGAGGAGGGCGTGACCATGGGTAAAAAGATGGTGTGCGGCGCTGCTGTGCGCGGTGCTGGCCTGCTCCATGACGGGCTGCGGCGACTTTCTCGACCGGGAGTGGTACGAGGTCAAGGACCACAGCCCTACCTATTACGAGGGCGAGGGCCGGGACGTGCTGCGGGCAGATACCTATCAGGATCTGGTGAACAATATCCTCATCTTCGTGGGCAACCACGCGGAAGCGGGCACGATCTGGCTGTACTACGCCCAGGAGGGGCTGGATGCCGGTGACGCGGCGGAGAAGGCCTGCCGCGAGGTGGAGAAGGACACGCCCATGGGTTCCTATGCGGTGTCCTATATCAAGTACACCGTGGACGATTCCGCCCGGAATTACAGCGAGATCACCGTGACCATCGGCTATAAGCGAACGGAGAAGGAGATCATCAACATGGTGCACGCCACCAACGTGTCGGCGCTGCACGACCTGCTGTCCGATGCTGCGGCGGAGGGCAAGACCTCGCTGGTGGTGCAGCTGAGCGCCTTTGAAGGACAGTCCTATCAGGTGCAGCAGACGGTGTACCAGGTGCAGAGCGCCATGGGCGGCAGCGGCTGGGTGACGAATTTCTATCCCAACGCCGCCAATGCCGGCGTGGTGGAGATCCTCATGCGGTAAATGCCGGCATGCCCGCCCGCAAGGGCGGGCATGAGATTTTGCGGAAATTGGAAAAACGGGGTTGACAAACGCTGCGATGAGAGGTATAATCTATCTTGCGTTTGCGGGCGTAGCTCATCTGGTAGAGCGCGACCTTGCCAAGGTCGAGGTAGCGAGTTCGAGCCTCGTCGCCCGCTCCAAAAAGAAACACCATCCGTCAGGATGGTGTTTTCTTTTTGGAATGCCGCGGGCAGGCTTGAACTTGCTGCCTCGACCGGCGCGGAGCGCGTTAAATCAAGAGGTCCGGCAGGGCTCCTGCGAATGGCTCTGCCATTCGTGGGATGCCGGGTAGCGAGTTCGAGCCTCGTCTATTTTGCTACGCAGAGCGCGAAAAATAAAGAAAAACCACCCTTTGGGTGGTTTTTCTTTTGGAATGCCGCGGGCAGGATGGAACTCGCTGCCTCGACCGGCGCGCAGCAGCGGACGGACTGCTGCCGGATTTCGTGTAGGGCGGCCTGCCCTCAGGCCGCCGCCGTTTATCGCAGGTGCCTTCGTTTGCCGCGCGGCGGGGTGCGGGCACCCCTCCTACGCATGAGCGCGTCAAACCGTTCCGTAGGGGACGGCGTCCCCGACGTCCCGTCAGCGCGGCGGTGCCGCGCTGGGAACGGATTCCCCGTCGCTTCGCGCCGCGAAGCAAGTGCCCTTGGGGTACTCCTCGGAATGACAGGGGGTGAGGTTATCGACACGCTGCCACCATCCGACAGGATGGTGTTTCTTTTCTTACAGTGCCCGGAGAAACTCCGGCTTCAGGTCCCGCCGGCCGTCCAGCGCCGCGGCGATCTGCCCCAGCAGGGCGTCCCGGTCGCCGTTGAGGGTGCCCTTCAGCGTCAGGTAGTTGCTGGCGTGGTTGGCGCGGAACACGGTTCCTTCGCTGTCCACGTGCTGTAAAAACAGCTCTGTTTCCTTCAGTACCTCCAGGGGGCTGAGCAGCGTAAAGCTGCCCTCCCGCACCCATGCCTCCAGCGGCGTTCCCGGCTCCACCATCAGCGTCAGCAGCCCCAGATAGTCCGGCTTCATTTCGCTGACGGCTCTGGCCGTGTCCGCGGCGTGCTCCCGCCAGTGTGCCACGCTCCCCAGCCCGGAGATGGCCGTTACCGACAGCGCCAGCCCGCACCGCCGCGCCTTCTGTCCGGCGGCCACGATGTCCGCCGCCGTGTGCCCCTTTTGCATTTTCTCCAGCACCGCGTCGCAGCCGGATTCCAGCCCCATGTACACCATCTGCAGCCCCTTGCTCCGCAGCAGGCGCAGCTCGTCCTCGGATTTGATCTGCAGGCTGGTGGGGGAGGCGTAGCATGTTACCCGCTGGCACTCCGGAAACAGCCCATAGACCAGCCCCAATATCTCCACCAGGTCGCCGGTCCTCCGCATCAGTGCGTCCCCATCCGCCAGAAAGACACGCTCCACCCGGCGGTATACCCGCCGTGCCAGCTCAAAAGTCCTCCCGGATCTCGTCCATGGGCCGCATGGCAAAGTGCTTGTCGTCGTACATATCACAGAAGGCGCACCTGTTGTGGCTGCACCCGTAGGTCACCTGCACGATCAGGCTGTACGCCTCGCTGGGCGGTCGGTATACCTTTCCCTTATAACGCATGGTCATCACTCCTTTGCCCGTATTATGCCACATCCGCCGCCGTTTGAAAAGAGGTATATTCTCTCCCCGGCGCACATACAGTGAAGCATCTCAACAAACGAGGTGTACTATGGAGCTGAATTACAACCGCGTGGAGCTGCGGGGTACGGTGGACGACGTGCCCGCCCTCTCCCATGTGAACCACGGCTGTGCGTTCTACCGCTTTACCCTGTCCGTCCTGCGCCTGTCCGGTCAGGCGGACAAGCTACCCGTCATCGTGCCCAAGTCCCCCCTGCTGCTGACGCCCCTGACCCCGGCGACACGGTACATATCACCGGCCAGCTGCGCTCGTTCAACAACAAAAAGCGGGCTGGGCAGCCGTCTGGTGATCTCCGTGTTCGCCCAGACCCTGGCCCCCGACGAGGGCCAGCCCCTGAACCGGATATTCCTCAGCGGCATCCTGTGCAAGCAGCCCATCCTCCGCCGCACCCCGCTGGGGCGGGAGATCTGCGACATGATCCTGGCGGTGAACCGCCGCTACGGACGGGCGGATTATCTGCCCTGCATCGCGTGGGGTGCTGTGGCGCAGCAGACGGCGCTGCTGCACACCGGGCAGCGGCTGACGGTGGAGGGCCGCGTCCAGAGCCGCATCTACTCCAAGACGGAAGACGGCGTTACCAGCGACCGCACCGCCTATGAGGTGTCCGTCATGCATCCGGCGGAGCGGGAGGAGTTCCCGGAATAATGCCTGTTGCGCAGTGGCCGGCGGTATGGTAAAATTTCTATAAAGTGAGTCTTTACACAAGGAGTACACGCCGCCATGCGCCATTCCGGACATCTGCATCTGCCGTTCCATACCCACCACCGCCCTGCCCGCTATGACGTGGACATGACAAAGGGCAGCATCACGAAGCATCTCATCAACTTTGCCCTGCCCCTGATGGTGGGCAACCTGTTCCAGCAGCTGTACAACATGGTGGACACATGGGTGGTGGGCAACTTCGTCAGCAACGAGGCATTCTCCGCCGTGGGCACCGTCACGCCCATCATCAACATGCTGATCGGCTTCTTTCTGGGGCTGTCCAGCGGCGCGGGCGTGGTCATCAGCCAGTATTACGGCGCCCAGCGGGAGGAAAAGGTGCAGCAGGCGGTGCACACCTCCATGGTGCTGACGTTCCTGCTGGGCATCGTGTTCACCGCAGCCGGCATTCTCATGACGCCCCTGATGCTGCGCCTGATGAAGACCCCCGCCGAGGTGGCACCGGAGCAGACCACCTACCTGACCATCTACTTCGCTTCGGCGTCATGGGACTGCTGCTCTACAACATGGGCTCCGGTATCCTTCGCGCCGTGGGCGACTTCCCGCCGCCCATTTTACTTCCTGCTGGTGTCCGCCGTGCTGAACACGGGATTGGACCTGCTCTTCGTGCTGAAATTCGGCATGGGCGTGGAGGGCGTGGCCTACGCCACCATCATCGCTCAGGCGGTGTCCGCCCTGCTGACGGTGTGGGTGCTGCTGCGCGCCGAGGGCTGCATCCGTCTGGAGCTGCGGGCGCTGCGCATGACGTGGTCGGTGCTGAAACAGATCGTGTCCGTGGGTATACCCGCCGCCCTGCAAATGGCGGTGACGGCCTTCTCCAACGTGTTCGTGCAGGGCTATATCAACTATTTCGGCCCGGATTGTATGTCCGGCTGGACGGCCTATACCAAGGTGGACCAGCTGGTGATCCTGCCGGTCCAGTCCATCGCCATGGCCGGCACCACCTTTGTGGGCCAGAACCTGGGCGGGGGCGACACGGCCCGGGCCAAGAAGGGCGTCCGCCCGGCGCGGTACCTGTCCTTCGCCGTCACGGCGGTGCTGCTGGTGCCGGTGCTGCTGCTGGCGCCGGAGCTGACGGCCTTCTTCAACCAGAAGCCGGAGGTGGTGTCCTACGGCGCGCTGCTGCTGCGGCTGCTGTCGCCCTTCTCTACTTCTTTTTTTCTGCATCAATCAGGTCTACTCCGCCGCCCTGCGGGGCGCGGGCAACAGCCAGGTGCCCATGTGGATCATGCTGGGCTCCTTCGTGGTCTTCCGCCAGATATACCTCTACATCGTGGCCCACTATGTCTCCAACGAGATCATCCCCATTGCGCTGAGCTATCCGGCGGGATGGTTCCTGTGCAGCGCCGCCACCCTGATCTATTACAGCCGCTGCCGCTTTGACAAGCACCGGCTGGTGGAGGACGTGTGATGGACAAGTGTGAAAGCTGCGTGTGGTACAGCTACGACGAGGAATACGACGACTTCGTGTGCGAAATGGATCTGGACGAGGACGAGATGGCGCGGTTCCTCTCCTCCCAGGCCGGGGACTGCCCCTACTGGCGTCCCGGCGACGACTATCGCACCGCCCGCAGACAATAAGCAAAACGCTCCCCCTGTGAGAGTTGATCTCTCATAGGGGAGCAGTTCGTTGGGATACCGTCCAGGGCTACGCCTTGAGACTTCCGTCGCCGCCCATCAGGGCGGTCATCTCCTCTATGCGGTCGAGCGGGAAAGGCGGCTCACACAGCGGCTTCATGGCAATGCTCATGAGCTTCATCGGGTTGTCGTCCGCCGCCACACGGTTGGAGCTGAGCGTCCCACAGCGCTTGCAGCGGTGGATGATGGCCCATTCGCCGCCCCTGCGCACCCAGACAGCCACCGGCTCCATGATGCCGCCGCAGTCGCTGGCGCGGTCGCCCGGCTCAATGTCCACATGCAGGCTGCTCAGACAGTTGGGGCAGTGGTTGCGGTGGTCGCTGCCGGCGCTCTCCGGCGTGCAGAGCCGGCCGCAGACCTTGCAGGTGAAGGTGTCCTTGCAGGCGTGCGTCTTGTAGTAGCCTTTTTCAAAGGTCTTGCGTTTGTTTTCGCGGTTCATGGTGTTTCCTCCTGAACGTGCTTTCGGCTCGCCGGGAGGAATGGCGTGTGAATAGATTTGCCAGACCTCCCGGTCAGGCCACACGCTCCGGTGACAGATGATTGAGTTTCAAACATGTACTCCTAACTAATATTAGTTAGTGTCATTGTAGCACAGCAGCCCCGTGTTGTCAAGCGTGTCTGCCTTGATCGGCAGGGGAGACACAGACCGGCGGCGATCCGGTACCGCAGAGGTATTTCACCGCCAAAGGGAAATGAGGAAAACTGAAATTTAGAGCACAAGAAAAACCTCGTAACCGGCATGGTTACGAGGTTTTTTATCTGAGGACCCGGATTTGAACCGGGGAATGAGGGTTTTGCAGACCCTTGCCTTACCACTTGGCTATGTCACCGTGTGTCAGCGAAAACCATTATACTATACCAGCATGCCGGTTGTCAAGAGCGAAATGCCGAACCGGAATTCTTCTGCTGTGTCGGACGAGTGTCTGCGCAGAGGACAAAAACGAAAAATTTTGTGTGCTGGTATTGCGCGGACGGATGGGCTATGGCAAATAAGGAGGGCGTTCATCGCCTGCTCCGCCGGCAACCATGCTCAGGGCATGGCCTGGAAGGCCGACTGCCGCCCACGTTATGGGCATCAAGGCCACGATCTGCATCCCGGGATGGGGGCGCATCCCCCGCGTCTCAAGATGGAGGCCACCCGCAACTACGGCGCTGAAGTGGTTCTGGTCCCCGGCGTTTACGACGATGCCTACGCTGAGGCCGTGCGCCTGCGGGACGAGCAGGGCCTCACCTTCATCCATCCCTTCAACGATTACAGCGTCATGGCCGGCCAGGGCACCATCGGCCTGGAGATTCTTGGAGCAGCTGCCGGACGTGGACATGATCTTCGTCCCCATCGGCGGCGGTGGGCTCATCGCCGGCCTCGCTCTACGCCGTGAAGAGCCTGAAGCCCGACTGCCGCAAGGTCATCGGCGTGCAGGCCGCCGGTGCGCCCAGCATGGCGGAATCCCGTCTGGCCGGGAAGATCATCACCCTCCAGCGTGGACACCGGCCGACGGCATCAAAGTCAAGACCCCGGCGAGCCTGACCTTCGAGATGTGCCATCAGTATGTAGACGAGATCGTCACCGTCAGCGAGGATGAGATCGCCAGCGCCATCCTGACCGTGCTGGAAAAGCAGAAGCTGGTGGCCGAGGGCGCAGGCGCAGTGGGCATCGCCGCCGCCATGTACGGCAAGGTGAACACCGAGGGCAAGACCGTCTGCGCCCTGCTGTCCGGCGGCAATGCTGGAGCGCATGTGACCAGGTCGTCTCCTCCATGGGCGCCAACGTGATGTGAACCACGAGCTGCTGGAACTGGACCATGGGCGCCAACGTGCTGGATGCAAGGCGGCATCGGCTCCTGCGTGGTAAATCTGTCGGTGGAAACGCGGGATAAGGCGCACATTCAGGAGCTGTTCGGCTGCCTGCGGCACAAGGGCTATGTGGTAGAGGAACAGTAAACAGTGATGACCGGTTCAGGAGGTGCCAAGACGCTATGGCAGAGAAATGCCCGTACTGCGGAGAGGACGCGATCTCCGGCAGGCTATTGTGCCAACCAGAGCGCATCGTTGGAGTTCAACGGCGACGCCCCACTTTCCCGAGACTTCTTCATTGCAGGCCCTATTTCCTGCGGCGGGATATTCAGACGGACGCCCTGTGCTGCAAGGCATGCCGGACGATCATATTCCACTACAAGGAAGCAGACAAAGCGGAATAAGGAACAAAGCAGCAGCCCCGCCGTGAAGGCCATCTCTGCTTACGCTCACACCATCACCGGCGTGGTGCGGTAGTCCTGTCCGGGAGCGGACTGGGTCAGGTCGGGGGCGCGCCAGCACATAGAATCGGTGCAGCGTCCCTCCAGCGCGAACAGCGCCGCCGCGTCCCTTGGCGACGATACGTCGGCGGGCTTGGTGAGCACCGGTGCGCCCGCGTCCACAGGCGGCGCAGGTGGGCGCGTCCCGCCGTCGCCGCCGTACCGGATATACGGCACCTGCGCCGGTGTAGGCGGCAGCTAACAAATAGGCCGCCAGCGCCATCCGCCGCAGGCAGGCGAGGGAATAACGCTTCGTCTTGGCGGCGGACAGCAGCCCGTCTACCGTGCGGAGGCTCTGCGGGCGGCCTGATACAACCGGTGGTACAGCCCCTCGCCACCGGGGTCGTACCCGCGCCAGTCCTCCTCCGTCATGACGCGCGCGGGCGGGAAGAACAATCGTTCGCAAGTGCGCTGTCGGTCACGCGGCCGTGCGACGGCTCCCGCCGCAGGGGATGTCCGCCGCCTCGGGCGGCGTGAAGCCAGGCGGCCTCCCTTGCCCCTGCCGCAGCAGCTGCCGCAGATACGAGGCGGGCGGTGCCGCCCTCCGGTGCGCCGTCGTGGGCGGCGCCGGTGCGGAGCAGGGTAGCGGGCGTCATGGATGCGCCGGTGCGCCGGAGGCGCGGAGGTACTCCACCGCCAGCGTGTTGTTGGGTTTTTCAACAGGGCGGCGTCCGCATCGCCAGCAGGGCGGCGGCGGCACGCTGGCGGCGGACGGCGAAGGTCGCGCGCCGCTGTCAGCCGCCGTCGGGCGGTCGGCAAAAACGGGGCTGTCCAGACACTCCGCCAGCCGCCGCGAACGGAGCAACTCGCCGCACTCCGCTGCCGAACAGCAGCGTATCGGCGTAAGCCAGCGCCAGCAACTGCACGCCGCCCCGCGAATATCTCCGCCGGGGACATGGCCCCGAACCGTGGGCAGCTCCACCACCAGATCGGCGCCGCAGCGGACGGCCATCTCCGCCCGCGCCCGCTTGTCAGCACTGGCAAAGCTGCCCCGCTGGAGTGAAATTGCCACTCCTGCGCGCAGATCACGTCCGCACCCATGGCGCGGGCGTGGGACAGCAACCAGGCGTGGCCGCTGTGGAGAGGTGCAACAAGGTTATGCAGGCTATTATCGTTACCGGCGGTAAGCAGTACAACGTCAGCGAGGGTGACACTCTGTTCATCGAGAAGCTGGACGTCAATGCTGGCGACGCTGTGGTGTTCGATCAGGTTCTGGCCATCGTCGATGGTGAGAACACGAAGTTCGGCACTCCCGTGGTGGAGGGCGCGAAGGTGGACGCCACTGTGGTCAAGAACGGCAAGGGCAAGAAGATCCGTATCTTCAAGTATACCCCCAAGAAGGGTTATCGCAAACGGCAGGGTCATCGTCAGCCCTACACCAAGGTCGAGATCGGCAAGATCACGTTCTGAGACGGCAATGACCACTGTGACATTCCTCACGGAGGAATCGCGTATCGTCGGGTTTGAGGTCAGCGGACACAGCGGCTATGCCGACGCGGGCGAGGATATCGTCTGTGCCGCCGTCACCAGCGCCATCCGTCTGGTGGATTCCACCGTGAACGACGTGATGGGGCTGTGCGCCGCCGTCAAGGTCAATGAACAGGGAGACCAGCATCACGCTGCGGCTGCCCGGCGGGCTGGCGTCCGACGCCGAGAGCACCTGTCAGAATTTGCTGACGGGGCTGATGGTGTATCTGGCACAGCTCCACGACGAGTATCCCGACAACATCGAAGTTATGGAGGCGTGAGCCTTCTTCCTCGATCATCTTACAGAAAGGATGGTACTTGAAAATGCTGAACATTTCTCTGCAGTTCTTTGCCCATAAAAAAGGTATGGGCTCCACCAAGAACGGCCGTGATTCCGAGTCCAAGCGCCTTGGCCCCAAGCGCGCTGACGGGCAGTTCGTGCTGGCTGGCAACATTCTGGTGCGTCAGCGCGGCACCCACATCCACCCCGGCACCAACGTGGGCAAGGGGGTACCGACGACACCCTGTTCGCCAAGGTGTCCGCCACCGAACCGGTGAGGAATGCGTTGCCGCCCACCACCGAGTGCTCGCCGATCACCGTCTCGCCGCCCAGAATGGAGGCCCCGGAGTAGATGGTCACGTCGCTGCCCACGGTGGGATGCCGCTTCCCCGGCAGGCTGGCATGGCCCTTCCGAGGGGACAGGCTCCCAGCGTCACACCCTGATACAGCTTCACATGGCTGCCGATCACCGTCGTCTCGCCGATAACGATGCCCGTGCCGTGGTCGATGAAGAACCACGGGCCGATCTGTGCGCCGGGGTGGATGTCGATACCGGTGCGGCTGTGGGCGTACTCCGTCATCATCCGGGGATCATGGGGATGTGCCGCAGGTACAGCTCGTGGGCGATGCGGTATACGAATATGGCGAACAGCCCCGGATAGGCGAAAATGATCTCCTCCTTGTCCGCCGCCGCCGGATCGCCGTCAAACGTGGCCTCGATGTCCGTCATCAGTGTCTCCTGTATACGGGGCAGCTGCTCCAGTATCTCATGGGTCAGCGCACCGGCGGCGAAGGCCTGCCCCTCCGGCAGCGCCAGCGCCACCTGCGCCGTCAGCGCCGTTTCGATGCGCTCCAGCAGCAGCGCGGCGTAGTTCTCCGCCGGCAGAGCCATCAGCTGTGGGTCGCCGAAATAGGCGGGGAAGAACAGCCGCCGCAGCTCCTTGATGATGCCGATGATCGCGCCCCGGTCCGGCAGGCGCAGCCGCTTGCCGTACAGCGGCACGGCGGAATGGGTCATGTTGTCCGCCATGGAGCGGGCGATGTCAGCGTTGGAAGTCATGATAATCTCCTCCGATAGAATGGAAATACAAAAGGACGGCGAAGGTGCGCCGTGCATCCCCTCTGCCGTCCTGCTGTACAGGACAGGGCGGCCCCTTTTCAGAAAGGACAAACAGGACGCATCCGGGCGCAGCGCAGCATACCCGCACAACAGGCGGGCGACAACAACAGGTGCGGTTGGCGCGGCAGACGGTCGTGGATCGTTCCTTTTCGCATTCATGCCGTACTATTATATAGTCCGCCGCGCCGTTTGTCATGTTTCACAAAAACAGACCAAAACCGGTGGGAGTTTTCCATCTCTTTCCCGTCATTTTGGCAGAAAGAAGAAAAAGCAAATATGGGGAAAATAGCATAAAGTTTTCTGCAAATCTCAGCGGTATTTGTGGAAATCCGACGATTGACTTTCGAGCTTTAAAGTTCTACAATCACACCATCAAAAATCACAGCCGACCCGGTCGGCGGAAAGGAGACACCCATGGCACGTCACATGATGCAGCGCGATATGCTCCACAACGACATGGCGGAGAACCATGCCGCAGTCTCCTATTACGCCGGGCAGCTCCAGCTTTGGGGCTTTTATTGGTATGCCTATTTTACCAAGCGATACCGTCAACCGGCTGATAAAGCGTTGAACCCGTCTTACCCATTTTAGATGTGTGTAAAGCGGCTTCGTCTTTCAGGCGGAGCCGCTTTTCAATTCCTACCCCATCACCCCCTATTTCAAAAACAAAAGGAGAAAAAATCATGACTGCAATCCTGTCTGCGGCTGTCATCTTCGTGGTGTTCGCCGTAGGAGATATGATCTCCGCGAAAACAAAGGCCATCGTATCCATGCTGCTGGTGGCCTCCGTCGTATTCCTGGCAGGGTTCTGGACCGGCGTTTTCCCCACCACCCTGTTTGCTGACTCCACGCTTCTGAGCATGGCTGGCCTGCTTGTGACGATGCTGCTGGTGCATCTGGGCACCACCATCAATCTCCGCGACTTCGGCGCCCAGTGGCGCACCGTCATCATCTCCGCTGTGGCCTGCGTCGCTATCTCTGCTGCCGTGTTCTTCATCGGCCAGCTGATCATCGACCGCGGCTTCGCCCTCGTCGGCGCGCCGATCCTCTCCGGCGGCGTGGTCGCCACCCTGACCATGCAGGACATGGCCAACAAAGCCAACCTGCCTGACCTGGCGGTGTTCGCCACCCTGGTCATGTGCGCCCAGGGCTTCGTCGGTTACCCCGTCGCCTCCCTCTGTCTCAAGAGCGAGGCCAAGCGCATCAAGGCCCAGATCGACGCCGGCACGCTCCAGGTGGACGCCGTGCCGCCGGGCCCAGAACGCCGCCGCTGGCCGCAAAAAGCTGATCCCCGCCCTGCCTGACAAGTACAACACCCCCAACGCCATCCTGGCCAAGGTTGTTCTGGTGGCCCTGCTGTCCGTGTGGGTGTCCAGCCTGTTCCACGACGCGGTGAACAAGCTGGTGTGGTGTCTGATCTTTGGTGTGCTGTGCAAGGAGCTGGGCTTCCTGGATGAGGACGCCCTGGGCAAGGCCCACGCCACCGGCATCGTGATGCCCATCATCACTCTGTCCATCTTCACCAACCTAGCCTCCGCCACCCCCCGAGATGGTGGGCGGCATGGTCGTCCCCTGCTGGTCTGCGTGCTCATCGGCACGGTCGCCTTCGCCGTGGTGTCCATCCTTGTGGGTAAGATCTTCGGCTACAGCTGGCAGATGTCCGTGGCCATCGGCAGCTCCTGCTTGTTCGGCTTCCCGGAACGGTCATCATCTCCAACGAGGTCTCTGAGTCCACCGGTACGACGGCCGAGGAGAAGGCCGCCATCAACGCCGAGATCATGCCCAAGATGCTGGTGGCCGGCATGGTCACCGTGTCCGTCACCTCCGTACTGGTGGCCGGCGTTATGAGCAGACTGGCTGTAAGAGCCCGGCTCATTTGAAAGGAGTGCTTTTCCATGTCTGATATTCGTTCCTTCGTCGATACCATCTTCGACGAGCTGGTCTCTGTCCGCCGCGATATCCATGCCCATCCGGAGCTGGGTATGCACGAGGTCCGCACCTCCGCCCTCATCCGCAGTGAGCTGGAGAAAATGGGCGTGGACGAGATCCGGCAGCCTCTGCCCACCGCCGTGGTGGCTTTGATCCACGGCAAGAAGGGGCCCGGCAAGTGCGTGGCGCCCGCGCCGATATCGACGCCCTGCCCGTTCACGAGGAAACCGGTCTTCCCTTTGCCAGCGAGACCGAGGGCATTCTGCACGCCTGCGGCCACGACCTGCACACGACGATGCTTCTCGGCGCGGCCAAGACACTCTGCCATATGCGCGACCAGTTCGCCGGTACCGTCAAGCTCATCTTTGAGCCGAGCGAGGACACGATGCCCGGCGGCGCACGGGCACTGGTGGCTGCCGGCGTCATGGAGAACCCCCATGTGGACGCCATCTTCGGCCAGCACGTCTGCCCCTCCGAGAATGACTCCGTGGGCCGTATGCAGCTGTATAAGGGTTACTTCACCAGTGCGGTGGACCTGTTCCACATCAGCGTTCACGGCAAGAGCGGCCACGGCTCTGCGCCCCACACCGCACGCGACGCCATCGCCTGCGCCGGCTACCTGATCACCGTCCTGCAGACCGTGGTCTCCCGCCGCATCGACCCCATGGATACCGCCGTGCTGACGGTGGGCACCATGTCCGGCGGCGACGCCGTCAACATCACCGCCGGCGAAGCGCGGATGGTGGCGGTCCTCCGCAGCTTCAGCGACACGGGCCGCGACACCGCCATTCAGCGAGGTCCAGCGCATCTGCAAGGGCATCGGCATCGCCTTCGACTGCGACATCGAGGTCAATTTGGAGGAGGGCTACGCGCTCCAGTACAACGACCCCGCCATGATCGACCTGGTCAACAAGGCCGCCGCCGTGATCTCTTAGTCCTGTCCTTCCTCCAGCCGGATAAACGGCGCCAGCGCCGCGGCAGGAAGGGGGGCGCTGCCCGCCAGCGGGTGATTGCACGGCAGGATCACCTGCAGCTCGTCCCGCAGGGGATGGGTCTGCAAACGTTTCACCGATGGCAGACGCAGAAAGCCGCAGTCCACCTTTGCCCCGCAATATCCAGTCCTCGCTCTGCCCGTAGTAATCGCCGGTGAGTACCTCAAATTCGATGCTGGATACCGCTCGCCGAAGCTCTTCGAGTATGGACGGCAGCCACTGCTTAAGCACGCTGGAAACGTGGCCACCCGCACACACCAGCCGGTGTCCATGCCTTCAGCTCCGCGGCGGAGCGCATCAGCTCATGGTGGGCGGCGCAGCTTCTCGATCCGCAGCGGCAGCAGGCGCCCGTCCGCCGTCAGTACCACGCCGCCCGGTTCCTGGCTCAGCAGCATCACGCCCAGCTCGTTTTCCAGTGCCTGCACCCATCTTGACATGCCGAGGATATCGCCGTCGGGCGCGACCTCGAGGGTGTTGCACAGCAGCGTCGGATAGCCGAGCTTCTTCATCAGCGGCATGGCGAACTGGTCGAAGGTGTCGCTGAGGATCAGCACCTGGGTCGTGCTGCGCAGCTCGTCCAAAAACTCCTTCGCGCCGGGCAGCGGGTCGATGCGGGCGATGGTGTCCTGAATCTGCGCTGGAGCTTGATGCCCCGTGCTGCTTTCAGGATGGCGATGCGCCAGCGCATCAGCTTATCATAGTCCGGCTCATCGCGGGTGGTGCGGCGCAGCTCGGGGATGCCGCTCGCCTCGGCGAAGGCGATCCAGATTTCCGGGACCAGAACGCCCTCCATATCCAGACATACGATGTTCATCTCGGTTTCCTGTTTTTATTTTCCCAGTTCTTCTGCGTTCCCGCGCTTGGACTGTCATTCCGAGCCAGTGACCGATGTCACCTGGCGGGAATAGTATTCCCAGGTCGAAGCATGGCGTCGGACTGGTTTCGATGACAGCGCGGGAAGGCATTGTGGAACTATTATTTCAAAATCTCCGCCAGGACGTAGTCCTCCATGGCGGTCTTGTCGCACGTCCTTGTGCAGCACGGGGCGGTTCTTGGGGATGGGGGTGCCGGTGAGGGCGCTGAGCTTATCCATCATCGCGAACTCGTCGTCGCCCGGCTCCTCGCCCAGCGCGGAGAGCACCGCCGCCGGGAACTTGTAGGGAGACGCCGTGGACAGAACGACGACCGGCGCACCGTCCGCCTGCTCCATGAACGCATCCGCCGCGTGCCACGCGACGGCCGTGTGCGGGTCGCAGACGTAGCCGTGCTCGCGCCAGACGCGGCCCATGACCTCGGCGGCCTGCGCATCGTCGCAGCAGGCGCAGGAGAAAATCTCGTGCAGCCGCGCGAGCATCTTGTCCGTGACCTGATAGCGGCCCTCGTCCCTGAGCTGCCGCATCAGCCCCGCGACATAGGCGTCGTCGCCGTCGGAGAGGAGATAGAGCATGCGCTCGAGGTTGCTGGAGACGAGGATGTCCATCGAGGGGGGAGGTCGTCTTGTGGAACGGGCGGCGCTTGTCATAGACGCCCGTGGAGAGGAACTCCGTCAGCACGTCGTTGGCGTTCTGGCACAGACCAGCTTGCCGACGGGCAGACCCATGAGCTTGGCAAAGTACCCGGCGAGGATGTCGCCGAAGTTGCCGGTCGGGACGATGTAGTGCACCGTGTCGCCGACGCGGATGCGGCCCGCCTTCACCAGGTCGCCGCAGGCCGAGAAGTAGTATATAAGCTGCGGCGCGAGCCGGCCGATGTTGATGGAGTTGGCGGTGGACAGGCGCCCCGTGGAGATCCTTGTCCTGGCAGTCGGCAAAAATGGCCTTCACGCCGGTCTGCGCGTCGTCAAAATTGCCCCGCACGGCGCATACCTTCACGTTCGAGCCGGTCTGGGTGGCCATCTGCACCTGCTGCACGGTGGACACGCCTCCGTGGGGTAAAAGACGATGATCCGCGTGCCGGGCACGTCGTGGAAGCCCTCCAGCGCGGCCTTGCCCGTGTCGCCGGACGTGGCGGTGAGGATGACGATCTCATCGTCGACATGCCGCTCGACCGTCCGCCGCCGAGGTAATCAGGCGGGGCAGCACCAGGCTCAGCGCGACGTCCTTGAACGCGCTCGTCGGGCCGCGGAAGAGCTCGAGGACACTAGCGGTCGCCCACCGGCGAGGGGCGTCAGGTCGGAGGTGGGGAATTTGTCCCTCATAGCCCTGGTTTGCACCAGCGCGGGCATATCGTCAAAGTCCGGCAGCAGCGCGTGGAGGATGTCCGCCGCCATGTCAGTGTGGATTTTCGCCGGGCGGCCCGCCAGTCAAAGTTCAGCCTGGACGGATCATCGCGGATGTACAGGCCGCCGTCGGGGCGATACCCTCCAGCACGGCGGGGTGGAGGAGGCGGTGAGCTGCTCGTTTCGCGTGCTGTGATAGTTCATGAGGAAACCTCCGAAAAATTTCTCTTGCATTTGCGATGGGCCTATGATACACTGTCTCCAACAAAAAAGCAAGTGTTTTTCTCTCGTGGACAAAAAGAATTTTTTTGTCGCCGCGAGGAAAGCCCTCAGAAAACAACAGCGAAAGAGGCGAGACGTATGTTAAAAGTGTTGAAATTCGGCGGTTCGTCCATGGCGGACGAGACCCAGTTCGACCAAGGTACGCTCCATCGTAGAGGCCGATCCCAGCCGCCGGGTGGTGGTGGTCAGTGCCGCAGGGAAAGCGGTTCAAGAACGACCATAAGATCACGGACCTGCTGTACCTGTGCTACGCGCACCTGCAGTACGGCGTCAGCTGCGACGGGTCTATCAGATGATCTGCGACCGCTATCTCTCCATCCGCGACGAGCTGGGGCCTGTCGACCGACCTCGAGGGCAGGAGTTCGCCGCCCTGCGCCGGAAGATGGATCAGGGGATCAGTCAGGCCGACGAGCTTGTCTCGCGCGGCGAATATTTCGCGGCGAAGCTGATGGCCGACTATCTGGGCTTCGACTTCCTCGACAGCACTATGTGGCTGAAGTTCCGTCTCGACGGTTCCGTCGATCAGGAGGCAGAGCTATGAGGCGCTGCAGCACGCGGCCTCCGGCCGCCGCGTCGTGATGCCCGCTTTTACGGCGTCATGCCCGACGGCGCGATCAAGACCTTCACCCGCGGCGGCAGCGACATCACCGGCGCGCTGGCCGCGGCCGCGCTCGACGCGGATGTGTACGAGAACTGGACGGACGTGTCCGGCTTCCTCATGGCCGACCCCAAGATCGTCGAAAGACCCCCGGCCCATCGAGCGCATCACCTATTCCGAGCTGCGCGAGCTGAGCTACATCGGCGCGCAGGTGCTCCACGAGGGGACGATCTTCCCCGGTGCGCGAGAAGAACATCCCCCTGAACATCCGCAACACGAACCAGCCCGACAACCCCGGCACGATGATCCGGGAGTAGCTTCGACGAGTCTCAGGCCGACATGGAGACCGGCAGCATGATCACCGGCATCGCCGGCAAGAAGGGCTTCTCCGTCATCACCCTGACCAAGAACGGTATGTCCTCGGTGAGCTGGGCGTCATCCGCCGCATTTTGGAGGTGCTGGAGCGCTATAACGTCAACGTCGAGTACATCCCCTCCGGCATCGACAGCGTCTCCCTGGTGGTGGAGACGGGCAAGTCCGCCCCGTATATCTATCAGGCCATGGGCGACCTGGAAAAGGAGATTAAGCCCGACAGCCATGCACCTCAGCGACGGCATGGCCATCGTCGCCGCCGTCGGCCGTAAGATGGCCTATCAGCCCGGCAGCGTCCGGTAAGATCTTCGGCAAGCTCGGCGAAAACGGCATCAACATCCGCATGATCACACAAGGGCCGGAGGAGCTGAACATCATCGTGGGCGTGGACGGCCCGGACTTCGCCCCCGCCATCCGCGTCTTGTATGACAGCTTTGTGAAATAATTTGAACCATAAAGGAGGAGCAAGACATGAAACAGTATAACGTTGCGATTTTGGGCGCTACCGGTGCGGTAGGCCGAGATGATGAAGGTGCTGGCAGAGCGGGATTTCCCCGTCGCGCAGCTGCACCTGCTGGCGTCCCCGGAGCGCTCCGTGGGGCAGAAGATGCAGTGGAAGGGGCAGGAGCTGACGGTCGAGCTGGCCTGCGACCAGGCGTTCGAGGGCATGGACATCGTCCTCGGCGCGGCGGAGAACGACATCGCCGAGCGTTTTGCCCCCGCGATCGTCAAGGCCGGGGCCGTGTTCGTCGACAACTCCTCGGCGTTCCGTCTTGACACGGACGTGCCGCTGGTCATCCCGGAGATCAACCCGAGGAGGATGAAAAAGCACAAGGGCATCATCTCCAACCCCAACTGCACCACCATCGTCAGCTTGGTGGCCATTAACGCCCTGAACCACGACAGCCCCATCGAGGCATTGTGGCCTCCAGCTATCAGGCCGTGTCCGGCGCGGGCGCAGGCGGCCCCGAAGGAAGCTGATGGAGGAGGTGGAGCTGCTGCGTGAGGGCAAAGCCCGTCGAGCCGAAGGTGTTCCAGTATCAGATCGCCTACAACGTTATCCCACAGATCGGCGGCGAAGCCTTCGAGGGCTATACCTCCGAGGAGATGAAGATGCAGAACGAGGGGCGCAAGATCATGCACCTGCCGGAGCTGAAGGTCAGCTGCACCTGCGTCCGCGTGCCGGTGGTACGCAGCCACAGCGTCTCCATCGTGGTGCGGACGAAGGAGAAGATCAGCGTCCAGCGCGCCCGGGAGCTCATCGCCGCCGCGCCGGGGTGCAGGCTGGTGGACGACCTGGCCCACAAGCGCTATCCCATGCCGCTGGAGACCAGCGACCAGGATCTGGTGTTCGTGGGCCGCATCCGGGACGACCTGACCTCCGACAACGGACTGAATATCTGGTGCTGCGGCGACCAGGTGCGTAAGGGCGCGGCCACCAACGCCGTACAGATCGCCCAGCTGCTGGTGGAGTGAAAACGTGGCATGACTACTGAGGCGGGACGGGGATTTCCCCGTCCCGCTTTACTTTTTCACATTTTGCCTTTATAATGGAGACAACTTATTCCCCGGGAGGACTGTATGAAACGGATATACCGCCTTTGGCGCTTTTGCTGGCCCTGTGCCTGACCGCCGGACTGCTTACCGGCTGTGACGAAGACCCCAACGATGAGGAAAAGCTGTCGGTGGTCATGACCGGCCTGTTCACCACCATGGACCCCGCCATGGCCGCCACGGCGGCGGAGCGCACCGTGGTGCTCCACGTGTTCGATAACCTACTGCGCTGGGACGGCGAGAAGTCCGTCTCCGCTGTGGCCCAGTCCTGGCAGGAGACGAGCAACGACGACGGCACGGTGACCTACACCTTCCACCTCCGCGGCGACGCGGTGTGGTCTGACGGCAGCAGTCTGACGGCGGAGGATTTCGTCTACGCCTGGAAGCGCCTCGTCTCCCCGGACACCGCCAGCCCCAGCGCGGACATTTTGTCCATGGTCTCCGGCTATGACGAGGCCCCGCGCCGGCGACAGCGAGGCGCTGCAAGTCAGCGCCCCGGACAAGCACACCCTCGAGGTCTCCCTCACCGGCCCATGCGCCTACTTCCTCAGCGGCGTGTGTACCGCCCCCGCCACCATGCCCGTGCAGCAGGCGGCGGTGGAGAGCGATGACGACTGGGCCTCCAGCCGCACCTATTTTGTGGGCAACGGCCCGTTCCGCCGGGGTGGCGACTGGACGGATCACCACCGTCTGACGCTGCAAAAGCAGGCTAACCACTACGATGCCAAACGCATCGTGCCCGACCGGGGTGGAGCTGGTACTTCAGACGGAGGAGCAGGCCCACATCAACGCGGGCCGGGTGGATGTGGTCATCGGCGCGGCCAATGAGCCTACCGGCAACGGCGGCGACCCCACGGTGGGTCTGCTGGTGGTCAACGGAATGTCCACCAATCTGGAGAGGGACGGCCTGCGCCGCGCCCTGAGCCTGGCCATCGACCGAAACGCGCTGGCCGCCGACCTGGGCGGCAGCTTGTGGCCGGCTGACGGGCTGATCCCCGGCGGCATCCGCACCGGCGAGGGGGGAGAACTTCCGCGATGCCAACGGCCCGCTTATCGACAACGACCCGGAGGGCTACGGCGACCGCTGCACCCAGGCCGCCACGGAGCTGCACCAGGCGGGCTACACCAGCGCCGCCGCCATGGAGCAGCTGGGCACGGTCACGCTGCTGTATGACAGCGGCAGCGGTCAGGCCGCCCTGGCCCGCCAGCTTCAGCAGATGTGGCGCGAGAAGCTGGGCCTTCACGTGACGCTGCAAAGCGCCGACGAGGAGGAATTTGACCAGCTGCTGCACGGGGGCGAGTTCACGCTGGCACTGACGGAGATCACCGCCGGCTGCAACGATGCGGCGGCGTATCTGGACATGTGGCGCAGCGGCAACGCTGCAACTACGCGCAGATCGGCATGAACGCCTATGACATTCTCATGCGGGTGGCCGCCGCCAGCACCAGCGCCGAGGCGCGGGACGCCTATCTGAAGGACGCGGAGCGTCTGCTGCTGGACGGCGCCAATGTGGTGCCCCTCTACGGGCGGCAGCAGCCGTACCAGATGGCGGAGAACGTCATCGGCGCGGTCAGCGATGGTCTGGGCGCGTGGTACTTCGGCACCACCCGCCGCCTGGCGAAATTGCGAGCCAGTGCGCACACTGGCGCGGCAATCCGTTTCTAAAACGTACAAATCCTGCGCTTTTCGCAGGTTTCTGCCTGAAAAGATGCGGATTCCCACGTCGCTTCACGCCGCGAAGCAAGTGCCCTTGGGGTACTCCTCGGAATGACAGGGGCGGGGTTTATCGACACGCTGAAAAAAGAACGCCCTGCGGGGCGTTCTTTTTTATGTATGCGCGTTTACTTGCTCAGGTACTCGTCGATGGACTTTTCGCCCAGCTTATAGCGCCCATGGCCAGGATGACGGTGGCCGCGCCGGTCACGGCGTCGCCGCCGGCGTAGACGCCCTCGCGGCTGGTCAGGCCGTCCTCGTTGACGATGATGCCGCCCTTCTTGTTGACCTCCAGTCCCTTTGGTGGTGGACTTGATCAGCGGGTTGGGGCTGGTACCCAGGGACATGATGACCGCGTCCACGGGCAGGTCGAACTCGCTGCCCTTCTTCTCCACGGGGCGGCGGCGGCCGGAGGCATCCGGCTCACCCAGCTCCATTTCGATGCAGGTCATGGACTTGACGCAGTCCTGCTCGTCGCCGAGGATCTCAACGGGGTTATTGAGCGTCTTGAAGATGACGCCCTCTTCGATCGCGTGCTCGACCTCCTCGTGACGGGCGGGCAGCTCCTCCATACCGCGGCGGTACACCACATACACCTCCGCGCCCAGGCGCTTGGAGCAGCGCGCGGCGTCCATGGCCACGTTGCCGCCGCCGACCACGGCCACGGTCTTGCCCTTCAGGTCCATGATGGGGGTGTCGCTGTCCTCGCGGTAGGCCTTCATCAGGTTGATACGGGTCAGGAACTCGTTGGCAGAATAGACGCCCTTCAGATTCTCGCCGGGGATGTTCATGAACATGGGCAGGCCCGCGCCGGAGCCGATGAACACGGCCTCAAAGCCGTACTCCTCCATCAGCTCGTCGATGGTGATGGTGCGGCCCACCACGGTGTTGGTCTCCACCTTGACGCCCATGGCCTTCAGTCCGTCCACTTCCTTCTGGACGATGGCCTTGGGCAGACGGAACTCGGGAATGCCGTACACCAGCACGCCGCCGGCCAGGTGCAGCGCCTCGAACACGGTGACCTCATAGCCCTTCTTGGCCAGGTCGCCGGCGCAGGTCAGGCCCGCGGGGCCGGAGCCGATCACAGCCACCTTGTGGCCGTTAGGGGCGGGGACCGCCGCGGCCTCGGTGCTGTGGGCGTTGTGCCAGTCAGCCACAAAGCGCTCCAGCCGGCCGATGCCCACGGGGTCGCCCTTCTTGCCGCGGACGCAGTGCATCTCGCACTGGCTCTCCTGCGGGCATACGCGGCCGCACACGGCGGGCAGGGAGCTGGTCTGGTGGATGACCTGATAGGCGCCCTCATAATCCTTTTCCACGATCTTCTGGATGAATTCGGGGATACGCACGTTCACGGGGCAGCCGTCCACGCAGGGGTGGTTCTTGCAGTTCAGGCAGCGGGCCGCCTCGTCCAGCGCCTGCTCCTCGGTGTAGCCCAGGGCCACCTCGAGGAAGTTCTTGTTGCGTACATTGGGATCCTGAGAGGGCATGGGATTTTTATCCAGACGCATATTGATCTTAGCGGCCATTTTACTTTACCTCCTGCTTGAACAGATTGCAGACTTCCTCGTGCTTGCGCATCTCGAAATCGCGATACATCTGGTTGCGCTTCACCGCCAGATCCCAGTCCACCTTCTGACCATCAAAGTCCGGGCCGTCCACACAGGCGAACTTCGTCTCGCCGCCTACGGTCAGACGGCAGCCGCCGCACATACCTGTGCCGTCGATCATGATGGGGCTCATGGATACAGTTGTAGGCATGGTGTAAGGAGCGGTGGTCTTGCACACGAACTTCATCATGACCATCGGGCCGATGGCGAAGATCTCATCATACACATTGCCCTCGTCCAGCAGCTCCTTCAGCGCCTCGGTGACCAGACCCTTGCGGCCGTAGGAGCCGTCGTCGGTGCAGACCTTCAGCACGGAGGAGACGGCGCGGAACTTGTCCTCCAGAATGACCACGTCCTTGCTCTTGAAGCCCACCACGGCGTGGACCTCTGCACCGCAGTCGTGGAACTTCTTCAGCACGGGATACGCGATGGCGCAGCCGACGCCGCCGCCCACCACGCAGACCCTTCTTGCCCTCTGTCTCGGTGGGCTTGCCCAGGGGCCCCACAAAGTCCTGAAGACAGTCGCCCTGCTGCTTGTAATGGCGTCCACATAGGCGGCGCAGGTCACCGTGGAGCAGGATGCCCAGGAACAGGAAGATCATGTTCACGATGTTCAGGCCCAGGGTGAAGCCGTTCTGAACAAAGTAATAGGCAGGTATTTTGAAACCCTTGCAAGTTGGTATTTCAGAATCGGGTGCTCCACCTTGTCGGCTTGAGGTCTTGAGCTCATAGGTGCACTCTCGGCCTCGTCCTCAGCAGAGCAGAGGGTCGATGCGAACGGTGTGGTCCCTTGTCAGGGGTGCATGGCGTGGTTACAAAGGGCATGACAAACAGAATCACGCCCACCATAATCAGCCGTGGTGGGCTCGTCCAGGATATAGAAGGTGCGGCCCGTGGCCCGGCGGGACAGCTCCGTGGCCAGCTTCACCCGCTG